>Ga0209577_10002745_pt1 | contig 16742 bp, 16 predicted proteins | sample GraSoiAngelo_109_FD_185874 | JGI IMG/M metagenome (GOLD analysis project Ga0209577, IMG submission 185874) | Grasslands soil microbial communities from the Angelo Coastal Reserve, California, USA - 14_0903_12_20cm (SPAdes) (version 2) | ecosystem: Environmental > Terrestrial > Soil > Grasslands...
CCAGACACATAGTGATTGTTTTGCGGGGTGTACTCAACCGCGCAACCCTGCCTCCGCAGTCAGGGCTGAACGCTCTGGCGCAGGGCAGATTGACAGCGAGTTGGCACGGCACTAGTATGGCGCAGGCCAGTTCATCGCGCAGGGCAAGAGATCGAAGTTCAAGCAAAACACAGCCAGTGAGGAGGAGCATATGACGCGGCGCGTGAGCATTCTGATTGCACTGCTGTGTCTCGTGGCGGCGACAGCATCCGCGCAAGACGTTCGCAGCGTTTTGCAATCTTCCGCCAAAGCCATGGGTCTCGCAAACCTGCGGACCATTCAGTATTCCGGCGGCGGATGGTTCTCCATGATTGGGCAAACCTATGGCCTGAATGAAGATTGGCCGCACTATGAAGTCAATCCGTACACGCGCACGATTGATTACGATGGCAAGTTTTCGCGCGAAGAGTACACACGCCGACAGGGCAGCTATCCCACGCTCGGCAGGGTGCCCATACCGGAGCAGCACATCGTCAATTTCCTGAACGGCACCTTCACCTGGAATGTCGAAGGCGACAAAGTCGTGCCCCAAACGAGACCGTATCTCGACGGCGTATCGGTTTCAGATCTCCGCCAGCTCGAAATCATGATTACGCCGCACGGATTTCTCCGCGCGGCCCTGGCAGCGTCGGACGCCACGGCCATCTCCCTGCCCATCGTGGGTGCAGCGGATTACGGCCTGTCACAAAATGGCAGAAAGGTGACGATCGTCTCCTTTACGGCGCTAGGAGGGAAATACAAAATCAACGGGACCATCAATGACCAGAATCTGGTGGAACTCGTCGACACGTGGTTCCCTAATCCGGTCTACGGAGATATGAACTACGAGATGCGCTACACGCAGTATAAAGACTTCGGCGGAGTCAAATTTCCGACTCTAGTCCACGTCCACCAAGGCGACCCGATCCTGAACCCAGCGCACAATTATTACGAGATCAAAGTGAACGACGTGCAAGTGAATGTGAAGGTCCCGGTCGAGGCCGTCCCGGACGCGGTGCGCACAGCCACCGCGCCGGCGCCTAAGGTGGAAACCCAAAAGCTCGGGGATGGGGTATGGGTGCTTGGGGCTGCGAAGTACAACAGTTTGGTTATGGAATTTCACGATTTCATCGCGCTGGTCGAGGCTCCTGTCAACGAGGCAAGGTCGCTAGCGGTGATCGATGAAGTGAGCCGACTGGTGCCGAACAAGCAGATCAAGTACGTCATCAATACGCACCATCATTTCGATCACGCGGGCGGACTACGCACTTTTCTTTCCCAGGGAACCACGATCGTGACCCATGAGACGAACAAGGATTATTACCTGGCCATCCTTTTTCACCCCGGCGGGTGGTCGCTGCAACCTGACCGGCTGGCGAAGTACGACCCGATGTATATGATTAGCAGGCGGCCGGCGCCGATCGAGACGGTGTCCGGAGACACGCGTATGACTGCGCCCTACGTTGTTACCGATGGCGCGCGCATGATGGAAGTCTTTCATGTCCTGGACGTGGCCTACGACCTGGGCGATACTTCGTATAGGCAAGGAAACCACAGCAACGACATGCTGATGGTCTATTTGCCCAAGGAAAGAATTCTCGTGAACGCAGATCTCTATTCGCCACCGGCGCAGGGCGCAGCCCCGACGGCTTCTACTCCGGGAATGCGCACGCTTTATCAGAACATGCTGATGCTAAAGCTGGATGTTGCTCAACATGTTCCCATCCACGGCCGCGTGGCGGCGAATGATGAGTTTGTAAAATTAGTCGGCAAGACTCTGACAAGCGAGAAATAGGCGCCGCGGCCAACGCGCCCGTCCCGAGCCGACGCGTCTCAAAGGATCTGGGAGAGGCCAGAACGCAAATCGAAGCAGGGCCGCGTCCGTGAGCCCTACCCATTTATGCAAGAAGTGATTAGCCGGTGGAGCGAAACGGCGCCGTATTGGGAAAAGTACGGCGGGGTTATGCGGGAGATGTTTGCGCCGGTCACTCAGGCGCTGATCGAGGCCGCACAGTCACCGGCCGCAGCAGTGTGCTCGACGTGACGGGCCCCGCAGAACCGGTGCTGACCATTGCCGAGTTCATTAGGTGAAGGCAAAGTTCTGGGCATAGATGCTGTTCTGGGGATGGTGGAAGCTGCCCGCCGAGCTATGCACAGAATTTTCAAATATCGACTCTATCCCAATCGTAAACAGCGAATGATGCTCGACACCCATTTGATGTTGTGTCGAGAGTTATACCATGCTGGGTTACAAGAGCGGATAGAGTCCTACAAGACCAATCGAAAGGGTGTGACCTGAAACGTGTATCTGTGGGGCAGCGGTACCAATTCATTGCACCTCGCCGCGTGTCGCCGAACGCAAAAATTGAACTGCGGCAGCCCCGCGCTAATAGACCATAGCGTTGCGCGTAAGTGGTCCGGGCGCTTTCCCTTCGGCACATGCTTTGAGGCGAAACATCAGCTCTCCCCAGGTTGTGTTGCAATTGATGAAGTAATCTGTTTCGGCCTTCCAATCCGCATGGGCGAATTGCAGCATGGTGCCGCCGTTCTTGGATGCGGTGTCAAATATGAGCCTCGTGCCCTGCCATTCCTGGCCGGATTCGCAGAGCCATTCAGCGCTTTGTGGCGCCGCCATGCGCACAGAGTTCAACCGGTAAACCGTGGCGCGATTAAAAAAGCCCAGCTCTACCGTGCGCGCAGCCTTATTCTCCGTCACGTCTTCGCTCCACCATTGGGAGAAACCGTGATGGAGTGGATACCAGCGCATGAACGCGTTCGGCTGGCGCAGCGACGAATATGGCGTGGCGAATCTGGGGCAAGATGCCTCCTACGTACGGGTGGCTCAATTCGGGCTGAAACCATATCAGAGAAATCGCCCGGTACCAACACCGGAGCCGCGTCCACTGGTCTCCCGTAATTCGTTTACCAAAGCAGCTTCAGCCCGAATTGGAGCTGACGCGAACTCGTCGACGTGTAGGTGATGACACCGGCAGTGGGCGACGGGCCTCCCCTTGCTGAGGTGAAGACGACCGGATTCGGGGCATTGAGGTTGGCACGATTGAGCAAATTGAAAGATTCAGCCCGAAATTGCAAATTGAATCTCTCTGAGAGGAAGAATTTTTTCGCGAGTGACAGATCCAGCTCCGCCAATACGGGACCCTGCAAGACATTGCGGCCGACATTCCCGTAGGTACCGGGCAAGGGCGGAATGAAAGCGTTGGGATTGAAGTATTCGCCGGGAAGACCAAGCACGACCGGACCTGTGAAAGCCGGATTCCAGGAGGGGCGAACGGGATTGCGGGTGTCGCCGTCGTTCGATGGGTTGTACGAAAGCTGCGGGGTAAAGGGCAGGCCCGATTGCACGGTCTCGATCCCACTGAGTTGCCATCCTTCGATCAGCCTATCGACCCACGGCCTGCCGTGAATTGCATTGCCATGCCCAAAGGGAAGATCGTACGTCGCGTTGACGACAGCGCTGTGGCGAATATCGAACGAGGCGCGGCCATAGTCGGCTTCCGGCTGCAGCGGATTGGCGACGAATGCAGGCGAATTCGTGGCCACGCTCGTGTTCATGTTATCGCCGTCATCGAGCGCCTTCGAGAGCGTGTAGGCACCGCGGAATTGCAAGCCGTGAGCCATGCGGTGATTCACATCCACCTCGAGGCCGTTATAAGAACTGACGCCTTGGGAGAACCAGTCCGTCGTGTTCCAGACGGCGTTGTTGGCCAACGGCGCATTCGCAGGAAAGTAGAACGCGCCCGCGGCATAGCCGGTGGGGCAGGGCGAAGCGGGGCAGATCGTCCGAACAGGGAGATTGGTATCAAGGGACAGCAATTCGTGGTAGCCATGCGAACCTATATAGCCCGCGCTCAAAACCGTGCTCGGCGCGATTTCTTGCTCAATTTTCAGCGTGTAGGACTCTACCGCCGGCGTTTGCAGATCCGGCTGCACGCCGCTGGGTATGATTTTCGCGCCGGCATAAGTTGTGTTGGGAGCGATGTCGGAAAACGGAATGTTCTTGACTGCGTAAACCGTGTTGTAAGGCGGATTCTGATCTAGGCGGTAACTCAGGTTATCGAGCAGGGCGTAGTAAAGGCCAACACCCGCACGGATCACTGTCCTTTTTGAGGCGAGGGGCGCCCACGCAATGCTCAGGCGCGGAGCAGGCAAGAATTTGGCGTTGTTTACCGCGAGCGCTGAGCTTCCGATAGTGGGATCGGTAAGCATCACTCCGGCGGGGTTGAAGCCGTAGTTGGACGCGCGGCTGTCGACCTCGTTCCACCCATTGGTGAATTCGCCTCGAAAGCCGATGCGTAGCTCGAATGAGGGCTTCAGCCTAACGGCATCTTGCACATAGAACGCACCTTCGGACGAACGCCAGCCTAATGGCGTATAAGACGGCGCGTAGGTGTACGTGGTTACGATGCCTTGTTCGATAAATGTCTTCAAGCTGGCGAAGGATATCTGACCGTACTGATCCTGCACCAGGCTGTCGTTGGACTGCACCCGCTCGAACCACACTCCGATATCGAAGAGGTGATTGCCACGGGTGAGTGTGAGGTGGTCTTCTGCGGTAAACAGATTGCGCACCGCGCGGAGGTTGCTTCCGGCATTCGTTCCGCCATTGGTGATCTGCGATGCTCCGTTTAGCGTGGTACCGCCGCCGACAACCACAGCACCGACGGGCTGGCTGGGATTAACCCAGGAGGGCAAATTCACGCTGGTTCCGCTATCGAAATAGAATCGTGCACGCGAAAAGCCAAACGTAGCGCGGTTCAGCATGTGGGGAGAAAAGATGTGAGTCTCATTGAGGGACAGCACTTGCTCTCTCAAGAAAATATCGGCCAATGTGAACGGATTATTGCCGGGTGAATGAGCGGTGCTGTCGTCGGTAGTGTAAACGGCGGCGAAGGAATCTTTGCTCGAGAGAGTTTGGTCGAACCGCGCCGTTCCGAAGTCTTCGCGGACGCTCTGTAATGGATTGCAGAAGGCTTCGGCAATCCCGCTTGGCGCTCCCGTAGAGGTAAGAAGCTCCCGGCCATTGGCCACCGGCCAGAGCGCGAGCAGCGGCCGCACACCGGCAACGGCACTGGCGCGCGACGTGGCATCCGGCACAAGCGTGACATAGCTCAGCCCTAGGTTTTGGCGGAAGCCTTCGTAATTTGCGAAGAGAAAAGCTTTGTCCTTCTTGAGTGGCCCTCCCAGGGATCCGCCGAATACATTCCGTTGAAATTGCGGGATTGCGCCGTGATCGAAGAAGTTGCGCGCGTCCAGCGAACTGTTGCGCAGAAATTCGTATGCGCTGCCATGAACGCCATTTGTGCCAGAAGCAGTGACGATATTGATTTGCGCGCCGGGACGCTTGCCGTATTCGGCGCCATACGCGTCTTTTATAACGGAAAATTCTCGGACCGCATCCACACCCAGGAGTTGGCCGCTGGCTCCTCCCGGAGTGTTGTTAATCTCCGAAGCCCCCGTATATTCCACGCCGTTGAGCAGATAAAGATTCTCCTGGGGTCTGCGTCCGGATGCCGAAAACATGTTGCCCACGACCGAGTTCGAAGTGCCGATGCCTCCCGCCCGCTGCGATGTATAGTTCACGACTCCGGGATTGAGCGTGACCAGCTGGTCGTAACTGCGGCCGTTCAAAGGCAGATCCTTCACCTGGCGATCGCCAACCAGCCCGGAGGTTTCTATGGTGGTTACATCGGCGGAAATAGCGGTCTCCTGCACCTGAACGCTCTGCTGCAATTCCGCGACCGCTAGTGCAAGATGGACGGTAGCTCGTTGTCCTAGCACCAAGCTTACCTTTGCTCGCGCAGGCCGAAATCCGGCCTTCTCAGCCGATATTTCATAGGCGCCCACGGGAAGCGCGGGCGCCTCATAACGGCCGGAATCATCGGTGATCAACGTGCGAACTAAGCCAGTCTCGACATTCTTGATTCTGACCGTGCCACCGGCTATGGCGCTTCCTGTTGCGTCGTTGAGCGTGCCACGAATCGATGCGCCATCCTGGGCCCGGGACGGGTTCGTGCTAAAGGCAAACAAAATCAAGATGAAGAATAAAGATAACAGCGAACGGTACCACAATTGGTGTTCTGCAATTGTTCTGCTGCTTGGCATTTCCAAATTTTCTCTTAGTCAGCTGAATTTGTACTGTTTGCTGGGATGCCGATGTCGCGATCGAATCGGCACTCTAGAGTGGGTTCAACAACAGCGCCGCGGGGCGTCCTTTGAGAGGAATGAAGCGGTAACCTGGATTTGGCCTGTCTTCGATTCGTTGTACGGCTTCACGATCAGATCCCTCGATGACGCAAAAACAACTGCGGGTGTGTGCTCTAATGTAGGTGGCGCGGATGTGCCGACGAAGGACGGACAGCGGCTAGGGGCGACAACAACAGCGGCTTAGGCCCATGACGGCGAAAGAAAGAGCGGATTTTCCTGAGTTCTGCATCATAGAAGCGACCAAGAGATTGTACATTGCATGGCGTACCTAGGTCAAGGGCAACAGGACCACTAGAGACAACTAGCCGGCTCTCGTTCCGCTCGATTGCGTCTGGATTCGGGGTGTTTTTGCGAATAGATGCGGAGGAACTAAGATGATGAACCCTAAACAAGCAGCCGCCTCAGAAGCAACTAGAAAGGTCGCGAGCGAGATTCCCGGATACACCTATGGGACCTCAGAGGCAGCAAGGTCGCCTGTTTCGCTAGCCGATCTAGAACTTTTGAAGAGGACCGTAAATTTCACAGCCGAAGACCAGAGCTATCTCCGCATGGCCGGCGAGGTCCTCGCGGATCAAACCGAGGAAGTGGTGAAGAAATGGCGCGCCGTCATTGCCGCCAATCCACATTTGGCCCAATATTCGCTGGGCCCGGAAGGAAAACCGGAGCCGCACTATTCCGCGGAAAGCGGGCTGCGATTTCGGCAATGGATTCTCGATACCTGTTTCCGCCGGTACGATCAGGATTGGCTCAATTATCAGCAGGAGATCGCTCTGCGTCACACCAGTGTCAAAAAGAACCAGACCGACCACGTCGAATCGGCAACTTACATTCCGTTGAGATATGTGATTGCCTTTACGGCAGTAATCAACGATGCGGTCAAACCATTTCTCGGCGCGAAGGGTCACTCGCCGGAGGAAGTTGAGAGTATGCACCGCGCGTGGTGCAAGTCCGTGCAGTTGCAAATTGCCTTGTGGAGTGAGCCATACGCAGACAGTAGCCTCGCTCCGAACGAGTGGTAATTCGCACTGGGTCAGAATCGAGTCCGATGTGCGGCTTTAGAACACTCCACAGAAAGGAGCTGATTATGCGAGCGACTCTCCTGACGGCTTTTTCTGTTCTGCTATTTCTCGGCGCGCGATCTTCAATCATCGTAAGCGGTGCGCAAAATGCCCAGCCCCGAAATGGGGAGACTCAAGCTGGCCGAGGGCACTATCTCGTCGAAGAAGTCGCGCAATGCACGGAATGCCACACGCCTCGGGACGAGGAGAATCAGCTTGATCGTTCGCGCTGGCTTCAGGGGGCGTCGATTTGGATCGAGCCGGTCCGTCCTGTCTCCAATTGGGCTCAATTTGCGCCGCCGCTTGCTGGGTTGCCGAGCCTTAGCGACGAGCAGATGGAGCGGGTGCTGGAAAAGGGCCAGTCGGCGACCGGGCGCGAGATTCAACCACCGATGCATATTTACCACTTGAATCACAGCGATGCGCAGGCGGTTATCGCTTATTTGCGTTCTGTGCCGAGCCCCAAGAGCCACTAACCTCATCGGTTTACCTGGTCGAGATATAAATCGTTTTGCGAACTTTCCTGGGTGGACAAGGAACGCAGCGGTGTGTATTCTGCGGCGTCCGGCCAGCCATATTCGGTAGTTCAGTCGAGACTGACGAAGCAGCCAGACTTCGTTAAAACCTTTAGGAGGAGCGCAATGGAAATTAAGCGCGAATTTGTTACGACAAGAGTAAGCGACGGCACGGCCATGCGACTGTACGCAGCGCGGCCAGTGGGTTCGGTCGCCGCGCGCGGCCTGCTGGTGATGCAGGAAGCTTTCGGTGTCAACGCACATATCCGCGATATTACCGAGCGCTTCGCGCGGGAGGGATTTTTGGCCGTGGCGCCCGAGCTCTACCATCGCACCGGTGCCGGATTCGAGGGGCGATACGAGGATTTTCCCTCAGCCATGCCTCATTTGAGGGCACTTAGCGATCCATCCTTGGAGGCTGATTTTCGAGCCGCTTACGATTGGCTACGAGCCAATGGCCTCGCCGCCGGCTCTCCCATCGCAGCGGTCGGCTTCTGCATGGGAGGCCGGGCCGCTGTTTTGGCGGCAATCACGCTGCCGCTGGAATGCGCTGTCTCGTTCTATGGCGGTGGCATCGCGCCAAATCCAATGAACCCGGGCTTTCTGAATCGCATCAAGGATTTGAAGGCGCCGGTGCTGCTTTTCTGGGGTGCTCGGGACCAGCACATTACTCCGGATCAAAGGGCCGCCGTGGCGGATGGCTTGAAGGCCGCTGGAAAGAGTTATGTAATCGTGGAATTCTCTGAAGGCGACCACGGCTTCTTCTGTGACGCGCGCCCAAGTTACAACCCGGTCGCTGCGGCGCAAGCATGGCCGCTCACACTGGCGTTCCTCAACACCTACACGGCGGCACAGGAACAGCGCGCTTCGGCGCGGTCGTAATTTTCTTGCAAATAGACTGCTGCGGAGGCTTTGGACTGCTAAGCGGCGCCATCAGGCTTTCAACGAATCCAGCCTGGGCGGCATTTCCAGAAAAGCGCGCGTAACGTGCCATAACTGGTGACGATTTAATCCGAGGACGAGGGAATGTGCCATGCCCGGTAAAATGGCAAAGTGCCGGTCGGAATTCTGCAGCTTGCGATAAAAATTGAGGCAATCCTCGTCGGTGGCGATGCCGTCATATTCGCCGCGCGCAACGAGAACCGGCGCATGAATCTTTTGCGGATCGATAACCGGCAAGTTAGCAGTCATATCGAGGTAGGTGCCGGTGGGAACGCTGTCGCCGAAGCGCAGCTCCGCATCCGCCAGCGCATCTCCCACGGCGGGTTCGGAAGTTCCGCTCTTATCACGGGTAAAAATGCTGTGGATCATGGCGCTGTCGCGCGGGCGCCGGTTATGCGTGCGATAGAACTCAAGTTGCTTGGCGCGATCTGCGAGTGTGGGCGAACCTTCACCCGTATAAGTAAGAGCCGTAAGGACGAGGCGGTTCACGCGTTGGGGCTGCTCCATGGCGTAAGCGCCGGCGCGAAGCGCGCCCGATGATTCACCAAAAAAGTGATAGCGCTGCTGGCCGGTCTCGCGCGCCACTACTTCCACTGCCGCTTTAAGGTCCGCGACGCCATCGGCGATGTTGGAATTGCCGTCACCCGCCGAGGATCTGCCGTATCCTGCAAAGTCCATGGTCCACACATCGAATCCATACTCGGCGAACTTATTCATCAGCGAGTATTCGCCATGGCCTGGAACACTGAGATCGAAGGTCGGCCGCGCGGAAATGGATGAGCCGTGAACAAGGAATAGCACAGGCGTCACGCCTTGCCGTGAATGTGGAGGATTCAGACGTTTTCGGAAGAGGTAGAGCTTGAGATTGCCTCGTTGAGCCCAATATTCGTTACTCCAGATTTTCTTGTCTGGGGCAGCGGAGGGCGCTTCATCGTCCTTTTGAGCCGCCACTTTGGGCGCGGCGAACGAATTGCGGCCCAGAAGGCTCAGGATCGCCGGACCCGCGCCTGCGAATCCTAAACGGTAGAGAAAGGAACGTCGAGAGGATTCGGAAATGCTGGGCGTCATAGCTTCTCTCCTAACTCCGAAACCCAGGCGGCTCAATTCGGAGCAAGTTGTTCAGATTTGCTGGAACTTACGATACTCTCATCGGTTCATAGATCGCAATACGGCAAGTATGCCAAAAGGGGTCCCGTAGAGAGCCTGGCTCAGTCTCTCATTCTCAAGGACTCAGCAACAGTTTGAACCGACTCGATCCCTTCGGCCGGCCTGCGCGCCGGGGTTCCGGGCGGCGCTGCGCGAAGATACTGCGCAGGCCACGATATTGACTTGCCAAGCTTAGCGGCGGCACGAAGCGGCCAGTAGGGATCGCGCAGCATCTCGCGAGCCAGCAGAACGATATCCGCGTGTCCGCTGCGGATGATCTCGTCTGCCTGATGCGCTTCGGTGATTAGGCCCACAGCGCCGGTAAGGATTCGGGCATCGCGGCGAATCCGCTCCGCAAACGTCACCTGATAGCCCGGTCCCATCGGAATCTTTGCGTCGGCGACGTTGCCTCCGGAAGAGCAGTCCACCAAGTCCACACCCAGCGTGCGCAGGTTTCGAGCCAATTCCACGGCCTGCTCGATATCCCAGCCGCCTTCCACCCAGTCTGTCGAGGAGATGCGAATAAACAGCGGCAGTCTTTCTGGCCAAAAGCGGCGGACCTTGCCAACCACCTCCCGAACGATTCGCGTGCGGTTCTCGAAGGAACCTCCATAGAGATCAGAGCGGTGATTGCTAAGAGGTGAAAGGAACTCGTGGAGGAAATATCCGTGCGCGGAGTGAATCTCGAGCAGACGAAAACCGGCGTCGAGGGCGCGTTGTGCGGCTTTCCCGAAGGCCTCCACAATCGCGGCGATACGGTCGGAGGTGGCAGCCGCCGGCATCGGGTAGTTGGGAGCAAAGGCAACGGCGCTGGGCGCGACAATGTCGCTCCAGCCGCCTTCGTTTTCGGCGAGTTTGCCGGTGCCGTCCCAGGGGCGTATTGTGCTCGCTTTCCGCCCAGCATGGGCAATCTGGATACCCGCCACACTGCCCTGGGAATGTATGAATTTCGTAATGCGCCCCAGCGGTTCGATGTGAGCTTCGCTCCAAATCCCGGAATCTTGAGGACTGATGCGCGCCTCTGGCAGAACAGCCGTGGCTTCGACCATAACCAAGGCCGCTCCGCCGACGGCGCGGCTTCCCAGGTGCACGAGATGCCAATCCGTGGCCAGGCCGTTCTCGCAGCAGTATTGGCACATCGGTGAGACGGCGATTCGGTTCACCAACCGTACATCGCGGATCTTGAGTTCGTCAAAAAGTCCCTTCGCGGCCGATGGAGACATCTACTCTGTTCCTTCCATTGGGTTTAGGAAGTTGATCCTCTCAGGCTACATGTCAATTGGCAAACAGAAAAGAGGGCTGGATTTGGAGAGGGGGCGCGCGGCAGTGGACTTTAATCGCTTAGCGACAGCCGGTCCGATTTAGGTCGTGCATCGCTTCCACATTACCCTTACGGGAGGCCGCAGACAGCAACACGCGCGCCTGATCGCAATTTCTGGCCACGCCGTCCCCGTGCAGATACAAATCAGCGAGGTCCATTTCTGCCGCGGAACTTCCCTTTTCCACCGCCGACCAGAGCAACTGCGAGGCCACGGTAGGATTGCGCGGCTGAACATGGCCATTCAAATATTGCCGCGCCAGCATGAGCTGAGATTTGCCGAAATCGGGGGACCGCGGAAGCTGCGAGGAGTAGGTTCCCGGCGCCCGTTAATGGTCTAGCTGATAGCCTCCAAGCCCTTGGTCACCGACGATGTGGCGGTTATACGTTGAGAATCGCGAACGCTGGTTCGTTGTGTTGTGCTCTGGCGCGAAAACCTGCTTATCACGGAGTTCCAGTAGATGAACTTCATTGCTGTCTAAAATCGAACGCTCTCAGGGGCCGGGTGGTTTGATCCAGGAGCGGCTGAAGACATCGGCCAGGGTGAACGAAACCATCAGGGCGAGCCAGAAAAATCCGGCCAAAACGACAATCCGCGCGAGCCCTCGGCTGTACCAAAGATGCATAAAGAAGAGTCCCACCAGGCACATTTTTACGGCGGCAATCGCCAGCGCTACGACGGTGTTGAACGGGCCGAGATTTATATAAGCAATTCCGGTCGTTAACGCTGCCAGAAGAAGGAGGACAGCGAAAACGAAAACATAGGTTCCCACCGAAGGGTCTTGTGTGTTCATTTGTAGCGACCGCCGATGAGATAGAGCAAAGGAAAGAGATAAATCCAAATAATATCCACGAAGTGCCAGTATAGTCCGGAGACTTCGACGCGATTGTAATGTTCCGCTGAAATTTTGCCCCGCCACGCAAGGATGGCCATAACACCCAGGAGGCCGATGCCGATGATCATGTGCAGCGCGTGCAGGCCGGTCATAAAGAAGTAAAAACACATAAATAATTCGACGGTATGCTCCGGAGCTCCGCGCAAGGCGTCGACGGCGGGATGAAAGTTCAGGCCGGGAACGAGCTGCTCATGCCATTTGTGAAAATATTCGGTGAACTTCATTCCAAGAAAGGCGATGCCGAGAATGATTGTTGAGGATAGGAATCCGAGGAGCATCGCGCGATTGCCTTGGCGCGCGGCGTGAACGGCCATGGCCATGGTGAAGCTGCTGGCCAGCAGCACAGCGGTCATGGCCGCGCCGAGATCCACTTCGAGTACATGACTTCCGGCTGCAAACCCGGAGTAATAGAGCGATCGGTAGATGATGTAGCCGGTAAACACTCCGCTAAAAAACAGCATCTCCGTGGCCAGAAAAACCCACATGCCGAAATTGCCGGCCTCGCGCTGCTGTTCGATATCTTCGAACTGATGATGCAGTGCGGGACTGACGCTGCGCCCTGACGTCCCGGCCAAAGAGCTGCCGGCTGCGCTCTCAGACATGCGCGTGCTCCGGCTCGGCGTAGCCGTAGGGCTCTTCGGTTATCCGCGGCGTCTCTTCGAAATTATCCGTAGGAGGCGGCGATGGCGTCTCCCACTCCAGGCCTTTGGCGCCCCAGGGATTCGATCCGGCTACAGGTCCGTAGCGGATGGACCAGAGAAGATAGACGAACGGAATCAAGTAGCCCATGCCGAGAATCGAAGCGCCGGCGGAGGACAGGACGTTGAGCACCTGAAACTCGGCGGGATAGACGGCGTAGCGGCGCGGCATCCCCAAGTAGCCCAGCATGTATTGCGGGAAAAAAGTGAGGTTGAAGCCGACGAAAATCACCAGCGCAGCGAGGCGGGCCCAGCCGTCGTGATAGAGGCGGCCAGTAATTTTAGGCCACCAAAAGTGGATGCCGCCCAAATAAGCCATCACCGCACCTCCGACCATGATGTAGTGAAAATGCGCGATCACAAAGTAGGTGTCGTGCAGATGAACGTCGGTCGCGAGCGAGGCCAGAAAGAGTCCCGTGAGGCCGCCCATGGTGAATAGTCCGATGAAGCCAAGCGCGTAAAGCATGGGCGCTTGATAGGAGATCGAGCCCTTATAGAGGGTCGCGGTCCAATTGAAGACTTTGATCGCAGAGGGAATGGCAACTGCAAAACTAAGCGCCGAGAAGATAAACCCCGCATACACGGATTGGCTGGACACAAACATGTGATGGCCCCAGACGAAAAAACTGATCATCGCGATCGCCAGGCTCGAATAGGCGATGAAGATGTATCCAAAGGGCTTCTTTTTCGCGAAGCAGGTGACCAATTCGCTGACCACGCCCATTCCTGGCAGAATCATGATGTACACAACGGGATGAGAGTAAAACCAGAATAGGTGTTGAAATAAGACCGGATCGCCGCCGATCGCAGGGTCGAAAATACCGACGTGGAGAAGACGTTCGGCTCCGATCAGGACCATGGCGATGGCAATCACCGGCGTCGCCAGCACAAAGATCACGCTCGTGGCATACATGGACCAGAGGAACAGCGGCATGCGCTTCCAGGTCATGCCCGGGGCGCGCATTTTGTGAATGGTGACGATGAAGTTCAGGCCGGTAAGGATGGACGAGAATCCGTTAATGAAAACGCCGAGAGATGTCGCAATGACATGCGTCGTGACATAGTGAGTGCTCAACGGGGCGTAGAAAGTCCAGCCGGTGTCCACCCCGCCGGAAATCAACGCATAGAGCGTGATTGCCCCGCCGGTGATGTAAACATACCAGCTGAGCAGGTTCAGGCGGGGGAAAGCCAGGTCACGCGCGCCGATCATCATCGGCACGAGAAAGTTGCCCAGCGTTGCGGGGATGGAAGGAACGAGAAAGAAGAAGACCATGATCACGCCGTGCATGGTGAAGAGCTTGTTGTACGTTTCCGGCTGTACCAAAGCACCGGCCGGCTCGATCAAATGCAGCCGCATCATGACCGCGGCGGCGCCCCCAATGAAAAACATCAGCGTAATAGAGCCGAGATATAACAGCGCGATGCGCTTATGGTCGGTGGTAAAAAGCCACGATTTGATTCCGTAGCTGGCATTCAGGTAGTGCATGCGCGACTCGACCGGGACTTCGGCTATGGCCGTGCTCATGGTACCCGCGTCCTTTCCCCCGAACCGAGCGATTTGATGTAGGCGATCTGCTCTTCGCTGACTTGCCCGCGAAACGTGGGCATGACGGGCCGATAATTTGGCAGAGGAAGAGAAGCGGGATCGAGGATCGCTTGTCGAGTGTAAGCTTCGTCCATGGCTAGATTTTGGCCATCTCGAAGCGTTACCTGCTTGCCAAATCGGCCCTGCAGCACCGGTCCGGCGCCGGACCCGTCTGCAAGATGGCACGTGTCGCAACCGAGGCGCGTGAAGAGCTCCTGGCCGCTCTCGGCCATGGATCTCGTGGAGGCGTTGTCGCGCAGCCACTGCGCGTAGTCGGTGGGGGTCATCACTTCGATTGTCCCGGTCATTCCCGAATGTAGCGTGCCGCAGTATTGCGCGCAGAAAAGGTGATAGCTGCCCGGTTTGGTCGCTTGAAACCATTCCGAGGTGTAACGCCCGGGAAGCACGTCCATCTTCATGCGGAAAGCCGGTACGAAGAAATCGTGAATGACGTCTTCCGAGGTCATTGTCAGCCGTACAGGAACATCCACGGGGATGTGCAGTTGGTTGATCTCGCGCTGTCCTTCGGGATGCTGCAGGTGCCACATCCATTGTTTGCCAACGACAAAAATTTCCATGGCACCTTGGGGCGGCCGCGCGGCGGCAAAGAAGAGACTGGCTCCCCAGAGAAAAAGAAATACGCAAATCAAGCTGGGAATAGCGATCCAGCTGATCTCCAGAGGCAGGGACTGCTGCGTGGCCGGGGGCCGTTCCTGTTCCGAGCGCCGGCGGTACTTGATCATGAAATAGAAAATCGTAGCGAAAATGAGAAAGGTAAAAAACAGCGTGAGGCCAGTCAGGAAAAAATAGAGATGGTCCACGCGGTCGGCCGCCGTGGAGGCGTCTATCGGCCGAAGCTGCGGCCATTGCGCGACGAAAACTCCCGCGATGATCCTACTGTCCAGGTTTGCCGCCTGCCTTTCTTCTCGCGCTCAAGCGTCCCGTTAGGGAAGCTCGTAGTTCTCACGGCGAAACAGAATTGCCATCACCAGCCCAAGCGACAACACCATCAGCACTCCGGCAGCCTGGATCACGCGCGCGATCAGCAGGCCGTACCTTCCGGTCGCCGGATCATAGTGATAGCAATAAAGCAAAATCTGATCGATGGGAGAGCCGATCTTCTCATGTGAAGCCTCCACGAGCCCCAGCCGCAGATCACGCGAGGGATAACTGATGCCGTAGAAATAGCGCGCCAGCCTTCCCTCGGGGGTGAGCAAGATGATTCCGCTCGGGTGCGCGAACTGGCCGGAAGCGGAATCGTAGGCGTAACGGAAGCCTACGGACTGCGCCACGGTTTTGATCTGCGCTTGGTCTCCGGTCAAAAAGTGCCATGCCTGCGAGCCTCCCGACCGGCCATAGAGCCCGCTGTAAAGCTCGTGTTTGACATTCGCGAGGATGGGTCGTTCGGTAGGATCAATACTTATGGTCACGATCGTGAAATCTTTCCCGATCTCCAGAGGCAATTCTTTAGCGCTCCGTAAGAGACCATTCAACACCTCAGTGCACAACATCGGGCATTGGTAATAGACGAGCGTCAGCACCACCGGCTTTTGCCCAAAAAATTGGCGCAGCGCTACGGCGTGGCCATGCTCGTCGCGAAAAGTGAGATCAAGAGGAATCGAGCTGCCGAGTTTCTGGTCCAAACCAACGTCGCGCAACAGCACTGGGCGTACCCCCGCGGTCTCTAGCGGTCTATCATCCAGCTGAGCATGTGCAGGGCTAGCGAAGAGGCACGCAACAAACGCAAAGGCCCGAATCGATAGCTGTATAGGTTGCGATTTCATCGCGCGGAACCTCTGGATTTCGCGTTATTCGTGGGAGCATTTCCTTTGTGAGAAGCCGTGCCCGTTTCGGGTGTGTGGGCTGGGCGCGTAGGCAGTCCTCGCTCGAGAAGCAGTTCCATGGCGCGGTCGAGTGGCAGCCGCACGATCCCGTTTTGGCGATCGATCCAACCGTAGCTGTTGAGAAGCTTCTGTTGCGATTGGTAGTAGTCCTGCAGATCCGCGCCGGGGTTTGGCTGAATGCGCGGCGGAGGAGGCATCGGCCGCTCCGTGGCGAAAGGCGCGGCAACGAAAGAGCCGGGATTGTCGGCCTTCTGAAAGTATTTGAACAGCCAGAGGAGCGAGAACGAAGCGGCGGCCAGAATCGCGGCCATTAAAAGAGCGAAATAGAGCAAGCCACGTGGACTGGCATCGCTTCTCTCGTAGCCTCCGTGCGGGGCCACCTTCGTGCTAGTCGGCATGTTCGAGTGCTCCTTCGAATCTGGGGTCGTGCAGAGGCAGCAAGGGCCGGCTCTTGAGTTGGCGCAGAAAGGTCGCCACCCAAATGCCACCCATTCCCA
>Ga0209577_10002746_pt1 | contig 16740 bp, 15 predicted proteins | sample GraSoiAngelo_109_FD_185874 | JGI IMG/M metagenome (GOLD analysis project Ga0209577, IMG submission 185874) | Grasslands soil microbial communities from the Angelo Coastal Reserve, California, USA - 14_0903_12_20cm (SPAdes) (version 2) | ecosystem: Environmental > Terrestrial > Soil > Grasslands...
AACTCCCAGCCCATACCGTGATCGCCTCCGATATGGCGATCGCCTCCTTTACTACGGTAAAGACATCGAGAGCTTCTTGAAGCAATCAGCGCCGCGTCGAAGTGGAGTGACACGACCCAAATCTCTTTGTCCACGTGGCATTCAAACTGCGTGTCATCTCCCCTAGATGCTCTTGAAATTATCTTTTCAATGGCCATCATGGTAACCCACCGCACGGGAAGGCGACCGGCTTGACCGTCACAAGTGCGTGTGAACATCAGTCTCGAATAACACATCATCTAGTCGCAAGAGTACGAACGTTGCAGCTTAGTAGTACGTTTCGTCCATCGGCGATCAGGGACGATCTGCCGCAAGATTGGCCGCTATCAAGACGTTCTTCCGGTTTTTGGAATACCGCCTACCGTCGTGTCTTGAGCAAGCCCGCCGAATTCGTGCCGTCCCGGTGAAGAAGACCGACGAGGTGATCATCGGCTATCTCAATCGTGAAGAAATTCAAGCCTTACTGGATGTTCCTGACCCGAGTTCCCGGGACGGGTTGCGGGACCGTGCGATGCTCCACTTAGCCTTTGCCGGCGGGTTGCGTGTGTCAGAGTTGGTCGGGCTGAGCTTAGCTGATCTGGTCCTCCATCCTCAGCCCACCACGTGATGGGCAAGGGCCGTCGCGAGAGGATTTGGATTTGACCGTGCTCAGAAAAATGTCCCCCGCAAGACGGAGCGCTCACTCCTTCAGAAGCAAAAGATAACTTCAGTTTTGATCACGTATTGAAGTATCGCTGATCGGCTCGTATTTGTGCCATGCCCGCCACAGACGGTTGCATATATGTTGACTTATGGGTCGCGCTACCGAAGCTCAGAAAGCCGAAAGACTCAACCACGCGATGCGAATTGAAGGGTGCCAATTCCCTGGTCTACCTGACGGAACTCCAGAAAGACGCTGCGGAGGTGGCGCGCGACCCTGCGGCCTGGATGCCGGGGAATTACTATGAAACGCTGGCGAGAGCCGGAGCCCCACCTGGCCGCTGAGAAATCCGCGCGGCTACGCATGTCTACCGAAAGCTTACCAGAGAGCGCCGTGAAGCCGCAGTTCCCAGCTTGACGCCCGAGCCTCTGTTGCGATAGATAGCCGCCCTGGGTACCGTGACGGCCTTTTGATTTGAGGAGACCAAGCCCCTGAACCTCGCTGTGCCTCGCCCACGTTCCCCATGCCTGGGTCTGCGCAGGGAGATTTAAACGATGAACCGTCGAGAAATTCCTGGACTCGGCTTGAAGGCTAGTCTAATCGCTCTAAAGCGGTCGGAGGCTGCGTGGAGCGAGCGATCAGCCGAGCCGGTGCGTGCCCCTTCCGGTGGGACCAGAAGCTGATCGGTTCAAGAAGGCCGAACAGCGACTGCTGTCTCGGTATCACCTTGTAGTCCGTTCTCGGCTTGTGCGGATCAGGTCGGCTCAGCAACCAATGTACGTCCTCGAAGTGGGAACAGGGCAGCCTGTTCTTATGCTCCACCGCGGCGGGCTCTTTGGCGCATCCTGGGCTCAGCTTCTGATTCCACTACAGAAGAGGTATCGCGCATCTAAGAATCAAGTGTACTATCCCGAAGCAAGAATGTTCGCTTGCTGTTGTCCATGCCGGAGATAACAGGCAAAGTGGCACTAATTCAACATACGTTTGTAATTGTCACCACGAAATACAATGTCGGACGATCCTGCTGAACGAATAACCAGCGCCGAAGACGACGCTACTCGCCGGAGCATTCGAGATAGAAAGCAGGAGCGCCGTCGTTTTCCGAGGTTCCCATTTAATGCGGATGTAGAGGTCGTGGAGGTTCAGTCTGGAACGAGAATTAAGGGGCGCGTGAGTGATCTCTCCTTAGGCGGCTGCTATGTGGACACCCTTAGCCCTCTTCTGGTATCGACGGCCGTACAAATCAGGATCACTAGAGGCGCGCACTCGTTTGACGCGCAAGCAAAGGTCACCAACATGAAATTCGGCGTAGGCATGGGTTTGGCCTTCGTCGCGGCCCAGGCGGAGCAAAAGCAGGTCCTCGGGAACTGGATCGCGGAATTGGGCGGGAAGTTGCCTACAGAGCCGCCTCGGAGTGCCGGAGAGGGTACCAAAGATAAGGTTGGCGGCGAAATACCCAATGTGATTTCTGCACTTATTCTGGCGCTAATGCGAAAGGGGGTGCTCACCGAAGCGGAAGGGCAAGACATGATGAGGAAACTCCGTCACTAAGACCGTTTGCCAGCTTGACGGAGTACCTGTTACTGCGTAAATAAATATCCTCCTCATTGGGCATCGTGAAACCCATCGTTGCAAATATTATGCGCAAGCTGTAAATGCACGCGGTGAGTGAGGCTCACTTCTCGCATTCTTCTCGCAAATGACCTGCAACCCGACCCGCTTCGCCTCTTACGCCCACCTGCTAGAACCAACTCCAACCTACAGAAAACAAGGGGGGGCGGAGACCGACCGCCCGATTAGGAAGCCTGCTCTTCCATCTGAGGCCCTGCCCGCTATTTTATAGGATTTGCGTAGAATCGGAAGATCTGCAGACTGCAGACGAGCTCGTCAGCCATCGGATTAGGAGTCAGTGAATGCGAAACAGCGGAAGATGAATTTGCCCGCCGTTTCCGCTAGAATTGCGGGCCACGTAAGATGGATTTCGATCAGCTCAATACCTTTGTTGAAGTGGCTAAGCACGGCAGTTTTTCCCTAGCCGGCCGCAAGGTTTTCCGTTCGCAATCCGCCGTTAGCGCCCAAATTCGCCAGCTCGAACAGGAGTACGGCGAAAAGCTGTTCGGGCGCATGGGCAAGACCGTTCGGCTGACTCCGGCGGGAGAAGTGCTGTTTGAATATGCGGCGCGCTTCCTATCGCTGCGTCAGGAATCGCTGCGCGCCGTGGCCGATCAATCGGAGATGCCCCGTGGCATTCTGGCCATCGGCGCGAACGAGGCCACCTGCCTCTACGTATTGCCGGAAGTTTTCTCCCGGTTCCATCGCACGTTTCCCGACGTGCAGATCAGCATCTACCGCAATTTCAGCCACAAAATTCTGCAGCGCGTGGAAGACGGCACCATCGATCTGGGCATTGTGACTCTGCCGGTGAAATCGCCCAGCCTCAAAGTGCACTCCATTTATCGCGATCGCGTGATGCTGATGGTCAGCACGAAAAATCCGCTCTCCAAGCAAAAGGAAGTCAGCGCCAAGGATATCGCCGGCCAGCCGCTGATTTTTCCCAAGACCGGCTTTACGCGCCAGGTGCTTGACAAAGTTTTCCGTCCCTATGTGGCCGACCTGCGCATTGTTATGGAATTGCCCAGCGTGACGATGATCAAGCTTTTCGTCGGCGCGAATCTTGGTGTATCTCTGATCAGCGAAGGTTTCACCAAAGACGACGTCCGCGCCGGCCGAGTGAAGCTCATTCCTATCAAGGACGTTGAATTGTGGCGCGAACTGGGATTGATCTACCGCCGCGACCGCCATTTGCCCCGCGCGGCTAGCGCTTTCGTGGAATTGATCCGCGGTGCTGATAGCAAGCTGGATGGCAAGCCCGAAAGTAGTAAAAACGGCAAGGCCGATACCTCCGCCTAACTCCGTCAAGGAACGCACTCGGGTGCACGGAAGGATCTGCTTTTTGGGGTTCTTCTTCGGAACTATACGAGGGGCAATTCCGAATCCAGGTTCAGACTCCGGGTTCAGGACTCTGGTTTCTTGTCCGCAGCTGCCGCTGTGCCCAGCTTCGACGCCCAGTTGTGCCACACGACTTTATCCTTATCGAACACGGAACCCGCAAGCGCCATGCCGACCGGCACCCAGGACCTGCTGTTGACCTGCGCGTACGCCGCCTTCGCCAATGTCCCCTGAGAAGTAAGCAGGAAAAAGTACGTGTCTACGGGCGTCTGACGTTCGAGCACGAGCACCTCCGCTTTTTTGTCGTCCTGCGTCAGGTAGACCCCTCGTCCCACTGGCTGGCCGCCCTCGGTTGCCCGGGGAAGCGCAATCACTTTAGTCGTTCCGTTGCAGACTAGAAGGATCGTGCATACGTCGGCCGGAATTCCGTTGCCCGCCGGCTTCCACTGGAGCGTATCTTTATGATCCATAATCTCTTTAACGACGTTGAACTGCCCACCAGTCGGCGCAGCGCTCTTGGCTGCTTGAGCGCGCAGCGCCGCGGGCTGCCAGGCGATGATCACGAAGGCAATGCGAGCAAGCCAGAGGAGCTCGCGAAATCTAGTAGAGTTCATGGTCACTTCCTCCAAACTTGTTAGACGGACCGAAAATTATCGCAGTTTCGATACGCATCACTGCGGACCGGGGCCCCGGCGCGCGCCTCTCGAGCGCGAGTATCGGGCGTTGGGGCGGTGCGATAGCCAGACCACTTGGCTGAACCGGATGAGGGCTAATCATCTCAAGTTAATTGCGCTAGTTCAATGATTTTTTGGGCGGTTCAGATGCGAATCCAAGGTCGGATTCGCTGGCTTGACACCTCTTCCCGCAAGCTGCTAGCTTTTAACGGCTCTTGATAGAGGTGCGGAGGCCATCAGTAGCCGGGCCGGCTTTTCCGAGGCGCTTTTGGAGGCCCGCGCCAAAGGGGCCGGGACGCAGCTAACACCTGTTCCTGCCTAAGGTTCCGCCGAAATCGTCGCCGAGGCGCGCTCCGCGCCGGTTGGGAGACGAGGCTAAGACTCGTCTACTGTCATCTGTTTGCTTATGGCGAAAGTCGCTTAACGCGAAGGGCTATCCGCAGGCTGCGCTTTTCGCGAAGCAGAGAGCTTTCGCAGCTCACCGATGGAGCGCTATCGGGAAGTGAAGACCGCAGTTTGTCATTCGTCCTTCCTTCTCTGTCTCCATCCGTATTTAGCCGAAGTTAGTTGGACCGTTTGTAGCTTGGGAAACGTTCCGAGGAGTCCTACTGGGGTTTCCACAGCACGCCGTTTTTTGCGTGTAGTCGGACAAAGGAGCGGGGTCCCCGGCACGCGTCGCTTTTACGGGTGCTGGGGTGAACATGACCGACATTTTCCAGCTTACGCGCAAGCTCGTGGATATCGAATCTGTGACCAACCACGAGGCAGCGGTAGGAGAGTTCCTGCTAAATACCCTCGCCCCTTTAAGCGCCCGTTTTGCGGGACAGCTCGAACGGTGGCCCATCGAGGCCGATCGCTTCAATGTATTCGCTCATTGGGGAGATCTGGTGGTTACGCTGTCGACTCATATGGACACCGTTCCTCCCTTTTTCCCCTCGCGAGAAGATGCCGACTCTATCTGGGGACGCGGCTCCGCGGACGCTAAGGGCATTATGGCCTCCATGATCGGAGCCGCGGAGGGCCTGCTCGAGGGCGGCGTGCGTGATTTCGGTTTGCTTTTTGTAGTTGGCGAAGAGCGCAACAGCGCCGGAGCTTACGCCGCCGCTCGGAACCCGCGAGGCTCGCGCTTCTTGATAAACGGAGAACCAACGGAAAATAAACTGGCGCTAGCCACCAAGGGTCTGCTGCGCTGCGAAGTCGAAGCCCGCGGCAAACTGGCGCACTCTGCCCATCCCGAGTTGGGCGACTCGGCCATTGAAAAGCTTCTCGATGCGCTCCAGCAGATTCGCAGGATCGCTTTGCCGGAAGACCCTGTGCTCGGCCGGAGCACTTTGAACATCGGCGTCATTTCCGGGGGGCGAGCACCCAATGTGATTCCAGACTCGGCAATGGCCGAAATCGCCATTCGGTTGGTCGGCGATGCCGCGCCGGTTCGGGAAGCCGTGATCGGTGCAGTTGGTGATCGAGCCGAGGTCCGCGAAGTTCTGTGCATCCCGGAGATTCGCTTGGACCGCCTCGATGGGTTTGAGACTTCCATCGTTGCCTATACGACGGACGTGCCCGTATTCGGCAATAGCTGGGGCAAGCCTTATTTACTTGGTCCCGGCACTATCCACGTGGCGCATACGAGCGAAGAGCGCGTATCTAAGAAAGAGCTTGTGGCGGCGAGCGCCATCTATCAGCAGATGGTGAAAAAGCTTCTGGCTCTTACATGATCTTGTTGATCATAGAAGGCACGTTGTCATCCCGACCGGGGTCCCCAATACGCGCCGGTTTTGCCCGTATTGGGGCGGAGGACCGAGGGATCAGCTTTTTTCAGAGATTCTGCACGTTGGGCAAAGGATGATCGCGGCATGATTGTAATGAAATTTGGCGGCTCGTCTCTCGAATCGGCTCCCGCGGTGGAACGCATGGCGGCAATCGTCAGGCGAGCGCTCGCCCGCGAACCCGTTGTGGTGGTCTCAGCCATGGGCAAGACCACCCAGCAGCTCTTGACTTTGGGTGAGGAGGCGGTCGCCGGCGGGCCCGAGGGAAATCGACTGCTCGAAAGGCTGCACGCCCTGAGGGAAATGCACGAGCGCGAAATCGGCTTGTTGCTTCCGGTGTCGAGTCAGGGCGAACTCCGGGGGACTCTCGACTGCCATTTTCAAGAAATGGCTGACTTGCTCGGGCAATTGGCGGTTCTCGGTGAATTCGGTCCCGAATTCGTCGATGCTCTCTCGAGCTATGGAGAACGCCTGTCGAGCCGCTTGATCGCCCTTGTGTTTCCCCATCTTGGTATCAACGCCGCGCATGTGGATGCACGCTGCGTGGTGCTCACCGATGCGCGCCACAAAGCGGCTACGCCGTTATACTCCCAGACCTACGCTCGCGCGCGAGATCAGATTTTGCCGCTCGTCAGCCAAAGCAAAGTGCCGGTGCTCGGAGGGTTCATCGGCGCCGCCGAAAGCGGCGTGACCACCACACTCGGCCGCGGAGGCTCCGACTTCAGCGCTGCCATAATCGGCGCCGGTATCGCTGCCGAGGAGATTCAGATTTGGACCGATGTTGACGGCGTCATGACCTGCGATCCGAAACTTGTGCCTGAAGCGCGCCGCGTTGAAACGATCTCTTTCGCGGAGGCGGCGGAGCTCGCCTATTTCGGCGCTAAGGTGCTGCACCCTTCGACCTTGCTGCCTGCGATCGAAAAGAATATTCCCGTCGTGGTGCTGAACTCGCGGCGTCCGGATGTCTCGGGCACGCGAATCGTTGCCGAGGCGGTGCCCTGCTCCAATGTCATCAAAGCGATCTCCTGCAAGCGCGGGATTCACATCGTCAATATCCGCTCCACGCGCATGCTCATGGCGCATGGGTTTCTCTATCGCATTTTCGAGATCTTCAGCCGCGCGGAAGCCGCCGTGGACATGCTGGCGAGTTCCGAAGTCAGTGTCTCCTTGACCATAGACGATCCGGCGCGACTCGGCGAAATCTGCCAGGCTCTGCAAGAATTTTCCGAGGTCAGCGTCGAAAGGGACCAGGCCATCGTTTGCATCGTCGGGGATAATCTGCGGCATACGCCTGGCGTGGCTGCTCGCGCCTTTGGCGCTTTGCGGGGGATCAATATTCGCATGATTTCGCAGGGCGCATCGCTGCTGAATCTTGGTTTCGTCGTTGCGGCTTGTGATGCGGAGAGAACGGTGAAACTCTTGCACCAGGAATTTTTTCGCGGCGCGGATCCGGCCTTTTTCGATTAAAGAAATGAATCTGGCGATCATCGGATACGGCAAAATGGGCCACCTCGTGGAGCAACTTGCTTCCGATTACGGGTTTGAGGTTCCGCTGCGCCTCGATATCGCCGAAAATGAAAATGGCCGGGGCATCACGCGGGAGCGCTTTCGCGGCATCGACGTGGCCGTGGATTTTTCTGTTCCTGAGGCGGTCTTGACGGATATCGAGCGGCTCTCTGCCGCGGGTATTAACGCAGTCATCGGCACGACGGGCTGGACCGACGAGATGGATCGCGCCAAAGCCGCCGTGAAAAAGGCCCGCACGGGATTGGTATGGAGTCCGAACTTCTCCATCGGCGTTAATATATTTCTACGTTTGGTCTCGGAGGCGTCGCGGCAGTTCGCTCCTTACAAGGAGTACGGAGCGTGGGCCTGGGAAATTCATCACTCCACAAAAAAAGACGCGCCGAGCGGCACGTTACTGAAATTGGTGGAGGAGATGAAAAAGGCCGATCCGAGCCGGCGCGTCGATGTAAGCTCGAACCGGGCGGGCGCTCATACAGGCACGCACGAAATTGGTTTCGATTCCGCGGCCGACACGATCACGTTGCGTCACACCGCGCGTAGCCGCGAAGGCTTTGCGCGCGGCGCACTCACGGCCGCGAAATGGGTGATCGGCAAAAAGGGTTGGTTTGAATTTAGTGACGTTTTGTTCGACCGGCACTGAGGAGGCCAAATGTTTGCAGGATGCGGCACCGCGTTAGTCACTCCGTTTCGGCGCGATTTTTCGCTCGATGAACGGGCCCTTCACAGGCTGGTACGCCGCCAGATTGATGCGGGAATTGATTTCCTCGTGCCCTGCGGCACGACCGGTGAGAACCCCACACTCGGCCGACACGAACACCTGCGCATCGTGGAAATCGCCATGGAAGAAGCCGGCGGCCGCGTTCCCGTACTAGCCGGAGCAGGCGGGTACAACACAGCGGAAGTGATCGCCCTGGCGAAGGAACTGGAGTCAATGGGCGTGGACGGAATCCTTTCGGTAACCCCGTACTACAACAAACCCACGCCGGCAGGACTCCACCAACACTACAAAGCGATTGCTTCGGCGATTTCGCTGCCAATTGTCCTCTATAGCGTGCCCCGCCGAACGGCCACAAATGTCGACACCGCCACGCTGCGGAGGCTTGCGGAAATCGACAACATTGTCGGAATCAAGGAGGCTTCGGGCGACATCAGTCAAGTCGCGTCCATGCTCGGCCACTTGCCGGAAGATTTTATGGTCCTCTCGGGCGATGACGCGCTCGCGCTGCCCATCATCGCTCTTGGCGGCAAGGGCCTTATATCCGTGGTGTCCAACGAAATTCCGGCGGAGATGACACAGCTCATTCGTCATTGCCTGGAAAACAATTTCGAGGAAGCGAGGCGTCTGCAGCGCAGATTCCTTCCGTTGATGGAGGTGAATTTCATCGAATCGAGCCCGATTCCCGTGAAGGCGGCCATGGCAGCGATGGGTTTGCTCGAGCCGGTGTGGCGGCTTCCTTTGTGCCCTCCGCTTCCCGAAAACGAGGAGAAAATCCGCGGCGTGCTCGAGTGCTTGGGCCTCGTCGGAGACAGGCATGTTGCAAGAGCAAATTGAGTCGCTCTTCGATAAGCCTCCCGACCGATACGGCGATGAACATCTACGGCTTTTCCAGGAATTCAAAGATGGTTTGAACGACGGAAGCGTTCGGGCCGCCGAACCGGATACGACTTCGCCGACCGGTTGGCGCGTAAACCGCTGGGTGAAGAAGGGCATTCTGCTGGGCTTCCGCATGGGCGCGGTCGTGCCCATGTCCAGTAACGGCGCGGGACAAGCATTCTTCGACAAGGCCACTTATCCGCTCAAAAGCGTAACCCTCGCCAGCGCGGTGCGTATCGTTCCGGGTGGATCGAGCCTGCGGGACGGCTGCTTTCTCGGCAAAGGCGTCACTTGCATGCCTCCGATGTTCATCAACGTAGGCGCCTACGTCGGAGAACAGACCATGATCGATTCGCACGCTCTCGTCGGGAGTTGCGCGCAGGTCGGCAGGAACTGCCATATTTCCGCGGCGGCGCAAATCGGCGGAGTTCTCGAGCCGGTCGGCGCGATGCCCGTCATCATCGAGGACGAGGTGCTCGTGGGGGGAAATTGTGGCGTTTACGAAGGCACGGTCGTGAAACGCGGAGCTGTTCTGGGCACCGGAACCATCCTGAATCGCTCTACGCCCGTCTACGATCTCGGCAGCGGAAATGTGCTGACCGCGCGCGACGATCAGCCTTTGATCATCCCCGAAAAGGCCGTCGTCGTGGCTGGCTCGCGCGCCATCTCTCACGGACGCGGCAAAGACTGGGGGCTTTCGCTCTACACGCCGGTGATCGTGAAATACCGCGACGCCAAGACCGACCTGCGCACCCAGCTCGAAGATCTGCTTCGCTGATCGTTTACGGCCGGGATTTGAGGCGCGATTCAGCGGCCTCCACGGCCCGCAAGTCACCCGCGAAAAGCTTGGCGCCGCTATTGTCTGCTCTCGATGTAAGAGCACGCGCGCCGGTCCCTTTCCGCCGAAACTCGCCGACCAAGGCGTCTCCAATTTCCCCGGCGCTGTGGCGCGCAATGGCCATAACCGCCGAGCCTGCTCCGCTCAGGAACACGCCCGCGAGACCCGGATGGCGAAACGCGAGGCATTCCGCGATGCCTGGAACGAGGGGACTGCGATACGGCTGATGCAGCGCGTCGCGGAATATTTCCGGCGAGAGTTCGCCGCCAGAGAAGAAGCGCGCCGCGAGGAGCGCGGTGCGCTGGAGGTTGGCAACAACGTCGCGACGCGAATACTGCGCCGGAAGCACGGCGCGCGCCTTTTCTGTAGGCAGGGACACTTCCGGAATCACGGCGATGAAATCCAGGTTCTGCGAAACGTTTGCCTTGGCGACCAATGCGCTCGCATCGCCTTCCGGCTTTGCAGCCACCACAAAGCCGCCGTGGAGTGCCGCGGCGACGTTATCGGGATGGCCTTCGATTTCCATAGCGAGTCGAAGTGTTTCCGCAGGCAGGAGCTCGCTGCCGCAGAGCCTTCCTCCGAGCAGAACTCCGGCGATGATCGCCGCGGCGCTCGAACCGAGACCGACAGCCAGCGGAATGTCGTTGTGCACGTCGAGATGCACGGAAGGAAGCGAGGCACCCATGGCGGCTGCTGCGCTCTGCATCGCTCGCACGAGCAGATTGCTTGCATCGCGCGGAATCTGGTCGGCATTCGCGCCGCGATAGTTAAGCTGGAAACCGGATTCCGCCGGCGCGGCCGAAGCACGAAGGTAAAGGGCGAGCGCAATCGCGGCGGAATCAAAAGCGCATCCCACATTGGCGCTAGAAGCGGGAACGACAGCAGAAAAAACGCGGCCGCCTGAACTGACAGAATCCGGCGGCACGACTACGAGACGGCGGAAACGGCCATGGCCTTTCCGATGAACTTTTCAAACGCGGCCAGGCGCGGCTCGATGGCGTCCTCCAGAGGATAACGGCCGGCGAGCGCGTCGGTAGTTTTGAGGCCGTTGCCGGTGACGCAGAGGACGGTTTCCTCGTCAGTCTGTATGCGGCCCTGCGCGATCAACGCCTTCGCGCATCCGACGGTTACGCCCGCGGCTGTTTCCCCGAAGATTCCCTCGCTTGTAGCCAGAAGCTCCATGCCGGCTACGATCTCTTCATCGGAAACATCTTCGGACCAGCCCCCACTCGTGCGGATGGCGCGGCTCGCGTAAAGCCCGTCGGCGGGATTGCCGATGGCCAAAGAGCGCGCGATCGTGGAGGGTTTCTGCGGATCGATTTCGTCTTTGCCGTTCTTGACGGCGCGGGAGATGGGCGAGCAACCAGTGGCTTGAGCTCCGAAGAATCGCACGGTCTTTGATTCTACGATTCCGAGCGCAATCAATTCCTGAAAGGCTTTATGAATCTTTGTGATCAACGAACCGCCGGCCATAGGCACGACGATGTTGTCGGGGAGGTGCCAGCCGAGCTGTTCGGCGATTTCATAGCCCACTGTCTTGGAGCCTTCCGCATAGTAGGGCCGCAGATTGATATTCACGAAGCCCCAGTGAAAACGCTCTCCGATCTGCGAACAGAGCCGGTTCACCTGGTCGTAATTTCCGGCGATGCGCACGAGGCGCGCGCCGAAAACCTGGGTGCCCAGAATTTTCGCGGGCTCGAGATCGGCAGGGATGAAGATCCAGGCGTCGAAGCCCTGCCGCGCCGCCTGGGCTGCGACAGCGTTGGCAAGATTTCCCGTGGAAGAGCAACTCACGGTTTGGAATCCGAAGGCTTTGGCTTGCGTAAGCGCCACGGCCACAACGCGATCCTTGAACGAGAGCGTGGGGAAATTCACCGCGTCGTTTTTGATGTAGAGGCGGCGCGAGCCAATCTGCGCGCCAAGCCTTGCCGAAGAGACCAGCGGCGTCATGCCTACGGGAATTTCGGGTCTGTATCCTGCGGGAATCGGCAGCAGTTCCGCATAGCGCCAGAGACTGGCGGGGCGGCGGGCGATATTTTCGCGTGTGAAGCTCGCGCGCGCGGCGTCGAGGTCGTATTTGACTTCGAGCGGGGCGAGACAGTCTTCGCAAATCGAGCCGGGGCGATTGCCCCAGTCGCGATTACATTCCCGGCAGCGCAACGTGTAGTGTTCGCTCATAGCCGTCTCCGGGCTGCGCCGGGCCCCTGCGCGCCAAAAAAAATGCCTCGCTCCGGGTGTGGGGGAACGAGGCGAAAAGCCCTTTCCTACGACGCTTCATGTCCCCCGCAAACCGGGCGGGAATTGGCACCTGCCGACTGGCTAACTGCGTCAGTCCGGTTGTCGTGGCGTCGTCGGGCCCGAACCCCTCAGCCACTCTGCATGAAGATCGCCCCGCGCAACTGCAGCGCGGATGAATAATGGTATCTGCGCGGCGGAGCGTTCGTCAAGTCCTTAAGATCCTTAAGACAGCTTATACGTCCAGCAAGCGGTTGATTGTGGGGATGAGCTCTTTTCCGACCTCGGACTTTGACACGAAATCGGCTCCGAACAGCCGCGTAACTGCGGAGGTTTGGTCGGGTGCGTAATGGCTACTGATGAAGACTATCTTCGTACGTGGAGCAATCTTCCTAATTTCGATTGCCGCTTCGAATCCATTCATTATGGGCATGACGAGATCGAGCACCACGATATCGGGGCGATTCTTACGGGTGAGATCCACAGCAACCTTGCCATTCTCAGCTTCGGACAGTAACCAGCCGGTCTGCTCCGCGAGCAACGAGCGGATGTTTCGACGAACGACGCTTTGATCGTCTACAACGAGCACACTTGTCACAATCCAGGGATCATAGCAAAGGGCTCGGTTTCCGCTGAAATACAGGAAATCCCTGAGCGTTCCCAATCCGACACGTTACACTGTCTGGCTTTCGCTGGGCAGCACCTCACCGTCCGTACGATGCGGCACATGAGCGGGCGCTGCTAACTAATCGGGAACGAAATTTCCACAATGCGGGTGCCGAGAGGTTCTTATAAAAAAAGTGGTAGAATCCGCGCCCTGTGCGGGAGGAACACGTGCGCGGACTGGGCTACGACCTACTGAAGCTTGTTGCTGAACTGATTGTACTTTGGATGAGCATAACGTTCCTCATAAAATGGCACCGATCTAGACCTTAACCACGGCGCGTTGCCAGGCAATGGCGGCAAAGAGTAACTGTGGCAGCCCCCGCGGTACCGGGGTTTCGCGCAGCACAGTTGCGGCAGAACATGTTTGGTTTCACGCCGACAATCAGAATTGAAATGTGTTGGCCGCCAATTCGCTGATCTAGAACTGCCGCCGGGCGCTCGAGTGCACACGGCCGCTTGGTTTGTGCGATCCGGTCGTTCGGTTTCAGCCCGCAGCTTTACAGCCCTCTCGATGGCGTGCCGCAGCGTCTGCTGATTCTTCAGCTCCTTCGGCATGATTTCCATTGCCTCTCCTTTGCTACCCCGAACGAGCGAGTCGGAAAGACCTTAGAGCCGGCGTTGCAAAGAGGCGTTGGAGCACGTGGCAGCGTTTTTTGAGACGCAAGGGCCCCGCTCAGAGACAAGGTAGTTCACTCACGAGGGAGTCGGGTGTATAAGATTCGGTCTAGAGGAATGCGAGGTCACGGCGTTATGAGGATTCCACGAAATGGCGAGGTTGCGGGATTGGCGGCGGCGGTGTGCTTGATTTTTGCGTGCGTGGCGAGGGCACAGTTGGCGCAGCCGCTTGTGTCCGAGCAGACGCTGAAGCAAGTTTCCGAGCATGTCTACGCGCTGGTGGGATTTCCCAACATTGGGATTGTTGTGGGAAACCGCGGGACGCTGGTGATCGATACGGGGCTCGGCACGCGCAACGGGGCCACCGTGATGCGGGCAGTGGAAAAGCTGGCGAAGGGCCAGAATCTCTACCTCACGACTACGCACTATCACTCCGAGCACACCACCGGTGAGCAGGCGTTCCCGCCGCACACGGTGCTGATTCGGCCGGTGGTGCAGCAGGAGGAGCTGAATCAGCGGCTCCCGCAACACATGGCGCGCTTTCGCGAAATGTCGCAGCAAAACAAGGATCTGCTGCAGGACGTGAAGCTGCGAACGCCGGACATTCTGCTTGACGGCGAGATGAAACTCGATCTCGGCGGCGTGAGCGCGCGACTCTTCTGCCTGGGAGCGGCGCACACCAAGGGAGACATGCTGGTCTTCGTCGAAGAGGATAGCGTGCTGATTCCCGGAGATATCGTGCAGAGCAAGCTTTTTCCGATCATGCCCGATGGCGAGGCAACGATGAAAGGCTGGCTGGCAGTCCTGCATAAGGTCGAGCCCCTGAAGCCGCGCCTGATCGTGCCGGATCATGGCGAACTCGGAGACGGCTCGCTGATCGCCAAGCAACGTGCGATGCTGCAGGAGCTTCAGGGGCGCGCTCTCGAGCTCAAGGGGCAGGGCAAATCCGCGGAAGAAGCCGGAATGCTGCTGACTACGGAGCTTCATGCGAAGCATCCGGATTTTGCAAACGTCGAGCGGATTGCCGCCGACGTGAAGCTGGTCTACGCAGAGGCCCAGTAGCTAAGGCGAAACTCCGCCATCCGAAAACGTGCAACCGGTGAGATTTTGCTCAGTGCACGTTCTTTTCGATCCAGCCCTGAAGGTACTTGGCGACGCCGGCGCTGTTCTTTTCGGACATCATCTGGTGACCATTACCGGGCAGCCTGACATCTTCGAGTTTCACAAAGGTGGCCCTTACACCTGCCTGATTGAGCCACTTGGCCACGCAATGGGCGTACGGACGGTGATAACTGGCCTCTCCGGACACATCGAGCACCGGAATGGTTTCCAGGTTTGCGAGTTTGTGCGCGGGCTCCTTCTGAATCCAGCACGGGAGCAGGTCCGGCGCGTCTGGCTTGTCCTGGCGAATGGTTTGCAATTCGGCTGCTTCGTTGATTGGGGGATCATAGTGCACCGGCAGATTCGTGAGGCCCCATACACGACCCGGACCGGTCGCGCCCCTTTCCGCGTTCTCAACCGGCGGCGCGACCGGTTCTACAGCGACGATGCCCTTGACCAGCTTGGGGCGCGCATCTGCGACCTGCCAGCCGGCTGCTGCTGCCCCGGAGTTGAGCATCAAGATGACCGGCTGGCCGATCATATCCGCCAATTGCACCAGCGCGTCCGCAGTACGTTTCTCTTGGTTTGGGCTCGCCACTACGGGGAGTTCGGTCTTAGCGAAATAATCAAACACGGGGTCGCCCATCTTGCCTTTATTCGGCGCGTCGCTCGGCCATTGCCTATACTTCTTTGCCTACGGCCAACTGCTCGCCGCAGACGATGGTGGCCGGCCGCCTGTCCAGACTTCCTCCATCAGTGGACCTGAACGGGGGCGGGACTAAGTTGCCGTCGAGACCCCCGGGGACATAGGCAGAACGTCCTTGCCCCGGATAGTCCATCATGTAAACCGTATAGCCCTGGCTGACGAAGTCATACGCCCAGCCGGGCCGCCCGTCTGGCGTTTGCAGCAAGCTGTAGGCTCCCTGGCCTCCGCCGCCGGTGATGAATAGTATCGGATAAGGGTGCCGGATGGCCTTGGGGACCCACACCTCAACGTACATGGCACCGTCCATGGTTTCCTTGCCTGGTTCCCCAGCATAATGGCCGCCCACATAAAAATGACCTTGGCGCCCAATGTCAGCGGTGGAAAAGGTCACGATCAATGCGTGATGGGCAGCTCCGACGCCCTCCTGAGCTTTCGCTCCGAGCCAGCCGCTCACCAGAACTGCAGCTATCCCTGAGAGCACCGCAGTCGATGTCCTCATCTTCATGATTTCTTCCTCCTGTCGCTAGGTGATCCGTGACCGGATGGAGTTCTCGTTCAGAATCTCGCCTGGTACTTCTCAAAACGGCGATACGCGCGGAGAAAGTACCGGTTCGTCGCGATCGATAAGAGGAACCGCGGCGCACACCAACAGCGAAAATCCCCCGAGCACAACAAAGCTTGTCCGGAAGGTGCCCGACAAGTCTGCTAGGTGCCCCACAAGCGGAGCGCCGCCCAGGATCATGAAAATTCCCAGCATGTTCACGAGCCCCATGGCCGCTCCGGCCCGGCCTGGAAACAGCGCCCCCGCACGCGAGAACATCGCGGCGTAGGGCAGGCCGACACCCATGCCAATCAGCACCACCGCCACCACTGCGATGCCCAAAGAAATTGAGGACAACACGAAGGCGAAACAGCCCAAAGCGATGATCAAAAGACTGCTGATGAACAAGGGACGAATGCCCAGATGCCGGCGGAGCATGCCTCCGAGCGGCCGCGACACGATGCCCAGCAACAGGACCAACGATCCGATCAGCCCGGCCTGAGTTGCGGGAACTTTCAGAGCTTTCGTCAGAAGGACCACCACCCATGACCCCACCACTACGGAGAGGCCGAAGCTAGCCATTTGCACAAGTCCCAGCAACCAGAGCTGAGGCGCCAGTAGCATCTCGCCGAACCGTCCGGGTGGAGCGGCGCCGGAGGTGACGTTCGGTGCTGCGGCCAGCCAGATGATCGCCGCTGTAAGGGCCATTCCGGCGGATACGAAAAACGTCGCGCGCCATCCGGCCAAAAGGTAAAGTCTCGGGACTGCCAAAATCACGAATCCCGCTCCGAGCTGGACGGAACCGCCAAAAAGTCCCTGCGCCAAGTTCAGTCGCGGTCCGGCCCGGGC
>Ga0209577_10002747_pt1 | contig 16735 bp, 11 predicted proteins | sample GraSoiAngelo_109_FD_185874 | JGI IMG/M metagenome (GOLD analysis project Ga0209577, IMG submission 185874) | Grasslands soil microbial communities from the Angelo Coastal Reserve, California, USA - 14_0903_12_20cm (SPAdes) (version 2) | ecosystem: Environmental > Terrestrial > Soil > Grasslands...
CGAGAGGGTTTTGCGCGCGAAGACCTGTTCACGGCGGTGCATGAACAGTTCATGACCGAGACCGCGCAAATGGCCGATATCGTATTGCCGGCGACGATGTTCATGGAGCATGACGATCTCTATTATGGCGGCGGCCACCAGCATATTTCGGTCGGACCCAAGCTTATCGATCCGCCCGGCGAATGCCGTTCCAACCATGAGGTGCTGCAAGGTCTCGCGCGCCGGCTCAATGCCGTGCATCCCGGCTTTGAAATGTCGCCGCGTGAATTGATCGACGTCACGTTGAACAAGAGCGGCCACGGCAACATCGAGACGCTGGAAGCCGATCTGTGGCGCGACCTGCAGCCGGATTTCCGCACCTCGCATTACCTCGACGGCTTCGCGCATGCGGACAAGAAATTCCATTTCAAGGCGGACTGGGCGAATCCGCCGTTCGGCAAACGGATGGGCGAGTTCGAGACGATGCCCTCGCTGCCCGATCATTGGACCAGCATCGAGGAGGCGGATGACACCCATCCGTTCCGGCTCGCGACCAGTCCCTCGCGCGGTTTCCTCAACACCTCCTTCAATGAAATGCCGTCGTCGCAGGCGCGCGAAGGCGCTCCCTCCGTCATGATGCATCCGCTCGATGCGGCAGCCCTCGGGATCGCCGAGGGCGATGCCGTCACCCTGGGCAATATGCGCGGCGAGACTACGCTGATCGCGCGATTGTTCGACGGCGTGCGCCGCCGCGTGCTGATCGCGGAATCGGTCCATCCGAACCGGAACCACATCGGCGGCCGCGGCATCAACATGCTGACCGGCGCTGAGGCGGTCGCGCCGATCGGCGGCGCCGCCTTCCACGACAACAAGGTCTGGGCCAGGAAGGCCGCTCCTTCGGCCTAAGTTTCCGTTGCAGCCTAAATCTCCGTTGCGGGCGAAGTTTCGCTGGGAGCCTAAATCGCCCTTGCAGTCGCGGGCGAACCCGTCGCAAATGCCGGCCTGGATCAGGACGAACAGGCGAGCAAGGCCATGACGGACAACAGCGTGATACGCGAGAAGCGCGGGCAGGCTTACTGGATCACCATCAACCGGCCCGAGAAGCGCAATGCGCTCAACGGCAGCGTGATCGGCGGCATTGCGAGCGGCTACCGCGAAGCCCATGACGACAACGACGTCCGCGTCATCGTCCTGACCGGCGCCGGCGACAAGGCGTTTTGCGCCGGCGCCGATCTGCAGGACAGCGGGGCGGCGTTCGCGATGGATTTTTCCAGGCCCAATGTCGACTACGCCGATCTGCTGCGGCTGTCGCAGAACGCAACCAAGCCTGCGATCGCGCGGATCAATGGCGTTTGCATGGCCGGCGGGATGGGCCTGTTGTGCATGACCGACATGGCGGTCGCGGCAGACCATGTGGTGTTCGGATTGCCCGAGGTGAAGGTCGGCGTGTTTCCGATGCAGGTGATGGCCCTCTTGCAGTCGATCGCGCCGCGCCGGCTGATCAATGAATGGGCGCTGACCGGCGAGCCATTCGACGCCTTGACCGCGCAGGCCGCGGGACTGCTCAACTACGTCGTGCCGGCTGCCGAGCTCGACGCGAAGGTCGAGTGGCTGACCGGCCGCATCGTCGACAAGTCGCCGACCGCAATCCGGCGCGGCAAATACGCCATGAGCGCGATCGCTGCGATGTCGTTCGACCAAAGCATCGCCTACACCGAAAGCCAGATCGCACTTTTGGCGATGACCGAGGACGCCAAGGAAGGCCTCAAGGCCTTCGCCGAAAAGCGCAAGCCGTCGTGGTCGGGGAAGTAGTCTATCCGCACTCCCTTTGCCCTCGCGCCTCGCTTGGCCGGGACGACCCGGATTGCTTGATTCGAATTTCAAACAGCCATGGCACGATCGTCATTGCGAGCCAACGGGTCGCGCAAATGCGCGCCCGATGACAAGCTCCACGAAGCAATCCATAGCGCCGCGTAAGAGATGGATTGCTTCGTCGCTTCGCTCCTCGCAATGACGTGGCTCCAATTTCGAGACACGAATTCACCTTCCCGCGGCGCGATGCGCCCGAGCTTTTGCAAGAACGTTCGCCCAGAAAAATGAGAGGGCGCAGGGAAAGCCGGGTGCCCGATGCACCCGCAGCCTCGCACGCAAACAAAAAAGCGCACGAGCGTCGTCACCACAGGTTCGCCGAACAGTCCGGCCTTCCCTGCGCAATGGTTTTAACGGCTTATAGCGCGCTCTCCTCGGCGACGAATTCGTCTTGTCACCGTCATCTGCGGATTAAAGGTTTGTCTAAGCCCGGTTGGGCCGACGCGCCTCCGCAAACTTAGCATCAGCAACGGATGCCAGGACCACACGGTTTTGCCGTCCGCTTCAGCCTCGTTCGTCTGCGCGCCGGCGCGTCGCTCACGGAAATCCATAGGGACCCGCCCTGCAACCAGCCATTGGCGCGCGCGACGCTGCCGCGTCCACCGCATCCCGCACCCAACGTCCGTGACGATCGCGATACGCCCCTCTCAGAGGGAACGAGACGGCAGAGAGAAAATCGCTGATTTGGGGTCAGCGTCAAGCGCTCGATCTAGATTCGAGCGACGACAAAATGCGACATTGACTAAGCGGTGGTAGAATCGCGATGTTGCGCACACTAATGCTGCCCGACGGGCGTGGATTACGCTTTGTACGCGGCATGGCGCCAGGAGAAAATTGATGTCTCCTCGCTTGCGATCCAGGCTGTTGTCGGCAACTATCTATTGAATTTTATTGCCGAAGATGAACGACATGTTTGGTGTCATCCAATGGGGGCGGAAGAGGGCGGCGTTTTGGTGCGCACTGTTTGCCCTGGTATCAAACTCTCCTCACGCGATGGCCCGATCACAGCACACTGAGACGCAAGCCAGTGGTGCCGAATTGGCATTCCTTTCCGGTTCCAAGGATGAGGTGCAACCGCCCGCCGAAGCGACGCCTTCTTCGCTGCCAAAGGACGATGGCACGAATTTCGACGGCGCATGGACGTTCACCAGCGCCGGATGTCCCTATACGGGCTCGTTGCCTGCCAGCATCGTCGGCGGCAAGATTATCATCAGGGCTGGAAGCGGGCACGTTGACCCGGATGGCACATTGCATTCGGTCGGTGCCGGAAACGGCATGACCTTGAACGCGGTCGGACAATTGTCGGGAAATACCGGATCTGGAACATTCGATCGATCTGACGGCTGTGTCGGTCGCTGGATTGCCATCAAGCGGGAAACGTTGGGCCGACGTCGCCCGGCTGGAAACTTGGGACGCCAATGAAGAGGAATGCGGCCTGCCACTGCGGCGCGTGGGTCGGCTTGCCGGACGGGACACCAGCATTCGGGACGCCGGCATTCGAAGTGAGCCCGCCTCCTACAAGGATCATTTTGTCATGACACCCCAGGCGTTCGTGCTCAGGATTCCGGACGCGGCCATTGCCGATTTGAAGACCCGCCTCAGCCTTACCCGTTTCCCTGACGCTGCCCCCGGCGAGCCATGGGCCTATGGCACCAGCGTCGAATATATTCGTGAGCTCGTGTCCTACTGGAAGGACAGCTTCGATTGGCGCGCTCAGGAAGCAGCTTTGAATGAATTCCCGCAGTTCAAAGTGCCGCTGCAAGACGTCGATCTGCATTTTCTGCACGTTGGCGGTGTTGGTCCCAATCCATACCCGCTCCTGCTCATGCACGGTTGGCCGGGCTCAGTCTTTGAATTCCTCGACATTATTCCGAGACTGACCGATCCGGCTCGATTTGGCGGCGATCCAAAAGACGCTTTTACCGTGATCGCTCCGTCGCTGCCGGGATACGGGCTTTCCTTCAAGCCTGGACAGAAACGCTTCGTTCTCCAGGACATCGCAGCCTGCTTGCACGATCTGATGACCAGGATTCTTGGATATCGGAGATTCGCTGCACAAGGCGGCGATTGGGGGGCCGGCGTCGCCTCGCTCATCGGGCAAAAATATCCATCGTCCGTCTGCGGCATCCACCTTAATTTACTGTTCGCGCCGCGCGACAAGATCACGGCGAATTCGGAGAGCGATGCGCGATACAATGAGGGCCTTGCGCACTGGTTCAAGGAAGAAGCCGGGTACCAACAAATCCAAGGCACCAAACCGCAGACACTGGCCTTCGGGCTCACGGACTCTCCCGCAGGCCTTGCCGCATGGATCGTCGAAAAATTTCGCACATGGTCGGATAACGACGGCGTTCCGGACAGCGCCGTAAGCCGCGATCGTTTGCTGGCGAACATCGCGCTCTACTGGTTCACCGCAGCGATTGGCTCCTCGTTCTGGCCATATTACGGTCGCCTGCACTCGGGGTTGCCGATCTCGCCAGATCGACCGGTCACGGTCCCAACCGGCTATGCCGCGTTTCCGAAAGAGATCATCGTGCCGCCTCGTTCAATCGCGGAAAAAACCTACACCAACATTCAGCGCTGGACGGAAATGAAAAAAGGCGGCCATTTCGCCGCTATGGAGCAACCGGCCGCGCTTGCCGCTGAAATTCAGAATTTCTTCCGCCAGCTTCGCTAACCCTGCACCACAAGGCCAAATTTGCCGGCGAAGGTGTGCACAGCCAGTTCCGCAATTGAAGGGCTTTAAATCTGCCCCGGGCATCCCCACATACCATCCGTGGCACATTGGCAAGCATCTCGCACGCGGGAACCTTCGAAGACGAAGGCCGAGCTGCGCCAGATGCTCACTGAGGCCGTCCGCAACACCCAGCCCACCCAGCTCAGCGCCGTCGACAGTCCGAAGCGCTCGCCGAAGGCTAAAAAGGTCGCGGCGACGGCGGCTACTTGCGCGGATTAGATCTGGCGGGCCGGAGAGGCGATATCCGCCTATGCGCAGCCGATTTCAACGGCGATACGACCGCGTCTCGTTCGCGACCAGCGCGAACGCTTCACAAAGGAATAGTTTATGAGCAAACTTCCCAAGCCCACCGCACAAGAGATCAGCGAGGGACCCCAATCGGTATCTTTTCAGATTGCCAATGGGAACGCGCGGCACGGCTGCATTCTGCAAACGAGGTTTCCAACCAAGGTACAGGCACAAAAATACCTGCTGGCAAATTGGCCGATCATCGAAAAGATGGCGCGCGATGCCCTTGCGGCAGGAACGTTCAAAGATGGCCAGATCAAGCTCGTCATGATCTAGAGCATGATCCGGAAAAGTGGGCACCGGTTTTCCCTCGCGACAAACGCGGAACGCGTTTGCGCATGCTCAAACAAAAATATAGAGCGGGATGACAATTCGAAGAAAAGTCATCCTGCTCTAGACGGCTCATTCAAATTATCCCGCAAGTCGTCCCGCAACTCAGCGCCCGCATTCGCCTTCAACCCGACGGCTTCGATGCCCGCGATCGCGCAGGCCTCGTCGTTGTCGGAGGTGTCGCCAGAGACCCCGACCGCGCCGAGTAAAGTCCCGCCGTCCTGGATCAGTACGCCGCCCGGCACCGGCACCAGCCGCCCCTGCGCCAATGAATTCACCGCGCTCACGAAATAAGCCTGCTCCTGGGCGCGTTGGAACAGCGCCCGCGATCCCATGCCCATGGCGAGCGCGCCATAAGCCTTGCCATGTGCGATCTCCGCCCGCATCAGGCTGGTGCCATCCTGCGCTGCCGTGACTTTGACGCAGCCGCGGGCGTCGAGAATGGTGATGACGAGGGCTTTCAGTTTGTTCTCGACGCTTTTGGCCAGCGCAGCATCGAGAATTTTGCGGGCGATTTCGAGGGTCAGTTCAGCCATGGAGCGGTTCCTTTGCGGTCGAGGAGAGAGTTGTCGTGGATCTTGCGCGGTCGAGGCTCATGGCGAGCACGCGCGCAACGTGAAGCGCTGCACGGTTCGTGCCATCCTTGATCTGATGCCGGCACGAGGTGCCGTCGGCCACGATCAGCGCGGCCGGCTCCGCGCTGCGAACGGCAGGCAGCAAGGACAGTTCGGCCATCTCGATCGAAGCCTGGTAGGTGTCGGCGCCATAGCCGAAGGCGCCCGCCATGCCACAGCAACTGGATTCGATGGTTTCAACATTCAAACCGGGAATGAGCCGAAGCACTTGCTCGACCGGCTTGAACGCGCCGAAGGATTTCTGGTGGCAGTGGCCGTGCACCAGGGCTTTGGTCGCGAACGCACCAAGCGGCAATTTCAGCCGGCCGGCCTCCGCTTCGCGGACCAAAAACTCCTCGAACAATAGCGCGTGGGCGCCGATGCTTTTCGCTATCGGGTCGGAGCGCAGCGAAAGCAGCTCATCGCGCAGCGTCAACAGGCAGCTCGGCTCTAGCCCAATGATCGGCACGCCGCGCGCGGCGAACGACGCATAGGTTGCAACCAAGCGATCGAGTTCGCTACGTGCGTTGTCGACAAGACCGGCCGATAGAAATGTCCGCCCGCAGCAGAGCGGCCTGCCGCCCTCGGCGGGCGTTGGCATGTGCACGCGGTATCCGCCTGCGACCAGCACGCGCAATGCCGCGTCGAGATTTTCGCGCTCGTAGAAGCGGTTGAAGGTATCGGCGAACAGGACCACCTCGCGGCCATCTTCGGGCCCGACCGCGACAGCGTTGGGCCGGAACACGTCGCGCCGGAAAGCGGGCAGGGCGCGCGCGGCGCTGATGCCGGCGAATTTCTCGAATAGCTGGCGCAGCAACGGACTGTTGTTGCGCCAGTTGGCAAGCGGGGCGAAACGCGAGGCGAGATCGGCATAACGCGGGAGATAGCCGACCAGCCGATCCCTGAGCGAAAGCCCGTGGCTTGCGGCGCGCGCGGCCAATACTTCGATCTTCATCTTGGCCATGTCGACGCCGGTCGGGCACTCGTGACGGCAGGCCTTGCAGGAGACGCACAGTTTGAGCGTCTCCATCATCTCGTTGGACGAAAGCGCGTCGGGCCCGAGCTGGCCGGAGATCGCGAGCCGCAGCGTATTGGCGCGGCCGCGCGTGACGTCCTTCTCGTCGCGGGTCACGCGATAGGACGGGCACATCACGCCGCCCTCGAGCTTGCGGCAGGCGCCGTTGTTGTTGCACATCTCGATCGCGCCCTGGAAACCGCCGCCGGCTCCCGGATAGGCCGACCAGTCGAGCACGGTCTTTAGCTCAGTGACGCGGTAGTCCGGCGGGTAGCGGAACAGCGAGCGGTCGTCCATTTTGGGCGGGTCGACGATCTTGCCGGGATTGAGCACATGGTCCGGGTCGAAGCGCTGCTTCACCTGCCTGAAATCGGCAATGATGCGCGGGCCGAACATCGTCTCGTGGAATTCCGAGCGCACGAGACCGTCGCCGTGCTCGCCGGAATGCGAACCCTTGTATTCGCGCACCATCTCAAAAGTCTCTTCGGCGATGGCGCGCATCGCCTTGACGTCTTTCTCGAGCTTCAGATTCAGCACCGGGCGCACATGCAGGCAGCCTTCGGAGGCGTGCGCGTACATGGTGCCGCTGGTGCCGTGCTTTAAGAAGATCGCGTTGAGCCGCGCGGTGTAGTCGGCAAGACGCTGTAGCGGCACCGCGCAGTCCTCGACAAAGGAAACCGGCTTGCCTGCCTCCTTCATCGACATCATGACGTTGAGACCGGCGGCGCGGAAGTCGGCGATGGCGGTCTGAAGCGCGGGCTCCGTGATCTCGACCACGCCGCCCCATTTGGGCTGCGGGTTATTCCAGCCAAAGCCGAGATCGGCCATTAGCTCGCCGAGCTGCTTTAGCCGGCTGATATTTTCGGCCTGATCTTGTTCGGCGAATTCGACGATCAAGACCGCGTCAGGATCGCCGCGGATCGCAGCGCCGATGATGGGTTGAAACATCGCGATCTCGCGGCCGAGCGCGATCATGGTGCGGTCGACCAGTTCGACCGCTATCGGCCGCAGCTTGACCAGATGCTGGGCGGCATCCATCGCCTCGTAAAAACTGCCGAAATGGCAGACGCCCAACACCTTGTTGCGGATGACTGGCCACAGTTTGAGCTCGACCTTGGTGGTGAAGGCAAGCGTGCCTTCGGAGCCGACCAGAAGATGCGCCATATTGTTCGGCGCATTGCGGGGCACCAGCGCATCGAGATTGTAGCCGCCGACGCGGCGCTGCACTTTTGGAAATTTGTCCGCGATCTCGGCCGCCTCGCGCGCGCCGAGATCCAGCATCTCGCGAAACAGATCGGTCGCGCCATCGCCTGTATTGGTCCGCGCAAGATCGCGCGACACCTCGCCGAAATGCAGCAGCGTGCCGTCGGCGAGGGCTGCGTCCATCGACAGCGTGTTGTCGCGCATGGTGCCGTAGCGCAGCGAACGCCCGCCGCAGGAATTGTTGCCGGCCATGCCGCCGATGGTGGCGCGGGAAGCGGTGGAGACGTCGACCGGAAACCACAGACCGTGCTTCCTGAGCTGGCGGTTGAGGTCGTCGAGCACGATGCCGGGTTCGACGACGCAACTGCGGTTCTCGACGTCGAGCGAGAGGACGCGGTTGAGGTGCTTGGAGAAATCGATGACGATGCCGTCATTGACGGTCTGGCCGCTCTGCGAAGTGCCGCCGCCGCGGGGGGTGATCGTTCGACCGTGCTCCCGCGCAATGGCGAGCGCCCGCAGTGCCTCGTCGATGGTTTTCGGCACGACCACGCCAAATGGCATGATCTGGTAGAACGACGCGTCGGTTGCGTAGCGGCCGCGGCTATACCTGTCGAACAGGACTTCGCCGGTGGTCTCGCGCGCCAGCCGGTCTTTGATCATCTTTGAGGCCTTGTCGGGCATCCCATCCTCATTGTCGCTCCCCACAACACCGCCCGATCGAGACCGATCCAGGCGAGAGATGCACTTCGTCTTGAGCTTATTTATATTTTGAATTCAAATCTGGTCAGGCCGGCTCGGATTGGGCCGGCACCGCCGCAGTCAAATATTCGACTGCAGCGGTCCGCTTATTGCGCAGGTGGTTGAACAGGATGTCGGAAAGTTCGTTGCCCGCGCGGCGACGCAGCGCCTCCAGGATCGCCTCGTGCTCGCGCATGGCCTCGCCCCATCGCTCGCGTTTGCGGGCAAAATTGGCGGAGTAGCGGATCCGCCTGATCCTTCCTGCGAAGTTGACGTAGGCGCTCTGAAGCACCGCGTTGCGGGAGGCCTCGACGATCTTGTGGTGGATCAACTGGTTGACGCGGAAATAGCCGTGCATGTCGCGGTGCAGGTAGAAGGCGTACATGTCGTAATGCAGCCGCTCGATTTCGGCGATTTCGGCATCGGTGATGTTTTCGCAGGCCAGCCGCCCGGCGAGAGCCTCCAGGCCGCCCATGACGTCGAACAGTTCGGCCAGATCGCGCTCGCTCAATTGCCGCACGCGGGCGCCGCGGTTGGGCAACAGCTCGACCAGTCCTTCCGAGGCCAACACCTTCAGGGCCTCCCGCAGCGGCGTGCGCGAGATGCCCAGCATCTCGCAGAGTTGCCGTTCGGGAACGCGGCCGCCGTCGGGAATGTTGCCTTCGACGATGTGATCCCGCAGCCGCGTCAGGATCTCGTCATGCAGCGACGTGTCCTCACGATCGGGCACGGCAGGCGCCGCAACCGCCCGCGAGGCGGCATCATGGGGAGTGAGGGGTTTCATGGGCCTGACCATATGCTGTTGATGGGGTGGTCGTCGATCACAAAAATGTACACAATTTGTCGGTTGAGGCTGGATAAAGTGAATGCAATATGCTTAGCAACAGGTGAGATGAGGAACCTATGACCCATCAGGGACGCCATTTTCTGCAAATTCCGGGACCGAGCCCGGTGCCGGACCGCGTGCTCCGCGCCATGGATATGCCGGTCATCGACCATCGCAGTTCGGCATTCGCCGAGCTTGCCAAGGCGGTATTCGACGGCTGCCAAAAAGTGTTCAGGACCAGCGGCCCGGTGATCATTTTTCCCTCCTCGGGCACCGGCGCCTGGGAAGCGGCGATCGTCAATACGCTTTCGCCGGGCGACAAGGTCCTGATGGTCGAGACCGGCCATTTCGCCACCCTGTGGCGGCAAATGGCGGCGCGCTGGGGCATCGAGGTCGATTTCATGCCCGGCGATTGGCGCCACGGCGCCGACCCCGCGGCGATCGAGGCCAAACTGGCGCAGGACGAGAAGCACACCATCAAGGCCGTCATGGTGGTGCACAACGAGACTTCCACCGGGGTCACCAGCCGGGTCGGCGAGATTCGTGCCGCGATGGACCGGGCCGGCCATCCCGCATTGCTGCTGGTGGATACCATCTCCTCGCTGGGTTCGGTCGACTACCACCACGACGAATGGAAAGTCGACGTCACCGTCAGCTGTTCGCAAAAGGGTTTTATGCTGCCGCCGGGGCTCGGCTTCAACGCGATCTCCGAAAAGGCGAGGGCGGCCGCGAAGACCAACAAGATGCCGCGCTCGTACTGGGATTGGGAAGAGATGCTCAAGCCCAACGCGGCCGGCTTCTTCCCCTACACCCCCGCCACCAACCTGCTCTACGGCCTGCGCGAAGCGATCGCCATGCTGTTCGAGGAGGGGCTCGATCAAGTGTTTGCCCGCCACCAGCGCCTCGCGGCCGCCACCCGTGCCGCGGTTACCCATTGGGGCCTTGAGGTGCTGTGCCTTGAACCATCGGAATATTCGCCGGTGCTGACCGCCGTGCTGATGCCGCCGGGGCACGACGCCGACAAGTTCCGCAAGGTCGTGCTCGAGAATTACAACATGTCGCTCGGCTCCGGCCTGTCCAAGCTGGCGGGCAAGGTGTTTCGCATCGGCCATCTCGGCGAGTGCAACGCGCTGACCCTGGTCGGCGCGTTGTCCGGCGTGGAGATGGGTCTCGCCGCAGCCGGCGTGCCGCACCGCTCCGGCGGCGTCGATGCAGCGATGGCTTCGCTGGAAGAGCGCACGACCTCGAATTCCCCGGGGCATCTGAAGGTGGTCAAGACTTAAACGTGAAAGCGTGAAGCGGGCCGGAACGCGGAAGCGTCCGGCACGATCGGTGCAGGCGGGCCGGCGCCGCCGGTGAAACCAATAACAACGAATTCGTGAGGTAGAGGATGCGGCTTCGGTTCAAGGCCACCCATGTCGTGCTGGCGATGCTCTGCATCATGTACTTCATTACCTATGTCGACCGGGTCAACATCGGCACGGCCGCCAGCGAAATTCAGAAAGAACTCAGCCTGAGCAACACCCAGCTTGGTTTGGTGTTCTCGGCCTTTGCCTATCCCTATTTGCTGTTCCAGGTCATCGGCGGCTGGGTCGGTGATCGTTTCGGGCCACGCCAAACCTTGTTCTGGTGCGGCATGATCTGGGCGGCCTCGACCATCATGACCGGCTTCGTCACCGGGCTCGTGACGCTGTTCATTGCCCGCGTCGCGCTCGGCTTCGGCGAAGGCGCGACTTTCCCGACCGCGACGCGCGCGATGCAGTATTGGACCCCCGCCACCAACCGGGGCTTTGCGCAAGGGCTCACCCACGCATTCGCACGGCTGGGAAATGCCATAACGCCGCCGCTGATCGCGGCATTGATGGCGTGGCTGACCTGGCGCGGCTCGTTCATCGCGCTTGGGCTGGTCAGCCTGCTGTGGGGCGTGGTCTGGGCGCTATATTTCCGCAACGAGCCGAAGGATCATCCTGCCATCACCGACGCCGAACTGGCGTCGTTGCCGCCGCGCTCGCGCGATCTGCGGCCTCAGGTACCCTGGGAAGCGCTGCTGCGGCGGATGTGGCCGGTTACACTCACTTATTTTTGCTATGGCTGGAGCCTGTGGCTGTACCTCAATTGGTTGCCGCTGTTTTTCAAGAACAACTACAGTCTCGATATCAAGAATTCGGCGCTGTTTGCCTCCGGCGTTTTCTTTGCCGGCGTCGTCGGCGACAGCCTGGGAGGAATCCTGTCCGATCGCATCTTCAAAAAGACCGGTGATGTTCGCTTTGCGCGATTGAGCGTCACGGTTGCCGGTTTTGCCGGCGCCTTCCTGTCGCTGCTGCCTATCCTGTTCATTCACGACATCACCATCGTTGCGTTGTGTTTGTCCGGAGGTTTTTTCTTTGCCGAACTCGTCATTGGCCCGATGTGGTCGGTGCCAATGGATATTGCCGCGAAATATTCGGGTACGGCCGCAGGCCTGATGAATACCGGATCGGCGTTGGCGGCAATCGTGTCGCCGTTGGTGGCCGGTTATGTGATTGACGTGACCGGCAACTGGTACTTGCCGTTCCTGATGTCGATGGGATTGCTGCTGCTCGGAGGGTTCTCGGCGTTCCTGATGCACCCGGAGCAACCGTTTGAGGAGGTCGATACCGCCGGGATCGTCCAGCCGGTTGCGGTGGGATAAGCAGCGGCTATCCGGAGGGTTCACGCAGCGCCTGACGGCTCCCGTCAGGCAAGGGGACAAGGCTGTAAAAAAGTGTTATCCGGGCGCCGCCGTTACAAGAATCTCCCCGGGAAGGACGCTTCATGACCCTGCATACTGGAAGGCATTTTCTTCAGATTCCAGGACCGACCAACATGCCCGACCGGGTGCTGCGGGCGATGGACATGCCGGGCCTGGATCACCGCGGCGCCGAATTCGCCGAGCTTGGTTTTGCGGTGCTCGCGGCCATGCAGCGCATGTTCCGCACCAGGCAGCCGGTGATCATCTATCCGTCGTCGGGGACCGGTGCGTGGGAAGCCGCGATCGTCAATACGCTGTTGCCCGGCGACAAGGTGCTGATGGCCGAGACCGGCCAGTTCGCCGTGCTTTGGCACGGCATCGCCGATAGATTCAAGCTCGACATCGATTTTCTGCCGGGCGACTGGCGCCGCGGGGCCGATGTGGAAGCGATCGAGGCACGGCTTGCGGCTGATCGGGCGCACAAGATCAAGGCGGTGATGGTCGTGCACAACGAGACATCGACCGGCTGCGTGACCCATCCGCTCGACGTCCGCAAAGCCATGGACCGGACAAAGCATCCGGCGCTCCTGATGGTCGATACCATCTCCGGGCTTGGTTCGATGGAATATGAGCACGACGCCTGGGGCATCGACGTATCCGTCGCGGGTTCGCAAAAGGGGCTGATGCTGCCGCCGGGCCTCGGCTTCAACGCCGTGTCGGAAAAGGCGCTTGCGGTTGCGAAGGCCAATCCGTCGATGCGGTCCTATTGGGACTGGCAGGAAGTCATCGCCTTCAACAAGCTCGGCACCTTTCCCTATACGCCTGCGATCAACCTTTTGTTCGGGCTGCGGGAAGCCATCGCGATGCTCGAGGAAGAGGGGCTTGAGAACGTGTTCGCACGGCACCGGCGCCATGGTGCCGCGACACGGGCGGCGGTGAAGACGTGGGGGCTGGAAACCCAATGCCAGGATCCGCAGGCGCATTCGCCGGCGCTGACCGGTGTGCGCATGCCCGAGGGCCATGATGCGGATAATTTGCGGAAAATCGTGCTGGAGAATTTCGACATGTCGCTCGGCACTGGCCTCAACAAGATCAAGGGCAAGGTGTTTCGGGTCGGTCACATCGGGCATTTCAACGATCTGATGCTGATGGGAACGCTGTCGGGTATCGAGATGGGGTTGGCTCTCGCCAACGTGCCACATCGCAGCGGCGGCGTCCTCGCGGCGATGGAAGTTCTCAAGGCACGCGAGGCGGTGCCCGTGCCGAAATCGAAGGCCGCGGTCGCATAGCATGATCCGGAAAAGTGGGTGCCGGTTTTTCCCTCGCGACAAACCAAAGCGTTTGCGCGGAGATCATGCTCAAGCAATAAAGCAGGATGCGACCACAACAGAAAGAGCGCGCCATGAACGCCCCGGTAAGTGCGAGTGAAGATCTGATCTATTCCGTTGCGGACGGCATCGCCCGCATCACCTTCAATCGGCCGCAAGCGCGCAACGCGCTGACGTTTGCGATGTACGAGCAGATGGCCGAGATTTGCGAGAACGCCAACGCCGACCGCTCGATCAAGGCGATGATCCTGACCGGCACCGGCGACAAGGCATTTGCGTCCGGCACCGACATCTCGCAGTTCCGCGCCTTCAAGACCGCGCAGGATTCGCTCGACTACGAAGCGCGGATCGACCGCGTGCTGGGCACGCTGGAGCAGGTCAGGGTACCGACCATCGCCGCCATTGCCGGCGCCTGCACCGGCGGCGGAGCCGGGATCGCCGCGTGCTGCGATATCCGTATCGGCACCGAGGCAACCCGGATCGGCTTTCCGATCGCGCGCACGCTCGGTAATTGCCTGTCGATGTCCAACATCTCGCGGCTGGTGTCGCTGATCGGGCCGGCGCGCACCAAGGATCTGATTTTCAAGGCGCGCCTGGTCGAGGCCGGCGAAGCACTGGCGCTCGGCCTGCTCAACGAGGTGGTGCCCGACGTCGCCACATTGGCCCGCCGCGCCGACGAGACGGCCAGGCTGCTCGCCGGTCACGCGCCGATCACGCTCGAAGTCACCAAGGAAGCGGTGCGCCGCATCCGGCGAACGCTGTCGCGCGATGAAGGCGAGGATCTGATCCTGAAGGCTTATATGAGCGAGGATTTCCGCGAGGGAATGGACGCCTTCCTCAACAAGCGCACGCCGAACTTCAAGGGCAAATGACCGCGTGGCGGGACCACGTGTTTAAAGGTTAATGTGAGCGGTTGCTCGGCAAACACTTTGCTGAAAATCGAACGTTAACGCTCACGCGCTAGCTTGACGCGGTTCGCTCGCAGGACCGTTTCATGACTTCGAAAATAGCTGCCGGAGCTCGCATTCCCCTTTGCCATCCGGCAGATCGCGAGAGGCTGTCGCGCTTGCCGTGGCTTGTCCTCGCCTTCGTGTTCGTTGTAGCGATAATGCTGCGCCAGGTTCTGCCTTTGAATACCGATGTGAGCTGGCTGCTTACCATCGGAGAGCGCGTGTTGGACGGACAGCGGCTCTACGTCGATATTGTTGAAATCAATCCTCCCATGGCCGTCCTGGCTTATCTTCCCGGCGTCGCACTGGCGCGCGCCCTGGGCATGGATCCAAAATACGTGATCGATGCTCAAATCTTGCTTCTGGCCGCCGCATCGTTGCTGGTGACATGGCGGATCCTGCTCATCTCCTCGATACTGGACAGTGTTAGGTGGGTTTCATTGGCGATTTGGGCAACGGTCGTCCTGACGATCCTCCCCATGCAGGTATTTGGACAGCGGGAGCATATTGCGACCCTCACCTTTTTGCCGGCGCTGGCGGTCTACGCGCTGCGCAGCAACCGTGAGCCACTTCCATTTTGGGCTGTCCTGACTGCAGGCATCGGGTGCGGCATCACCTTTGCCTTCAAACCCTTCTTCGCTGTCCCGGTAATTTTATGCATCGTTCTGACGGCGGTGCGCGCTCATTCGTGGCGCGTGCTTATTGCACCTGAGAACGTGATCGCCGGTGGCCTGGTGACCGCGTTTAGCTGTTACACCTACATCTCCTATCCGGAATATTTCACCATCATCTATCCGCTGGTTCGCGACACATACTTGTCCTGGTCAATGCCTGCATCGATCGTGATACTCAATTCCGCAACGCTCATCTGGGCCATCGCGGTCATTTCAATCGTTCTAAGGCGGAGAGAAGAAAAACTGGATTCGGCAACCTTGGCGACCCTGTTGGCATCGCTTGGATTTGCAGTCTCTTTCTTTCTGCAGCGACGAGGTTGGGCCTATCATTCCTATCCAATGGTCGCGACCGTCTTGCTTGCGATGGCATATGTGATGACCGGGGTTGCAGATGTCAGGTCAGGCTCGCGTCGCCTTGATGTCGCATCAATGGCTGTGCTGGCCGCGACCTTCGTGACCGGGAGTCTATGGTTCAACGCGACGGTCTATATCGGGCCTATCGAGGAGGCTGTTGCCGGTCTCAAACCGAATCCCAGAATTCTGATGCTGAGCGGTGAGGCGGCCATAGGCCATCCATTGGTGCGAACGCTCCATGGCGCGTGGGTCTCGCGGCAGGAGAATCTTTGGATCCGTGAATTCGTACGGCTTACTCGCGAAAATAATCGGATCGACGCGCAGACGGATGCCAGTTTGAATGCCTATTTGGCGCAAGAGCGGACTTGGCTGATCGAAGATTTCAAGCGGCTACCGCCCGACGTAGTTCTGATCGACAATTTGCGCGATGGTTGGGGCGAATGGGCGCGCGCCGATTCTGAATTGACGCAACTCCTGACGCCCTACACCCTCGTGCGATCGATCGAGGGCATCGATATCTTGCGCCGGACCGAGTAATCCGCAGGTGCGCCGCCTTGTTCGCGGCCGCGCCGAGCCTGCGGGAGTCCAATGAAGTCTATTACCGCGAAATACCAATGATGAAAGTGTACGGCACTCGCGAATAGTCGTCGCGAATGGCCAAGTCCACCTTGTTGAACGCGCCGCTGAGGACGTGATCGTAACCATCCCGGTCGCGGACGAATTTGCCGCGGTCATTGTCCAATAGCCATTTAGCGATGCGCGACTGGCCCTCGCGATAGCAGCCGTCCAGCGTGAACAGGACACCGTCGCTCTTCAGAGCGTTGCGAACGTTTGCAAGGGTGCTACTCAGTTCTTCGTCCGCGATATGATGCAGCACGCCATTCATCATGACGATATCAGCGCCGGCAAATTCACTGGCGGCAGCCGCATCAAAATAACGACAGTGAAATTTTCCAAGATGGCCGAACGATCGCCTCGCATGTTCGATATAGGCTTGATCGATATCAAATCCAACGTAGTCGATGCCGCGTGGCAAGTGGCGCAGGATGTAACCAGGTCCGCAACCGATATCGATAATCCGCATCCCGGAACAAAGCGTCAAATAGTCCGCGACCGCCCT
>Ga0209577_10002748_pt1 | contig 16733 bp, 12 predicted proteins | sample GraSoiAngelo_109_FD_185874 | JGI IMG/M metagenome (GOLD analysis project Ga0209577, IMG submission 185874) | Grasslands soil microbial communities from the Angelo Coastal Reserve, California, USA - 14_0903_12_20cm (SPAdes) (version 2) | ecosystem: Environmental > Terrestrial > Soil > Grasslands...
GCCGCCAGCCCCACCGCCGGTCCTTCATGCCTCGACCCTGGCATACAGCGAATTGAGGTAGGCCCGGTACCGCTCATCCGAATGCTGCTCGACCACCCGCTGCCGGGCGGCCCGGCCCAGCCGGTCGCACCGCTGCGGGTCCTGCAAGAGCGCGATCACAGCCTCGGCGATCGGCCCGGGGTCCGGCTTGACACGGATCCCCGTCGTCTCGTCCACCAGCTTCCACGTCAGGCCGACATCCGTCGCGACCGGCACCGCGCCGCACGCCATCGCTTCCAGCAAACTCTGGGAAGGATAGTTGTCTTGCCGCTGCAGCGACACGAACACGCGCGCCTTGCCGAGCACGGGCGCCAGGTCCGCGCGGAATCCCAGCTCGACGAACCCGCGGAGGCGCAGGCGGTCCAGGGCCCGCTCGACCTGCGGGCGGAGCGGACCGTCCCCCAACAAAAAGAACCGCGCGGCTGGGTCCGCTCGGTGGATAGCCGGCACGGCTTCGAGGAAGAGCACCGGGTTCTTGTCCTCGATAAGGCGCCCAACGAAGACCACCCAAGGCTCCTTGGCCTGCGAGGGTTGATACTGCTCCACGTCGATCGCGCTTCCGGACGGGACGGCGATCTTCTCCCCGGCGATGTCTCGCTGGAGGAGGTCCACACGAACTCCCTCGGTCAAAGCGTCCACGCACGCGCACCGCATGAGCGCGAATCTGTAGAGCGGCAGCGCCCAGGAGACCCCGACCAGGCTGGCCAGGCTCCGGTTCGTCACAGAGATGACAACGCGATGGTCGGGGCGCAGCAACATCAGCGGCAGCGCGATGTAGGCGCCGCCCAAGACCAGGTGGAAGAGACGCCGCGCGGCCAATCCGTAGCGCACCAGGAGCACCAGGCTGAAGAGGACATAGTCCAGCTTGCGCAGTCCGAACGAGAGCGCGCCCCGCCGCAGCCCCAGCCCGTTCGCCAGTCTCCCCCACGGTTCAGGCAGCCGCCACACCCGTCTCTCCTGATCCGTCACGACGCCGGCCGCCGCCAGCTTCTCCCAGAGCCCGGCATTGATGATCAGCACGGCCTCCGGATTGGCACCCACCATGCGAGCGAAGAGCCGGCCCATCCGTCGTTCCGAGCCGCCGATGCCCGTGTTGTTGATCAGGACGAAGACGCGGCGCATGAGGAGTGATCCACAAAGGTTCGGCACCAGAGTTCCAGATTAAGCCACCGCCAGATCGTGAAACTGATGTTCTTCTGCCCGGCCTCATGGGCCTCGAATTCCTTTAGCGCGGCCTCCACGTTTAAGTAACCCCTGGCGCGGGTCCGCGCATCCGACAGGATGTCCCGCGACATCGCGCGCAGCGACGTCCGGAACCAGATGTCCTCGGGCGTCACGAATCCCATCTTGTCCGTGCGCCAGCACACTTCGTCCGGTAGGACCCCGGCCAGCGCCTCTCTGAGGACCGCTTTGGTCCAGCCGTTCCGGATCTTCAGCTCCGGCTCGAGCCCGTACAGGAACTCGACCAGCCGATAGTCCATGAACGGGAGGCGCGTCTCAATGCCGAAGGCCATCGAGTTCCGATCCTCATAGTGCAGCAGCGCCCGCAGCCCACTCCAGGCAAGCAGTTGGTACTGCATGGTGTCGAGATGCGAGCCCGCGAGCAAAGGCGCGGCCGGAATCGGACCCCATTGACGCCTGAACTCCGACGCGATCCAGTCCACGCTGCCGGTCACGCGGCTGCGGACGAAACGGACAAGCGGCGACGGGAGGAACGCCCGTGCCAGGTTCGCGACGACATACTTCGGGATCGGCCCGTGCAAGCGGCGGTAGGCCGCCAGCTCCCGCAGCAGGCCAAGCCACCGTTTCCGCGCCGCCAAGTCGGCGAAGAACGCGCCGAAGAAGCCGTGATACCCGGCCAAGAGCTCGTCGGCGCCCTGCCCGTCCAGCAACACCTTGACGCCTCGCTGCGCGGCCAGGCGCATCACGTTCCATTGCGCGAAGATGCTCGTCGAGCCGAACGGCTCGTCCTGCCGCCACACCAGTTGTGACACGGAGTCGGCCAATTCCTTCGGGTCCGGGAAGGTGTAGTGCGCTTCGGCACCGGTCCGCTCCACGACCGGTCGGATGAATTGCCGCTCGTCGTAGGCCGGATCTTCGAAGCAGGACGAGAAGGTCTTCTGGCGTTCCCCGATGAGCTCGCGCGGGACCGTGTGCTCCACGAACATCAGGTCGTTCGCCACGCAGACGATGGACGACGAATCCAGCCCTCCGCTCAAGCAGGTGCCGATGGGCACATCGCTCCGGAGGCGGAGCCGGACCGCGTCACGGAAGAGGTGTCGGAAACGCTCGGCCGCGTCCTGCATCGAGAGACCGCTCGAACCCGGAGTCGGAAAATCCCAATACCGACGCACCGTGACCCGCGTCTCCACCGTCAAGGTATGCGCGGGCGGGAGCTGTCGGACTCCTTCGAAGAAGGTGTCCTCGGAATGGTCGAGGCAGGCCCCCTCGAGGTAATCGAAGACGGCGCGCTGGTTCGGCGAGGGATGCCCTAGGACCGGGAGCAGGCCTTTGATTTCGGACGTGAAGGCGAACCGCGATCCGTCCCAGGCATAGTAGAACGGCTTCACGCCCATGCGGTCCCGCGCGCAGAAGAGCCGGCGGCGGTCGCCGTCCCAGAGGGCGAACGCGAACATCCCGTTGAAACGCGTGACGCAGGCTTCGCCCCACTCGCGGTAGGCGGCGAGCAGCACCTCGGTGTCGGATGCCGAGCGGAACCGGTGTCCCTTCCCGCGCAGCTCCTCGCGGAGCTCGACGTAGTTGTAGATTTCCCCGTTGTAGGTGACCCAGCAGCGGCCGTCTTCCGTCGCCATCGGCTGGTGGCCGAGCGGCGAGAGGTCCACGATTGCCAGCCGACGGTGTCCCAAGGCGATCGTGTACCGGCACGGGCCGGCTCCGAGGGCGTCCGTCAACCGGTCCTTCAGCGCGACCGGCTTCTCCAGTCCCCGCGCATCCAGCAACACATAGCCCTCCCCGTCCGGCCCGCGGTGCGCCTGGAGCCGCACCATGCGCTCCAGCACGGCAGGCTCCACGGTCCGACCGGAGACGTCATAGAGTCCGGCAATGGCGCACATCAGCGATCGCCCTCCCGGCTGCCTGAAGAGAACCCAGCCAGCTCCTGGTAGCAGGCCATCAGCCGCGGTTCTCCTTGCGTCTCCCACGTATAGCGCTGGGCTGCAGCACGCGCTCGTTCCTTGAGTTCCTCAAGTCTGTTGGCATCACCCGTCATCGCATTCACTGCCCGGGCTATGTCGCGGGGCTGTTCTGGGTTGAAGACCTCCCCTGCCCCTGTTTCCTTGACCACCCGCTCCATCTCCGGAAACGCGCTCACCGCCAGGGCAAGCCCGGCTTGGAGATACTCGAAGATCTTATTGGGCAGGCAGAGCCGGTTGTTTAAACTCGTCGCACGATAGGCGATGAGCCCGACGTCGAATCCGGCCAGGCTCTCCACTAACTGATCCGCAGCGACGGGTGGAAGGAAATGCACCCGGTTCTGTAAATGCTCCGCATTCACGAGGGCGCGGAGCGTCGGTTCGAGTTCCCCATACCCTCGTAGGTAAAGCTCGGCCGAGTCGAACCAGGCAGCGCTCCAAATCAGCTCCTCGAGTCCGCGATCGCGCACGTACATTCCCTGGTAGATGACGCGGGCCTTGCCCTCGTGGGCTTTCCCGAGGCCGCCGGACTTCGGCTGCACAGGTTCGACGGCGAACGGACAATTCATCACCACGGTCGGCAGCGGGACGCGGTGCCACTCAGCCAGCGTCTCGGCGATCGAGTCGTTGACCGTCACGACCTTGTGCGCAAACCGGATGAGCCAGCGTTCCAGGCCGAAGAGGAGCGCGCTGAACTGCCGGGACGACACGGGGAACTGCGCGGCGAACAGCTCATGCGCGTCGTAGAGCAGCGGCACCCGCTTCCATCGCGAGAGCGCCACCCCCGCCGGCAGCGTGTCCAGATCGTTGGCATGGTAGAGCGCAGCGGGTACGCGCCACAGTCGCCGGACGGCCTGCAGATTGAACCACGTGATCCCGCCGAGGACCCAGAGTTCCCACGGCCTCAACCAGAAGCCTCCCTGTTCGTCCTTCGCATAGCGTGGTCCCGCTACGGACTCGTCCTGTGATCGTGAAAGGAGCCGTTTCAGCCATTGCCTGCCCCACAGAGGGGACACCCGCTGCACGCGGACGCCCGGTGGGTCGATTGCTTCTTCCTCCCCGGCCGGTAGCCGGCAGACCAGGCGGCTCTCGAACCCCGCACGCTGGGCGGCCTGCACGGACCGGAGAACCCTCGGGTCGGTGAGCCCCTCATTCGTCACCAGCATGACGACCGGCTTGCCGGCACGGGGGGACGCATCGGGCTGCGGATCGTTGGTTATGGACTGGTACCCCTTCATCAGTTTTTGCGCTTCAACTTCCCAATTGTAAGACGTGCGCGCAGCCAGCAAGGCATTCCGCTTCATGGCCTCCAGGCGAGCCCTGTCCTCAAGCAGCTCATTGAGTGCCCTGGCGATGTCCCGAGGATCCTCGGGATTGAAAACACCGCCTAGGTTGTGCCCCAGGATGACCTTTCGCAACTCGGGCAGATCGCTGCCGGCCACAGCAAGACCCGCCATCATATATTCGAAGATCTTGTTCGGAAGGCAGAAGCGGTTATTGAGGCAAAACGGAATGTAGGGGATCACGCCGATGTCGGCCTCGGCGGCGGTTTTCACCAACTCGGGCATCGGCACCGGCGGCGCAAAAGAGACACGGTCTTCCAGGCCCTGCTCCTGCACCAGCGCGCGCAGGTGATCTTCAAGCTCTCCGAACCCTCTGAACACGATCCGTCCGCGTTCCAGGTATTGCACGCTTTCGATGAGCTGCTCGAGTCCGCGATCGCGGAAGTATCCGCCGTGATAGAGAATCACCGGGTCGCGCCCGAGATCCGCAGGACTCGACAGGAGTGGCTGGTAGACAGGCACGTTGCGAACGACAACGACGCCGTCCGTCCCGTACCGTTGGGTTGCCCAGTCTGCCAACGATTCGCACACGGTCAGCCGGAGGTCGGTCCTTTTCACCAAGATCCGCTCCAGGGACGAATAGTAGAACCGCCACGCTCCGGTCTTGACCCCTTCCTTGAATTGTTCCGTGTACAGCTCATGGAAGTCGTAGACAAGCTTCTTCCCAGCCAGACGTCCTGCGACGTAGCCGGCGAGCAGTGTATCCAGGTCGTGCGCATGATAGACGTCGGCTCTCTGTCGGAGTGCCTCTCGGACCATCTTCAAGTTGATCCGGAGGATATGGAGGACGTCCAGCAGTTCCGAGCGGATCGTAGAACGCATGGGAAGACGTGGACTCGTCAGGGACGTTTCTGCGAGCTTTCGCGGATTGATACTCCGGTACCAGGCACGTAAGACGGTGTACGGGCGCGGGGCGGCCGCCTTGAGCCACATCAGGACGACCGCATTGAGCCTCTTCAGGAAATGATAGACCAGGCTGCGCCGCAGGGACCTGGGTAGCGGGACACGGACAACCCTGTAGCCATCGAGCCATTCCTCCTGCTGGTCTTCTTTGACCTGCAACCCAATCACGGTCACTTGATATCCGGCCTTCACCAACGTGGCGGCCTCCCGCCGCACTCGCGGGTCGTTGCTGACCGAATTCGTGACAAGCATGCAGACCTTCATGGCGTCCGTCTCAACACGCGCTTTAACGCTTGTTTGATCCACACAGCTTGCCGGATCAGTTTGGAATTCAAAAGCGTTCGCGCTTGGGCAAGATCTAAATGCTTCCTAAGGAGTTCCTGCCGGATCAAATCTCTTTCATTATCCCAATCGCCCATTGCTCTCGTCGCTGCCCGTTCCATGCCGAGTTTTCCTAGATATTGGTTGATCCACCAGGTTGGTACCTTGACACACAGATCGTGAGTTTCCATGACAGGAAGAAGGTCAACGAAGAAAAAAGAATCGCCATCCCAGAGATGGACTTGGATTCGTTGGTCAATGGGTTCCTGAGAGCCAAATTCCAAGAGCCACTCGCAATCAGAGCCGATGGGTGTTTCTACTGGAAAAGAGAAGAGGAGATAATGATCCTGCTCCCCCACTCCAAGTACACCCACTGTGCCCTCTAGTAAGTGATCTTTACTACCCGATACAGAGATACAAGCAATCGCATAAAGATTGTCTTTGCGGGCGAGATCACCATGCAGGGCAAAGAAGAAACCTTCCCTGGTCGGGCGGATGTCGGCCGGCACGACAAAGGTCGTCTCTTTCCATCGCACATCCTTTTTGCCTTCGAGCTGACCGAGTGGAATGTACCCTTGCTGCTTGTCATAGACAGATAGCCAAACAGGCTCTGCCGACATATCCTTATAGAAGACGGTGAGCGCAAATGGTTCATCCATAAATCTCGATATGACGAAGCGAGCCTGTTTCCTGGGATTGGAGGACCACCCGTAATTTCGCACGATTTTCCCATCGAGCAGGTACCTTTCCCCCCATGCAGTATCGGAGTCGAGGTACAAGTAGGATGTCGAAGAATGGAAGAGGGTAGTAGAACGGCATGCCGTCCTGTCTTCCATATGAATATCAACCCTCTTTTTTACCCGCAGCCGAACCTTCAACGTGGCAGGAAATGACTCCGGAAAGTCCTTGTCGCTCAGGAGACCACCGATGACGTGCCCCTTCCCGACAGCCTGACAAGCATGATCCCGCACGCGCTGGTTTATCTTGGGAACCGCAGCACTCCGCACGAATAAGACGGCCACCTCGCTCTCAACGGGTTGCCGCACTAAACTCTCTCTGCGATCAAAGAGCACCTCATCGTTCAGATCATCCAACAACATTGCAACTTTTTCTAGCTTCGCATTCGGCTCTTTTGCCCCTGGTTTTCCTCCACAGAGAGGGCAGACCGCCAGCGGCCACCGAGACCAGCCATCAGCCAGATATTGTTTTAACTCCCAGAGTCGGTGATCATATTGCGGCCAGGGTTCCCCCCAAAACGTGTATGCAGCCATTTCAAAGTCCTGGCCGAAGGTCCGCTCTATATCCGTGAGAGTCAGCGAACGAAGATGGTAATTCCTATGGTAGATACAACCGCAATCATCACATTTGACCTGACTGAATTGAAGATTCTCATTTTGCGGGGAAACGACCAGGAGGTATCGTCGAGCAATCCGTATGGCTTCTCTCACCGTATGAGAAAATACTGCTGCGGGAAGGTGTTCTAAAACATTGGAGAGGAGGACTAGGTCAATCGATTGGTCTTTCAATGGAACGGAACCCGAACTAGCCAACAGCTTTTCACCCAGAAAATGGCGGATAGCCTCACGGCTCGAATCCACACCAATTACTTGAAATCGAGTCGCCAAGCGGTTCGTAATCGTACCGTTTCCACACCCAATATCAAGGATGTTCCGCACATCACATGGCATGAGTGACTCGATGATACGAATACATTCGTCCGCGTAATGCGCTGGCTCTTTCCAGAGCTCAGCCTGGTCATAATATGGCGAGCCGTTACGCTCCACGGCTATGTCTCCAAAATACCGGATGCAGGACCACGCCTAAGTCCAGGGCGCAGTCGAGCAACGGCTCGATTTGGAATTCGTAGAGTCGATCGTGGAGATCGTAGGGTGTCTGTCCCAGTTGGTCGAGTAAATCAAGAGAGGGAAAGATGGCAACCGAGATGACATACAGCCCCGGCCCCAAAAGTTGCCGATCGAAACGAACGTCTACGATTCCCTGTCCGTCAAGCTTGTCGAACTGCACGCCATCCCGCGAGGAAATGGCTTGGCAGACTGTGATGCCATCAATACGATAAATCGCAGCGACAAAGACCGGGCCTACGACAGGAACCTTGGTTTTGTATCGCATCCGGATGGTCAACGATTCTCCGACGTTAAAGCGATGGCACTCCTGACCTTCATGGTTGACGCATTGCACTTCTGTGATGACGATCTCACCACTCCCGTAAATCAAGCCTTTCTCCCGCAGTGAGTGGGCGTCATGCTGGAGAGCAGGTATCATAGTCCTGATTCGCTTCTCCTCCTGTTTCCGTATAGAAGCCGCATAGGCCTTCAGCACCTCTAACGGAGAACCATCCATGACTACTCTGCCGTGATCGATCCAGAGCAGGCGTGTGCATAAGCGCTGGAGCGCTGAAAAATCATGGGACGCCATCAGGACTGTTTTCCCACATTCCATAAACGATCGGATACGGTCAAAACATTTTCGGCTAAAATAGGCGTCTCCGACCCCCAACACCTCATCGATGATAAGGACATCCGGATTGATGCACGTCGAGACCGAGAAGGCCAGACGCATGTACATTCCATAAGAATAGGTTCTCACTGGCTGATGGATGAAATCCTCCAACTCGGAAAACGCTACGATGTCGGTGTAGAGCCGGTCGATCTCTTCTTGGGTCAGTCCGAGATACACCCCGCTGACATGGATATTCTGCTGCCCAGTCAACTCCGGATGAAATCCAGTCCCGATCTCCAAAAGTGCCGAGACCTTCCCTTTGATCTCCACTTCCCCTTTGGTGGGACTGGAATTCCCGGTGAGAATCCGCAGCAGGGTGCTCTTCCCTGCTCCGTTTCTGCCGATGATCCCTACTGTCGTTCCCTGAGGAATCTCAAAGCTCACATTGTCGAGGGCGCAAAATTCTTCATCGTGGCGTCCTTCTCCGAAACCGAGACTAAAAAAATCCAGTAGCCGCTTAGACCGACCACGATACAGCTTGTACACCTTCGAGACGCCTTTTACTGAAATCGCAGCCGTGTCCATTACACGTAGTCCGGTAAAACCCGCCGAAGGTGCATGAAGTAGCGATAGCCAGCCAACAGGACCAGAAGCGTCAGTCCGCCAAAGATTACCAACCCCCTTACGTTTGGGAATTGGTTGTAGAGTAAGGCATTGCGATACCCTTCGATCAGGTAAGAAATAGGGTTCAGCTCGACTACAAGTTTGAGTCCTGCTGGCGCCATCTCCTGTGTATATGCGATTGGTGAGACAAACATCAGCAAGACCATCATGAGAACGACGACCTGCGAGGTATCACGGTAAATGATATTGACACAGGAGAGGAACCAAACCAGGCCAACGGTGAATAATGCCTGGAGGATCAGCAGGAAAGGCAATACTGCCAGGTTCGGGCCTAGCATCCCTCGAAGGCCAAGTAGCACCAGAAGCAGGAGGGTGCCGCAGAGCTGGCCGATGAGCCCAGCACAAACTGCCGATACAGGGAATAGTTCCATGGGAAAAACCTGACTTTTGATAAGGTTGCGTTGAGCGAGCACCGACGCGGTCCCGCGTGTCACCCCCTCAGAGAATCCAATCCATGGCAAAAGCCCGCAGGCAATCAAGAGACCATATTCCACTCCAGTCGGACTCTGGTCAGGTCGGACCCGCAAGATTCCCCCGAACAACAACAAATATGCGCCCAGCATCAAAAGAGGGGCCAGCAGCATCCAGACCAAGCCGAGTCGAGATCCCGCGTAACGGAGCCTGAAATCCAGAAGAGTAAGGTTCCAAATCAGGCGACGGTGCCGGAAGAGCATGTGAAAGCAGCTCATGACCGCTCCTTCCGACAATAGTCGGCGACAATGCCGAGGATCGCCTCCGCGGCATGGCCGTCGCCGTAGGGCTGTCCCTGTTCGGGGCAGAGCTCTTCGAGAGCCAGGCGAGCCGCCGCCTCAACAGCGTCGGGGGTCGTCCCAGCCACTCGGTTCCACCCCGCCTCCACCGTTTCCACCCACTCGGTCTCGTTCCGCAGCGTGACGCAGGGAACCCCTAGCAAGAATGCTTCCTTCTGGACCCCGCCGGAGTCGGTCAAGATCAGCCGGGCGTGCCGTTCGAGGATGAGCATCTCATGATAGGAGACAGGCGCAATCAGGCGGACCGGCCCGGTGACGTGACCAACCCCCGCCGCGTCCAGCACCGCCCGCGTGCGCGGGTGGAGCGGCACCACGATAGGCAGGCCGAGTCGCCCGAGGGCCGACAGGATGCCCGTGACGGTCTCGGGGCGGTCGGTCGACTCGGCGCGATGGATCGTGGCCAAGCCATACTGTCCCGGCTGCAGGCCCAGCTCAGCCATCACGCCGGCGCGCCGGTCGGCGCGGGCCAGGTTGTACAGCAGCGAATCGTACATCACGTCCCCCACCCGGTGGACCCCGGCCACAATGCCCTCGCAACTCAGGTTCTTCACCGCGCGGTCGGTCGGGCAGAACAGCAGCGCGGAGAGGTGGTCCGTGACCACGCGATTGATCTCTTCCGGCATCGTACGGTTGTAGCTGCGCAGCCCGGCCTCGACGTGAGCCACGGGAATCGGCAGCTTGCCGGCCGCCAGGCTTCCGGCCAGCGTGGAGTTCGTGTCGCCGTACACCAGCACGAGGTCAGGCCGCTCGCGCTCCATCACCGGTTCGAGCCGCTCCAGCATCCGGGCGGTTTGCTGTCCGTGGGGGCCGGACCCCACGTCCAAGTGATGCGCCGGCTCCGGTATGTTCAGTTCCTGGAAGAAGACCGCGGACATGTTGTCATCATAGTGCTGGCCGGTGTGGACCATCACTTCCTGGATCTGGTGGTCGCGGGGACGGCTTGCGTTGAAGGCCGGGAGAGCCCGCGAGAGCACCGCGGCCTTAATGAACTGAGGACGCGCGCCGACGACCGTCAGGAGTTTCATGCGCCCTCCACCTCGACCAGCACCGCACGCGAGCGCCGGTATCTGGCCCCGCAGACCTGGCAGGACACGCGCGTTCGCCCGCCCGCGGCCGGGAGTTTCAATTTGATGCCGCACCGGCACATCCATCCCTGCTGCCGGCCCGGGTTGCCGGTGACCAGCGCGAAATCCGGAACATCCCGGGTCACGACGGCGCCCGCTCCCACGAACGCGAAACGCCCGATGGTGAGCCCGCAGAGAATGGTTGCGTTCGCTCCTAAGGTGGCCCCGTGCCGGACCAGCGTCGCACGGTACTCATGCTTCCGGGAGATATGACCGCGGGGATTGATCACATTCGTGAATACCACTGATGGCCCGCAGAACACGCCGTTTTCCAGCGTCACGCCCTCGTAGATCGAGACGTTGTTCTGGATTTTGACGCCGGCGCCCACGACGGCGCCGTGGGCGATATAGACGTTCTGGCCGATGGAACACCGCGGGCCTACCGACGCCCCCTTCGCGATATGCGAGAAATGCCAGACACGCGTTCCCTCTCCGATCGCGCCCGGATCGTCCACGCAGGCCGTCTCGTGAGCCCAGAAAGACCCGCCCATCGTCATCCCTTCACCGGGACCGGCGCGCCGTCCATCTCCAGCGACTTCTGCGCGGCCGCCAGGACCCGGACGACCTGGAGCCCGTGTACGCCGTCGCTCCGCGGCGTCGCCCCGTTGCGGCTGCAGTCGAGGAAATGCTGGCATTCCAGCCGGAGAGGCTCTGCGGAGCCGATGTGAGGAATCAGAATGTCCCCAAACCGCACATGAAGATAGTCTTCATACGACATGGGCTGGCGACGGATGTCCACACCCTTGTCATAGATCCGGATCTTGTCATTGGGCTCCATATCATCGAAGACGACCATCTTCCGGCTCCCTACCAGGGTCGTTCGTCGGATCTTATGGGGGTCCAGCCAGCTCAGGTGGATGTGGGCCAGCTTCCGCTGCGGAAAATGCAAGGTGACAAAGACCACGTCAACGATCCCCTTCTGGAGAAAGGCTTCACCCTTGGCCGTGACCATCTCTGGTTCACATGCAAACAGGTACAGAGCCACTGCCACATCGTGCGGGCCGAAGCTCCAGAGCGCATTTTCATCCTTTCGGACCTGGCCGAGATTCAGGCGCTGACTGTAAAGGTAGAACAGCTCCCCGATTTCCTCACTCGCCACCAGCTGGTTCATCTTGACCACAGCCGGGTGATACAGCAGCAGGTGGCCGACCATCAGACACCGTGCCGCTCGGGTCGCCACGTGGACAAGCTCTTCGGCTTCTTCCGCGGCCAGGGTCATGGGCTTCTCGACCAGGACGTGCTTGCCGGCTTCGAGGGCCCGTCTCGCCTGGTCGTAATGTTGAGCGGCGAAGGACGCGATGACCACCCCCTCCACGGCAGGGTCCCGCACCACGTCCTCGTAGCGGGTCGTCACGCGCACGCCGGGATAGGCGGCCCGAACGGAAGCCAGCCGGGACTCTTCCAGATCGCACACCGTGACCAACCGCGACCCCTTGAGCTGAGCGAACATCCGCACGTGGTTCTTGCCCCATTCCCCCGCGCCCACGACCGCGATGCTGAGTGGTTCCAGCCCTGTTATCGTCATGGTCGTTCCCTTACTTGAAGTCCCGGCGCTGGAAGATCAGGCAGGCCAGGATCAGCAGCATCGTCGAATAAGCGATGCCATAGGTCGCTGCGGAGACGAGGTAGGACGGTTCGATGGGCAATCCATGCACCGCTTGCCCCTTGACGTTGAAGTAATCGAGGTTCGGAAGCAAATAGTAGAGCCCGTCCAGGATCGTCTTGGTCAGACTCTCGCCCATCTTGGCCCCCAGCACTTTCAGATCGTCCGTCAAATGACCGATCACATAGATGGCCAGCGTGAAGGTCGCGCTCAAGGTCGGCGTGGTGAACGTGGAGAACATCACTGCCACCGCCGTGATGACCAAGAGCTCCATGAAGATCAGACCGATCGCCTTCAGCAACGCGAGGTGCAGCCCTGCCTTGCTGACGAGGATGGTCAGAAAGAACCCTGCCGCCATGATGCCGACGTTCACCAGGAGCGTAAGGGCCAGTCCTGAGTACTTCCCGAGCAGAAACAGGTACCGGGGGACCGGTTTCGCGATGATCGTGAAGATCGTCCGCTTCTCGATCTCCTTGCTGACCAACCCGATCCCGACGAAGATCGCGATGATGACCCCGAAGAGATTGATGCTCGCCAACCCGATGTCTTCAATGATCTTGACCTGCTCGCCAATGGTAAGCGTGCTGAGAAGGATCGAGCTGCCGATCAGGAGCAGGCCGAAGAACACGAGGTTGTAAAGGATCTTGTCGCGCAGTGTCTCACGAAATGTGTTCAGGGCGATCACGGTGATCCGGTTCATGTGCGGCCGACCTCCGCCGTTTCCTTGAGGAAGAGGTCTTCCAGCGAGCGCTTGTGCGGAACGAGGGAGACCAGCCGCCCGGCGTGTCGGCGGATCAGGTCGAGGACCTGGTCCACCTTGTGTTCATCGTCCAGTTTGATCAATACCTGATCGCCCCGCCGAACGACCTTCCCTCCCAACTCCTCGGCCTTCCGGATGCCGACCTCCGCCAGCCGTTCCACCAGGATCTCGACCGACGTCACGGCAGTGGTCCCCACCAACTCATGCACTGCCCCCACGGCCCGGAGTTGTCCCTTCACCAGAATTCCGACCCGATCGCAGATCATCTCCACATCAGGCAGGATGTGTGTGCTAAAAAAAATCGTCTTACCTTCATCCTTGAGGTGGAGGATGATGTCACGGACGTCACGCCGTCCGATCGGATCCAGCCCCGACATCGGCTCGTCCAAGATGACGACTTGCGGGTCGTTGACCAGGGCCTGGGCCAGGCCGATCCGTTGCAGCATGCCTTTCGAGAACTTTCTCAGCGGGAGATGCCGGGCATCGGCTAGGCTGACCATCGCCAGCAGCTCGTCGATCTTCTTGGCCAGCGACTGGCCACCCAGCCCGAAGAGCTGGCCATAGAACGTCAGAAACTCCTCGGCCGTCAAGTATTCGTAGAAATAAGGCGATTCAGGGAGAAAACCGACGTGTTGCTTGACGGCCACTTCCTCGATCGGCCGTTCCAAGATCCAAGCCCTCCCGGCTGTGGGAAAGAGGAGGCCCAGCAGTAGCTTGATCGTGGTGGTCTTGCCGGCCCCATTGTGTCCGAGGAAGCCGAAGATTTCTCCCGGCTCCACTTCCAGGTCCAAGCGATCCAACGCCACGACGCGCTGGCGCCCGAGCCCGAGACGAAACTCCTTGGTCAGTCCCGCGATGCGAAGCGGCTTCATCGCTGTCTCCTCTTTTCGTACACTTTCAACCGCTCCTTCATCTCACTGCTGCGTACGACTTGCGTCTGCTGATCGTAGAGGTAACGGCCGCCGAACGGCTCGCGGGGCAACGCACGCAGCAACCCGGGCCGCACCAGATCCTCCAAGCGTTCGGGCGCCCGTTTGTACAGAGCCCGGTACCGGCTGATGGCCTCTTCGAGCAGTTGGAGATCCCGCTCCACCACCACCTCCTTCAGCCGTCGTTCCAGGACCTGCCTGACGTTCTCATCCGAGGTCTGCTCGTACATCCGAGCCAGAAAGTCGATGGCGACTTGCGGCTCCCGGGCCGACGCATAGAGCCGGGTGGCAAATCCCGCGAGGTACTCGGGCGCCCCAGGCAGGCGAGAAGCCCTGGCGATATAGTCGGCCGCTTTGGCGTCATCGTGCAACTCGAAGTAGTAGTTGAACCCCAGCAAGAAGGGAAGCGCCCAATAGTCAGGATTGTGCTGGATCCCCTTCTCCAGGATCCGGTTGCTCTCCTCAGGTAGGACCACCAGCGTCACCAGCGCGATGCCTCCGGCCTCATAGACGCGCACAAACTTGGGGTCCAACGTGGTGATGACATCCAAGGCTCTATAGATCCAGTGGCCGGCCTCCTCCGTGACCTTGCGTTCTCCCATCGCCTGAATGGCCTGGATCCACAGGAGATCGGCCACCACCTGCTCATACCCCAAGACCGCAACCCGGAGATACTCCCCTTGAGGCAGGTACATGAACCGCTGTAGTTTGGGTGTGACCGCCCGCTGCTCGTCAATGCGGACCTGCAGCAAGTGGAGTCCCCCGACGAGGAGCAAGCCCGTTGCCACGAGAGCTGACATCGGTGCCGTCAGGCTCATGGTGCTACCATGGACAATGAACGCTTCAACCGTTCGGTGTCCACGTCCAGGAACTGGCGTTCCAAAGCGGTCAGAGTCCACCCCCGGTAGCGCTCTTTCACTTTGAGGATCTGCTCATACTCGCCGACAGCGACCTCCCTCTGCCCGATCTGCTGGGAGAGCTCGGCCAATTGAGCGCGGGCCGGCAGGAAGTTGGGTTCGTAACTGATCGCCCGCCTGAACAACGCGAGCGCTTCTTCCGCACGCCCTTGCGCCCAGCGAATCTTTCCCAACTCATGATAGTTGAACGGCGAGTACGGATCCAACCGCATCGCCTGTTCATAATAAGCAGCCGCTTGGCGCCAGAAGTCCTCTTGCTGCGGTCCTGGCCCGACTCGGTCGGCCAGCAGCACGTGGAGCGTCCCCAGGCGGTGCGCAAAGCGTCCATCCAACGGGTTCAGTTGCAAGCACATCGTGAGCTCATCGACCGCCCGGAGCAACCAGCGGAGATCACTCGACTGTTGAAACAGCCGCACTTCCAACAGCGCCAGCGCGTCGCGATAGGCGGTCGTACCCGGGTCAATGAGCGTAGCGCGCTGAAGCCAGTCGAAGGCCCGGTCCTCTCGGCCGCGCGCCACCTCGTTCTCTCCCTTGTCAAACGCGTACCACGCAGCCGCCGGCTGGATGATGAGGAGCGCACACAGCACGGCACCTGCTCCGACCAAGGCCACCCGGACCGGATGATACGGAAATGGCACAGTCCAGATAGAAGGGCCCTGCGGTTGTCTCAAGCGTTTCACCACTAGGATCATCCCGGCGAAGAGTATAGCAAGCAAAACCAGTGCCGGCTCATGAAATACCGCATCGACACCACCATGGACAAGAATGCCCAAAATCCCCCCCGACAACCCGATGACCAGTCCTCGCTCCCAGGGCTCTAATGGGAGGCGTAGAGTCGCACGTATCTCCCAGCCCAAAAGCGAGACTACCGCTAGAAAGAGCACCAGCCCCAACACCCCCAGCTCAACGGCTAACTGTAGATACTCATTATGCGCCGATTCGGCCCGTTTGCCAAAGCGGGCAATCGCACTTTCGACGGGAAACCGGTAGTAGAACGACGTGTACTTGTAGAGACCCAGTCCGACTCCCCAGGGATGATCACTGATCCGCTCCAGGGAATTCTTCCAGATCGAAAGCCGGGTGTAGGCGTACGGATCCTGTACCCCGACCGTGAGCATTCGCTGCTGCAATGGATTGTGAACGATCGCCCCTGCAATAAGACCCAGCACGATCACGGCCAGGAATGGCTTGCCGAAACGATAGCAGCCGACACACGCGACGGCCACCACGAAGGCCAGCAGCGCGCCTCTTGATTGAGCCAGGATGAACGCGACCACGACCGCGCCGGCCGTCAGCCACAGCAACGGCGTCCACCAGCGAACGCTTTCGGTCGGGCGGCGATAACACAGCAGCCCGAAGGCCACCGCAAAGACGGCCATTTCATAGGTCGCAAAGAAGTTGGCGTTGAAAAACGTCCCAGTCGGCCTGGCTTGGCCGCCCCACAGGAATTGGTAGAGGCCGAGCGCGGCTTCGAACACCCCCATGCCCAGCAGGACCGTGATGAGGCCACGCACCTCCCGGATGGACTGCACGAGATGCACGACCAAGAACAGACAGATGGTGTAACTGCAGAGGCTGATGAGCCATTGGAGGCTGGGGGCTACATAGGAGGAGCGGACAACGGAAACGACCGCCCATCCCATAAACGCCACCATGGCGGCGAAGACGTGGGTCCGTTGGACGGCGATCCAGCCCGTTCTCATTGAGCGCAGGAGCCAGACTGTGAAG
>Ga0209577_10002749_pt1 | contig 16733 bp, 16 predicted proteins | sample GraSoiAngelo_109_FD_185874 | JGI IMG/M metagenome (GOLD analysis project Ga0209577, IMG submission 185874) | Grasslands soil microbial communities from the Angelo Coastal Reserve, California, USA - 14_0903_12_20cm (SPAdes) (version 2) | ecosystem: Environmental > Terrestrial > Soil > Grasslands...
TCGGCTTCCAGTCCGATCCGCCCGATCAGTACGCGGCGCCCCTCAAGAGGATCCCGGGCTACATGGGCGAGGCCGAGTGGCTCGCCTACCGCAATCCGCGCGTGGCCTCGTACTCGCAATATCCGCTGGTGGACGACCCAGGGCAGAGCGGCGGGTTCCAGTCGGGCCTGCGACGGCACAGCGGCAAGAAGAAGCCGCACGTGTACCCGGCGTTCAGGCTTCCGCTCTTCGTGCAGGAGCGTTCGGGCAAGGTCGTCGAGGTGTTCGGCGGCGTCCGCACCGGGACTCCCGGCGAGCTCGTCACGATCCAGTCGCGGCTCGGCAGCGGCAAGTGGGGGGCGCTGCCCGGCGGCACGGTCGCCCTCAACTCCGAGGGCTACTTCGACCGCGTCTTCACGATCTCCGGCGCCAGCAAGCGCCGCTACCGGTTCGTCTTCCCGGGCGGGAAGAGCCGCACAGCGAACGTTCATCACTAGTGGCCTGAGGCGCCCCGCGGGCGCTCTGTCAGGATCAACCGCGTGATCGATCGCGGCGATGTGCGCGCGCGGCTCGAGGCCGCCCGCGTGTACCTGGTGCTCGAGGCGGCGGCCGCCGATGTGGTGGCGCCGGCCCTGCGCGGTGGCGCCGACATGGTTCAGCTCCGCGACAAGACGGCGCCCCACACGGCAGTGGTCTCCGCCGGACGCGAGCTGCGCGAGCTCTGCCACCGGCACGGCGCCCTCTTCCTCGTGAACGACCGGCCCGACCTGGCGCTCGAGTGCGGCGCGGACGGCGTGCACCTCGGGCAGGACGACGCGCCCGTGGAGGAGGTTCGCGCGGAGGTGGGCGATGCCCTCGCCATCGGCCTGTCCACGCACTCGGCGGAGCAGATCGCCGCGGCGGAGGAGTCGAGCGCCGACTACTACGCGGTTGGGCCCGTGCACGAGACACCCACGAAGCCCGGCCGGCCGGCGGTCGGGTTGGAGCTGGTGCGCCACGCCGGCTCGGTCGCGTCGAAGCCGTGGTTCGCGATCGGCGGGATCGACCCCGGGAACGTCGCCCGGGTCGCCGCCGCCGGGGCGCGCCGGGTCGTGGTCGTGCGCGCGATACGCGACGCCGCCGATCCGGCCATGGCGGCGCACGCGCTCCGCACCGCGCTGGAGCAGGAGGCCGCGATTGGGCCGGCGCGCTAGGCGGCGCGAGCACCGGGCGCGGCGCCCACCACCGGCGCGCCCGCAGCCCGCGGCACGCGGGTCGCGCTCGGAGGCCAAGGACGCCGCCGCTCGCGCGGCGCTGAAGCCGCTGCGCGAGGGCGAGCGCCCGGGGGCCGTGACCGTGGCGGCGCTGCTCGCCACGGGGCTCGCGGTGGCCAACATCGTCGCCTTCCTGGCCGGCGCCAAGATCGGCGGGAAGCGGCCCGCCACAGCCGGCGTCCTGAGCTACTCGGCGCTGATGGGCATCGCGGCCGCGGGCATGTGGCGCGGCCGCTACTGGGCCGTGCTCGGGATGCAGGCGGTGCTGGTGATCGCGATGCTGTTCTTCTCGCTGCTCGCGCTGAAGGCGAGCAACCTCACCACCGTCCTCATCTGCATGGCGGTGCTGGCTCCGTGCGGCGTGCTGTTCTGGTTCCTGGTCAAGGCGCTCGCGAGGATCCAGATGCCGGAGCGTCGGCCGCGTTGAGCTCCGAGCGCGGGCGAGACGGGTTCTCGACGGTGCAGAGGGTGCGCTTCGGCGACCTCGACGCGATGCAGCACATGAACAACGTCGAGTTCCTGCGTTTCTTCGAGACCGCTCGGATCGACTGGTTCAGCCACGCGCTCCCGGGCCACGCTCCCGGCAGCCGCCGGGCGTTCGGATTCATCTTCGCGGAGTGCCACATCGCGTATCGCGCGCCGGCGTTCTTCGGGGACGAGATCCGCACCTGGATCCGCCCGCTCGAGATGAAGCGCTCCAGCCTCCGGCTGGGGTTCGAGATGCGGGTCGAGGCCGACGACCGGCTGGTGGCGGACGGCTGGGGGACGCTGGTCGGATACGACTACGGCGCCGGCGAGCCGCGCCCGCTGCCCGACGAAGTCCGCGACCGGATCGCACCACTGCTTGGATAGCCTGCCCGGCGGCATGGCGGATACGAGCTACGACTGCGTGGTCATCGGCTCCGGGCCCGGTGGCTACGTCGCCGCCATCCGCTCCGCGCAGCTGGGAATGCGCACCGCGATCGCCGAGAAGGACAGGATCGGCGGCCGCTGCCTGAACGTGGCGTGCATACCGGCCAAGGCAGTTCTGCGCGCCGCCGACGTGATGACCGAGGTCCAGCGCGGCGGCGACTTCGGCATCCAGGTGGACGGAGTGTCGGTGGACTTCGCAGGCGTCGCGGCCCACCGGGACAACGTCATCAAGACGCTCACCGGGGGCGTGGGCGGGCTGATGAAGAAGAACAAGGTCGACGTGATCGATGGGCACGCCGCCCTCACCGAGGACGCGAACGTGCGGATCGGCGCGGCCAAGGACGGAACCGAGATCGAGGCGCGGAACGTGGTGCTGGCCACCGGCTCGGTGCCCAAGCCCATACTCGGCCTGACCTTCGGAGGCCGGGTGCTCGGCACGGAGACGGCGTGGGCGCTCCAGGAGCTGCCCGGCTCCCTGGCCGTGATCGGCGCGGGGGCGTCGGGGACCGAGGTGGCGTCCGCGTTCGGGCGGCTCGGCACCGAGGTCGTGCTCCTGGAGGCGCTGGACCGGATCCTGCCCCTCGAGGACGAGGAGATCGCGAAGGCCTGCGCGCGCGAGATCCGCAAGCAGAACGTGGAGATAGTGACCGGCGCGAACATCGAGGCCGCCGAGGCCGGGGACGACGGCGTGACGCTGCGCTACGGGGGCGACGAGCGGAAGTTCGACTACGTCTGCCTCGCCGCCGGCCGGGGCCCGGACTTCGAGGGGCTGGGCCTGGAGGAGGCGGGGATCAAGACGGACGAGCAGGGCCTCGTGCAGGTGGACGGCGCGATGCGCACCTCGCGCGAGGGCGTGTTCGCCATCGGCGACATCGTGCCCGGCCCTGCCCTGGCGCACAAGGCGTCGGACGAGGGCGTCATCGCGGTGGAGGCGGCGGCCGGCCAGGAGACCCACCCGATCGACTACCGCTTCGTGCCGGCGGCGACCTTCTGCCACCCCCAGGTGGCGAGCTTCGGCCTCACCGAGAAGGCGGCCAGGGATGAGGGCCGGGACGTGGTGGTGGGCAAGATCCCCGTGGGAGCGGTTGGGGCGCCGCTCGTGTACGGCGACCGCGTGGGCATGATCAAGCTGATAGGCGATCGCGAGTACGGGGAGCTCATCGGCGGCCACATCGTCTGCGCGAAGGCCGCCGACCTGATCCAGGAGCTCGTGAACTCGCAGGCGCTCGAGGGTGGCTACGGCGAGGTCGCGCGCACCATCCACCCGCACCCGACGTTCGCCGAGGCCGTGATGGAGGCAGCCCGAGCCGCGGACGGCTGGTTGATCCACGGATAGCGCGGCGGACCGCTCCCTCTTCCTCTACGACGTGGGCTCGCCGTGGTCCTGGTTGGCCGGCGAGGCGATTGGCGGGCGGGCCGAGTGGCTGCCCGTGCACCTGCCTTCGGGCGACGTCGACAGGGCCGCTGTGAAGGCCTGCGCCGCGTCGCTCGGTCAGCCGCGGCTGCGGTGGCCCGAGCCCTTCCCGTTCGACTCGCGGCTGGCGATGCTCGGAGCCACGTTCGCGAAGGAGACCGGGCGCGCGGTGGCGTTCTCGCTGGCGGCGATGCGGCAGGCATTCCTCGCGGGACGGGACCTCGGGCAGATGGACAACGTCCTCATCGCCGCCGCGGCGTGTGAGCTGCATCCCCGGGCGGTCGTCAAGGGGGTCGAGAGCCGGCGCATTTCGGACGCTCTGGAGGCGGCGGCTGCGCGAGCTGCGGCCCTCGGCGTGCAGGTTGTCCCCGCGATCGTGGTCGGGGGACAAACGTGGACAGGAACAGAGGCAATAAAGGCGGCGGGATCGGCCTGACTGCCCTCCGGTTCGCGCGCCGCTGTGTCACCTAGAGGGGCCATAGGCCCCCTTAGTCGACACAGCGCTGCCGCACGCCATCCTCGCGATCGCAAATAGCGAGCGTCCGGGCCGGGCGCGAGCATTCGGGCATGCGCCGCGTCGCCGCATTGCTCGTCGCGCCCGCGCGCGCGCTGATCAGGCTTCTCGTCGCGGTCTTCGCCCTGCTCAGCGCCCGGAGCACCTCCGGTGAGGGAGTAACGTCAGGTTCGATGGAGGTGGAGGACAGGACCAGGGCCGCCGAGCCGGACGGAACGGACGGCGGCGGCCGGACCGAGGGCGCCCCACGGCGTCCGCCCGAGGACGTCGGCTCTGCGCGCTCGCTCCCCGACGCCGACACCACGCGCCGGATCCTGGAGCGGATGATGCTCATCCGGCGGTTCGAGGAGCGCGCCGGGGAGATGTACGCGAAGGCGAAGATCGGCGGCTTCCTCCACCTCTGCATCGGCGAGGAGGCCACGATCGTGGGCGCCGTCGACGCGATCCGCGACGGCGACTACCTGCTCTCGACCTACCGGGAGCACGGCCAGGCCATCGCCCGCGGCACGTCACCGAACGCCGTGATGGCCGAGCTGTTCGGGCGCGTGGACGGCTGCTCCAAGGGGCGGGGCGGCTCGATGCACCTCTTCGACTACGAACGCCGCTTCCTCGGCGGCTACGGGATCGTGGGCGGGAACCTGCCGCTGGCAGCGGGCGTCGCCCTCGCCTGTGATTACCGAGAGACCGAGGACGCCGTGCTGTGCATGCTTGGCGACGGCGCGAGCAACCAGGGCACCTTCGGCGAGACGATGAACCTCGCCGCCCTGTGGCAACTGCCGGTCGTCTTCCTCGTGGTCAACAACCAGTTCGGGATGGGCACGGCGCTGGAGCGCCACTCCGCGGTCACGGACCTGTCCAAGAAGTCCGCCGGCTTCGGCGTGCCCGGGTCGCGCTGCAACGGGATGGACGTGCTCGACGTGCACGCCTGCGTGACCGAGGCGCTCCGCTGCGCGCGCGAGGAGCGCAGGCCGCAGCTCCTGGAGGCCGTCACCTACCGCTACCGCGGCCATTCGATGGCCGATCCGGAGGAGTACCGCACCAAGGAGGAGGTCGAGGAGTGGCGGCGCCACGACCCGATCGTCACGTTCCGGGCGCGGCTGGCGGACGAAGGCCTTCTCTCGGACGACGAGGCCGAGAAGCTCGACTCGACTGCGATCCGAACCGTCGATGAGGCCGTCGAGTTCGCGGACTCGAGCCCCTTCCCCGACCTCGACTCGCTCTACGACGACATCTACGTCTACGGCGAGCAGGTTCGCGGCTGGTACGCGGTCGACGAGCGGTCGCCCGACGTGCACCCCGGCGAGCAGGAGCGCGAGGCCCCCGAGGTCGCGCACGAGCTGGCCGAGGCCGGCGCCGCGTACGCGAACGTGGGCGACGCCCAGGAGCGGCGGCGCCAGCGCCGGGCAAGCGAAGAGGGCGAGGGTGAGTCCGCCGCCGACGAGCGCGACGAAGAGGGCGGAGGCGACTGACACCTGATGCCCACGACGACGATGCGCTACCGCGAGGCGCTCAACCAGGCGCTGCGCGAGGAGATGCAGGACGACGAGAACGTCTTTCTGATGGGCGAGGACATCGGGGTCTTCCAGGGAGCCTTCAAGGTCACCCAGGGGCTGCTCGAGGAGTTCGGCGAGAAGCGCGTCCGCGACACCCCGATCTCCGAGAACACGATCGTCGGCGCGGGGATCGGCGCCGCGATGGCTGGGCTGCGACCCGTCGTGGAGCTGATGACGATCAACTTCTCGCTGCTCGCCCTCGACCAGATCGTTAACTGCGCGGCGGCGATCCGATACATGTTCGGCGGCCAGGTCAAGGTCCCGATGGTGATCCGGATGCCGCAGGGCGCCGGCCACCAGCTCGGCCCGACGCACTCCCACTCCCTGGAGGCCGTGTACCTGCACGTGCCCGGGCTGCTGGTGGCAGTGCCCACCACCGCCGCCGACGCCAAGGGCCTACTCAAGGCCGCCATCCTCGACGACAACCCGGTCATCTTCATCGAGCACGAGTCGCTGTACGGCCAGCGCGGCGAGGTCCCCGACAACGGCGGGCCGATGCGCTTCGGCGAGGCCGCGGTGCGCCGCGAGGGCGACGACGTGACCCTCATCGGGATCTCACGCATGGCGCTCACCGCGGAGAAGGCGGCCGAAGAGCTGGCTGCCGACCACGAGGTGGAGGCCGAGGTGATCGACCCGCGCACCCTGCGCCCGCTCGACCTCGACACGATCCTCGAGTCGGTCCGCAAGACCAACCGCGCGGTGGTGGTCGAGGAGGGCTGGCCCCACGGTGGGGTGGGCGCGAACCTGGCGGCGCTGATCCAGGAGCAGGCCTTCGACTACCTCGACGCTCCGGTCGGCAGGGTTACCGGCGCCGACGTGCCGATGCCCTACTCGAAGCCGCTCGAGCAGGCCGCGTTCCCGCATCCCGAGCACGTGGTGCAGGCCGCGCTGGCCACCTTCCGCGACGTCTGATGGCCACCGACGTGACCATGCCGCGCCTCTCCGACTCGATGGAGGAGGGCACGATTCTCAACTGGATCGTGGAGGAGGGCGCCGAGGTGAAGCGCGGCGAGCCGCTCGTGGAGATCGAGACCGACAAGGCCAACATGACCTACGAGTCCGACACCGACGGGACCCTGATCGAGATCGTCGCGAAGGAGGGCGATACGCTGCCGATCGGCGAGGTGATCGCCCGGATCGGGGAGGCCGGGGAGAAACCCTCCGGCGATGGGGATGCTCCGGGCAAGGCCGCCGAGGCGGAGTCGAAGGCCGAGGAGGCCAAGTCCAAGGCGGCCGAGGCCGAGCGCGCGCTGGGCGGGGACGCTGCCGAGCGGGACGCAGCCGGGGGGAACGGTGCCGGCGAGCGGGTCAAGGCTTCGCCGGTGGCTCGCCGGATGGCCAGGGACATGGGGGTGGAGCTCGCGCAGCTCGAAGGCTCCGGTCCCGGCGGGCGGATCGTGAAGGCGGACGTGGAGGCCGCGGCGAAGGGGGACGGCGGCGCGCCGGCGGAGACCGCGGCGCCGAAGGAGAAGCGCAAGACGGTCGAGGTGGGGGCCAAGGGAGAGGTGGAGACCAAGGAGCTCACCCGGATCCAGCGGACGGTCTCGCGGCGGATGGCCGAGTCGAAGGCCACCGCGCCGGACTACGCACTTCACATGGAGGTCGACATGACCCTGTGCGTGGAGCTGCGCCGCCGCCTCAAGGAGGTCGAGGATCCGGCGCCGTCGTTCAACGACATGATCGTGAAGGCCTGCGCGAACGCGCTGCGAGAGCACCCGCGCGTGAACGGCGCCTACCGGGATGGGCACTTCGAGCTGTACTCGGCCGTGAACGTGGGGATCGCGGTGGCCGCGCAGGACGCACTAGTTGTGCCCACCATCCACGACGCGGACAAGAAGTCGCTGGGCGAGATCGCCCGCCAGGCGCGCGAGCTGATCGCCAAGGTGCGCGAGGGCAAGATCACGCCGCCGGAGGTCTCGGGCGGCACGTTCACGGTCTCCAACCTGGGCATGTACGGCGTCGACTACTTCACGGCCATCATCAACCCGCCCCAGGCCGCATTACTCACCGTCGGCTCGCTCAAGAAGCGCCCGGCCGTCGACGACGGCGGCCGCATCGTGCCCCGCGACCAGATGACGCTGTCGCTCGTGTGCGACCACCGCATCCTGTACGGGGCGGACGGCGCGCAGTTCCTGGCGCGGGTGCGGGAGCTGCTCGAGCAGCCGCTCGCGCTGGCGCTGTAGCCGCTAGAGCGCCCCGCCGGCCACCGGCGGGGCGGTCGGGTCGCCGCCCTTGTCGCCGCGGCCCTCGCGCGCCAGGTAGTCCTCGGCGAGGAGCGGCTGGTCCTTGGCACGGTAGACCACGTCGTGTAGCGCAGACATCGAGGCCACCTCCTCGACCTGCTCCTTCACGAACCACTGCACGAACTGCTCGCTCGCGTAGTCGCCGTCCTCGCGGGCGATCTTCATGAGGTGGAAGATCTCATCCCCCACACGGCGCTCCTGCTCGAGCGCGAGCGCGACCGGCGCGACGCAGTCGAGGAAGTCGTGCTGCGGGGCCTCGATCCCCGGGACCTCCACGCGGGCGTCCACGTCCAGCAGGTAGCGCACCATCATCAGCGCGTGGTTGCGCTCCTCGAGCGATTGCGCGTAGAAGAACGCGGCCAGGCGGGGAAGGGTCTGCGCGTCGTAGTCCACCCCGATCGCGATGTACTGCTGCGCGGCGGCGAACTCGTTCGCGATCTGCTCGTTGAGCGCGGCTACGAAGCGATCCGACGGCACGGCCCGGAAGCTATCAACCGCCCGCCGAGTCCCACCGGAAGCCGGCCGGCTCAATCGCCGGTTCCAGCGGGCTGACGGGGAGGCCGGGCGGCGGCTCGGCCAGGTTGTAGTTGGACGGGGCCACGTCGTTCGGGGTGTCCGGGTGGAACAGCGAGGCCAGGTACTGGATGTGGCCGCGGCCCGGGCCCAGCTCGAACTGGCCGCCGCCGTACGCTCGGATCCCGTTCTCGCGGCAATAGTCGTAGGCGGCGAACAGCTCGCGCAGAGGCCCGAAGCGCGACGGCTTGATGTTGATCATGCGCGGCCGCCACGGGCGCGATTCGATGTCGGCGATCGAGTGGATCGGCGCGTCCCAGGTGACCCGGTCGGCGACTGGATCCAGCACCGGCTTCGTCTGGTCGTTGACGTCCGGATCCTCGAGCCAAGCATCGGGGAAGCGCTCAATCAGCAGCCTGTAGAGCTCAGGATCCGTCTCGACGTCGACCGGCGTGCCTGAGTACTGCCCCTTGAGGTCCAGGGAATCCACCGCCCCGGTCGCGACCAGCTCGCCCACGAGCTCGGGCGTCCAGCTGTTGGTGGGATCGAGCTTGAACCGCGTGGTCGGGTAACTCTCGAGCATCCGCTGGACCCGGTCCGCGCGGTCGGGCGTCGGGTCGTCGAAGGCCGACAGCCGCATCGAGACGACGAAGTTGACGGGGCGGGGATCGAGGCCGAGGTGCCCGGCGAGGGAGCTGCCTGCCTGGCGAAGCGCGAGGTCGAGCGCCGCCGACTCGAAGGCCCAGCGGCGGTAGTTCTGCGACACGTCGCGAACCGGGGGAGAGGGCCACAGCGAAGCCTGCTCGAGCCGCTCCGAGAAGGACCCGACCGTGAAAGAGCCGACCAGATCCGGGGGGCCGGCGTCCTGGAGCGCGATGTGATCGAGCGCGTCGTAGGTCACGTCCTCGCCGACCCCCTCGTGCCCCTGCCCGCTGAGCTTGATGAGGGTCGTCTTGCGGACGAACTCCTTGGTGACGGCGAGTTCGAGGCCCTCGAACTCGAGGTGCTCGATCTCGATCGGCAGCTCCGCGATCCGGTCGTAGGTCGCCACGGCCCGCCAGCCTATCCAGGGCGGAGTAGGGTGAATACGAGCGCGATGGCCACGAAGCTCGAGTTCACCACTCCCCAGGAGGGCTCGGACCGGGGGCTCCAGGAGCTGGCCAAGCGCCACCTCTGGATGCACTTCACCCGGATGGGCGCGTACGCGGACCACGACGTGCCGATCATCGTGCGCGGCGACGGCTGCTACGTGTTCGACGAGAGCGGCAAGCGCTACCTCGACGGCCTGTCGGCGCTGTTCTGCGTGAACGCGGGCCACGGTCGCGCGGAGCTGGGCGAGGCGGCGGCGCGGCAGGCGCGCGAGCTCGGCTTCTACATCACCTGGAGCTACGCGCATCCTCCGGCGATCGAGCTCGCCGCGAGGATCGCCTCGCTCGCGCCCGAGGGCCTCAACCGCGTGTTCTTCACGTCGGGCGGCTCCGAGGCGGTCGAGTCCGCGTGGAAGCTGGCGCGGAACTACCACCGCATGAACGGGGAGGGCGCGCGGACCAAGATCGTCGCACGCGAGATCGCCTACCACGGGACCTCGCTGGGGGCGCTCGCCGCCACCGGCATACCGGGCCTGCGCTCGCAGTTCGAACCGCTCACGCCCGGCGGAGTGCACGCACCCAACACCAACTCGTACCGCTGGCCCGAGGACCGCGACCCGCTCTGGGCCGCGGACCAGATCGAGGAGCGGATCCTCTTCGAGGGCCCGGAGACGGTCGCCGCCGTGATCCTCGAGCCGGTGCAGAACGCCGGCGGGTGCTTCGTGCCCCAGGACGGCTACTTCGACCGCGTCCGCGAGATCTGTGACCGCCACGGCGTGCTCCTGATCTCCGACGAAGTGATCTGCTCGTGGGGCCGGCTCGGCCACTGGTTCGGGTGCGACCGCTACGGCTACCGGCCCGACCTGATCACCACCGCGAAGGGGCTCACCTCCGCCTACGCGCCGATGGGCGCCCTGATCGTGTCCGACCGCGTGGCCGAGCCCTTCATGCAGGGCACCGCGATGTTCTCCCACGGGTTCACCTTCGGCGGCCATCCGGTCTGCTCGGCCGTGGCCCTCGCCAACATCGACATCCTCGAGCGGGAGGACCTGTGCGGCCACGTGCGCGAGAAGGAGCCCGAGTTCCGCGCGGCCCTCGAGGGGCTGCGGGACCTGCCCATCGTCGGCGACGTGCGCGGCGCAGGCTACTTCCAGGCGCTCGAGCTGGTGAAGGACCGCGACACGAAGGAGACGTTCTCGGCCGAGGAGTCCGAGGTGCTGTTGCGCGGGTTCCTGTCCGGCGAGCTCTACCGCCGGGGCCTGATCTGCCGCGCCGACGACCGGGGCGATCCCGTGATCCAACTCTCGCCACCGCTGATCGCCGACACCGAGCAGTTCGAGGAGATCGAAGCGATCCTTCGGGACGTCCTCACCGAGGCCTGGGATCGCGTCGTGAAGCATTGAAGGTCGGCGTCCCAACCGAGGTAAAGGCGGACGAGTACCGCGTCGCGATCACGCCCGCGGGCGTGCGCGAGCTCGCGGTCCACGGCCACGAGACGATCATCCAGTCCGGCGCCGGCGACGGGAGCCTGATCTCCGACGAGGAGTACGCGGCACAGGGCGCGACCATCGTGTCCGAGGCGCGGGATGTCTTCGAGCGGGCCGAGCTTGTGCTGAAGGTGAAGGAGCCGCAGGCGGAGGAGGTCGCCATGCTGGGCGAGGGGCAGAGCCTCTTCGCCTACCTCCACCTCGCGCCCAACCCGGAGCTTGCATCGGCGCTGTGCGACTCCGGCGCGACGTGCATCGCCTACGAGACGGTCGTGGACGGGCAGGGGCGGCTGCCGCTGCTCGCCCCGATGAGCGAGGTGGCGGGCAAGATCGCGACCCAGGCCGGCGCCTTCATGCTGGAGCGGCCGCTGGGTGGCCGGGGCGTGCTGCTCGGCGGCGTGCCCGGCGTGGCCTCGGCCACCGTTGTGGTCATCGGGGGCGGCGTCGTGGGCATGAACGCCGCCTTCATCGCGATCGGGATGGAGGCCGAGGTCTTCGTGCTCGACCGCTCGGTCGACCAGCTGCGCGGGCTCGACATCGCGCTGGGCGGCCGCGCCAACACGGTCTTCTCGTCGATCCTCGCGATCGAGGAGCTCCTGCCGCGTGCGGACCTGGTGATCGGCGCCGTGCTGGTGCAGGGCGCGCGCACCCCGCGCCTGGTCACGCGCGAGCAGCTCGGGTTGATGAAGCGCCGCGCGGTCCTCGTCGACGTATCGATCGACCAGGGCGGCTGCTTCGAGACCTCGCGGCCGACCACGCACTCCGACCCCACGTACGAGGTGGACGGGGTCACGCACTACTGCGTGACCAACATGCCCGGCGCGGTCCCGATCACGTCGACCTTCGCGCTCACCAACGCGACGCTGCCGTACGTTCTCGAGCTTGCGGGCAAGGGTGTCAGGGAGGCACTGACCATCGACCCCGGCCTGCGCGCCGGAGTGAACGTGGCGGGTGGGAGGATCACCCATCCCGGAGTGGCGGAGGGAGTGGACATGGAGCTGGCAACGGTGGAGGAGGCGCTCGGCAGCCCGGCGCCGCGCGCGGCCTGATGGGGCGTCTCGACGAGGTCGACCTGAGCCTCAAGCTGGGGCGCAAGGAGCAGGACGACCGCCTGGCGGCGGCGCAGGAGCGCCTGAGCGCGCTGCGCCTCCAGCTGGGCGGGCTGATCGGCGACGGCCGCCTCGGGCCGCCCGTGTGCATGCTGTTCGAAGGCTGGGACGCGTCCGGCAAGGGCGGGGCGATCAAGCGCCTCACGGCCCAGCTGGACCACCGCCACGTGCGGGTCGCCTCGTTCTCGGCGCCGACCCACGACGAGAAGCGTCATCACTTCTTCTGGCGCTTCGGCCCGGCCCTGCCGGGATGGGGCGGCGTGGCAGTGCTGGACCGCACCTGGTACGGGCGCGTGCTGGTCGAGCGGGTGGAGGGCTTCGCCACCAAGGAGCAGTGGCGGCGCGCGTACGACGAGATCGTGGGGCTCGAGCGCACGCTGGCCCTGGAGGGCATGGTCATCATGAAGTTCTGGCTGCACATCTCGCCGGAGGAGCAGCTCCGCCGCTTCAAGCGCCGCGAGAACGACCCGCTCAAGCGCTGGAAGCTGACCGATGAGGACTGGCGGAACCGGGAGAAGCGCCCGCAGTACGAGCAGGCCATCGAGGAGATGCTCGAGCGCACGGACACCGACCACGCTCCCTGGCACCTGGTTCCCGCGGAGTCGAAGCGCTACGCGCGCGTGTTTGTGGTCGAGACCGCGATCGCGGAGATCGAGAGGGGCATGCGGGCCCGCGGCTTCGACCCGATCGACCAGGGCGCGCTGGCGCGGGCCTAGGGTCCGCCCATCGGCTCCGGCTTGTTCGGCTCCGTGCTCGGGTCGCGGACCACCTGCGGCGGCTTCTTCTTCGTGTCCACGAACAGGCACAGGAAACGCCGCCGGGCGTCGTCGGCGATGCAGGTCCTGAAGTAGCCCGGGCCCAGCTTCGCCGTGTTGGCCGTCTCGAGGTTGCGCCTGTAGGTGGCGGCCCCGTATCGGCTCACCCAGTTCTCCACCGCGTGGGCGTTCGCCGTCGTCGCGTTCGTCTCGGACACGATCAGGTGGTGCGTGGCTATCCCCGAGGCGGCCAGGCCGACAGCTCCGACCGCCAGCAGTGCGATCCCACCGCGGTCGATCACGACCTCAAGGTGGGAGTCCTCGACCCCCTGCGCCGCCCGCTGCCGCGCCCCGAAGCGAGCGATCAGATCCGCCGCCACGAGCAACGCGATGTTGCCGAACGAGGCCAGGATCAGCGACACGGGCAGGTTGAAGCGCACGCCCGTGCCGAGCGTGTGGAGCAGGATCCCGTCCACCACGGTGAAGAACGCGAACGCGGGCCAGCGCCAGGCTCCGAGCAGCCGCCAGCGCAGGCGCCGCGTCCAGAAGCGCTCGGCAGTTGACACCCGGTCAGGTTAGGTCCTTAAGGGCCTCGAACCTCTGTCCAGGGCCTGCCGCCGCCCGGTACCGGCGGTACCATGGACTCGAGGCGCGCCACGCGGAGACCCCGTACGGCGCGCGGACGCACATCGACCGTGCGCGGAGACCCCGACGCGGATCGAGAAGGGAGAAGAGATGGCCACGACGACCGCGCGACCCGCGGCGCTCGACGGCAGCGAGGACGGCCGCGGCCTCCTCACGCGCGATGACCGCGCCCGTCTCTACCGGTACATGTTGCTCATGCGCGCGACCGAGGAACGCGCGCTCACCCTCTACCGGCAGGGCAAGGTGCCCGGTTCCTACTACGACGGACACGGTCAGGAGGCGGTGTCCGTGGGCAGCGCCTACGCGCTTGGCCCGCGCGACCGGGCATGCGTGCTCCACCGCGACCTCGGCGCGCACCTGATCAGGGGCGTCCGGCCGGGCAGGGTCCTTGCACAGATGATGGGCCGGGCCACCGGGATCACCGGCGGCCGCGACGGCAACATGCACTTCGGCGACCGCCACCTCGGCTGCGTCGGGATGGTCTCGATGCTGCCCGACATGGCGCTCGTGGCGTGCGGGCTGGGGCTCGCGTTCCAGATCCGGCGCGAGCCGCGCGTCGCGATGACCTGGTTCGGGGAGGGCTCCACCGCGAACGGCGTCTGGCACGAGGCCATGAATGTGGCCGGCATTCGCCGGCTGCCGGTCGTGTTCGTCCTCGAGAACAACCAGTTCGCCTACTCCACCCCCAACGACCACGAGTTCGCCGTCGACCCGGTGGAGCGCGCGACCGGCTACGGGTTCCCGGGGATCAAGGTCGACGGCAACGACGTGGAGGCGGTCTTCTCCGCCGCCGCCGCCGCCTGCGAGCGCGCGCGTACCGGTGGCGGTCCCACGCTGATCGAGTGCGACACGATGCGGATGCACGGGCACGGCGCCCACGACGACATGCGCTACGTGCCGCCCGAGCTGCTCGAGCACTGGGCCGCGCGCGATCCGGTGGAGGCGTACGAGGCGCGCCTCGCCGCGGCGGGGATCGACACCGCCGCCATCCAGGCCGACGTACGCGCCGAGCTCGAGCGCGACACCGAGTGGGCGCTCCAGCAGCCGATGCCCGATCCGCCGACGGCCACCGACGGCGTCTTCGCCGAGGTCGCCGAGCCGCTTGGGGACGGCGAGGCACCCTGGTCGCGCTGGTCGCCGGACCGGGAGGCAACCCATGCCTGAGCTCACCTACCTCCAGGCGATCTCCGACGCCCTGCGGGAGGAGATGCGCGCCGACGAGCGCGTGTTCTGCCTGGGCGAGGACATCGGGAGATTCGGCGGCGCGTTCAAGGTCACCGACGGCTTCATCGAGGAGTTCGGACCCGACAGGGTGTGGGACACGCCGCTGGCCGAGTCCGCGATCGTCGGCACCGCCGTGGGTGCGGCCGTCGAGGGCCTGCGCCCGGTGTGCGAGATGCAGTTCGCGGACTTCATCTCCTGCGGCTTCGACCAGCTCGTGAACGTCGCGGCGAAGATGCACTACCGCCAGGGGCTGGCCGTCCCCATCACGGTCCGGCTTCCCTCCGGGGGCGGGTTCTCGGGCGGTCCCTTCCACTCGCAGAACCCCGAGGCCTGGATGCTGCAGGCGCCGGGGCTCAAGGTGGTCGCGCCGTCCACGCCGAGGGACGCCAAGGGCCTGCTGGCCGCCGCCATCCAGGATCCGAACCCAGTCGTCTACCTGGAGCACAAGCACCTCTACAGGCGGACGAAGGGTGAGGTGCCCGAGGGCCGCTATGAGCTGCCGCTCGGCGAGGCGCGCATCGCGCGCGAGGGCACCGACCTGTCCGTGATCGCCTACGGCGCGATGGTCGGCGTTGCGCTGGAGGCCACGGAGGACCTAGACGGCGCGAGCGTGGAGGTGCTCGACCTCCGGTCGCTCGTCCCGCTGGACACCGACGCGATCCTCGGCAGCGTCCGCAAGACCAGCAAGGTCGTGATTCTGCACGAGGCCACCCGGTCGTGCGGGGTCGGCGCCGAGGTGGCGGCGCTGATCGCCGAGAACGCGTTCGAGGACCTCGACGGCCCGATCGTGCGCGTCACCGCGCCGGACGTCCCGATCCCGTTCAGCCCGCCGCTCGAGCGAGCGGTTCTCCCGCAGGTGGACAATGTGAAGGAGGCGTGCCGTGAGCTCCTCGCCTACTAGCGGCAGCGCGGTCGCCGAGGTGACCATGCCCCAGATGGGCGTGTCGGTCGCCGAGGGCACCGTGGTGGAATGGAAGAAGCGGGTCGGCGACTGGGTGGAGGCCGACGAGATCGTCGTCGAGATCTCCACCGACAAGGTGGAGACAGAGGTTCCGTCGCCCGCGAGCGGCCGCCTCGCCGAGATCGTCGTGGAGGTCGGGACGACGGTGGACGTCGGCACGGTGCTGGCACGCATCGACACGACCGCCATCCCCGGCGAGCCCCACGCGGACGAGCACGCGTCCCCCGCCGACACCGGAAACGGCCACGCGCCTCCGATCTCCCCGGTCGTGCGCCGGATCGCCGAGCAGCACGGCATCGATCTCACGCAGGTACCGGGCACCGGACGGCGCGGGCGGGTGACGAAGAAGGACGTGATGGCGTTCGTCGAGCACCAGCCCGCCGAGGCGCCGCTGCACATCGAGTCTCCCTACCGGGAGGAGGGGCCGGACGCGGCGCCCGCCGGCGAACCGCTTTCGATCATGCGCAGGCAGATCGGTGAGCACATGGTGCGCTCGCTCCAGACCGCGGCTCACTGCACGACGGTCGTGGAGGCGGACATGAGCCGGATCGAGGAGGCGCGCGGGAGGCTCTCCTACCTGCCGTTCGTGGCGCGGGCCGCGATCGCGGCGCTGCGCGAGTTTCCCTCCCTCAACGCCACGCTGGAGGACGACCGGCTGACGGTGCACGACGCGGTCCACCTCGGGATCGCGGTGTCGCTCGGCGAGGACGGCCTGATCGTGCCGGTGGTCCGCAACGCGCACGAGCTCTCGCACGAGGGGCTGGCCGCTCATATCGCCGACCTTGCCGAGCGGGCGCGCGCCCGCCGGCTGAGCCCGGACGAGGTGGGCGGCGGCACGTTCACGATCACGAACCCCGGCCGCTACGGCGCGCTGCTGGCCACGCCGATCATCAACCAGCCTCAGGTGGCGATCCTCGATCTGGAGGCCGTGGTGCGCCGGCCGGTCGTCGTCGGTGGAGATAGCATCGCCATCAGGCCGATGACCTACCTCTGCATGTCCTGGGACCACCGCGTGCTCGACGGCGCGCTGGCGGCCCAGTTCCTCTCGAGCGTCCGGCGCCACCTCGAGGAGTGGAATGGCTG
>Ga0209577_10002751_pt1 | contig 16720 bp, 13 predicted proteins | sample GraSoiAngelo_109_FD_185874 | JGI IMG/M metagenome (GOLD analysis project Ga0209577, IMG submission 185874) | Grasslands soil microbial communities from the Angelo Coastal Reserve, California, USA - 14_0903_12_20cm (SPAdes) (version 2) | ecosystem: Environmental > Terrestrial > Soil > Grasslands...
AGTGGACGTCGTCGTTGATGTTGCACTGGCCGACGCCCGTGCAGTAACCCGGCAGCTGGCCCCAATCCTTCCAGGTCCTGCCGCCGTCGAACGACTCGTACGTGCCCGCCTTGAAGAAGTACTTCGGGAGGCTCTCGTACATCTTCGATCCGGCGACCAGGTGGTTGTGGTTGAGCGGGTCCATCGCGATCGACGGCTCGGAGTGCGAGATGTACTGGTCGTGTGAGGCCCGGTAGTTGGTCGGCCCGGGGCCCAGCCTCCTGTTGAGGACGGGCAGGGTCGGATTCGCGCGCTTCAGGTTGAAGGCCGCCGTTGCCGTGTACGAGGTGGCCGGCGGAGCCGCGTAGGGCACGAGCACGACGAGGTACTTGCCCCGCGCGACGGGAACCGTCGTCTGCTCGTCCTCGCCGGGGAGGTTTCCGCTCGAGCCCACCCGGTCTCCCTTCGTGCCGTCGGGCTTGAGGCGGTAGATCCCGAGGTCGAGGTCGAACGGCGCGAAGCCCGTCACGTTGACCTGCACTCCACCCAGGAACTGGCCGTAGAAGCCGCTCGGGGTGTTGACGATCAGCGTGTGGAAGTCGCAGCCCGAGGTCGGGTCGGGCTTGTTGTCGGAGCCGAAGCAGTCGTCGGTGGTGCCGTTGTCGGCCGTCCCGATGCCGACGGACCCGGTCCAGGTGACCGACCCCTTGCCCTGCGCGTTCGGGGCCAGCGTGCTCGGCGGCGCCGCATACGCGGCGGCGGCGCCCAGCAGCGCGGCCGCAACGGCCACGATCGAGGTCATGCTCGCACGAATCGCTCGCTTCATCCCCGCCTCGTCTTCATCGAATGTGAACGGTCACCGAGTTGTGCTTGGCGCTCGGCTTCTCCTTGTTGCCCGCCTGGTCCACCCCGCGCGCGATGATCCGGTAGGTCCCGCGCTTCAGCCGGACCTTGTTGCTGAACTTCCACTTCGACGTACCCCTGGCAGCCAACAGAATCGGCCGGCGACAGTTGCGCTTCGCCGTGAACTGCCCCTTGCTGTTCATGAAGCTGCAGTCCTTGCCCTTCACCTTCGCGATCGACACGTCGACGCGCTTGAGGTGGCCCTTCGCGGTTGCGGAGTGCGCCTTGCCGCAGCCCGTGTCGCGGGAGGTGCCGCTCACCGTGAGGCCCTTCGACCCGTTCTTCACCCCGCTCTGCTTCAGCGTGCTCTTCGGCGGCGTCTTGTCCTTGCACGCGCCGGGGCCGCCCTGCACCGCCCCGTTCGGGATCCGCGCGGCGTAGACCTCCTGCCACGGCGAGTACCCGTTCGCGTTCCGCGACAGGTTCGCCGCCTGGGTGTCGTTCCAGAACGGGATCGCCGCTGTGTCGTCGGCGACGAGACCCTGGTAGTCGCCGATGAACTCGCCCGAGGCCGAGGTGGGCGGATTAACGCGCGGATCCCACAGCTGGTGGGTCACCCGGGTGTCGAAGAAGGTCTTCCCGCCATCGTTCGACCGCGACAGGTAGGTGTCGACGAACAGGTCCTTCGGGTCGTTGCGGCGGTCGAAGTAGGAGACGTCGACCTGGCCCTTGGGCGTGACGGCGAGCCACGGCTGGAACTGGTCGGCGTTGGACCCCGGCTTGTCCTGGTTGACCCGGACCGGGCCCGTGTAGGTGATGCCGCCGTCGCCCGACTTGAACAGCACGATGTCGGATCCCCCCGCCGTGTCCGCGCCGCCGGTGGCCTCCTGCTCGGAGCCGTGTCCGGTGTCGGTCGGGTGCTTCGGGTTGACGTGGTCGATCGCGCCGCCGACGACCGGCGCGCCGGCCGCGTCCTGCGAGGAGACCGCCACGTAGACGTTGCCCTTCGAGTCGACCGCCGAGGAGGGAATCGAGAGGTTCCGGAACTGCTCCCCCGCGAACGGGTCGTTCACGCCGGTGATCGTGGCGATCGGCCGCGCCGGGGTGAACGTGTGCCCGCCGTCGACCGACTTGACCTGCATCAGCGCGTCCAGCTGGTTGTCGTACCAGGTCACGTAGACCTCGCCCTGGGGGCCGACGGCGACGTGGCAGCCCACCCCGGAGACCTCGCCCTTCTGGCTCAGCTGGAGCGGGGTGCCGTCGCCGGGCACGACGCCGCCCCAGGTGTGACCGCCGTCGGTAGAGCGCTCCAGCACGATCTGCTGGATCGGGATCGGATTGATCGACGCGTCGAGGCTCCAGCACACGTAGAGCGTCCCGATCTTGCCGTCGTGCGGCTTGTTCGAACCGCCGTTCACGTCGGTGCTGTTGTCGACCGCGATCCAGTTCTTGTCGTCGAGCAGCGCCTGCTGGGTGATCGGGTTCGACTGGTTGTCGTGGACGATGATCGGCCCGGACCACGGCTTCCCGGGCCTCTTGATGTGCACGGTCATGTTGAAACCGGTGAAGGCGAGAGTGCCGCCCGGCGCGTCGAGCACGTTCGCGTAGGCGTTCCCTTCGTCGTCGAACGCCACCGAGATGTCCGAGACCGTGCGGTAGCGCTCCTCGTCGTTCGGGTCGCACTGCCCGGGCTGCTGGCAGTAGCCCGGCAGCTGGCCGAGGTCGTTCCAGTGCCGGCCGCCGTCGAACGACTCGTACGTCCCGGCCTTGAACAGGTAGCGCGGCAGGTCCTCGTACATCTTGGAGCCGGCGATCAGGTGGTTGTGGTTGGTCGGGTCCATCGCGATCGACGGCTCCGAGTGCGAGATGAACTTGTCGTGCGAGGCGCGGTAGTTGGTCGGCCCTGCGCCCACCTTCCTGTTGAGAGCGTCGAGCGATAGCGGGAGCGGCTTGAGGTCGAAGGTGGCCGATCCGTCATAGGCCGTCGCGGGCGGGGCCGTGTACGGCACGACGACGACGTAGTACGTGTGCGCCGGGCCGGTCGGGTTCTCCATCGGGAAGAGCTCCGGCTGCCCCGCGCCGTTGCCGCCGGCGACCGGGTTGTCCGCGTCCTGCAGCTGATAGCCCTTCGTCCCGTTGGCGTTCTTGACGTAGACGGACAGGTCGAGGTCGTTCGATCCGAACCCCTTGATGCGCACGTCGATCGTCCCGAAGAAGCGGCGAACGATGCTCTCCGGCGCGTCGACGGTGAGCGAGTAGATGTCGCATCCGGCGGTCGGGTCGGGCTTTCGGTCCGCGCCGAAGCAGGCATCGGTCGTGGAGCCGAGGGTGGCCGGCGTGGATCCGACCGTTCCCTTCCAGGCAACGCTCCCGTGGCCCGCCGAGTCGAGCTTCACCGTGCCGGCCGCTGGGACGGCGGCCGCGGCGGCGCCGCTGAGCGCGCACAGGGACGCGGCCGTGGCCAGAGCCGCGGCCAAGCACATCGGGACCCTGCCTCCCATGCGCCTCACCGAGGCGGGGAAATTACCAAGCGACCCCGCTGAATACGCCGGTCAGGCGCCCTTCAGCAACGCGCTCAGGTCGTCCTCGAATGCCGGATACGAGACGGCCGCGGCCTCCATCCCCTCGACCTCCACGCCGTCGCGGGACGCCAGGCCCGCGACCGCCCCCAGCATCGCCAGGCGGTGGTCGCCGCGCGCGTCGAGGACGCCTCCCACGAGTCCCTTCCCTCCGCGCACGACGAACCCGTCGGGCGTCGCCTCGATGTCGGCCCCGAGCCCACGGAGGCCGTCCACGACGCCCGCGATCCGGTCGGTCTCCTTCACCCGCAGCTCGGCCGCGCCCCGGACGACGGTCTCTCCCTCCGCGAAGCAGCCGAGCAGGCCGACGAGCGGCAGCTCGTCGATGGCCAGCGGAACCTCCTCGGCCTCCACGACAGTGGCCTCGAGCGGAGCCTGCGCCAGGTCGATCTCGCCGGTCGGCTCCTCCGACGGCGACGCGCTCGCCTCGTCCTCGAGATCCGCGAGGACCACCGCACCCATGCGCTCGGCGATCCGGAAGAACCGCGTTCGGGTCCAGTTCAGAGCGGTCCCCTGGAGGAGGACCCTCGAGCCGGGCACGACGCACGCCGCGGCGGCGATGAAGGCGCCGGACGACGGGTCGCCCGGGACGATCACGTCATCCAGCTCGAGCTCGTCGACAGGCGAGACCCGGACCGTGCGCCCCTCGCGTTCGCACGGGACGCGGGCGCGCGTGAGGATCCGCTCGGTGTGGTCGCGGCTGCGCTCCGGCTCGGTGATGGACGTCGGGCCCTCCGCGAGCATTCCGGCGACGAGCACGCAGGACTTGACCTGGGCGCTCGCCATCGGCAGCTCGTAGTCGATCCCCGTGAGGTCGGCGCCCTGCACCGTGAGCGGGGGCAGGCGGCCGTCCCGCGCGTCGACGCGCGCGCCCATCAGTCGCAGCGGGTCGACCACCCGGTCGACCGGGCGCGTGCGTATCGACTCATCGCCGTCCAGCGTCCAGATCCCGCCCGGCTGCCCCGCAAGCCAACCCGGAAGGATGCGCAGGAGCGTTCCGGAGTTGCGAACGTCGAGCAGGCCGCCGGTCGTGGGCGCGGCAGTGCGCAGGCCCACCCCGCGGATCAGGACCGCGCCGTCCTGCTGCTCCACGCCGGCGCCGAGGGAGCGGAGAGCGTCGAGCGTGGCAAGGGTGTCGTCGGCCTGCAGGTAGTTCTTGATCGTCACCGGCTCGTCGCTCATCGCGCCGAACAGCGCCGCCCGGTGCGAGATCGACTTGTCCGGTGGCGGGGCGACGCGCCCCCGGAGGGGGCCGGACGGCTCGAAGCGGCGCCTCATCCCGCGTGCTCGACCGGAAACCCGAGCGGCTCGATCAGGGCGGCCGCCCGCTCCGCTGCGCCGTCCCCGGCCACCCACAGGGTGATCGATCCGGAGCGGTTGTCGGGGGCGGGCGCGAGAGCCATGTCGGCGATGTTGACCCCGCCGCGGCCGAGCGCCAGTGCCACCTGGGCGACGATACCCGGGCGGTTCGGGACCGAGACGCGGAGCTCGTGCACGGGACCGCCGGCCAGGTCCGCCTCGAGCAGGCGGCGCCGCTCGTCTCTCGCGTGGAGGTGCCAGCTCTCGACCCGCTCCCCCTCTCCCCCTTCGAGCCGGTCGGCCACCTCGGCCAGGTCCCTCGACAGCTCCCGTATCTCGGACGCCAGGGTCTCGGCGTTGGACATGAAGATGTCGCGCCAGATCGCCGGGTTCGCGCCCGCGACGCGCGTGGCGTCGCGGAGGCTCGGCCCGAGGCGCGGAACCGCGGCGCCGTGCTCGCGGAGGCGCGCGCCCGCCTGATCGACGAGCACGTTCGCGAGCACGTGTGGCAGGTGGCTGGTCACGGCCATGAGGCGATCGTGCGTCTGGGCGTCAATCGCGGCGGGCCGTGCGCCGAGGGACACGAGCAGCGAGTGGAGGCGCTCGTAGAGCACCCCCGAGGAGCGCTCGCCCGGCGTGAGGTACCAGGTGGCGTCCTGGAACAGGTCCGCCCGCGCGTGCGCGATTCCGGACGCCTCGGAGCCCGCCACCGGGTGCCCGCCGATGAAGCGCTCGTCGGTCGTGGCCGTCGCGATGCTGCGCTTGGTCGACCCGACGTCGGTCACGGCGCAGTCCGCTGGTGCGGCCGCCAGGGCCTCCGCCACGAGGCCCGGCAGCGCGCCCACCGGCGCGCACGCGAAGCAGACGGCCGCGCCCTCCAGGGCCTCGACCGGCGACCCGGCGGCCAGCTCGATCGCGCCCCGCTCCCGCGCGGCGTCGAGGGTCGCGGCATCCAGGTCCCACCCGGCGACCTCGTGGGCCCGCTCGCGCGCGGCGAGCCCGACCGAGCCACCGATCAGCCCCACGCCGAGGACGGCGATCCGCATCGCGGCGCGAGCTTAACGGCGGCGCGTCATCCGGCGGGAACGAGCTCCTTGCCCGCGAGGGCCGCGGCCTGCTCCAGCTTGCGCAGGTAGTCCGGGAACTCGTCGGCGAGGAGAGCCTGGGGCCCGTCGCAGATCGCCGCCTCGGGCTCCGGGTGGATCTCCACGATGATCCCGTCCGCGCCGGCCGCCGCGGCCGCGTAGGACAGGGCGGGCACGAGCGCCCGCTTGCCCGCGGCGTGGCTCGGATCGACTACGACCGGGAGGTGCGTGAGCTCCTTGAGAACCGGCACGGCCATCAGGTCGAGCGTGAAGCGGTAGCTCGTCTCGAACGTGCGGATCCCGCGCTCGCAGAGGATCACGTTCTCGTTCCCCTCCTTGAGCACGTACTCCGCCGCCATGAGCAGCTCCTCGAGCGTGGCCGACAGCCCGCGCTTCAGGAGTACGGGGCGGCCGCTCCGGCCGACCTCGGTCAGCAGCGTGTAGTTCTGCATGTTCCGCGCGCCGAGCTGGACCACGTCGGCGACCTCCAGCACGGGCTCGAGGTCGCGCACGTCCATCAGCTCGGTGACGATCGGCAGGCCGGTCTCCTCCTTGGCCTCCTTCAGGAGGCGCAGGCCCTCGAAGCCGAGGCCCTGGAACGAGTACGGCGAGGTGCGCGGCTTGTACGCGCCCCCGCGCAGGAGCTGCGCGCCCGCGTCGCGGACGACCCGGGCCGCCTCGAGCATCGTCTCGCGCGACTCCACGGTGCACGGTCCGGCGATCGTCATGAAGTGCGGGCCGCCCACCTTGCGGCCATCCACGTCGACGACGGTCCGCTCCTCTCGCTTGAACTGGAGCGAGGCGAGCTTGTACGGCCGGCTGATCGGAACTACGTGGTCGACCCCGGGGAAGCCGTGGAGCTCCAGGTTGGCGACGTGCTCGCGGTCGCCGATCGCGCCGATCACGGTGTGGAGCTCCCCGCGGGAGATGTGAGCGCTCGCACCGACCGACTCCACCTGTCGGATCACGGCGTCGACCTGCTCGGCCGAGGCGCCCTCTTTCATCACGATCATCATCTGGGCCTGGAACCTTTCGAAATCTCCGTTGAAAATCCTATTGCTGGCAATTCGCTGGCCCTTTGAGGGCCGGGGTGGGAGCGGCGTCCGGCGGGGAGCTCTGAACTCGGCGGGCGGCCATGGGGCCGCGGGCCGGACGCCTAGCTAAATCGCCAGTACCAGCAGAAACGGGCACGCCGAGCGGCGCCGTAGGCGCTGCGCGTAAGGGTGGACGTGCCGGGGCGCTGCATCTGCATGGTCCTTTCTAGCAGGTATCGGCCCGGTGTCCAGCGCCTTGAGGGGCGAGTTCGGACGGGGGTACGCTTGGCGATGTGGTCGACCGGGTCGGGATGCGGCTCAATAGCGATGAGGCGCGTCACCGAGAAATCCTCGAGTGGCGGCGTGAGATTGCGCGCGTACGGCGGAACGCGCTCCGCCTAGCGCTGGCCGCGGCCATCGTGTTTGCGGCGGACTTCGTCCTGCTTGTGGTTCACACCGCTTAGGCACCCGCCGGGACCTCGGCGAGCACCCCGTCCAGCGCCGCAAGGAAGCGGTCGTTCTCGGGGCGTGTCCCGTAGGTCACGCGCATGTGGCCCTCCTGGCCGAGGTCGGTGCCGCTTCGCACGATCACTCCGCGCTCCGCGAGGCCTCGCATGACCGCGGCCTCGTCGCGATCTCCGACCGATACCCACGAGAAGTTCGCCTGGCTGTCGGTGGTCGCGAGCCCACGGGTCGCGAGCTGATCCTCGACGTGGAGGCGCTCGACCGCGACCCGCTCGACCCGCCGGGCGACCTCGTCCTGGTGCGCCAGCGCCTCGACCGCGGCGGCCTGGGCCAGCGAGTTCACCGAGAACGGCTGCCGGACGCGGTCGACCGCGGACCGGAAGTCCTCCGAGCAGAGCGCGTAGCCGACGCGCAGGCCGCATAGGCCGTAGACCTTCGAGAACGTCCTGAGCAGTACCAGGTTCGGGTGGCGCTCCGCGAGCGGCAGCGACTCGTCGGGGTCCTGGAGGGTCGAGAACTCGACGTACGCCTCGTCGAGGATCACGCAGACGTGGCGCGGCACCTCGCTCACGAACGCGTCGACCTCCTCGATCGGCAGCGCGGTGGCGGTCGGGTTGTTGGGATTGCAGACGAGCACCATCCGCGTGGCCGCCGTGACCTCGGCTGCCATGGCACCGAGGTCGTGCCGGCCGCCTTGGTCGAGGGGCACCTCGATCGCCCGCGCGCCGCTGGCGGCCGCCAGGTGCGGGTACATCGAGAACGACGGCCAGGCATAGACGATCTCGGCGCCCGGCTCGAGCAGCGCCTCCGCGGCCGCCAGCAGAATCTCGCACGAGCCGTTCCCCACGGCCACGCGCGCCGGCGTTGCCTCCAGGCGCTCGGCCAGCCGTCGGCGGAGCAGCGCCTTGTCGGGGTCCGGGTAGCGGTTCAGATCGCGCAGGGCGCGCTCCACGGCCTCGAGTACGGCCGGATGCGGCGGCCACGGCGTCTCGTTCGAGGCCAGCTTCACGAGCTCGCCGCCGTACTCGTACGTCTCGGCCGCCGGGTAGACCGGGATGCGACGGATTCGCTCCGCGAACTCCAGGCTCACTGCGCGCCCTCCAGGTCGCGCCTCAGGCTGGCCGCCTCCCGCAGGTAGACGTGCTGCGCCGGCGCGCCGTCCTCCACGTAGCAGTGCAGCATCAGCCGGATCACGCGCGGGAGCGCATCCGGCACGTCGATCTCGCGGGCGCAGATCAGCGGAACCGCGTTCAGCCCGAGCCGGCGCGCGGCGACGGCCGGGAACTCGGCGTCCAGGTCGGGGGTGGCGGTGAAGATGCAGCTCACGATGTCCTCGGGCGAAAGGGCGTTTCGCTCCATCACGGTACGAACCAGCTCCTCGGTGCCCTCGAGGATCGTGTCGGCGTCGTTCGCGTCGACGGTTATTGCGCCGCGTAGCGCTCGCAACCGCATGGCGGCGATTCTGGCAGAGCGCAAATCGACCTACGAAGCGTCCGGGCGGCTGGCCGCGCGCAGTCGCTCGACCTCGGCGGCGGTGAGCCTGCGGCGTCCGCCCTCGGGCAGGTCGCCGAGCCGCAGCGGGCCGAAGCCGATCCGGCTGAGCTCGTCCACCGGATGGCCGACGGCCTCGCACATCCGGCGCACCTGCCGGTTGCGGCCCTCGGTGAGCGTGATCTCGAGCAACCCGGGACGCACCTGCCGAACGCGCGCGGGCGCCGTCGGGCCGTCCTCCAGCTCGACCCCGTCGCGGAGCCGGCGCAGCGCGTCGTCGGGCACCGGCTTCGGCCGCACCCGCGCGCGGTAGGTCTTCGGCACCTCGTAGCGAGGATGCGTGAGGAGGTTGGCCAGGTCGCCGTCGTTCGTCAGCAGGATCAGCCCGGTCGTGTCCGCGTCGAGGCGGCCAACCGGGTAGAGCCGCACGCCCGTGGGCACCAGGTCTGTGACCGTGCGGCGCCCGTGCGTGTCGCGCGAGGTGGAGACAACGCCCGCCGGCTTGTTCACGGCGTAGACGATCCGCTGCTGGGGCCGGACCGGCTCGCCGTCGACCGCGACCCCGCTCGACTCGTCGACGTCGCGCGCCGGATCGCTGACCACGGCCCCCTCTACCGTGACCCGGCCGTCGGCCACCAATCGCTCGGCGGCCCGGCGCGACGCGACGCCCGCGTGAGCTAGGTACTTCGCCAGGCGCATCGGGCGGAGGCTGCCAGACTGGCCCGGTGGACCTCGAGCTGCTCGACACGACGCTGCGGGAGGCGGGCCAGCCCCCGTTCCGGGCGCGCCAGGTGTGGCACTGGATCGCCCGCGGCGCCCGCTCGTACGACGAGATGACTGACCTCCCCCTCGCTCTCCGCGAGCAGCTCGCGCGCGAAGTTCCGCTGTCGGCGCTCTCGCTCGAGCGCGAGGCGCACGCGCGCGACGGCACCGAGAAGGCGCTCTTCCACACAGGCGACGGCAGACCGGTCGAGGCGGTGCTCATGCGCTACCGGGACGGCCGCCGATCGCTCTGCCTCTCGAGCCAGTCGGGGTGCCCGCTTACGTGCACGTTCTGCGCCACCGGGGGAATGCCCTTCGGCCGCAACCTGGGCGTCTCCGAGATCGTCGGCCAGGCGCTGCACTTCCGGCGCGTCGAGCCGGTCGACCACGCGGTCTTCATGGGGATGGGCGAACCGCTCCTGAACCTCGACGCGGTCCTGGCGGCGTGCGAGCTGCTGCCCGACATCGGAATCTCGCACCGCCACACGGCCATCTCGACGGTCGGCTGGCTTCCGGGGATCGAGCGCCTGGCGGCCGAGGGACCGCCCGTTCGCCTCGCGCTGTCCGTCCACGCCGCCGACGAGGCGCTCCGCTCCGAGCTCATGCCGGTGAACGAGCGCTACCCGCTCGTCGACGTTCTCGATGCGTGCCGGCGCTGGTCCGACGCCCGTCGGCGCCGGGTCTTCGTCGAGTACCTGATGCTCGACGGCGTGAACGACCGCTACGAGCAGGCCGTGGCGCTGGCCGACGCGCTCGTTCCGCGGCGGGCGTTCAAGGTCAACCTGATCCCCTACAACCCAACCGACGCCGACCTGCGCGGGTCGACCGAAGCCGCGATCGCGGCGTTCCGCGACGCCCTCGCCGAGCGCGGCGTGCCGGCGACGATCAGGCTGACCCGCGGCCGCGAGATCGACGCGGCGTGCGGCCAGCTCGCGGTGCGGGCCGAGGCGGGCGCCCCGGCCTGACAGTCATCTAGTGGTGGCCCTTCCTGGGCGGGGGCTTCTTCTTGGGCGGCGGCTTACGGCGCGCCTTGAGCGAGACCGTGCGGGTGGTGGAGGTGACACCGGTCGAGTTCCGCATGGTCACCGTGATCAGGGCCTTGAGGTGACGCCGGCCGCGGAAGCGGCGCCAGGTGCGTCGATCGAGCTTGACCGGGACCAGAGCGGCCTTCCCGGCGGCGATCTTGAAGTGGCGGCGCGCCCTCGTCGGCAGCTTGCGCCGTCGCGCGGAGATGAGCTTCTTGGAGGCAGCTGACCCCTTGGCGCCCGTGAGCAACTCGATGGTGACCGTTCCGTTACAGCCCTGGAAAGCCTCGCTCGGGCAGCGCAGCCGCACCGAGACGACGCCGCTGTCGGACACGGGCGCGGGCGCGGGCCCGATCGCGGCCACGGGAGGCTCGATCACGCTGCCGCCGCCGGTCGGGGGCGGTGGGATGGGCGGGATCGTGACGGGCGGTGGGTCGGGCGGCGCGATGCTGCTGTCGACCGCCTCGCAATCGGCGGCTGCGGTGTCCGAGTAGTCGTCGGTCACCGTGTCCACCTCGGTGCCGCAGGCGATCGACTCGGCCGCGCCGTCACGCGCCCTGATGATGTCCATCCCCGCGCCGCCGTCGAAGCTGTCGGTGCCGGCGCCGCCGTCCAGCGTGTCGTTGCCGCCGAGCCCGACGAGCGTGTCGTTCCCGTCGTTCCCGATCAGCGTGTTGTCGCTGTTGTCGCCGGTCAGCACGTCGTTGCCCGAGCCGCCGACGATCTCCTCGACCCCGCTGCGGACGTTGTCGCCCTCGCCGGCCTCGCCGTCGTTCGCGACGCCGTCGAGCGACACGTTCACCGGGGCCGTGCGATCGGCGTAGGTGACGGTGTCGAAGCCCGAGCCCCCGTCGATCGTGTCGGCGCCCTCGTTGCCGTCGATGACGTCGTCGCCCCAGCCGCCGTTGATCGTGTCGTTGCCCGTCCCGCCGCTGATCGTGTCGTTCCCCGCCCCGGTCTGGATGTTGTCGTCGCCCGGGCCGCCGAAGATCGTGGTCGGCAACTGGATCGTGTTGAAGAAGTAGCCCTCGTTGACGGTGTCGTTCCCGTCGCCGAGGTCGATCGTGATCGCGGTGACGCCGAAGCGCGGACAGCTGACCTTCTGCGGCGCGAACGGCACCGGCTGACAACCCGAGCCGGCCGTCATCGTGCTCACGCCCGTGTCGTAGAACTGGATCGTGCTGCCGCTGGCGTAATAGACCGAGAGGTGGTTGGTCTCGCCCGTAGCCGCGGAGAAGGTGGCCGTCCCGCCCGAGACGCTCACCGTGGCCGCAGAGGCCGCCGCCGGCGCGACGAGCGCGCCGATAACAACGGCGGCGGCGGCCAGGACAAGGCGGATTCGGGTCATCGGGACTTCATCGGCACCGGGGCGCGGCGCTTTGGGCCAGTTGGACGGAAGACCGAGCGGGTCGGCGTCGGATCAATGTCTACGCTCGCCGCGCGCCCAGGCTGTCGCCAGTGGGGACGATCGTGGGCAGGTCGAACGCGATGGGCTCCTTCGCATCAGACGAGAGCGCGTCGGGTCCGACCTCGTGGCAGAGGATCTCGACGACCCTCGGGTCGAAGTGCGTGCCAGCGCACCGCCGCAGCTCGGACATGGCGTCAGGCGGGCTCATCGCCGACTTGTAGGGCCGGTCGGAGGTCATGGCGTGATACGCGTCGCACACCGCGATGATCCGCGACTCGAGCGGGATCTCCTCGCCCGCGAGCCCGTCCGGGTAACCGGAGCCGTCCCAGTTCTCGTGGCTCGCTCGCACGAGCTTCGCCACCGGTGCGAGCGCGGGGGCGGCGGCCAGGATGCGCTCCCCGACGAGCGTGTGCTGACGGATGAACCCGAGCTCCACACCGTCCAGTGGCCCGGGCTTGTTGAGGATCTCGTCCGGGATCGCCATCTTGCCGACGTCGTGAAGCTCGGCGGCGCGGGCCATGTCTTCGAGCCGCTCCGCCGACAGCCCCATCGTGCGACCGACCGGCAGGGCGAGCGCCGCCACGTCGTGCAGGTGGGTGTGGAGGTCCGGCTGGCGCTCCTGGAGGATCTGCATGAGCACGTCGCGCGCCTGCTGGCTCACGGCGTTGAGCTGGCGTGCGCCCTTGTTCGCGTAGAGGCGCTGGTCGGCGATCTGCATCGCGGTGCTCGAGTCGCTCGCCTCGGTGGGGAGGTGGACCAGCCCATGCGAGGCCGAGATCACGAACCCGCGGCCGTGCTCCGACAGCGCGTCGGTCGCCGCCGTCACGATCGCCTCTGCCCCCTCTAGGTCGGTCGACACAAGCGCGCAGAACTCGTCGCCGCCGAGCCGGTACGCGCGTCCGGAGGGGCTGACCGCGTCGTCGAGGTTGCGCCCGAGCCGGGCCAGCAACGCGTCCCCGGCCGGGTGGCCGAAGCTGTCGTTGTAGCGCTTGAAGCCGTCGAGGTCGAGCAGCGCGAGGGCGCGCGGCGCCGGGTGCTCGGTGTGCTCGAACTCCCGCTCCAGGTCGAGCATGAGGCGCCGGCGGTTTCCGAGCCCCGTCAGCGGGTCCGTGAGCGCCTCCCGCCGGCTGTTGCGAAGCATCCGCATGTTCTCGCCGAACGTCATCGCCGTCCGCACGATCACCGCCACCAGCGTGAGGCCGGCGAGGATGACCGCCGCGCCGTCCAGGTGCGCGTAGTGGTCGTAGACGAGGAAGCCCAGCGCGGGCAGGGCGAAGACCACGGGGAGGATCAGGATCCGCCAGCCCTCGAGCCTGATCTCCGAGCTGCTCGCGCTGCGCTCCCAGGCGGCGAACCCGACGAGCAGCGCCGCCGCGGGCCAGAGCGCGTCGAGCGCGGTGCCGACCTCATACGTGCCGCCCGCGGACTGGTACGCGAAGATCGAGTCGGCGACGGCGGCGAAGCCCAGTCCCAGGGCGATCATCGCCCACGCGCGGCCCGGGCGCCACGCGGTGAGCGCGAAGACGCTGGCGACGAGCGCCATCATCACCATGTCGCCGACCGGGTAGGCGAGGTCAGTCGCGACCTGCAGCGACGTCTCCGTGCCGCCGCTGCCCGCGACGACCGTGTGGAAGACCGTGACCTCGCCGATCGTGCAGACGGCCAGCGCGGCGACGAGGCCGTCGAGCCAGAAGCTCGCGCGTGCCTGCTGCATGCGCGCGCGGAAGACCATGAGGAGCGCCACGTAGCTCGCCGGATAGAAGGCGAGCTGCAGCCCGTCGCTCAGCGAGGGATACGGCGGGTTGTCCATGTGGGAGAGGACGACCGTGGTGTAGATCTCGCCCGCGGTCCAGAGCGTCAACCCCCCGGCGAGTACGGCCCACGCCGCGCGCTGCTCGCGCACCAGCACCGCACGGGCGGCGCACGACGCCGCCGAGACGACGAGCAGGCCGTCGTAGACCCAGTCGTTGAAGAACGAGTCGAGGCCCCTGCCACCGATCCCGAAGCCACCGTGGACCGCGAAGAGGACGAGCGCCAGGAAGCTGACGCCCTGCACGACGCGGAGGAGCTTCACGGGCTTTTGGCGGACGGGGGCTTCCATACAGATCGGGCCTGAGCACGAGGTCCGGGCGCCCCGCCACTCGCCTATCGGTGTGGGAATCGCGTCGGCGCGCGGCTCCCAGACCGTGATCGAACATCCGTCCACCCCCGCGGGCCGCGGCGGCGACCCCTATGCGGCCGGCTCGGGCCCTCCGATCGGCCCCAGCTCCAGGCCAAGCTCCGCAGCACGCGCCCCGATCCGCGGGAGAGCCTCGGCGGTCGGCTCGGCGCTCGCCCGATCGGCGTAGCGGGCCGAGTCGTGAAGCAGCAGGATCATCCCGCCGGCGAGGTCCCGGCACGCGAGCTCGGCAATCCGGCCTGGACCGATCGCCTCCCAGTCCATTCCCCACGCCGACCAGTACACGGGCTGCAGCTTCAGCGAGCCGCAGGCGGCGAAGGACGCGTCGCTGAAGCGCCCGTACGGCGGGCGGAAGAGCGTGGGCCGCCGCCCCAAGGCCGCTTCGAAGGCGCCCATCCCGCGGGCGACCTCGTCGCGGGCGGCGGGTGGCACCAGCTCGTCGTGGTGCGGGTGCGAGTAGCCGTGCAGCGCCAGCTCGTGTCCGCGCTCCTGAGCCTCGCGGCCGATCCGCCAGTGGCGCTCGAGTTGCTCGCCCACGACGAAGAACGTCGCCTTGACGCCGGCGGCGTCGAGCGCATCGAGGACGGCGGGCGTGGCGTCGGGGTCCGGGCCGTCGTCGAAGGTCAGGGCGACCCGACCGGCGTCGTCGATCCGCTCGAGGCCCGGGAGGCGCTCCCAGCTCGCCAGCGTCTCGAGGTGCTGCGCGAAGCTCGGGACGGCCGCCTACCCGGCTCTCTGCTCGCCGGCGCGCAGCAGGCGGTCGCGCAACTCGCCCTGCTCCTCCGGCGAGGGATCGAAACCCGCCGGATCGGGGAGGGCGTCGAGCCCGCTGAGTCCGAACAGCTTCTGGAACAGCGCCGTCGTCCGGTAGAGGATCGCGCCGAAGCTCGACCGGCCGGCCTCCTCGATCAGCCCGCGCTCGAGCAGCGTGCCAACCGCCGACTCCGACGCCACGCCGCGGATCCTCGCGATCTCAGGCCGCGAGACCGGCTGCAGGTAGCCGACGATCGCGAGGCACTCCGCCTGGGCCTGGGTGAGCGGCGGCGTGCGGGGCCGCGCCAGCAGCCTGCGGGCGGCGCGCTCGGCAACCGGGTCCGTGGCGAGCGTGAAGCCGCCGGCCACCTCGCGCAGGACCACGCCGCGAAAGCCCTCGGCGTAGTGCTCGCGCAGTCGGGCGAGGGCCTCGACCACCTCGCCCTCGCCTACCTCGGCGGCCTCCGCCAGCTCCGAGGCGGTGAGCGGTTCCGGCGAGAGGAACAGGAGCGCCTCGACGATCCGGGCGAGCTCGTTCATGGCCGCCCGGCGGACTCCGGCGCCGCCACGAAGATCGGCCCGAACGGCTTGGACTGCTCCCACTCTGCCTCGCCCGCCTTGTACAGCTCGAGCAACGCGAAGAGCGTGATCGCCTCGGTCAGGCGGTCGGCGCCGGCGAGCGCCTCCTCGAACGCGAAGCTCCCGCGCGTTCGAAGGAGACCGCGCAGGTGCCGGAGTCGCTGCTCCACCGTGACGCGTGGCTGGGCCATGTGCCCCAGGTCGAGCGGCGGCGGTGTGCGCAGGAGATCGCCGATCGCCCGTCCGAGAAGCTCGGGCTCGTATGCCGGCTCGGCGAGCTCGAGCGAGACCCGCCTGAGCGCGATCGGGATAGGCACCGAGCGGTAGCGGAAGCCGGACTCCTCGGCGAGCCGCTCGTGCATGAAGTCGGCGGCGCGGCGGTAGCGCGAGTACTCGAGCATCCGCGCGAGCAGCTCCTCGACGGCCTCCTGCGGCTGCCAGTCGAGCGCCTCGTCGTCGCCGGGCAGCATCAGCCGCGACTTCAGCTCCAGCAGGGCGGCGATCAGGACGAGAAACTCGGTGGTCGCCTCGAGGTCGAGCTCGCCCGTGCGCTCGAGGTGGTCGACGTAGGCGAGCACGACGTCGGACAGGTCGACCTCGAGGAGGTCGACCTCCTCGCGCAGCACCAGCGTGAGGAGCAGGTCGAACGGACCCTGGAAGACCTCGAGATCGAGGTCCAGAGCGGCGGGGACGGCCATCGAAACCAGACTAGTGGGGCGGGCCGACGCCCATCCGCCGCCGCACGTCGGCGAGCGTGTCGGAGGCGATCGTCCGCGCGCGCTCGGCGCCTTCGGCGAGGATCCCCTCCAGCCGCCCGGTGTCCGCGACCAACTCGAGGTACCGGTCCCGGATTGGCGCCATCGTCTCGACCACGGCCTCGGCGACCGCGCTCTTGAAGTCGCCGTACCCGCTGCTGGCGAACTCGCGCTCGACGTCCTCCGGCGCGGTCCCCCGAAGGACAGCCATCACCTCGATCAGGTTCGAGATCCCCTCCTTGCCCGGTCCCCGCAGCACGTCGCTCCCCGAGTCGGTCACCGCGCTCTTCACCTTCTTCACGATCACGTCGTCGGTGTCGGTCACGTACAGCGTGCCCTGGTCGCTGGCGGCCGTAGTGGACATCTTCTGATCGGGCGTCTGGAGGTCCATCACGCGCCCCCCGACGTCCGGGATTCGATGGCGCGGCACGACGAGCGTGTCGCCGAAGCGGTCGTTGAACCGCTCGGCGACGTCGCGCATCAG
>Ga0209577_10002753_pt1 | contig 16711 bp, 12 predicted proteins | sample GraSoiAngelo_109_FD_185874 | JGI IMG/M metagenome (GOLD analysis project Ga0209577, IMG submission 185874) | Grasslands soil microbial communities from the Angelo Coastal Reserve, California, USA - 14_0903_12_20cm (SPAdes) (version 2) | ecosystem: Environmental > Terrestrial > Soil > Grasslands...
ATGAAGCGTTTCTTTGCCACATTTAATATGATAACTTCCCTCAAGATGCTAATGGGCTTCAGCTGCCTTTTAATGGATGTGAAGAACTGGTCCATGTTTTGGGGGATGTATCATTTTGATCAACGAATATGCACCTTCTGAATCATTCTCTACCATATCTACTGCTTCGATTGTCTCTACCATATCTACTGCTTCGATTGTCTCTACCATATCTACTGCTTCGATTGTCTCTACCATATCTACTGCTTCGATTGTCTCTACCATATCTACTGCTGCGATTATCATCTCGCTGTCCTCTATGATTTCGCGTATTTCTATTTCCACCATAACCACTGCTGTTATGCCAATAACTGGGTCTTGGTCGAGATCTGTCATATGGACGCTTCTGAGTAGGAACTAGAATTCCCATCTCTTCATTGAGCCTCCGTATTGGTTGTTCTGTCTTTCTCAAAATTCTACCAAAGTCGTTAACCCTATCTTGCGATACTAAAGATATGGCTTTACCTGTTGCACCAGCTCGAGCAGTTCTTCCAATTCTATGAAAGTACATCAACGGTTCTATTGGAACATCATAATTGATAACATGACCCACCGCTGGAACATCAATGCCTCTTGCTGCAATATCAGTTGCTACCAGTATATCTTCAGTACCTTTCTTGAACCTATACATTGCATTTTCTCTCTCCCTTTGTGAAAGATCGCCATGAATTGTGATTGCTTTAAAACCCACTTGTTTTAGTTCGTTTGCAAGTCTTTGTGTTCTTTGTTTCGTAGCGGCAAAAACAATTGTTTGTTTCCTATCTCTCTTCTTAACGAAATTACAAAGGTGTTTGAATTTTTCTTTTTCCGGAATAACAAGATAAGATTGCTCTATAGTATCAAGACTTAATTCTTCCTGATTCAACATTACCTCTTTGGCATCATGCATATATTCCTGAGCCACTCTCATAATTTCTGGTGGCATAGTTGCAGAGAACAGGCATGTTTGTCTGTCTTCATTTAAATATGACAAAATGAACTTTATATCATCAATAAAGCCCATATCGAGCATTCTATCTGCCTCGTCAAGAACAACAAACTTTACATTGTCCAGCTGGATCGAAGCCTGCCTTACATGATCAATTAATCTACCGGGAGTTGCGACTACAATTTGAATACCTCTTCTTAACTGATTATATTGAAGGACGATACTTTGTCCACCGTATATGGCAACAGTTCTAATTCCAGCGTACTTTGCAAATTTATTAATTTCGTTTGTAACTTGTAATGCTAGTTCTCGTGTCGGGACAAGTACCAGTGCTTGTATTGGACCATTACGCCTAATCTTAATTTTAGTCAATATCGGTAGTGCAAAGGCTGCTGTCTTGCCAGTTCCTGTGTGGGCCTGACCTATTACGTCTACACCTGTTAAAGCTAACGGTATAACAGCCTCTTGAATTGGAAAAGGGGCTTCAAATCCATTTTCTTTGAGTGCTTTGAGTATTAGAGCACCTAGTCCTAATTCTTGAAATGTGCTTGTTGTTTTAGTAGTAAATGTCATTTCTATGTTCTCAATTTAGTATCATTAAATATATAATAGTAGTTGCTTCGAACACTAAATAACTTAGAAGGAATACAATATTATAGTGTTACCAGGCGCGTCGTGAGATGGCGAGAGTGCTGCTCCTTATTTAAGCATTTTGAAACAAACCCAAACACACGATAAATCATATGACCAAGAGTCTCATCATCGTCCCTCCTTGGGGTGTTAATAATATCGTCCAGTCCATTATCATCGCCTACTAAATACCAATACAATCAAGTCAGGATCTTCTTCATCCCCTACAACCTTTTCTTCATCAACAAACCATACTAAAAGCACTTCACGTAGTGCTCTCACTCTTACCCTCCAGTAATATTTAATAAATTACGGTGTTAACCCTCCCCAGATTCTTTGAAATAATAATCTGATTTGTTGTACGCGAAGGTTCTTTTACATTTATGACAACTTTCATTGTTGTTTTCAATATTGATTGCCATAAATGCTTCTTCATTCATTTGCGTAGCTGCAGGTAGTTCAAATCCACAATTCTTACATTTTATCATTAGCCGTGTCATGTGTTTTATTCAAGCTTAGGTAGTTATTTAACTACAGTCTTTATTTTTCTTCTTACTTATTTGCAAACTAGGTTTTTGAGAAGAAAGTTCTGTCATTGTCGCAACAGTGATCATGTTGCCTCAATGATGGTATGCAGACCCACACCTTTAAGCCAGAACGGTCCCGCATTGGGATAGTAGGGATTTGTTCACGAAACGCTATCTCAATCTTAAGTCATTATAGGTTACACCTCTGAAGGGAGTTCTATTAGTGAGCAAGTGATAAAGAAAAGACTTGCTGGTTCATTATAGTAGATGTTAAAATATAAACGTGTGAAAGCTAAGGAAATAACTTGTGGCATGTACTGCTATGGTAGCCTTTGGTATATGCCTCATGAATCAGAAGATAGATTTCATAAATAAAACCTGTACAAAAACCCATACCCGTGAGGAAAATGTTTATACATTAAAAAGATTATCTGAAAATGATTTGATCTGTCAACAGAAAAGCAAATACAGGAACGGAAAACACTAGGATATTTCATTTCTGCGATTATTGTTGCAGTCATTGTTGCGAATTCTATAATTATTTTCTCAGATTCACACAATAAACCTTCTTCTACGTTTTTGATTCTAAATATAACAGCAGCTATTGCGTCAGGTTTTGGTATAATCGCAGTATACCGTCACGGACTCCAAGGAGTTCATGGTAGATCATATTTGTTTCTAACACTAGGTATTATTTCTTGGTTTGCTGCAGACCTGACTCTTGCTTACTACTATTTTGTTTTAGGTATAGAGGAACAAATACTTGTATCTGCTACAGATGTTTTATGGTTTATCGGATATTTGTTCCTTGCAGCACATTTGTTGACAGTGCTTCGATTCATACGCAACAGGATTAAATTAATGACAATCATTCTAACATCGATAGTATCACTGTTGTTCATTACTTACATTGCGCTTAACCTATTCCCTTCATCACGATTTCTTACCAAAGGTGATTTTACAGCTTTTGTTGTTACTCTCTCATATCCAATTTTAGATATGATGTTATTTGTTCCCTCAATGATAATACTAATTAGCTTACAAAAGGATGATGTTCAATCCATTCCATGGATTCTTTCATCTCTCTCTTTGTTAGTCAATGCTGTAGCGGATGAGCGATATGTAAATGACTTTGTAAATGGCCATCTCCACAATCTATTGTTTTGGGATATATTTTATGTGACGGATTTCATACTTATGGCAGCTGCTCTATTTTGGTATTATAGATTTCACATTTCACCCCAACGAGGAAAGATGAAAATTACTGGTTAGTAAGATCACATCTAATACTAACTTATGGAAGAACAAGAAGCAAGTCCTCAGCATGAGTTGGATATGAAGCAAAGTACGCTTTCCGATTTCCTAGGTTAACGTACCAGCGCTACGTTCCTATGTACGTCCTACTACTTCCTTGCGTTTCAACATGCTCCATGCTATCAAAATGGATGCAATCGTGATTAATAATCCGTGAGCTACCCTGATCGACTGCAGCTCGAAGAATTGAGGGATGTACAATGCAAAGCCAATGGCCAGTGGTATTCCAATCCATGTGGGAAGGCTACTTGATCCCCAGATGGCAATCGCAAACAGGATAGTCCCTGCTGCAAGAAAGATGAGTCCTGGTATGAAGAACACAACCCCCTCGCCCAAACGGACCGAATTTATGAGGGAAGTAGGGCCGGATTCTTCTCTTTGATAGCTTCCTGTCCAATTGCATGCAAGCCAAAGGTCTCGGCTCCATAGTATGGCAGGGTTAATCCGATCCCAATCCAGCTCAAAACAAGTGCTTGTATGGCGCGATTTTCAACCGTTGTTTTTTGAAGACGGATGTATAGAACGAGCAACCCCAACGCTAGAAGTACAAATGCCACCATGGCAAGAGAGTGCGCCAGAACCCATGAGAAGGAAGCGAATGCCACAGCCCCCCCTGCAAGGATGATTCGACGGAGAAAGGTCGGATAGCTGGATACAGGACAAAAAATATTCCGGATAAAGTCAGAGAAATGGCTGCAAGACGAATTCTAAGCACGTTCGTGGATTTCTTCATGATGCGAACGATGTCACGGAACCGTTCTTTTAACATAACCACTCTGCGCATAATATTTGATCGCTCGTCCTCTTAGTGGTTCCACACAAAAAGCATTTTAATTCGACCCAACCGACTAAACCCATGGAATACCTCATCGATCTGGTCACCACGGTTCCCGAAGGAACTAGCCCCGTCAAAGTCGATGAATTGCGCGCGGCGGAGGCAGTGCGCGCCGCTGAGCTCGCCAAAGCAGGCCATTTGGTCCGGCTCTGGCGCCCGCCGCTCGGTCCGGGCGAATGGCGCAGCATTGGGCTGTTCCGCGCCGCCGACGAGGCACAGCTTCGCGAAGTCCTCGCCTCGATGCCCCTTCATATCTGGATGAAAGGTCACCATTACGCCGCTGACTCCGCATCCCAATGATCCGAAATATCGCGCCCGTCAAGCCGTGTCTGATGATAAGAGAGGGCGAAAGACAGAAAGAAAGGCGCGGAACGATGAGACGACATAATATTAGTGTATTAGCGGTGGCAATAACAGTACTGTATGTTATCGTAGGGTTTACAATATATTTCAACAACCCTGGTCTTAATAAGGCATGGCCAATACAACAAAAAGACAAAGGCATGGTCGAACTTGGTGCTCATTCACCTGAATTTATGCTCGAAAAGAATTATACCAATGTGAAGGCTGCTGTCCAAAGATTTGTGATAACTTATCCTGCAATAGCAGCTACAACGGTAGAAAATCATACCGTGACTACTATCAAACTCAATAAGACTCAGTTCCAGCAAGTTAACGAGTCACAATTCAAAAAGGCACCTGAATTTGCTCAAATTAGTGGTTACATAAATACACCTAATAATAATCCGTTGACGCTTTCATCTCTTAAAGGAAAAGTAGTCTTGGTATACATTTGGACTTATACATGCATTAACTCGATTCGGCCTATGCCCTACATTCATGATTGGAATCAAAAATATTCTGACAAGGGTTTAGTCATAGTTGGTGTTCATTCGCCTGAATTTACGTTTGAAAAGAATTATACCAATGTGAAGGCTGCTGTCCAAAGATTTGGGATAACTTATCCTGTAATACTAGATAGCGACCATGGAACTTGGAATGCTTATGGAAACCAGTACTGGCCTAGGTATTACTTGATTGATACCCAAGGATACATAAGATATGACCACATAGGTGAAGGAGGTTATGATCAAACAGAAAAAGCAATTCAGTCACTAGTTGCTGAACGTGCTGCTCTGATGGGTGCAAAAGAAATAATCTTCAATGCAAAACCAACAACGATAATCAAGCAAGGAAGTCTGCAATATGTAGATTTAAGTCAGAGCACAACACCAGAAATATACATAGGATATGATACTGCGAGAGCACCGCTTGGAAATCCTGAAGGCTTCAAACCAAATCATACAGTATCATACTCAATCCAATCAAATACCAATTTCAAACCTGATGTAGTATACCTTCAAGGCAATTGGAAAAACAACCCCGATAATATGGAATTACAAAACGATACTGGGCGTATTCTTTTGACATATTATGCAAAGGCTGTAAATATAATAGCAGGAGGAAAAGGTGGAGGAGTTGTTTCTAATGATGTGGGAGCAGGAGCAGTAGCAGCATCAACCGCAAAGACACCAAACAAGTCATTAGGACTGGATTTATCACTAGATGGTAGTTTTAGAATTGACGGTCAGAGGTTGTATAATTTATCAATACATAACAACTATGCTGTTCATAATATTGTAATTGATATTAAGGGCAAAGGATTTCAGTTCTATACCTTTACTTTCGGGTAGATGGAGAGACGATACGATAATATCAAATAAACAAGTAAAAGGCTCCTAAAGCAAAGGAGAATAAATAATGGTCAAAAATAAAAACGAAAGCGCAATTTTTGAAGAAGGTCAACCGATATTAAAAAAATGAGAACAAGAATCATGTAAAAAATACCCGAACTCTAAGGAATGCCTGTTAAATAATTTGTTTTCTAGTGCTTCTCATCATATAATGATCAACGACAATAATATTGAACTGAATCTAACATCTGGTTATGATGATGAAGACACATTCGAAAAGTTGAAACGTGCAAGGCAAGGATCTCACTATATCATAGTTTATCGCCATTTACCTTCGCTTAGAAAAATTTATTCCCAATATACTAAAAGGCAAATTGAAGAAAAAAACGAAATTGTTCTCATTCTTCCGCATTCCGAGACCCCTGATATGATTAGATACGTGTTATCGCAGGTGGCTAAAATTGATGTAAGAAAATATGAAAAGCAAGATTCTCTATTGATTATAGATTCAGCTAGAGCGTATTTTGGATCTTCCATTGATATCGTATCATTTGTTAAATCATTGGTAAATTATGCGGATCAGATAGGTAAGAATGGCGTATCTATATGGGCTGATATGGGCTCGTTCTTCCATTATGATAAATTGGATTCTCTGATAGAATATGAAACATCATTGCCACGAAGATCTAGTATAAAAGCAAAAGGATTCTGTCTGTATAATAAAGATTATTTTAACTGGCGGCTTTCTCGAATAGAAAGGAAAAAGTTACTCGAACATCACGGCAGGGAATTAATGGTAGCTACTCCCACCATTAAATGACCGAAAATAGGAATATATGATTCAAAAGATGGAGATAAGCTTCTGGAGATTCAATTCAAAAATCTCTAACTACATTCTGTATTATCCCAAATCAAATCAAATCAAATCGTTCACTACTGAGCTTCAGTTTTTCGCTTCATTAAGACAAATGCGACATTATTCCTATTGGTGTAAATATTTTATTTCGGATATTCTTAGTACTGGTATAAATTATTTTCTAGTTATTTTGTAATAGAGGAATAAGAAGGGCTTTAAATGATTATTACTGTTTATTTGGGGACGAGTTTTCATTCTCCAAATCATGTACATTCATCAGATCCTTTGTAAGGGGGTGTTATATTGATAAGAATTTAAAATTAAGAGATGCTTATAACTCATGCAAGCATGGCTACAGACTTCTCTTTTCCAAGGACATGCAGAACGACATTGATACCGTTGTATTCATTAATAAAGGTGGAAGCAAAGACATCGTCGCTTTAGACGAAGATCTGTTAAAGTTTACATGGATCTGAAAAATAAATGTGTTTACCCTTTAAAATAATGTTACATAATCACCGCATAAAGCAAGAACTGATTAAAGAGAATGTACGGTCAAAGAGAGTGAGTCTGCTGTTCTTGCGGAAAAATAACAACACAGTATCGAAGTCTCTAGATGTTGTGATCAAATATAATAAGGGAGGTCGCATAACCTATCTCTCTTAAAAATAAGAAATTGTAGTCAGAGTTAAAGTATCTTGTTATTGATAAAGGTAAGAGGGTCTCAGAGTTGCACTACATAATGAAATTTATCCCCTTTAACGAATGATATGCCGACATATAATTGAGTCCCACGAGGCAAAAACGACTGACTTCAGGATATGTACTACCTCATAGAGAGTAGAAAAATCAGTATAATTTTACAATGTGTCAGCTGCTCTAGCAGTTCAAGTAGTTTATCCAAGGGACAAATTGGTAGTGTAGGTTGCTCGTCTGATCTATTTTCTCATTGTTCAGAAGATGTAAATATTGGGGCTGGGGTGACTACTTCGAGTAGCTCAGGCGGCTCTCAGTCAAGCTGCTCTAGCAGCTCAGCAAGTCAGCAGTTCGCATCTACGTTTAGTCAATCGCAACAAGGTCGCTGCCCGTAACTTTTTCTTTCTATTGACAACGAAACTATATTTTCAGTAGTTGGTTTGCGCCTAGAAAATTAACTGGCTCACAGAAGGAGAGAGTTGAATCATTCCAGAAGATGGAAAAATATACGCGTATGCTTTAGGAGACTCCTTTTTTGGAGGATTAACATTTTTCAGTACAATTTTCCAATATTTCTATATATATCCAAATCGTACTGAAGACTTGTGTTAAAAGCTGGTATCATTATCGGTATCGGTATAATTATCGTAACTCGGCAAAAGCAAGTACTTGTAGTGTCTCGATCGGCCCACACGAGGCAGGTACGATAACAGTTAGCGGCTCAACGCTCGCGGCAGTGTAACATGTTTATATTTGGATAACGACGACATGATTGATCATGTCTGTGAAGGATATGCAAAAATTCATGTCTGCGGCATCCATGTCGGAGAAAGAGATACAAGAGTTTCTTTCAATTCCCAGATTAGCTAGGATGGCAACAATTCAGAATGGAAAGCCACACCTAGTTCCAGTATGGTATTTTTATGATGGGACAAATATTATCGTAACAACTCTGAAGGGAAGCAAGAAGACCAAGAATCTACAAAGTAATCCAAATGTTTCCATCATAATAGATACTGTTGATGGGAGAGTTGAAGACTTATCATATCTCACTAAGGTCAAAGCCGTAATAATAGAAGGTATAGCAGAGCTGCATGACGATATTAATGGTTCGTTTGCAAGAAAATCTTATGAAAGGTATGCTGGTAAGAATGCACTCAACAATCCACAGGTTCAATTTAGTGTAAGCCTTCCAAGATACATAGTGGTAATCAAACCAACAAAGATTATGTCTTGGGACTTTACTAAGATTGAGGCTTCTTAGCAGTAGCTTTTGGTGCTTGATCTAGTGCCTTGTAGATATTGCTAGCCTTCGAAAAGAATACCACTGCTACCGCATTACTTGAAGAAGCTGTAATCCGTCTCTGGAACGAGACTAAGAAGTTATGAATTACGGCCTAATTATCGAAGAGCTTGACTGTCGGAAGTAACCTGCAGTCCTTCTTTAGTCATGTTTATCATTCTATAATCTGCGCCTGAAACCTTGACGCCTATAGTAATATAGCCTAATCCCTCTAGTTGGCTTAGATAGTTGCGTACTTCCTCTGCTGAAAGGCCACTCTTATCAATAACAACAGCGTCCATCGTAGACGTGCTTAGAGTGCGGCCTGTTAAGACAGCTATTATGTCAAGAATTGTCCTCTGTCCTTCACTCATTGCCATACAGCGGTTAAGCTGACCTGAGCTTATAATTCGTTGCTGCTTACATCCTACGAAAAAAGTCGCGGAACGCCGCTTTTCCTTTAATACATGGTGATTTGTGCCCCATTCCAACTTCTACCTCATGCCAATCGAATGACTAATGATAGTAAATTGCAAATTCGCTGCCCATGAACACAAGCCTAGCCAATTTGCAAGTCGTGTCTATCCTACACACCTTGGCCTATGCGTGATGTGAAGGATAATGATATATCGTAAAGGTGCAAATAAGCTTATTCCATATCATTAGAGTGTGTTTTTTTGTTAGCTACATCAAGCAAAATAATTGGTCCTGTTTTTATATTCGATCAGGACCATATAGAATTGCATGTCCGATTATGTAGGTACGATTGCAGCAAAACGATACCGTCTTTATCTGAAAGAAGAAGAAAGAAAGAAAAGACATTCAGAGTGAACGCAATATGTTATTGCTGCTATACTTTGGCTGGTAAAATTGATAAGTAATACTTTGGAAAAAGTTAATGTAAAAAGCAAACGTGTTATTGAAGAAGTAACTGTAGAATAAGTAACTAGTGGCTAATTTCCACCAGATGCTAGTTCTTTCTCTATTTTGTTGACTAGGTAGTTCTTGTCAAAGAGTTTACTAATGAAACAACCCAAATTTAACTTTGGATATTCCTTTTTTAGTGATTCATAATACAATTCGTATGAAGTGACAAAACATGCTTTTACGTTCTTGTCCTTTTGGTTTATCTCATTCATTTCCCCTGACTCAAGGCTTACTTTGATTACTCAAAGAAATACTTTGAGTAAGGCTATCACGGCATTCTAATACTCCACCTTTGAGAATAATGCAGTTATCTGGCACCGAACTCTTGCCATATGCTCCAGCTCCAGTACTTGCTTTCATAAGTTGCATGGCTTGTGCGACACCAACTGTACCCATAGTTTTCATACCAAACATCAGTACTTGCAGTTGTGCTAGAGTCAATTCGTTAAGTGCTGCAGTATTATTCCCGTTGGCTAATGCAGTGTCTGCAGCTTTCAAATGAAACCTAGCTAAGATAACCATTGCAGATGTCATGTTTCCGTTACTTGTATTCGTCTGTGCATATACTGGATGAATCGCAAATCCTTCTACGATTGATACTACTAATGCTGAAATCACCATGAAAGGTATAATCGCAAGTTGTAACCTCATTAAGAATATCCTATCTAACCGCATGCTTGGACGATATATTCCGTCCCAGAACCTATCGTGATGCTGGCTGGTGTAGCCAATGTTTTGTGAGATGGATGAGGTGGCAGTTGGAATCTTTACCCCATGGTTGTTGGATTAGAATTGGTGTGTCAAATGAATGATTCTCTTTTTAGGCTAAATAAGTGAACCATATAAGGCAGGATGGATTTCTAGAATATCATAGATGTTTTGACCTATCATCTATGTATGAGAAGTGTTATATTAAGTGATTTTACAATTTCTTAATGGAAGATAGAGTTGCTATCTGTTAATAATATTCGATTCTGGTTTGCTAACAATCAACGATGGTGGGTTATGCCAAAGTATGGGTTATGATGTTGCTGTTGCTGCTAAGATTTCTTTAGTCAATGACTCATTCATTCACCTATCCACTACATCCAAACTTTGTGGTTTTACAGACTGCGTTAAATGCTGTATTATATCCTTGGATGCATTGATTTAGACGCGTTCCATTCAAATCAGCACATGCTGCTCCAGCGTCCCTGACCCCAACCGAGCCATCGATTCGACCTGCTTTTACGCCAGTCATGTAATCTGCTGATGAATTGCGTTTAGACGAGTTAGACTCTTATGTTGTTATATTAGCAGGTTTACTTTGTGAGGTGCTACTTGAAAGTGTTGATGATGACGATTTTGAATCGGTGCTTTTGGTATTCGAAGACGATGCGTAAAGCGTTATTGTTGATGCTGTAATTAAGAGGACAAGTATTATTACGAATATTGCCAAGATACTACCATTGGTAATTTCTCATTTCTTCCTGTAGTATTTTCGTTAAAACCACTTGTCATTTCAGATTTGCCCCTGCTTGCTCCAATATAATTTATGAGATAGTTTTGTCAGAAGCCTATCGGATTTAGAAATGGGGCGGGCACATTACTTTTTTGTTGTCGCTCCGATGCCATGACCTAATTATGTTAGAATCGTAGTTAAAGCTAATGTTGCCATACAGGATAACGCTACGACTAGTTTGTATTAATTTACGGAAAAGTATACTGAATATGTAAAATCAATAGAATAGGCTTAATGGCAAGAGCTGCTTACACTATACAAAAGAATTTCAGAGCAATGTAATGACCAAGATATTTGGATTTTGTCAGCGTTTTAGACCTCGATTTAGCCCCTATCTTTTGAAGACAAAATTTCTTTTAGATTTGAAGTTTTTTTACAAACATTATATTTAAAAAGAGTATGTAAAAATGTATATTCTCATGAGTTTAACCCTCAGAGACATATTGAGAAAGAAACTAGAAACTATTGAAGAAATCACTTCTGTTCAAGAAGCAGCAAAGAAAATGAAAGATAAGAATGTGAGTTCATTAGTGGTAGTCGACGTGAACGGTAAGCCGGAAGGTTTAGTTACTGAAGGTGATTTAGTCAGAAAAGTGTGCATTAATGATGTACGTCCTAGCACAGTGACAACTAAAGAGATAATGTCTTTTCCTCTTATTACTATCAAGGCTAGCTCATCTCCATCAGCAGCAGCCGACATGATGTTAAAAAACAATGTCAGACATTTACTTGTCGTTGAGGAAGATAGTGCCAACAGGCCTATTGGTGTAATTACACCATTTGACTTTACAAGCTATCAAGAATATACAGCTGACGAGGACAAAGAAGCTATTGAAAAAGTATTAGAAAACTATATGTCATCAGCAGACGCAGACGCCTTTACTGGTGTGTAATCTTTTCGTTGCTTGGAGACCAACGACTTTTTCAGTATTAGTGACATCTACTTTTCTTTACACGTAAAAAAGGTTTTCACCTTTGTCACAAAACCCACCAATTAATGGACTTAGCCCAGGTCTTTTAACTAATAATCCGAACTTGGCTAGTCCATTCCGGATTGACAGAGCAACTGCTAGTATGGTAGGTCTATGTGTTGGAAACCATACTTATACGGCTGTTTCTTATTGAGCTAGCTATCCTCATACACCCACTAATTGAGTTCTGTTGAAAAAGTTCTGCCCTTTCAGCTCACCGAAGGTCCCTCTTATGACAAAGGCGAACGAGCAAACAAGATGCCCCTTTGGGCTGTTTTTAACAGGATGTTTTTTAGTTCTGTTAAAATAGTAGTTTACTAATGTCATTTTGTGCATCCGGCATTATTGGCTCTGGCAATACCGGCCATATCACCTAAGATCACTTTAAAGGAATTTCAAATTAAATCTGGATTCGGTAAGACGACGGCAAGAGGGGTTTTAGAATTTTTGGTCAAGAGGGGGATAGGCCAAATTTCTCGGTATAGCTTTTCATTCTCTAAAGTGGACAAGATGAAACTCGCAATACTTGCACTTCAAAGTGGAAACGACATAGAAACAATTTCTAAATCTTTAAGCTGGCAGGATTTTGAAGCATTCATTTCAGATCTTCTCAAATTGTCCGGATATGCGGCTGAATGCAATCTGCACTTTTCGAAGCCAAGTAGAATGCAAATTGACGTAGTTGGAGTGAAATACAATTCTCAATTAGCAATCGTGGCTGATTGTAAACACTGGAAGCGAAACGACCTTTCATCGATATCATCTTATGCAAGAAAGCAAGCTGAGAGGACAACCAAATTATTAGTCCATAGAAGAAAGATTTCTCATGCCATTCCTATTATATTGACCCTTCATGCGATGGATATAAGATTTGTCGATGGTATCCCTTTGGTGCCTGTAGCCAAATTCAACTCCTTTATTAAAGAAGTTCCACTTTATCTTTCTGAGATCAAAGTCATATCTAGAATTCATGAAAATCTTGATGGATGATCTCCTATTCGACGTTATTTTTAAAACTCATACCCGCGACCGACACAATGATTACTATTTCCTGCATGTAAATATTGTAAAAGTCTATATCAAAAATCTTAACGTCATCAACGCCGTCAGTTATTCACTTCTGTGTCGCAGGTGAGGCAGAAATTACACTTATGGTACCCGCATCCGCATCAGTTAAGAATATGGTCCCTGCTGAATTTACATCAATATCTATTCCTGTAATGGGGCTAACTACAGATGTACCAGGTGGTAGTTCCCATTTATTGATGAATTTACCGTCATTTGTAAACGCCTGTACGCGGTGGTTGCCTGTATCAACTACATACACATTTCCTTGAGGAAATTGAACAGTCATGCCTGTAGGATTATAGAATTGTCCGTTATTCTGTCCAAGTGATCCCCATGTCATAATGAGTTTGCCATTACCATCAAACTTTTCGATACGGTCATTACCAAAATCGGCAACGAAGACATTACCTGACGGATCTACAGAAACACGTCCAGGATTATTGAATTGACTCGGTCCAGAACCGATGGAACCCCATTGAGAAACAAATAAGCCATTACTTGCGAACCTTTCAACACGATTGTTACCAACATCGGTTACGTACACATTTTGCTTAGTCTCGTCCTCGTCAATACCTATTGGAGTATTGAACTGACCAATACCTGTACCAAATGAACCCCAACTCGTTATGAAAGTGCCATTACCAGTAAACTTTTCAACACGCTCGTTCCCCGTGTCAGTTACGTATACATATCCTTGAGTATAATCAAGAGTAATACCTAGCGGGCGATTGAATTGTCCATCACCCGTGCCGAATGAACCCCATGTTCTAATGAATTTGCCATTACTATCAAATTCTTGGATACGATTATTACCAGAGTCAACTACATACAAATTGCCTTTAGTGTCAACAACCACTCCTCGTGGATCATTTAACTGACCGTTACCTGAGCCAGGAGATCCAATTGTCTTTAGGACATTTTGTGCGTTTGTCGGAAGCGACAAAGATCCCAAAAAGACCATTAACCCGATTATTGCTGATATGATGATTATTAGTGCCATGCTATTTCAGATCCTGTTTCCAGTGACCGACGAGGCGTCGATCATGACTGTTTGATAATTTATAGGGAAGTTAATAAAGATTTTTTCTCTGCACCCTTCGAACCAAATCAGCAACATGTGACATTTCAAAGTAGAAGCAGTACTATTACTGTTTTCTCATCTAACCTTCTTCTTCGGAGTAGTAGAAGAGGAAGGGCTCTACCCATCTTCGGAGGCTGGCTGTCTGCCCCCCAGCCATTTGGTCAAGCTCCTGATGTCAAGCGAACTATAAGAGCGATAGGATATCTTTCCATAGATTACTGGAAACTTGGTTTTTCTATTATCAATCATATCTTTTTATCGTTATAAACACAAGTATACTAAATATCTAAATTTTAGATTATACTAATAGCTCCTCAATCCAGTTGCTCATCATCAAGGCGTGCTCAGGCTGACAATCAAAAGGGAAGATCGTTTAATTCTTGTTGTTTGACTGATCGTCGACCCATAATATTTGTCAACTAGACAACATTTGGTATGGCCATTTTTGTAACTCTCCGTCTTAGTAGTATTGCTACTGCTATCGACACAATAGACACTATCATCGCGGTTAGGAATATGAGGTTGTATGACATTATAGATGGAAAGAAACGAGTTATTCCTCCTATTATCAACATCGATTGATTAGACTGCATATACATTCCTGCTACTGCAGGACCTATTGCGCTTCCTACAATTCTCATAAGCATACTAGTACCCAAGGATATTCCAGTATACTGTTTCGGGGTAGAGAGTATTACTACATTCACTGCTCCTACACTAGTCAATGATAGTCCAGCTGATAGAATCGCAAGGTTCGCAGATATTTCAATTTCCGTTTGATGTAGCATTAAAAGACCAATAAATCCTGCACCACTTATTATAGTACCAATCATTATTGGCCTTAATGATCCCAATTTTGATATTATAAACCCCGAGGTTGGGCCAAATACTAGAAGTACTAGAGCAAATGGTAACTGAACATGTCCAGCGTTAATAGCGCTTTCTCCAAAACCAATTGGAGTAGGGCTTCTTACTAATATCGGTATAGTTTGAAAAACCATAAACATTGATAGCCCAATAATCATTATCAGAATATTTGCTGGAAGTATTGTCTTGTCTAACATCATCTTAAAATCAATCAATGGTGAAGCCGCTCTTCTTTCCACCACTATGAATAATGAAAGTGAAACAACTGCTATTGCTAGAAACTCAATTACAGGCTGAATTGAAGAATTATCGTTACCTGTCTCCAGAAATGTAAGTACAAGTAGAAATGAAGTTATGGTGGCAGCTAATGTTAATGCACCTTTTACATCGATGGTTTTATTACTAGAAATTTTAGTGTTATAGTTGTTATCGTTATTTCTGTTATTCAGATTTACGATACTGGATTTTTTATCCATCTTTTGTTGTAGATGTAAAGGCTGCTGCTCTTCATATTCATTTTGTTTGACATTTATAAATCGCCAGATTACTATCAGGAGTGAGATTGAGACGGGTATTATTGTGAAGAATGTGGCTTGCCATCCAAAATTCTGAATTATAATTCCTCCAACCGATAACCCTATCACAGCGCCTGATGCAAACATCGAAGTAATCACTCCTTGACCGATCGATATCTTTTCTCTTGGAAATTGATCTCTCACAATACTAAAAGCAATGGGAAACATTGACATCCCTATTCCTTGGATTGCTCTAGCAACTAGCATAAAGTATATGTTATTAGCAAAACCTGCAGCAGAAACTCCTATCGTATAAATGGCCAGTATAATAAGCAAAATCTTCTTTTTACCATAGATATCAGATAACTTGCCAGCTATCGGAGTCATAACTGCACCGGAGACTAGGTATGCAGTAAGAATCCATGAAGACATACTATATGACGTCCTAAAGTCTTTGATAAGATCAGGGATAGCTGGAATAAGCATTGTTTCTGCATACATGACCATAGTAGCTACAAGGCTCAATACAGCAAGTACCTTCCATGCATAGGACGGAATCTTTACAGCAGAAGTAGATGTCCCGGAGGTTGATTTATTATAGTGATTAGTATCTTTTCCTTTGGCGGTTACCATTTTTATTACTTACCTCATTGGTTAATCCTTTTTTTATTGCTGTATCAGGTGATGTTACATTCTGATTATTTTTAATACTTGCACAATCAACGTCAAAATGAAGTCTGAGATTTTGCCAAATATTCTCTAGGGCATCTTTCATTATCTTGAGATTTTCGTCTGGTATGCCCTTTAGAGATATTTCCTTTATATTCGATGCACATTGTATCATTTTATCCCACAGATCATCAGCCATTTCTGTACGATAGATCTTATTATTTCGCCTATCGGTTGGGTCAACCTTCCTTACTACTAACTTATCTTTTTCCATCTTATCTATAATGGGAATAAGCGTAGCGCCTTCCAAT
>Ga0209577_10002755_pt1 | contig 16699 bp, 17 predicted proteins | sample GraSoiAngelo_109_FD_185874 | JGI IMG/M metagenome (GOLD analysis project Ga0209577, IMG submission 185874) | Grasslands soil microbial communities from the Angelo Coastal Reserve, California, USA - 14_0903_12_20cm (SPAdes) (version 2) | ecosystem: Environmental > Terrestrial > Soil > Grasslands...
CGGCGCTTGCGCCTCGAACCAGGTGAAGATAGACGCCTTCGACGTCGACACCGAGGCCCTCAACCAGCTCAAGAAGGGGACGGTCGACGTCCACTTCACCGACTCGCCCGTCGCGGCCTATGAGATCAAGAAGGACTCGAGCCTCAAGCTGTCCGGTGGGATCATCGAGATCGCGCCGGAAGGGATCGGGATTCGGAAGGGGGATACGGCCATGCTCACTCCGGTGCAGCAGGCCTTCAAGTCCCTGGAGGACGACGGGACCTACGACTCGATCCTCAAGAAGTGGGGCCTTTCCGACGGAGACATTCGCAAGAGCTCATAGGCTGGCGTGAGGGGGTCGCCGGGGCAGGACCTCGGCGGCCCTCCATAATGATCGGCACGTGGGAGTCGGGATGATCGTGCCGGCGTATTTCGACTTCGATTTCTTCTGGAGCGTGCTCTGGCCGCCCTGGCATAGTCCGTTCCTGGCGGCGGCCGTCCTGGTCCTGGTGATGACGGTGGTGGCCCAGACCACGGGGGTGCTCCTGGGTTTCCCCCTGGCGCTCGGCCGGACCTCGCGCAACCGGCTGGTCAGGCTGCCGGTCGACTTCTACCTCTGGCTCTTTCGGGGTACGCCCCTGCTGCTCCAGATCCTGTTCTGGTACGACGGCCTCTCCGAGCTGACCGGGAATCCCAAGTACCTGTATCCCATCACCCGAAACGCCCTGGTGGCCGGGACGCTGGCCCTGGCCCTCAACGAGGCGGCCTACATGACCGAGATCATCCGGGCCGGACTGCAGGCCATCGACCCGGGCCAGTTCGACGCCGCCCGCGCCCTGGGGATGCGCCAGCGCCAGGTGATGCTGCGGATCGTGATCCCCCAGGCGCTGCGCATCATCGTGCCCCCCACCTTCAACGAGTACATCAACATGAGCAAGAATACCTCGCTGCTCTCGGTGATCGCGGTGGCCGAGCTGCTCGACACCGCGCAGGCCTACTTCGCGGTCAACTTCCGCTACTTCGAGGCGCTCTCCCTGGCCGCCGTCTACTACCTGGCGATCACCTCGCTCCTGACCGCGATCCAGCGCAGGATCGAGGCCCGCTTCGGCGAACGGCGCGACATCCCGATGCCCGCCATGCTGCCCTTCTGGCGCCGGGCCATCGGCTTGGCGGGGCCGATGAGATGAAGGAACCCGTCATCAAAGCCCGGGGAGTGCACAAGCGCTACCACGCGCTCGAGGTGCTCAAGGGCATCGACCTCGACGTCGCCGCGGGCGAGGTGGTGGTCATGATGGGGCCGTCGGGCTCGGGCAAATCCACCTTTCTGCGCTGCCTCAACCACCTGGAGAAGATCGACCAGGGCCGGATCGAGATCAACGGCCATCTGATCGGCTACCGCGAGCTGCCCGGCGGCCGCCTGGCGGAGCAGCCCGACCGGGTGGTGGCCAGGAGCCGGTCCCAGATCGGCATGGTCTTCCAGCGATTCAATCTGTTCGGCCACATGACCGTGATCGAAAACGTGATGGAGGCCCCGGTCCAGGTGCGCGGCCTGGCCCGCGCCGTGGCGCGCGAGCGGGCACAGGCCCTCTTGAAACAGGTTGGACTGGCGGACAAGGCCAGCGCCTACCCGGCGCGGCTGTCGGGCGGGCAGCAGCAGCGCGTGGCGATCGCCCGGGCGCTGGCGATGGACCCCAAGGTCATGCTCTTCGACGAGCCGACCTCCGCCCTGGACCCGGAGCTGGTGGGCGAGGTGCTCGACACCATGAAGAGCCTGGCCCGCAGCGGCATGACCATGGTCTGCGTCACTCATGAAGTGGGATTCGCCCGCGAGGTGGCCGACCGGGCGGTCCTGATGGACGACGGCGTGATCGTCGAGGAGGCTCACCCGGACCGCTTTTTCGGGTCTCCCCAGCACCCCCGGACAAAGCAGTTTCTGTCCAAGATCCTGTGACCGGTCCCAGGCCCTGCTTTAGGCGAGCGCATAGGTCGATTTCAGCTTCATTTTGGTAGAATTCGAATACGCGGAGGCCCCCTCCTATTTGCTGAATCCGAAAGAGAGCACGCCGTCAGCCTACGACGCCAAAGCCATTCAGGTTTTGGAGGGTCTGGAGGCAGTCAGACGGCGACCCGGGATGTACATCGGCTCGACCGACAACCGGGGTCTCCACCACCTCATATACGAGATCGTCGACAACTCCATCGATGAGGCCCTCGCCGGATACTGCGACCGGATCGAGGTGACCCTGCACGCGGACGGATCGGCCTCCGTGGCCGACAACGGACGCGGCATTCCGGTCGACATCATGAAGGACCGGGGCAAGCCCGCGCTGGAGGTCGTACTCACGCTGCTCCATGCCGGCGGCAAGTTCGGCGGTGGCGGCTACAAGGTATCCGGCGGCCTGCACGGTGTCGGGCTGTCAGTCGTCAACGCCCTCTCCGAGAAGCTCGAGGTTCGGGTCATGCGTCACGGGAAGGAATACTTCCAGGAATACCGTCGCGGCAAGCCGGTCACCGACCTCAAGGCGGTGGGCAAGGCGGATACGACCGGCACCTACGTGCGCTTCATGCCCGACTCCCAGATCTTCGAGGAGCCGGGCTGGCAGTGGGACATCGTGGCCCACCGCCTGCGCGAGCTGGCCTTCCTCAACAAGGGCGTGACCATCGTCCTGCGCGACGAGAAGCGGGATCTGACCTATACCTTCTATTTCGAGGGTGGCATCGTCGCCTTCGTCAAGCATCTCAACCGCGACAAGGGCGTGGTCAACCTGCGTCCCATGTACGCCGAGCGTGAGATCGAAGGCACAACGATCGAGGTCGCGCTCCAGTACAACCAGGGTTTCGCCGAGACCGTCCTCGCCTTCGCCAACAACATCGACACCGTCGAAGGCGGCAGCCACGTGACCGGCTTCCGGTCGGCCCTGACTTCGGTCCTGAACAAATACGCGCGCAAGGCGGGTCTGGTCCGGGAGCAGGATCCCAACCTCGCCGGCGACGACGTCCGGGAGGGCCTCACGGCGGTGATCAGCGTGAAGCTGCGCGAGCCTCAGTTCGAGGGCCAGACCAAGACCAAGCTGGGCAACTCGGAGGTCCGCGGCCAGGTGGAGACGGTCTTCTCCGACGCCTACACCCAGTACCTGGAGGAGAATCCACCGGACGCGCGCCGGATCATCGAAAAGTGCCTGGTGGCGGCGCGGGCCCGCGAGGCCGCCAAGCGGGCACGCGACCTGGTCCAGCGCAAGTCGCTGCTGGAATCCGCCACCCTGCCGGGGAAGCTGGCGGACTGCTCGGAGCGCGATCCCAGCCTGTGCGAGATCTACATCGTGGAGGGCGATTCGGCCGGCGGCTCGGCCAAGCAGGGGCGCGACCGGCGCTTCCAGGCGATCCTGCCCCTGCGAGGCAAGATCCTCAACGTCGAGAAGGCGCGGGAGGACAAGATCCTGACCTCGGAACAGATCCGCAACCTGATCACCGCGCTCGGGACGGGCGTCGGCGAGAAATTTGACATTACAAAGCTCAGATATCATCGCGTGATAGTCATGACTGATGCTGACGTCGATGGTTCTCACATCCGCACTCTCCTGCTCACCTTCTTCTTCCGCTACATGCCGCAGGTGATCAGCGCCCACAACCTCTACATCGCGCAGCCGCCTCTCTACAAGATCCAGCGGGGCAAGGAGGTCTCCTACGCCTACACCGAGGAGCAGAAGAACCGCAAGCTGGCCCAGATGACGGGCAAGCCCGAGGTGAGCCGCTACAAGGGTCTGGGCGAGATGAACCCGGACCAGCTCTGGTCCACCACCATGAACCCGGAGAACCGGATGCTGATGCGGGTCGAGGTGGAGGACACGGTCGAGGCGGACAAGATCTTCGACATCCTGATGGGGAACGAGGTCGATCCCCGCAAGCACTTCATCCAGACGCACGCCAAGACTGTCCGCAACCTCGACGTCTAGAGGCGCCCCCATGCCCAAAGGCCCGGAGCCTCGCTCGCTGAAAATCGCCCTGGACGCGGTCGGCGGGGACCACGCGCCGGCCCAGGTGGTGTCGGGCGGGGTCGAGGCGCACCGGACCCTGGGCGTCGACATCGTCTTTATGGGGCCCAAGGGCCAGGTCGACGAGGCGCTGACCGCGGCCGGCGCGGGAAAGTGGGCGCAGATCGAGGATGCTCCCGAGGTGATCGCCATGGACGAGCACCCGGCCCAGGCGGTGCGGAGCAAGAAGGCGTCGTCGATCGTGCGTGGCGTGCAGATGGTGGCTGCGGGCCGGGCAGACGCCTTCGTCAGCGCCGGGAACAGCGGAGCGATCATGGCCGGAGCGCTCTTCGGCCTGCGCCGGATCGCTGGCGTCGACCGGCCGGCGATCGGCTCCCGGCTTCCGACGCTGAGCGGGCGCGACTGCTTCATCCTCGACGTGGGCGCCAACGCCGATGCCCGTCCTGACCACCTGGTCCAGTTCGCCTTGATGGGCGCCGTCTACGCCGAGCGCCTGCTGGGCATCGCCCAGCCGCGGGTCGCCCTGCTCAGCATCGGCGAAGAGGCAGGCAAGGGAAACCAGCTGGTCCAGGAGACCGATCCCCTGCTGCGGCGGCAGGAGGGTCTGCGCTTCACCGGCAACGTGGAGGGCAAGGACGTCTTTCGTGGACTGGCCGACGTCGTGGTCGCGGACGGCTTCACCGGGAACGTCCTGATCAAGACCGCGGAGGGCGCCGCCGAGTTCCTATTTCGCAGCCTTCGCGACGCGGTTCGCGGCGATCCGCTGGCGTTGATCGGGGGCGCCCTGGTCCGGCCCAAGATCCAGGCCCTGCGCCGTCGCGCCGACTGGCGGGAATTCGGCGGTGCACTCCTGCTCGGCGTCAACGGCGTGGTGGTGATCGCGCACGGCCGTTCGGACGCCAGGGCGATCGTGAGCGCGATCCGGGTGGCCAGGGACGCCGTGCGCAACGAGGTGGTGGCGACGATCGCGTCGGCCATGAGCCGCCGCGTAACGTCCCCCGTCCCGAGCTCGACGGAGGGCCCGTCCAGGGACGTAACATGACGGACATGAACCGGAACGGCGAGAGCCGCGAGCATCGCGTGGTGATCACCGGGATGGGTGTGCTCGCGCCCAACGGGAACGGCCTCGAGGAGTACTGGGACAGCCTGATCGAGGGGCGGTCGGGGCTGGGGATCGCGAGCTCCTTCGACGTCCACGACCTGCCCGTCAAGACGGTGGCCGAGCTGAAGCGGTTCGACCCCAAGGATTACATGGATTTCAAGGAAGCCAAGCGCATGGCCCGCTTCAGCCAGGTCGGCATCGCGGCGGCGCGCATGGCCCTGGACCAGTCCGGGCTGGACCTCGGCCGCGAGGACCGGACCCGGATCGGCTGCGAGGTCGGGACCGGCATCGGCGGCTTCCGGGAGATCGCCGAGGAGATCGAGGCCTTCACCCTGCGCGGAGAGCACGGACCGGAACGGATCTCGCCCTTCTTCGTCCCCCGCGTCATTCCCAACATGGCATCCTGCCAGATCGCCATCCATTTCGGCCTGGAAGGGCCCAACAACACCGACACCACCGCTTGCGCCGCCTCGACCCAGTCGCTGGGCAACGCCTATCGGGTACTGCAGCGCGGAGACGCGGACGTCATGCTCGCCGGCGGCGCCGAGGCCAATCTCTGCCGCTTCGGCCTGGCCTCCTTCGCCGCCATGCGGGTCCTCTCCACCCAGGTGGACGATCCCACCAAGGCCAGCCGGCCCTTCGACGCACAGCGTGACGGCTTCGTCCCCGGTGAGGGCGCGGGCATGCTCGTCCTGGAGACGTTGGAGCACGCCGAGTCCCGTGAGGCGGCGGTCTTCGCCGAGCTGATCGGCTTCGCCGTGACCGACGACGCCTTCCACATCGTCATGCCCGAGGAGGACGGCGATGGCCCCGCGCGCGCCATGCAGAAGGCCCTCGACGACGCCGGGCTGGGGCCCCAGGACGTCGACTACATCAACGCCCACGGCACCTCCACCCAGCTGAACGACAAGTCGGAGACCACCGCCATCAAGCGGGTCTTCGGCGAGCGTGCCGGCAAGATTCCGATCTCCAGCACCAAGTCGATGATCGGGCACCTGCTGGGAGCGGCCGGCGCGGTTGAGGCGATCGCCACCATCCTGAGCATGAACCACGGCATGGTCCACCCCACGATCAACCTGGAGCACCCTGACCCCGACTGCGACCTCGACTACGTGCCCAACCAGGCCCGCCGGCACGGCATCGACGTGGCGCTCTCGAACTCCTTCGGTTTCGGCGGCCAGAACGCCTGCATCCTGCTCAAGCGGTTTGAAGCGAACGGACAGCGCTAGCGCCGGGCGCGGCTGCCGCCCACACTTCCTTGGCGAAGAGGTGACCTGATCATGGAACCCCTGAACATCGGCACCATCCTGCCCCTGCAGCTCGAGAGCGAGATGCGCTCGAGCTACATGGACTACGCGATGAGCGTCATCGTCAGCCGGGCGCTCCCGGACGTAAGGGACGGCCTCAAGCCGGGCCAGCGCAGGATCCTCCACAACATGAACGAGCAGGGTATGACCGCAGGCGCCCGCTACCAGAAGTGCGCCGCGATCGTGGGCGACGTTCTCAAGCTCTATCACCCGCACGGCGACGCCGCGGTCTACGACACGCTGGTCCGGATGGCCCAGGACTTCTCGCTGCGCTATCCGCTGGTCGACGGCCAGGGGAACTTCGGCTCCATCGACGGCGACGCCGCGGCGGCCTACCGGTACACGGAGGCCCGCATGAGCGGCATCGCAGCGGAGCTGGTGGTCGACATCGAGAAAGACACGGTGGACTGGGTCGACAACTACGCCGCCACCCGCCAGGAGCCGACGGTCCTTCCCGCCCGGATCCCCAACCTGCTGATCAACGGATCGACCGGGATCGCCGTCGGGATGACCACCAACATCCCTCCGCACAACCTGACCGAGGTCTGCGAGGGGGAAGCCCACCTGATCGACCATCCGGACGCCACCACCGAGGACCTGATGAAGATCATCAGGGGACCCGACTTCCCCACCGGAGGCATCATCATCGGCCGGGAGGCGATCGCGGCCGCCTACGGTACGGGCCACGGGCGCCTGATCGTGCGGGCCCGGGTCAGCTTCGAGGAGGCACAGAGCGGTCGCGAGCGGATCATCGTCCATGAGATCCCCTACATGGTCAACAAGGCGACCCTGGTGGGCCGCATCGCGGAACTGGTCAGCGAGCGGAAGCTGGAGGGGATTGCCGACCTGAACGACGAATCGGACCGGCACGGAATGCGGATCGTGATCGAGCTCAAGAAGGACGCGCGTCCGCTGACCGTCCTCAACAACCTCTACAAGCACACGGCGCTGCAGACCACCTTCGGCGTGATCTCCCTGGCGCTGGTGGACGGCCGACCGGTGGTGCTCAACCTGAAGGCACTGCTCCAGCACCACATCGATCACCGGCGGACAGTTATCACCCGGCGAAGCCGCTACGAGCTGGAGCGGGCGCGAGACCGGGCGCACATCCTGGAGGGCCTGAAGATCGCCCTCGACAACCTGGACGCGGTGATCAAGACCATCCGCGAGTCTCAGGACGAAAAGCAGGCTCAGGAGCGGATGCAGGAGCGTTTCAAGCTCTCCGAGCGCCAGGCGAAGGCAATCATCGACATGCGGCTGGGACGGCTGACCCGCCTGGAGCGGGGCAAGGTCGAAGAGGAGTACGGGGAGATCATCAAGCGGATCGCCTATCTCGAAGACCTCTTGAAGAACCAGGCCAAGATCGACAGCCTGATCAAGGACGACCTGAACGAGCTGAAGAAGAAGTACGGGGATGCCCGCCGCACCCAGCTCGACTTCCAGGGGTCGGTGGAGCTCAACGAGGAAGACCTGGTGCCCAAGGAGGACGTGGTCGTGACGCTGACCCATCGCGGCTACGTCAAGCGCGTGCCGGCCACCACCTACCGTCCCCAGCGGCGTGGCGGCAAGGGCGTGCTCGGCGCCGCCAGGGTGGAGTCGGACTTCGTGGAGCACCTGGTGATCTCGTCGACCCACTCGGACATGCTCTTCTTCACCAACCACGGTTCCGTCTTCCGCCTTCGAGTGCACGAGATCCCGGACGTGAGCCGCCAGGCCAAGGGCCTCCCCATCGCCAACCTGATCGACATCGACCCCAAGGACAAGATCACGGCGGTGATCGGGATCACCGATTGGGCCGAAGACCGCTACCTGGTGATGGTGACCAGGCAGGGCACCATAAAGAAGACGCCGGCACGGCTCTACAGCCAGGTCCGGCGCAACGGCCTGATCGCGATCAACCTGAACGAGGGTGACGAGCTCAACTGGGTCAAGCTCAGCTCAGGTTCGGACGAGCTGATCATCGCCACCACCGACGGCAAGGCAATCCGCTTCAACGAGAAGCAGGTCCGGCCCATGGGCCGTGACACGCAGGGCGTCCGCGGCATCACCCTGCGAGATGGTGCGCTCGTAGCCGGCTTCGACATCCTTCGCAAGGATGCCCACCTGCTGGTGGTCTCGGCGCGCGGCTACGGCAAGCTGACGCCGGTGGACGAGTATCCGGCGCACAGCCGGGGCGGCCAGGGTGTCTACACCCTGGCTGTAACCGACCGGACCGGGCCCCTGGTCGGGATGCGGGTGGTGATCAGCCCCGAGGAGGAGCAGCTGATCGTCATTTCCGAGGGTGGACAGGTGATCCGCACCCCGGTGGAGAACATCCGCAAGAGCGGCCGTCAGACCCAGGGCGTGATCATCATGCGGTTGGAGGAAGGGGACACGGTGGCCACGATCGCCGGCGTGCGCGGGACCGAGGAGGAGGAGGCGTAGCGCCGCTTCCTGCCGTCGCCCTGGTGCTGGTGGCAGCCGGCGCCGTCTTTCTCGTCGTCGGGGGAAGCACGGCCTGGCGCGCCCAGCGGGCTGCACGGGCGCGAGCCCGGGCGCTGGCGGAGCTCACGGCGGAGGAGGCGGAGCGCTTCGCCGACCTGGCGGACCGGCTGAACCGGCACGGCTTCGAGCTCCAGCACACGTTCGACGAGTTGGCGCCCAGGCTGGCGGCGTGGTCCGCCTTCCTGCGCCGGCCGCTGGTCGCGGCCGCGATGCCATGGGTCCTGCGCCGCCTGCTCGGCCGTCCGCTTCGCCGCCGTCACTAACGAACGTCTGTCCCCCTCCTTTCACCGATGCGCCTGCTTGTCAACGAATGCAAACTGGCCTAAACATCGAATATCGATGAGGGAGGGCTCGACCGGTGAAACCTCGCAGTCTCGTCGTCTTGATCCTCGTCGCTGTTCTTATGACCGGCCCGGTCATAGGTTCGACAACTGCCGCCGCCGGTAATATCAACTGCCCCACGCTGGGAGCCGTCCGCTCAGTACCCATGCCGGCGCGCGGTTTCGCCGTCGTGAGTGAAGGAACTGTCACCGCCGACTGCAGGCTGGTCTTCGCGCCCGACCGAGTGGTGCCCATCTCGCAAATGCCGGCGGCGCCCTCGGGGCCGCAGTATGTGATCGGTCACGGGCGCGTCAGCGCCGGCGATCCGGAGGCGACCGTCTATCAGCGGAGTTGGGACTGCTGCAACATTCTGATGAACGCCCTTTATACGACCCTCGTCTGGAACGCCTATGGCTCCTATGTGTACACGACGAACCAGTGGAATACCACCGTCTATCACACTGAGCTATGGCCCAGCCGCGGTTGGTGGCTGGACTACCAGCAGCTCTGGTACTCGAACGGCTGCCAGTATTGCTGGTCGCGTACCATCAGTGGTAAGGCGGGCTTCGGGTATCAAGGGGTATTCGACCCCACTGGAACCGTGTACTACAACACGTATCTCAATACGATGCAGGGCAATGGCGACGGATCCTGGTACTGCACCTGGCAGTTCTGGTGGCGAAACTCAGCCCCAGGCTGGAAGCCGCAAAATTGGTGCGCCAATGGCTACAACCCCTAGGCGAAGGTCATGGCTTCTGGTCGTGATTGGCATCGTGGCCGGCATTGCCGGCGGATTCGCATCGGTCGCGCTGGGTGCCACCGGGGTGGTGCTGGCGGTTGTGATCGTGGGCCTGGCCGCGGCTGCGATCCCGCGTGACCGCCTGGTCTTCCCGCTGACTCTGGCCGGCCTTGGCGTGGGCGGTCTCCTGACGCTGGCTTCGACTCTACTGACGGCCAGGCTCTGCACGGCGACGGCCGGCAGCGCGTCGAGCAGCAGTCCCTCCGCAAGTAGCTGCTACCTGCCGCTAACGCTCGTGGCGGCCGTCGTCTTCGCTGGACTCGGGCTGGCGGGCGTGCTGGGCACATACCTGGGCGCCCGGCGTTGATGCGTCACTGACGTTTCAGGGAGCGACGTCTACGAAGAGGATGGTCGTAGCCTGAGGCGCTCCCCAGCTCAGGTTCAGCCGCCAGCATCCCGGGGCGGGTAGGTCGAGATAGGTGATGTAGACCTCCGCATCGACGACGTCCGCGGGGATCGCGAGATGGACCGTGTCGCCGGTCGTGGCCCTGGCCTCGATCCGGAGCGGGGTGCCCAGCCTCGGAGAGCGGACGCCGAAGACGACCTTGTTCGCCGGATTGGTCGGGTGGCCGGCGCGCACCGGCTGGGCGACCAGGATGGCGACCGCCGTCGGGGGCGTCGCAAGGACGTAGGGAGTTGTAGCGTCCGTCGGGTCCGGAGCCCAGGCCGGCCGGCCTCCGATGGCGGCGGGGGTGAAGGCGCAGCCTCCCGCAGCCGGACGCTCGGTCACGGGGGCGGACTGAGGCGCGCCGGAGCTCGTGGCGGAGTCGCACCCCGCCGCGAGCACGAGGATGGAGGCCGCCGCGCGGGCGATCGGGATCACGCCATGCCCCAGACCGTCAGGGCGCCGGCTGTCGCAGCTCCGGCCAGCAGTGCCAGGAGGGCAACCCGGCGCATCGCGGGCTCCAGCGCCATGATCCGGTACTGGAGCCAGACCGGCTCCTGCAGGTCCTCAGGCGACCAGGGATGGGCGGGGACGGCGAGCACCAGCGCGGCCGCCGGCACGGTGAACCCGATCGCGTAGAGGAGGCCGCTCCACCAGGGGACCAGCCCCAGCGCAGCCAGCGCCAGCGCGGCCCAGGATAGGGACGTGACCCGGAAGGTGGTCACCACCAGCCCGGTGTCCAGGCCCCAGAGGAGGGCGCCGGCGCTGGGCCCGAACCGGTGGAAGAGCTGCTTCGGCGTCTGCCGCCGCCACATGGGCGTGTGCAGTCCGAAGGCGCCCAGGTCGACCAGCGCCAGGGCGGCGAGCGCCGCCGCCGCCACCAGGGAGGGCGCCGGCGTTCGGTGCAGCCAGCCGAAGAGCGCCTCGCCCGCGAGGGAAACGACGGCGAAGATGGCGAGCGCGGAAACTGCGAAGCCGAGGGACAGCGTGCCCATCGGCCGGCGATAGGCGAGGTCAGGGGATGAACGCCCCTTCACGAGGGGCCGGAGGTACCCGATGAACGAGACGCCTCAGAGACTGAAGACCTGGACCGCACCGGCCATCGCCACGAGGGGCAGCAGCGCCGTCGCCATGGGCACCTCCTTTCCCCGAAGGGGAGTTGCGATTAGCGGAGTCGCTCAGCAGCTGTTGGGTCGCACGGTCCAGAGCGCCGAGCAGTAGCTCGAGGAGTAGCAGGTGTTGACGCCGTTCGGAACGCATTCGCCGCAGGCGTAGAGCCGCTGGAACGGCGGGCTGCCCGAGCAGCACGTCCACGAATGCATGGTGTAGCCGCTCTTGCAATAGTAGTAGCCGGAGCTGTTGATCGGGCAGTTGGGCGGACAGTAGTTCAGGCAGCAGCAGCGATAGCTGCAGCAGGCCGCGGCGGCGGTCGTCGTCGTCATCAGGCCGGCCACGCCGCCGACCGTGCCGATGCCGATCTTACCCAGCCAGCCCAGGAATCCACGACGATTTCTCTCGACTTCGAACTCGGTCGCGACCAGTCCCTCGTCAATCAAAGGTGTTCACCTCCTTTTCAAGAAATCTCGTTCGACAGCGCTCAGCGTGCGTCGGAAGGAGTAGCGACGACGACCAGGTCGGCCTCCCGGACCTGCTTGCGGGCCAGCGCGCGCTTGCGCTCGACCATCGGCAGCGAGGCGTAGAGCTGGCGCACCGTGGGCACGGTGTGCGCCTCGACCATCCGCCCCTCCTCGATCGCGATCGCGGCGGGGGTGATGTCCAGGCCGATGGCTTCCGTGATCGCGTGGTCGGCGTCGACCAGGATGCGGTCTCCATAGAGGCGGAAGTCCTCGAGGAACTGGCTGGCATCCCCGGAGAGGACCGGGACGACCACGACCCACAGGTGAGGCGGCAGGGCGCCGCCGTCGAGGGCGGCGGCGAGCGTCCGGCAGGTCTCGCACTTGTTGGAAAGGAACAGGACGAGCGCCCGGGGGACGGCGTCCAGGTTGGCCGGCAGGCCGGCGCCGCTGGCCAGTCGTCCTTGCGAGGCTCCCAGGTCGAGCACCGTGGGCTTGTCCACCATGTCGAGATAGATGCGCATCTGCCGGATCTGCTCGAACATCTCGATCATGGCGCCGAACTGGATGAAGACCACGGCGCCGATAGCGCAGATCAGCGCGAGGCTCGCCAGCGTCAGGATCATCAGTGGTCACCTCCTCCCTTTCCTGATTGAGTCGACTGCGCGATCGATACGGCGATGGTGATCCGGTCGGCGTGCAGCTCGCGCCAGAGCGGGATCTCCCGGTAGATCTGGGTCGCGATCAGGCTCAGCAGCAGGAACCCGAGCAACAGCCCGCCCTCCTGCAGCGTCCAGTCCGGAGGCCGCGCCTGGGCCAGGCCGGCGACGGCCAACCACGCGGGAAGCAGCGCCACCTGGCGCCGGCCGAGCTTGTGGCTGCCCACGGCGCCGAGACAGCTGCAGGCGATCGAGCGCTTCCGGGCGATGGCGGTGAGGCCGGCGCCGGCGAAGGCCAGGGCGAGCAGGCAGACCAGCAGCCGCGGCCAGGCAGAGGCGGGGATGAGGAGGAGGCCCGCGCCGGTCGCGAACTCCGCCGCGACGACGGCCATCGCGGTGGATGGCGCCAGCAGCCGCGGCACCCCGAGGGCTTTCAGCGTGCGCCCGAAGGCGTCCAGCGATTGTGCCTTGAGCAGCGCCGCCCAGACCAGCGCGACCGCCGGGATCACCTGCGCAACCGCCGGGATCGCGTGCGCCGCAGCAGCAGCCGCTGCGCCCATGCTTGCCCCCACCCGATGACGGTGCCATGCGATGCAAACAGCGACAAGTCGGGGAAAGAGCTGTCCCCTAAATGCCCGACCTTTCAATGCGGGTCATGACGCGCTACTGTATGAGTCTCGTTCGACCTGTCAGCGGTGAGGGGGTGCCAGCGATGGGGAGGCGCGATGACAGAAGCGAGCGGCGTAGAGTGCACCTGTCGCCACGCCAGGCGCAGATCGTGTCACTGATCGCGTCGGGACACTCGACCAAGGAGATCGCCCTGCGCCTCGGCATGTCGCCGCACACCGTGCAGTGTCACGTGGACCGCCTGTTCTCGCGGTACGACGTCCACTCGCGGGCGCAGCTGGTGGCTTCCTGCGCCGGCTGGATGGTCGGCTTGGAAATCGGCTGGGCCGGCGGATAGCAAGGGCCGCCCGGCGGCAACAGTTCAGGCGGCGACGACGCGGTCCTTGCCGGTGCGCTTCGCGGTGAGCAGGTTCTCGTCGGCGCGCTTGAAGAAGGAAAACGCGTTGTCCTCCTCGGGCCGGTAGCTGGTCACTCCGGCGCTCACCGAGAGGTCGAGCTTGGGGATGCCGTGGGCCTCGTCGCCGTAGGGACTCGCCCGGATCTCGGCCAAGATCCGTTCCGCCACCGCCCGGGCGGTCTCCAGGTCTCCTTCGGTGACGATGATGCAGAACTCGTCGCCGCCGTAGCGGACGAGCACGTTCGCCTTCCGGGTGTGCCGCTGGATGGAGTCGGCCAGGTGGCGGATGACCCGGTCGCCCACCGAGTGCCCGTGGGTATCGTTGATCACCTTGAAGTTGTCGATGTCGAGCACGATCAGGGAGAGGGGCGCCTTGCTCCGGGAGGCCCGGCTCAGCTCTCGCTGCAGGTGCTCCTGGAAGAAGCGGTAATTGTAGAGCCCGGTGAGGCCGTCGGTGAGCGCCTGCTCCTCGCTGGCGACCAGCCGCTCGAGCATGACCAGGCTGTTGACCGACTGAGCCGCCAGCATCGATAGCAGGTGCAGGTCGGACTCCGGATCCCGGCTCGCTTCCGGTCCGTAGACCCCGAGCGTGCCCCGGACGCGCTCCTGCTGCAGGAGGGGTGTGATCGTGACCGACCCCGCCACGTCCGAACGTCCCAGCAGGTGCTGGCTCCAGGGGCTCTGCGAGGAGTCCGGGACCGACAAGGGGCGGCGTGACTGGAGGACGAAGTCGCTCATCTCCCCCAGCAGCCGGCGCAGGTCGCCGGAGTCGTCGGGCTCGGGTCCCGAGTAGGCTTCCTCGCGTTCCCCCTGCTCGCCCTGGAGGACGAGCAGCGCCGCCCGCCCGCGCAGCAGCCGGGTGCTGAGGTTGAGGATCATGTCGGTCAGCACCTCGTAGCTGAGGTTGGTCATGATCGAGTCGAAGGCCCGGAGCACGCTCAGCTCGTCCTGGTGCTTGTAGCTCTGGGCGACCACGTGCTGGACCAGGGTCTGGACCAGGTTGGCCGCCTCCATGATCTCGCCCGGGGCCACCACGCGGATCTCGCCCACCGCCCGCATCAGGTTGTCCGGATGGATGGGCAGCGACCGGGCCAGCTCGTACACGGTCGGGAAGTCGGGGGAGGCGACGGCGAAGGGCTCACTGATCAGGCGCCCCAGGGCATGGCTGTTGTCTCGAATGGGGATGACCAGGTGGGCGACCTGGGCGCCGTCGAAGCGCAGCTGCGGAATCTCTCCATTGAGTGAGGCGGTGCTGTGGCCCAGCTCGCAGCGGCCGAAGTTCTGCAGCAAGAGGCAGAAGTCAGGCGCGGGAACGCCGGGCGGGATCTGATACCCGTCGGCGGCGTCGGCGCCGAGCTGGACCCCGGTCCGGGCGTAGAAATTCTGTAATGCGGCCCGCATCACGTCGTGATTGACGACGTAGGAGAGCCGTACCGTGGCTGTTTCAGCAGTCAAAAAGAGATCTTCCCCAGTGGCGCCGCGACTTGGTCATTATACCGGTGGCACCTCATTCTCTTGTACCTGAAAGTCCTCGCCGAAGCATCCGCCGAAGTCCCCTTGACAGCGCGTCCGCTATGGTTCTCGATAATCGGTATCGGCGGCACGAACTCCATGCAGGACGTTCTCCTCCACTACCTCGAAGTGAACTTCGTGGACATCGCCGACCAGCTCGCCCAGGCGCGCGGCGGGGAGGGTCCACCCGATGCCGAGCGCGCCGCCGCCGCCTCCTGGCTGCGGGGCCTGATCCGCCAGCTTCGCGTCGACGGCCGGGGCGGAGCGAGTACGCGTCCCGGCGACTCGCCCACTCCCGCCTGGCGCACGGTCGACGACATGGTGTCGGCGACCGGGGTGGCGGTGGCAGCGCCTGAGCGGGCCGTACTGGACCACTTCTTCACGCTGTTCGCCAGCTCGATGGCCCGGACGCGGTCCGCAGCGCCGGAATCCTCCGCCGGCGAGGCCAGCCCCATGGAGGCCAGCGCCACTCCTGTCCAGGACGCGGCGGCGCCCGCGGCAGAGGCGGCCCCAATCCCGGCCGGGGAAAGCGCGCAGGCGGCGCCGGCGCGGCTGGTCGGGGAGCAGGTGCCGGGCTGGCTGCACACGGTGCTGCTGGCGGCCGCGCAGCAGGCGCTGGACCTGCTCCAGGTGGACGCCAGCCAGGTATTCACGACCGGCGAGGACCGCAGCTTCGTGCTCCGGGCGGGCGTCCCGACCGACTCACTGGCCGCACCCGAGGCGGGCAGCGCCTTCAAGGGCGGGCTCCTGGCGGCGGCTCTCGCCTCCAGCGAGGTGCTGAGCGTGGAGGACCTGGCCGCCACCGCCCTGACGTCCGAGGAAGCCGCCTGGGTTGATGCCGGTTACCGCGGCTTCGCGGCGATCGCGCTGGCGCCGCCCCTGGAACGGCCGGTGGGGGTGCTGGCCCTGTTCCGGCGCACGCCCTGGCGGCTCGACCGCAAGGATGCGCGCCGCCTGGAGGACCTGGCCGCCGAGGCGCTGGCAGCGCTCCGGCCGCACAGCCTGGCGGTGAAGGTGGAGGAGGTGGCGGTGCTCCAGGAGCGGATCAAGCTGGCCCGCGAGATCCACGACGGGCTGGCCTCGGACCTGGCGGCGGTGGTCGCCCTCTTCAAGTATTACGACCAGCGCCGGCAGCGCGATCCGGACGACGCGGCCACGCTCCTGACCCAGCTGCAGGCCATGACTGAGGAGATCCTGGCCGGCGCCAGGGACATCCTGAAGGCGCTCCGCCCCAGGACCATCCGCTCGCACGGGCTGCTGGCCTCGGTCCTCAAGCTGGTCGACCAGTTCGGCCGGGTGAACCTGGTCGAAGCCTCGACCGAGATCCGGGGCGACGAAAACGGGCTGACCCCGGAACAGAGGGAGGGGATCTTCCAGGTGCTGCGTGAGAGCCTCTCCAACGTCCGCAAGCACTCCCAGGCCAGGAGCGTGTGGGTCCGCCTGGACCTCTCGACCTCGCCCTGGGTGCTCAGCGTGCGCGACGACGGACTCGGCTTCGACCCGGAGCGGCTCGGGTCGGAGCCTTCCGGCAGCGGGTCCTACGGGTTGCTCGGGATGCGCG
>Ga0209577_10002757_pt1 | contig 16689 bp, 14 predicted proteins | sample GraSoiAngelo_109_FD_185874 | JGI IMG/M metagenome (GOLD analysis project Ga0209577, IMG submission 185874) | Grasslands soil microbial communities from the Angelo Coastal Reserve, California, USA - 14_0903_12_20cm (SPAdes) (version 2) | ecosystem: Environmental > Terrestrial > Soil > Grasslands...
ATTTCGACGAGGCGATGACCTTGGCTCTCGCGGCGGTTGGGGCCGGCACGCCGAGCGGCTGAGCTCGAGTTTGGTGGGCGGTGAGGGAGTTGAACCCCCGGCCTTCTGGGTGTAAACCAGACGCTCTAGCCAGCTGAGCTAACCGCCCGAAAGCTTCGGAAGTCTAGGCCGCCGAACTCACTCCCAGCAGTTGCAGCGCCGCGTTCAACTGCGTGTCCTTCGCGTGGCCGAGCTCCGGCTTGCCCGCGTCGTACATCTCGGCGGGGTTGGCGAGCTTCGCCCCGACCGTCGGCGTCAGGCCCTTCTGCTCCACGCTCGAACCGTCCGGTAGGAACCAGCGCCGGATGGTGATGTGGAGGTCGGACCCGTCGGGGAGCGGGAAATCCTGCTGGACCGAGCCCTTGCCGAAGGTGACCGTCCCCACCAGCTTCGCCCGGTGGTGCGCGGACAGCGAGCCGGACACCATCTCCGACGCCGAGGCGGTGTTGGCGTTGACCAGGACCACGACCGGGATGGACGCGGCCGGCGGGTTGCCGCTGACGTTGTGGCGGTCGACGTGGCCCGAATGGTCGCGCAGCTCGAAAGCCTCCCCGCTGCTGACGAATTGGCTGATGACGTTCTGGGCCGCGTCGATGAACCCGCCGCCGTCGTTGCGAAGGTCCAGGATCACGCCCTTCTCGCCCGGCAGTCCGTCCTTGAGCGCCTTGTCGAAGTCGGCCGCCGTCGAGTCGCCGAAGGAGTAGATGCGGATGTAGAGCACGTTTCCCTCCAACTTCACGGAGCGCACCGAAGGTATGGTGATCGGCTCCCGCACCACCGGCAGGTCCAGGTGCTCGCCGCCGCGGTCGACCGTGATCAGGACCGTGGTGCCGGCCTTGCCGCGGATCAGGTTGGAGGTCTGGTCGGAGTTCTGGCCGTGCACGTCCTGCCCGTCGATCTTGATGATCACGTCGCCCGGTCGCAGCCCGGACTTGGCGGCCGGCGAGTCCGGGAACACCGTGTCGACGACCGGGTAGTCCGCGTTGTTGGTCACCTCGACGCCGATTCCGGTGTACTGGCCGGCGTAGCTGTTGAGCTGGCGCTGGTACTCGGCCGGGTCCAGGTAGTAGGAGAAGCGGTCGTTCAACCCCTCGACGAGGCCGCGCACCGTGCCGTGGGAAAGGTTGGCGTAGCTCGGGCGGGGATCGTAGTAGTCGTTGTGGATGATCTGCAATGCCCGGTTGAAGGTCGCCTGGTCAAGACCCTTGGCGGAGGCCCGCGGCGCCAGCAGCGGCAGCTGGTCGGGATAGGCCTGGTCGGCGTAGACGCCGGCGGTGACGCCGGCGCCGAGGCCGACCAAGAGGACGAACGCCAGGGCCAACCCCCGGCGTAACCGAGGCACTAACAGCCCAGGTAGAGGCAGGGGTCCAGGTAGTTGCCGTTGTAACGGATCTCGAAGTGCAGGTGAGGCCCGGTCGAGTTGCCCGTGCTGCCTTCGTAGGCGACCGTCTGCCCGCGGTAGACCAGCTGCCCGTTCCTCACCGCGAAGGAGGCGAGGTGCCCGTAGAGGGTGGCGTAGCCGTTTCCGTGGGTGATGATGACGTAGTTCCCGTAGCCATACCCGGTGCTGTACAGGCTAGCGACTCCACTGTCGGCGGCCAGGACCGGCTGGCCGTACGGCTCGGCGATGTCGATGCCGCTGTGCAGGTGCCGGGTCGGGCAGGATGGCCAGTACATCTCGAACAGGTAGGGGCTGCAGCCGAAGCCCTGGCTGATCCAATGCGGATTCTCGGGCCAGCCGAACTGGCCGGTGCCGCCCCCGGCGCCGGTCGCCTCGGCATCGTAGAGCGCCTGCAGCGCGGCGACCTGGGCGTCGATCTGGGCCTTCTGCGCCGCCAGCGCATCGGCCTGGGCCTTGTACTGCGCCTCCAGCTGGCGCTGGTAGGCGAGCGCCGCCTGCTGGCGGGTGCGTGAGGACTGCAACTGCACCTGCTGCGCCTGCTGCTTGGTCAGCAGGTCGGCCTCCTGGCCGCGCTGGACGTTGAGCTGGTCGGTGAGGGTCTGCAGCTCGGCCTTCTGCTGGCGAAGGTCGCCGAGCAGCTTGTGGTCGGATTGGATGATCTCCTGGGCGGTGATCAGCCGGTCGATCAGCTGGTTGAAGCTGCTCGAGGAGAGGGCCAGGGCGAGATAGTTCACCGACCCGTGCTTCTCGATCGAGCGCACCCGCTGCCCGAAGAGCGCCTCGCGGACCTGGAGGTGCGCCTGGCGGCGGGTGATCTCCGCCTGGGTCAGGGCGATCTTGGCGTCGAGAGCCCGGATCTGAGCCTGTGTGGCGTCGATCTGCGCCTGCTGCGCGACGATCTGGTTGTTGAGCTGGTTGATCAGGGCGGCCAGGGCGGCCATCTGCTTTTGGGTGTCCTTGATCTGGTGCTGGATCACGGCGAGCTCGTCCGCGGTGGCGGATTGCTGGTTCTTGGAGTCGACCAGCTCCTGGCAGATGTAGTCGTCGGGCGCGCAGTCGAGCGCCCGGACGGAGGTCGTCCCCAGAGCGCTCGACGCGAGCACGGAGGCGACAGTTGCCAGGACGGCGAGCGTCTTACGCATGCGTCAGATCCGGACGAACCGGCGGACGCCGATGTAGCTGCCCAGCGCGCCCAGCAGGGCGCCGGTGACCAGGACGTCACGGGCCAGCTCGGTGACGAAGGTCGGGTCGTAGCCGAGCGGGATGAAGAAGAGGTCCGAGTGGAAGCGGTCCACGAAGGGCCGGTAGGCGAGCATGAGCAGGCCCAGCGCGAGCCCGGCGGCGAGGACGCCGGTGAGGATCCCCTCGAGGACGAAGGGCCCGCGCACGAACCACTCGGTGGCGCCGACCAGCTTCATCACCTCGATCTCCTGGCGGCGGTGGTAGACCGCGGTGCGGATCGTGTTCATGACGATGAACACGGACACGACCAGCAGGATGACCAGGATCGCCGCGCCGGCCAGGTTGACCCACTGTGAGAGGCGCAGCATGCGGCCGATGAACTCGCCCTGGTAGTCGGTCGGGTCGTTGCGGTCGGCGCCGCGCCACTGGCGTGCCTCGGCGTCGATGGCGGCGACGTCGGACAGCTTGGCGACGTGGACCTCGAGCTTGGCCGCCAGCGGGTTGCCCTCGATCTGGCGGGCGATGTCCGCGTTCTGGGGGTCGGACCCGAAACGGGCCAATGCCTCGTCCTTGGTGATGAGCCTTATGTCGGTGACGCGGGGGTCGGCCCGGAGCTGGTCCTGGAAGTCGAAGACCGTGGTCATCGGGGTGCCGTCCGCGATGCTGATCGAGATCACGCTGACCCGGCTCTTGTACTGGTCGAGGATGCCGCCCAGGGTGTGTCCGACCAGCAGGTTGACGCCGGCCAGGCCGAGGATGAGGGTGATCGTCCCCACCGCGGCGAGGCTCACGGCGGCGTTCCGCCAGAAGCTCTGCCAGGCGGAGCTAAGCGCGAAGACCAGATGCCGCCAGAGCTTCATGGTAACCACTGGCCCGGTCGTCCCGGACCACCTGTCCGCCGTCGATGGCGATCACCCGGCGCCGCAACAGATCGACGATGTCGCGGTTGTGGGTCGCCATCAGGACCGTCGCCTTAGCCTTGTGGTTGATCTGCAGGAAGAGCTGCATGATCTCCCAACCCGTGGCCGGGTCGAGGTTGCCGGTCGGTTCGTCGGCCACGATCAGCTTCGGCTTGTGCACCAGAGCCCGCGCGATCGCGACGCGCTGCTGTTCACCACCCGAGAGCTCGCGCGGGTACTTGTCGAGCTTGTCGGCCAAGCCCACCGTCTGCAGGGCTTCGGTGCTGCGGGCCTTGATGACCGAGCCGGCCTCGCCCAGCACCCGGAGCGCGAAAGCCACGTTCTCGTAGACCGTCAGCTTGGGCAGGAGCTTGAAGTCCTGGAACACCAGCCCGACCTTCCGCCGGTAGTACGGCAGGTGGCGGCGCTTCATCCGGCCCAGCTCCTGGCCGTCGACGAAGATCTTGCCCTTGGTCGGCTTCTCCTCGCGGATCAGGAGCCGGATCAGGCTCGACTTGCCGGCGCCCGAAGGACCGACCAGGAAGAGGAAATCGCCTTCGGGCACGGTGAGCGTGATGTCACGCAGGGCTTCGGTGCCGTTGGGGTACTTCTTCCAGACGTGCTGGAAGCTGATGAGAGGCCGGGTGCCGACGAAATCAGCTTGCAAAACCATAAGTTCGACGTGGAGGAGACGTTTATGGGGGACGTGCGCCCGGTGGCTTCGGGGAGTATAGCCAGCCGCCTCCGGCCGGTCAAATTCGGGGCCTGGTCATAGACTTTCGCGGATGGGAGGGCTAAGGGTTGTAAAGGGCGCTTGCCCACACGACTGCCCCGACACCTGCGCGTGGCAGGTGACGGTCGAGGACGGCCGCGCGGTCAAGCTGGCCGGCGACGCCGTCCACCCCTTCACCCACGGCGGTCTCTGCGCCAAGGTCAACCACTACCTCGACCGCGTGTACGGCGAGGAGCGGCTGCTCTACCCAATGCGCCGCACCGGTCCGAAGGGCGAGGGGCGCTTCGAGCGGGTCTCCTGGGAGGAGGCGCTGGGCGAGATCGCCGGGCGGCTGAGGCAGATCGTGGCCGAGGACGGCGGACAGGCAGTGCTGCCCTACAGCTACATGGGGACCCAGGGGCTGGTCCAGGGCCAGAGCATCGACCGCCGCTTCTTCGCGCGGCTGGGCGCCACTCGCCTGGAGCGCGCGATCTGTGCCAGCACCGGCTCCTCGGGCGCCGCGGTGACCATGGGCACCAACCAGGGCATCCTCCCGGAGGACATCGCCCACGCTCGCTTCATCGTGCTCTGGGGGACCAACACAGTAGTCACCAACCTTCACCTCTGGCGCTTCGTCCGGCAGGCGAAGGAGGCGGGAGCGACGGTGGTCGTCATCGATCCCGTCAAGACCCGGACGGCGGAGGCCGCGGACTGGCATGTCCGCCCCCTGCCCGGGACGGACGCGGCGCTGGCGCTGGGGATGATGCACGTCATCGTCGCCGAGGGCCTACATGACGCGGACTACGTCGAGCGCTACACGACCGGGTTCGACCGCCTCTGCGAGCGCCTGCGGGACTATCCGCCGGAGCGTGCCGCCGAGCTGACCGGGCTGGCGGCGGAGGAGATCGTGCGGTTGGCTCGCGCCTACGCCGCCGGCTCCCCTTCCCTCATCCGGACCCTGGTCGGCATGGAGCACCGCGCCCACGGTGGGATGGCGTTCCGCACCATCAGCTGCCTGCCGGCCCTTACCGGCGCCTGGCGACAGCGCGGCGGCGGGCTCCTCTTCCTCACCGCCGGCCTGCATTTCGAAGCCCTCAACGCGGAGGCGCTGGGGATGCCGGAGCTGGAGGACGAGTCGATCCGGACCGTGAACATGGTCCAGGTCGGACGCGCCCTGACCGACCGAACGCTGAAGCCGCCGATCCGGGCGCTGCTCGTCCATTCGAGCAACCCCGCCGCCATCGCTCCCAACCAGAACCTGGTCCTGGAAGGCCTGCGCCGCGAAGACCTCTTCACGGTGGTGCACGAGCAGGTGCTTACCGACACCGCGCGCCACGCCGACTACGTGCTGCCCGCCACGACCCAGGTCGAGCACCTCGACCTCGTCTTCTCCTGGGGCCACGAGTACCTGACCCTGAACCTACCCGCCATCGAACCGGTCGGCGAGGCGATCCCCAACACCGAGCTCTTCCGGCGGCTTGCCCGGGCGACGGGCTTCACGGAGGCCTACTTCGAGGACACCGACCTCGACCTGGTCCAGCTGGCGCTGGCCTCCGGCCACCCCCACCTCGAGGGCATCACCTTCGAGTCCCTCCTGCGGGACGGCTGGGCCCGGCTCAAGGTGCCGGAAGGCTGGACGCCCTACGCCGAGGGCGGCTTTCCCACCCCCTCTGGTCGGGCCGAGTTCTACTCGGAACGTGTGGCCCGCTCGGGCGAGGACCCGCTGCCTGGCTTTGAGCCTTCCCCGGAAAGCAGCGCCGGCAACCCGGCGCTGGCGGCACGCTACCCGCTCGCCCTGGTTACCGGCAAGTCAGCCCTTCACTTCCTCAACTCCAGCTACTCGGGGCTGGAGCGGCACCGCAAGGCGGAGGTGGAGCCGAAGCTGGACCTATCGGAGGTCGACGCGGCGGCGCGGGGTGTCGCCGACGGCGAGATGGTCCGGGTCCACAACGACCGCGGCTCGGTCTCGGTGCGTGCCCGCGTCGGCGACCGCGTCCGGCCCGGCGTCTGCGCCATGCCGTCGGGTTGGTGGGCCTCGTTGAGCCCGGGCGGGTCTTCGGCGAATGCCCTGACGCGGGACGGCCTGGCCGACCTCGGCGGCGGAGGCGACTTCCACGACACCCTGGTCGAGGTGTCGCCGGCGGGCTCCTAGCGCATCGGCAGCGCCTGCAGCGAGGCCACCGCCTCATCGAGCCGGGAGCGCGGCAGGCGGCCGCTCAGAACCGCGTTGCGGACCGCGTCATAGGTGGCGTCGGCGACGTCCAGGTCGTGCGCGATCATGACCATGTCACCGCCGGCGAGAAGGTATTCGACGGCGGCCTCCGGCGCCGGCGTCGAGCTGGTGATGGCGCCCATCTCCATGTCGTCGGAGAGGATGGCGCCCTTGAAGCCGACCACCGAGCGCAGCTTGTCGACGGTCACCGGCGAGAGGTCGGCAGACCGCGCCGAGTCCAACGCCGGGTAGAAAAGGTGCCCGAGCAGAACGAAGTCTGCCCCATGCGTCGCGGCGGCCTCGAAGGGCGGCCACTCACGCGCCTGGATGGTGGGCAGCGTCTCGAGGATGGTCGGCAGCTGCGTCTCCGAGCTGACCGTGGTCGGGCCGTGGCCGGGAAAGTGCTTGGCGGCCGCCAGCATGTGGCCCTCGTGAATCCCGTCCACCGCCGCGCCGACCGCCGCCGAGACGGCCGCTGGGTCCGTGCCGTAGCACCTCCCCCACATCACCGAGCTGGGCCCGTTGCAGACGTCCGAGACCGGGCCCAGGTCGAGGTCGAAGCCGACCGCGTGGATGGCGGCCGCCATCTCGGCGCTGGCGGCCTGGCCGACCGGCATCGGGGAGCAAGGCACGCTGCTCAGCGCGATGCAGATGCCACCTCCCTCCTGGTCGGTGGCCGCCAGCAGGCGGTGCCGGTCGGCCGCCCGGAACTGGCCGAGCAAGGCAGACATCTCCGCCGGAGTCGAGGCGTTCTGATTCAGGTTCACGACCAGCAGCCCGCCGAATTGCCGCTGCCGCCAATCGGCCAGGACAGCCTCCGTGGCGGGGCCTTTGAAGCCGACCATGATCACGGCGCCGACCTCCTCGTCCAGGGTCAGTCCCCCCGGTCCGAGCTGGACGGCGACGGTCGGCGAGGGTCGCGGCGGGATGGCCGCGTGGGCAGGCGGCGAGGGCCGCGGAGTCGCCACCGCGCCGCTACTGCAGGCGGCCAGCAGAGCCGCCAGCACCAGGGCGCTAGCGCTCTTTTGCACCCGTCCCGTTCGTCTCGGAGAGCTTCCAGCGCAGCCAGGCCTCGATGAACTCGTCGAGCTGGCCGTCCTGGAGCACCGCCTGCACGTTGCCTTCCTCCACGCCGGTCCGGACGTCCTTCACCAGCGTGTACGGCTGCAGGGTGTAGTTGCGGATCTGGGAACCGAACTCCGCCGGCAGCATCTGCCCCTTCAGATCGTCGATCTGCTTGGCCGCCAGCATCTGCTTGCGCTCGAAGAGGCGGGCTCGCAGCATCTTCATCGCGATCTCCCGGTTCTTGATCTGCGAGCGCTCGTTCTGGCAGGTGACCACGATCCCGGTCGGCAGGTGCGTGATCCGGACGGCCGACTCGGTCTTGTTGACGTGCTGCCCGCCGGCGCCGCTGGAACGGTAGGTGTCGATCCGCAGGTCGTCGGGATCGATCTCCACCTCGGCCTCCTCCTCTTCCAGCTCCGGCATCACCTCCACCAAGGCAAACGAGGTATGGCGGCGGTGGTTCTGATCGAAGGGCGAGATCCGGACCAGGCGGTGGACTCCGTGCTCGCCGCGCAGGAGCCCGTAGGCGCGCGGGCCGCTGATCAGGATCGTCGCCCCTTTCAAGCCCGCCTCCTCGCCCGGTGTCGCCTCCAGGATCTCGGCGCCGAAGCCATGGTTCTGGGCCCACTTCATGTACATCTTCATCAGCATCTCGACCCAGTCCTGGGAGTCGATTCCACCCGCGCCGGCGCTGATCGAGACCAACGCGTTGTGCGACGCGTAGGGGTCTGTGAAGAGCAGCTCCAGCTCCCGGCTGCCCAGCTCTTTGGCGATCGTGCGCGACTCGGACTCCAGGTTCTCGACCAGCTCGGGATCGTCGAGCTCGGTCAGCTCCGCGACATCGCGGGCACGTGCCTCGAGCTTCTCCCAGGCGCTGCCCTCCTCGCGCAGCGCAGACGCCTCCTGCGCGTAACGTCCCGCCTGCCCGGGGTCGTCCCAGACGCCGGGGCGCGCCAGCAGGTCCTCTAGCTCGGCCGCCCTCTTCTGCTTGGCGGGCAGGTCAAAGGTGCTCCTTCAGCTGCACGATCCGTTCGAGCAGCTCTTTGGGGCTGAGTTGTGGGTTATCGGCCATGGCAGCGCTTGTACTTCTTACCCGATCCGCAGGGACAGGGATCGTTGCGGCCGACCTTGCCGCTGTTGACGGCGGCCGCGCCGGCGCCCGTCAGCTGCCGCTCGCGGCGGGCCGTGCCGTTGCCACTGCCGTTGGTGGTCGCCCCGGCCGGCTGCGCGGGGCCCGTCTCCACGAGGCGGCGGGGAGCCGGCGCCGGCGGCGGCTCCTGCTGCACCTGGACCCGGAACATGTTTGCCACGATGTCGGCCTGGATCGAGGCCGTCAGCTCCTGGAACATGGTGAAAGCCTCGTTCTTGTACTCGATAAGGGGATCTTTCTGGCCGTAGGCGCGGAGACCGATGCCCTCCCGGAAATGCTCCATCTGGGTGAGGTAGTCGACCCACTTGGTGTCGATCGTGTGGAGCATCACCCAGCGCTCCACCGAGCGCATTAGCTCGACGCCGACCTGGTCCTCCTTGGCCTGGTAGGCGGACATCGCCGAGGAATGGACGGTGTCAGCCAGCGACTCCCGGCCCTTGGCGAGGGCTTCGGGCGGCAGCTGCGACCCGGGCGGGATCGGGAAGTAGGCGCTCAAATAGCGAACCAGGCCGTCCAGGTCCCAGTTCTCGGAGTGGCGGCTCTGGCAGTGCACCTCCACGCCCTTGTCGATCAGGTCGCGGATGTACGACTCGACGTTGGTCCGCGTGTCGGCGCCTTCCAGGATCTTGCGCCGCTCGCCGTAGATGATCTCGCGCTGCTTGTTCATCACGTCGTCGTACTCGACGACGTGCTTGCGGGCGTCGAAGTTGAATCCCTCGACCTTCTTCTGCGCGCTCTCGATCGAGCCGGCCACCCAGCGGTGCTCGATCGGCTCCACCTGGAGCTGGTCCATCAGCTTGCCGATCCGGTCGGCGGCGGGCCCGAAGATCTTCATCAGGTCGTCCTCGAGGGAGATGAAAAAGCGGCTGGACCCGGGGTCACCCTGGCGTCCGGAACGCCCGCGGAGCTGGTTGTCGATGCGCCGCGACTCGTGGCGCTCGGTGCCGATTATGTGGAGTCCACCGGCCTCGCGCACGCCGTCGCCGAGGACGATGTCGGTACCGCGGCCGGCCATGTTGGTGGCGATCATCACAGCGCCCGTCTGCCCGGCGTCCTTGACGATCTCCGCCTCACGTTCGTGCTGCTTGGCGTTCAGGACGCTGTGCAGCAGACCGCGTTTCTCCAGCATCCGCGCCAGCCGCTCCGACTTCTCGACGGAGACGGTGCCGACCAGGACCGGGCGGCCCCGCTTGTTCATCTCCAGGACCTCGTCGATGACCGCCTCGAACTTCGACTCCTCGGTCTTGTAGATGACGTCCGGGTGGTCATCGCGGATCATCGGCTGGTTGGTCGGGATGGAAACGACCTCGAGCTTGTAGATCTTGTGAAACTCCTCCGCCTCGGTCACCGCCGTACCGGTCATGCCGGCCAGCTTGGGATAGAGGCGGAAGAGGTTCTGGAGGGTGATGGTGGCAAGCGTCTTCTGCTCTTGCTGCACCTTCAGCCCTTCCTTGGCCTCGACCGCCTGGTGGAGGCCGTCCGACCAACGCCGGCCCTGCATCAGCCGGCCTGTGAACTCGTCGACGATGATGATCTCGCCATCCTTGACCAGATATTCGCGGTCGCGTAGGAAGAGCGCCTTCGCCTTCAGCGCCTGGTTGATCTGGTGCGCCTCGACCACGTTCTCGAGGTCGTAGATGTTGGGGATCTTGGCCCAGCGCTCCATCTTGGCGATGCCCTCTTCGGTGAGGGACGCCGACTTGTGCTTCAGGTCGACGGTGAAGTCGACCTCCTCCACCAGGCGGGCGGCGTAGCGCGCGTACTCGTAGTACTTGTCGGTCGACTCCTCGCCCTGCCCGGAGATGATCAACGGCGTGCGCGCCTCGTCGATGAGGATGGAGTCGACCTCGTCGACGATCGCGTAGTTGAGCTCCCGCTGCACGCACTGCGCGAGGTCCTGGGCCATGTTGTCGCGGAGGTAGTCGAAGCCGAACTCGTTGTTGGTCCCGTAGGTGATGTCGGCCTGGTACGCCTCGGCGCGGGAGATGGGCCGGAAGTGCTGCAGCCGCGGGTCCGAGTGCTTTTCGTCGAGGTACTCGGGGTCGTAGAGGAAGGAGCCCGATTCCTGGACGTTGCCGCTGTTGTCGCGGACCTCGTTCTTGATCACCGCCACCGACAGTCCGAGCACGTTGAAGACGGGGCCCATCCAGCCGGCGTCGCGGCGGGCGAGGTAGTCGTTGACGGTGACGAGGTGGGCGCCCTTGCCGCTCAGTCCATTGAGGTAGAGCGGAAGGCTGGCGACCAGCGTCTTGCCTTCACCGGTCTTCATCTCGGCGATCCGCCCGGTGTGGAGGACGATGCCGCCGACCATCTGCACGTCGAAGTGCCGGAGCCTGATGGTGCGCCGCGCCGCCTCCCGGGTCAGCGCGAAGGCCTCGATCAAAAGCGCGTCGAGGTCCTCTTCCTGGGCCCTCAGCCTGAGCGCGTCGGAACGTGCGCGAAGGCCGGCGTCGTCGAGCTCTTTCAGCTCCGGCTCGAGCTCGGCGATGGCCTTGGCCGTCGAGAGGTGCTGCTGGACCTCCCGCTCGTTGGGGTCGAGCAGCCTGGTGAAGAAAGACGCCACGGGGGTTTTTGTCAGTCGCTCCTCAGGTGATCAGTGGTTCGATGATGGCGACCGAGCCGTCCGAGCGTCCGTAGACGACCCGGAAATCGCCGCTGTCCTCGTCCAGGAAAAGGTGGAAGAGGTGGCCGTTGGCCTCCAGGGCCGCGATGGCCTGCTGGATCGACTCTGCCTTCACCCGCTGTGTTACCCGTTCGGGCTCGTCGGTAATCTCCCCCGAGCCCCCCGGGGCGCCGGCGGGCTCGGCCGTCTCGGGGCCGGAATGGTGCCGGTCGACGATCTTGTCCTTCAGCTTCAGGACTTGGCGGTCGACCTGGTCGAGGGCTAGGTCGAGCGTCGCCTGGAGCTCACGGCCCCGTTCCTCGGCCTTCAGGACCGGCTTCTTGCGGCCGTCCATGTGGACCAGGATCTTGACCGCCTTGCGTGATCTTCCACCCCTTCTCGACTCGGGGTCGAAGTGGACCTCTGCCTCCAACACCTTCTCGAAATGGCGGCTCAATTTGCTCAGCCGGCGCTCGGTGTAGGCGCGCAGCCGGGAGTTGAGCTCCTCGGTCCGGTCCTGGATCACAACCTTCATGAATGGGCCTCCGCTGACAGGAGCAGCTAGAACCCTGAGTCTAGCCCGGGTGCCCGCCCACGCGACCCGTTAACAGAGAACTGGCGTGGCGCCAAGGCCGGGTTTACCCCGGCCGTTTGAGTTGTCTCAAATCGAAGCCAAGACGGTGCTGCTGGGGGGTTCTGCCCCCCGCCCCGTGCGTCGCGCCAAGGCCGGGTTCACCCCGGCCGTTTGAGTTGTCTTGAATCGACACCAAAACGCGGCGCCGCTGGGGGGGTTCCGGAAGGGGGGGCCTGCCCCCCCTTGCACCTCAGCGTTGCGCCATCATGCGGGGGTCGGGGAACAGGGACTGGATCTCGGCCGGGAGCTGCAGGCCCATGGTGAACATCCGGTCCAGGATCTTGGGCCGGATGCCGGTGGGCTTGAAGTGGCCGATGATCTTGCCGTCGGCGCCGGCGCCCTGCGACTCGAACACGAAGATCTCCTGCATGGTGATCGTCTCGCCCTCCATGCCGGTGACCTCGGTGATCGAGACCACCCGCCGGGAGCCGTCCCGGAGCCGGGCCAGCTGGACGAAGATGTTGATCGCGCCCACGACCTGCTGGCGGATCGCCTTGACCGGCAGCTCGATGCCCGCCATCAGGACCAGGGTCTCCAGCCGGGCCAGGGCATCGCGCGCGCTGTTGGCGTGGATGGTCGTCATCGACCCGTCGTGGCCGGTGTTCATGGCCTGCAGCATGTCCAGGGCCTCTCCGCCGCGGCACTCGCCGACGACGATCCGCTCCGGGCGCATGCGGAGGCTGTTGATGACCAGCCGCTGGATTGTCACCTCACCCTCGCCGTTGATGTCCTTGGGCCGAGTCTCCATCCGGCAGACGTGCTCCTGGTGCAGCTGGAGCTCGGCGGCGTCCTCGATGGTGACGATCCGGTCCTCGGCCGGGATGAAGCCGCTGAGGACGTTGAGGAAGGTCGTCTTGCCGGTTCCGGTGCCACCCGAGACGATGATGTTCGCCTTCGCCAGCACGGCCGCCTTCATGAACCCGAAACCACCCTCTGTGCAGGTGCCGAAGCGGATCAGGTCCTCGACCTGGAACGGATCCTTGGCGAACTTGCGGATGGTCAGCAGCGGGCCGTCGATCGCCAGCGGGCGGATGACCGCGTTGACGCGGGAGCCGTCAGCCAGACGGGCGTCGGCGAGCGGAGTGCGCTCGTCGATGCGGCGTCCGACCGAACGGACGATGAACTGGATGACGTTGAGGAGCTGGTCCTCGTCCTGGAACTTGATCCCGGTGAGGACGACCTTCCCCCCCATCTCCACGTAGACGTGGTCGATGCCGTTGACCATGACCTCGGTGACGCGGTCGTCTTCGATCACCGGCTGGATGGGGCCCAGCTGGGCGTAGTACTCCTGAAGGTCGATACCGGGGATTCGAACTGCCATCAAAGCCTCCCTGGGAAATCTGCGCGGTCACTATAACTTGACTTTTGCGATCGTGAGCCCGGTTACGACACCGCTTCCGGCGGCTCTCAATGCGGCCGCGCAGGCATCGAGCGTGGCGCCCGTGGTCGTCACGTCGTCGATCAAGAGAACGCTGCGGCGGCCGAGATCCTGCCCCTCCCAGGCGAAGGCGTCCCTCACGTTGTCCAGCCGGCGGAGCCGGTCGAGCCCCACCTGGGGCGGCGTGTCGCGGGTCCGAACCAGTCCGGGCAGAAGCGGGAGCGTGCAGAGGCGGGCCAGCTCCCGGGCCAGAAGCTCGGCCTGGTTGTAGCCGCGCCGGGTGCGGCGATCACGATGGAGGGGGACCCAGGCCACGGCTTCGGCGGCGACGCCGTCGACGGCCATCCGCTCGGCCAGGAGCAGGGCCAGCGGCCGGGCCAGCGGCCGCCGGCCCTCGTACTTGAAGCGGTGGATGGCCCTTTCGAGCGGTCCCTCGTAAGCCGCGGCCGAGCGAACCCGGGAGAGATGCCGGATCCGGCCCCGGCACCCGCAACCGGCACGCACGTGCTCGACCTCGGCGCCGCAGCGGCGGCAGAGGGGCTCCTCCAACCGCCGGGTTGCGGCCCGACAGGCCGCGCAGTACAGCGAGCCAAGGCGCCCGCACCCACCGCAGTGAGGCGGGAGAACCAGATCGAGGAGCGAGTCGAGCACGGCTCGACGCTAAGCGCCCGCCGCAAGCACCCCGGTTAACGAGCCGAGGCGAACTCCAGCTGCTCGCCCGGCTTCAGGTCGATGCCTTCCGTGCTTCCGGCGGGCAGCTCCACCACCTTGGCGGCGCCCCAGACGAGCCACACCGCCCCGTACCAGGGCGGCAGCCTGCGGTAGACCTTCTTCACGCGATCCAGGCGGTCCAGGAAGACCGCGTCGATCGGAAAGTTCATGAACAGCATGTGGATCCCGTTGCAGTGGTCGATCAGCATCCCGTGGCCGGTCGGGAGGCTGCGCCGGAACATCAGGCCGATGCCAGCGCCGATGAAGGTGCGGGGGCTCTCCAGCGTGGCCGCCAGGACCTTGCCGCTGTCGACGTGCACCAGCTTGAGGTCGGTCGCCGCCATGACGAGGCGACATCGTACCCTCCCTGGGGTGGAGCAGAAGGAGTTCGACAGCGATGGCGTTCGCGTCGCCTACTACCTGGAGGGACCTGCCGACGGGCCTCCGGCGCTCCTGGTGCACGGCTTCTGCAGCAACTTCCAGGTGAACTGGGTCGGCTCGCGCTGGGTCGAGAGCCTGGCCAAAGCCGGCCGCCGCGTCGTCGGCCTCGACCTGCGCGGCCACGGCCGGAGCGGAAAGCCCCACGATCCCGCCGAGTACGGGCCGAAGATGGTCCTGGACGTGGTCCGGCTGCTCGACCACCTCGGCTACGGCCAGTCCGACTATGTCGGCTACTCGATGGGCAGCCAGATCGGCGTGCGGCTCCTGGTCGGCGACGCGAGAGAACGGGTGCGGCGCGCCGTACTGGGCGGCGTCGGGATCAACGTCACCGAGTCCTGGCGGCACGGCGAGGCCATCGCGCGCCGGCTCCGCGGCGACGAGGGCGAGTCGAGCCCGGCCGCGCTGATGTTCTACAACTTCGCGGTCTCCGTGCCCGGCAATGACCTGGAGGCGCTCGCCTGCTGCATCACCGGCCGAGGTGAGCCGGTCACCGAGGACCAGCTCCGCGCCATCGCCACCCCCGTCCTGGTCGCGGTCGGCGGCGCCGACCCGATCGCGAGAGACCCCAAGCGCCTGGTCGAGCTGATTCCGGGCGCCGCGTACTTCGAGGTCCCCGGCCGGGACCACACCACGGCCGTGCCGTCCCGCGCGATCAAGGACCGGGCCGCCGAATTCCTGCAAGGGTGAAGCGGCGAGGGGCACGCGGCTCCCTGCTCCGGGCGAGCCTGCCCGTCGCGGCCGCCTTCCTGCTCTTCCTTGGCCTCGCCCTCCGGCTGGGCGCGAGCGACGGTTACCACTATTACCGGGCGATCGGCGTCGGCCACCTCTTCGCCGATCCGAGCCTGCTCCTGCCGGGCCAGGAGCAGCAGAAGCTCCCCGGGCTCGGCTTCGACGGCCAGTTCTACTTCTACATCGCCCAGGATCCGTTCCTGCGGAACCCGCTGACCGCCCCCGCGCTGGACAACTCGCTGCGCTACCGTCGGATCCTCTACCCGCTCCTGGCCTGGGCGCTCTCCCTGGGCCACCGGGCCTGGCTTCCCTACCTGCTGGTGGGGATCAACGTCGCGGCCTGCACGGCCGTGGTCGGCGCAGCCGCCACCGCCGCGCGGCGAGCCGGCCGGAGCGCCTGGCTGGCGCTCGCGGTCGCCGTCTTCCCCGGCGTCTGGGTGTCCCTCCTCCACGACCTGACCGAGCCGCTGCAGCTGGCACTCGCCAGCTGGGGCGTGCTGCTGGAGTCCGCCGGCCTGCTGCTGCTCTCGGCGCTGGCCAAGGAGACGACCGCGATCGTGCAGCTGTCGGAGGCAGTACGGAGCCTCGCCGCACGCCGCTGGTCCCCGGCGCTGCGCAACCTGGCCGGCCTGGCCGTCCTCGCCGTCTGGTCGCTGGCGGTCATGCGCTTCGTCCACGCCCATGCCGGCAACCTGGCCGCGGACTTCCTGACGCCGCCCTGGGCGCCGGTGACCGCGCTCATCGAAGGTCTGTCCAACCCAGCCCTCTACTTCTTCCTGGTCCCGGCGCTGGGGATCTGCGTGCTGAGCCTGGTCCGCCTCGCCTGGACCCGCGATCGCTTCGCGCTGGGGGCCGCCGCCTACTCCGCCGTCGGCCTGCTGGCGGGCATCACCACCTGGCAGGACCCTCTCGCCGAGTACCGGAACACCGCGCTGGCCGGGGTGCTGGTCTTCATGAGCTGGATGGGCGCCCGCGACCGGCTGGGATTCGTGGTGGTCGTCCTGATGCTCTTCGCGGGTGCCCTGGCACTGGGAGCTGTGGCCACCTCCTGAACGGGAGGCTGGTCAACCCCGCCTGACGTAGCGCACACGACGGCGCGTCCGGTGGACCCTCGATCCCTTTCCCACGATGCTGATCGAGCCGTCGGCCTCCAGGACCGCCAGCTTGACCTCGTCGAGGTCATCGATGCCGTGCTCCCGCATCGCCATCAGCGCGTCTTCCTCGCTGACGCCCTCTCGCTCCATGACGCGGTCCAGGAAGTGCCCATCCTTGACGATGACCGCCGGCGGTGCGGCCACCAGCCTGTGGAAGGCGGGGATGCTGTCGAGGCGGCCGACCAGGAGGTTGGCGAGCAGGAGCGAGAAGATGATGATCACGCCGCCCAACAGCGAGGAGTCCGGGCCGGTCATCGCCGGCTGCACGGCGTTCGCCACGAGCAGCACGAAGACGAGGTCGAAGAGGGTGAACTGGCCGACCTCGCGCTTGCCGAAGATCCGGAGGCCGGCCAGCAGGGCCACATAGACGACGACGGAG
>Ga0209577_10002758_pt1 | contig 16688 bp, 12 predicted proteins | sample GraSoiAngelo_109_FD_185874 | JGI IMG/M metagenome (GOLD analysis project Ga0209577, IMG submission 185874) | Grasslands soil microbial communities from the Angelo Coastal Reserve, California, USA - 14_0903_12_20cm (SPAdes) (version 2) | ecosystem: Environmental > Terrestrial > Soil > Grasslands...
TCGCCTCGAAAACGACCGAGCAATGGCGCACCGGTCTCACCGAGACAATGCGGGGGTTTGTTGGCAGCGATGCCGAGTTCGCAGTGGATCATATTGACGAGAACGCCTGGCAATGCCTGACCGATCGCATGAGTTATTTGCAAGGCGACCTGACAGATGCCGAAATGTACCGCCGGCTTGACGCGCATCTCGTCGGACTCGACAAGACGGCAGGAACTGCGGGCAATCGCCTCTTCTATCTCGCGATTGCGGACCGCTTCTTCAGTGTGGCGGTTGCGGGCCTCGGAGCGGCGGGCCTGGTCACGGAAAAGGAGGGACAATGGCGCCGAGTCGTGATCGAGAAGCCTTTTGGCCATGACTTGAATTCGGCCAAGGCACTGAATTCCGAAATCCTAAAACATCTGCAAGAACATCAGATTTACCGCATCGATCATTTTCTAGGCAAAGAAACCGTGCAGAACATCATGGCGTTACGGTTTGCCAACGGTCTCTTCGAGCCGATCTGGAACCGAGAACACATCGACCACGTTCAGATTACCGCTGCGGAGACTGTCGGGGTCGAGCAGCGGGGAAAATTTTATGAGAAGACCGGCGCATTGCGTGACATGGTCCCCAATCACGTCTTTCAACTACTGGCAATGACCGCGATGGAGCCGCCGATCTCCTTCGAGGCCGATGCGGTTCGGGCGAAAAAGGCGGAAGTGATTGAGGCGGTACGTCCACTCGATCCTGCACAAGCGCTGGAGAACGCAGTGCGTGGCCAATACGATGCCGGCACTGTGCTGCGCAAGGCCGTCCCGGGGTATCGGCAGGAGCCTGACGTAGCGCCGGATTCGAGTGTCGAGACCTACATCGCCTGCAGGTTGCAAATAGATAACTGGCGTTGGGCGGGTGTCCCGTTCTATCTGCGTACCGGCAAATATCTGAAGCGGCGCGTTACGGAGATAGCAATCCGTTTCCACCAAGCGCCGTTTACTCTTTTCCGCGACACAGACGTCGAGAGAATGCATCCCAATTGGATGATCCTGCGCATTCAGCCGTGCGAAGGTATCGGGCTGGAGTTTGCGGCTAAGCGCCCGGGCCCAACGGTGAAACTGAGCAACGTCACCATGGACTTCGCCTACGAGGACTATTTCAAGACCGCGCCGAACACCGGCTATGAGACGCTCATCTACGATTGCATGATCGGCGATGCGACCTTGTTCCAGCGCGCCGACAATATTGAGGCGGGCTGGGCGGCTGTTCAGCCGATCCTGGATGTTTGGGCAGATAATCCGCCGTCCTTTTTTCCAAACTATACCGCTGGGAGTAACGGTCCGTCCGCGGCTGACGAGCTACTCGCACACGACCGTCGCGTCTGGCGACCTCTCGATCAACAAGCAGCCTAAGTTATGCGAAAAAAGAGAACATCACTTAAACGGTTACCGGCGTGGAAAGCCCTCGCCGATCATAGCAAGGAGATCAAAAAGCTGCACCTGCGAGAACTATTTGCTACCGACTCTACCCGCGGCGAAAAGCTCGCGGCGGAAGGCGCAGGTCTGTTTTTGGATTATTCCAAGAACCGAGTCACTGAAACCACCCTGAATCTGCTGCAGCAGTTGGCCGAGGAGTGCGACTTGCGCGCAAGGATCGACGCCATGTTTGGCGGCGAGAAAATAAACACCACGGAAAAGCGCGCCGTGCTGCACGTCGCATTACGGGCGCCGAAGAACGCAACCATACTGGTCGACGGTAAAAACGTCGTGCCGGCAGTGCATGACGTGCTCGACAAGATGGCCACGTTTAGTAATCGGGTCCGCAGCGGTGAATGGGTCGGGCACACGGGTAAACGAATTCGGAACCTTATTAATATAGGTATCGGTGGCTCTGACCTTGGACCGGTAATGGCCTACGAAGCTTTACGATACTACACGGATCGCAGCCTCACCTTTCGCTTCGTCTCCAACATCGACGGGACCGACTTCGTGGAAGCTATTCGCGACCTCGATCCAGCGGAGACCCTATTCATCGTTTCGTCCAAAACCTTCACCACGCTGGAAACAATGACTAACGCGCAAACCGCGCGGGACTGGCTCTTGAAAGGACTAGGCGGTGACAAAGCTGCCGTAGCCAGACATTTCGTCGCTGTTTCTACAAACGCCGAGAAGGTCTCTGCCTTTGGCATTGATACGGACAACATGTTCGGCTTCTGGGATTGGGTGGGTGGACGTTACTCGATGGATTCGGCCATCGGCTTGTCAACCATGCTGGCAATCGGACCGGACCACTTTCAAAGCATGCTCGACGGCTTCCATCAGATGGACGAGCACTTTCACACGACGCCTTTCGCTCAAAACCTGCCAGTTCTTCTTGGGTTACTCACCGTCTGGTATACGGACTTTTTCGATGCACAGACCGTCGCCGTCCTTCCCTATGAGCAATACCTCAAACGATTTCCGGCTTATCTCCAACAGCTAACGATGGAAAGTAACGGCAAGCACGTCACTTTAGATGGCAAACAAGTCAACTACGATACCGGACCTGTCTATTGGGGTGAACCTGGGACGAATGGGCAGCATTCGTTCTATCAGTTGATCCACCAAGGCACGCGCCTTATCCCGTGTGATTTTATCGCCTTCGGTCACGCACTTACGCCGCTTGGGCGGCATCACGACATGCTTCTGTCCAATGTCTTCGCCCAGGCGGAAGCGCTCGCTTTCGGCAAGACGGCAGAGCAAGTAAAGGCGGAAGGCACGCCTAGGTGGCTGGTGCCGCATCGTGTCTTTGAAGGTAATCGGCCGTCGAATGTTATCCTGGCTGACCGGCTAACTCCCGAGGCGCTTGGCAGACTGGTAGCGCTTTATGAACACAGCGTTTTCACTCAGGGCGCGATCTGGAACATCAACTCTTTCGATCAATGGGGTGTCGAACTCGGCAAAGCTCTCGCTCAACGGATCATTCCGGAGTTAGAAGCTTCATTGGAGCCGGAGCTGAAACACGATAGTTCAACCAACAATCTGATCCGCCGCTACCGCCAGATGAAACTAAAGTCATGAAAAGCCCTGAGTTGAACAACGAGCAATTGCGAACAACTGATGGAGAATGAGTTATGAAAAAACAAATCACAATGCAGCTTGGGATGATTGGTCTTGGCCGAATGGGTGGGAACATGGTGCGGCGCTTACTGGAGAAGGGACACAAATGCGTCGTGTTTGACCGCTCTCCCCCACTAGTCGGCGATCTGGTCAAGGAGGGAGCTGAGGGAGCTAGCTCATTGGCGGACCTTGTGGCAAAGCTCGAACGACCGCGAGCTATCTGGCTGATGGTGCCGGCGGCGGTAGTTGATCAGACCATCGGTGAACTGTCACCGCTGCTCGAAAACGGCGATACCATCATAGACGGCGGCAACTCTTACTATGTCGATGATATTGAACGCGCGAAAGGCTTACGTTCGCTAGGTATTCACTATGTCGATGTTGGAACCAGCGGCGGCATCTGGGGCCTGGAACGTGGTTATTGCATGATGATCGGTGGCGACGCAGAGATAGTTCAACATCTCGATCCTATTTTCGCCGCCCTCGCGCCGGGCGCTGGCGAAGTACCGCGCACGCCCGGCCGGGACAAACTTGGCGGTACGGCCGAACAAGGTTATCTGCATTGCGGGCCGAACGGCGCCGGCCATTTTGTGAAGATGATCCATAACGGGATCGAATACGGAATCATGGCCGCGTATGCGGAAGGGATTGGTGTTTTGAAAGCCGCTAATGCGGGCAAGCGTGAAAGCGCAGTAGATGCCGAGACAACGCCGCTGCGGAATCCGGAGCATTACCAGTACGACTTCGATCTAGCTGATATTTCCGAAGTCTGGCGGCGCGGCAGCGTGATTGCTTCCTGGCTGCTTGATCTGACTGCATCCGCCCTTGCGACCGACCCGCAGCTCGCGAATTTTGCCGGCCGAGTTTCTGATTCAGGGGAGGGCCGTTGGACAATTAAGGCGGCAATCGATGAAGGCGTGCCGGTGCCGGCGTTGACGGTAGCTTTGTACGAACGCTTCTCCTCGCGCGGCGACGCTGATTACGCCGACCGACTGCTATCCGCGATGCGCTATGGATTCGGTGGTCATCTGGAGAAACACCGAACGAAAGCAGCTTGATATCATATGACTCTACCAGCGACTTCTGTGAAGACTAACAAGGAACGTGAGGTGTCATCTACAAGAACGCCTACTACGGTTCGTCTTCTTCTTGCCGATGTAGATGGCACCCTGGTAACGCACGAGAAGGTGCTAACGGAGCGTGCGCGTGCCGCAGTCGTAAAAATGCGGCGTGCGGGAATTCAGTTTGCGATTACCAGCGGCCGTCCGCCGCGTGGCATGGAAATGCTGATCGCGCCGTTGGCCCTCACCACACCTATTGCTGCTTTCAATGGCGGCATGTTTGTCAAGCCAGACCTGTCCGTCATCGAACAACGTGTGCTACAGGCCGACATTATCGAGCCCGCGATGGAGACGATGCGCAAGCATGGGCTGGACTGCTGGATCTATCGTGGCACGAACTGGTTCGTGCGCGACCGCCATGGACCACATGTCGATCGCGAAGAATGGACGGTGAAATTTCCTCCCACGGTAGTGTCGGATTTCAATGGCCTGACGAATGACGTCGCTAAGCTAGTTGGGGTAAGTGACGATCTCGAAGCAGTCTGTAAATGTGAAGCAGCGGTGCAAAAACAGTTCGCCTCGAAAATTCATACCAAACAATCCAATCCCGGACGCGAAACGTTAGTCTCAGCGGCACGTTCGCAGCCTTACTACCTCGATGTAACTCACCCGGAAGCGAACAAAGGCTATGTCGTTACGCGTCTATCTGAGATGCTCGATATCTCCATTGCTGAAATTGCAACCATCGGTGACATGCCGAACGACATTGCCATGTTCAAAAACAGTGCGTTCAGCATCGCGATGGGCCAGGCGAGTGAAGAAGTGAGATCTGCGGCCAACTATACCACAAGCTCATCCGAGGAAGAAGGCTTCGCAAAAGCCGTCGAAGAGTGCGTTCTGAAATGAAAAAGACTCGCGTCGTCATTGCCGGTGGCGGATTTGGCGGGCTCTACGCGGCGATGTATTTGGAGAAGGGGCTAGCGCGTCGCACAGACGTGGAGGTCACGCTGATCAGCCGCGAGAATTTCATTCTCTTCACCCCGATGCTGCACGAAATTGCCGCAGGCGATCTTTTGCCGAGCGACATTGTGAATCCGCTGCGGCGCATTCTTCGGCATGTGAAGTTCGTCGAAGCGGAGGTTCGGGAGGTCGATGTTAACGCCCGAAAAATCCGCTGTGTTCACGGAATCGGGGACGTCGATCTTGAACTGGAGTACGACCATCTGCTCCTCGCACTCGGTTCGGAGACAAATTTCTTTGATAACCAGGGAGCACACGACTGGGCGGTAACGATGAAAAACGTGATGGATGCAACTCTGCTGCGGAATCGCATGGTTGCGTTGCTAGAAGACGCCGCGCTGCAAAAAGATGAAGCCGCTCAGCGTGAGCTGCTCACATTCGTAACGGCCGGAGGCGGATTCGCCGGTGCAGAAACGACCGGCGCGGTCAACGACTTTCTCCGCGAAACGGCAAGATTTTATCCCTCGTTAGGCGAGAACATGATTCGAGTCGTGGTCATTCATCCGGGCCCGTATTTGTTGCCGGAGCTTGGCGAAGAATTGGGTCGTTATGCCGAACGGAAGTTAATCGAGCGCAAAGTCGAAGTGATCAAAGGCGTGAAGGTGGCAAGCTACGATGGTTCGATCGTAAAATTGAATGACGGCAGATCGATTCCGGCGGCAACACTCATCTGGACAGCGGGTGTGAAACCGAGCCCCGTGATCTCGGCGTTACCGGTCACGAAAGAGAAAGGACGGGTTCGCGTAAACGAAAACCTCGCCGTTCCGGGAGCGACTGGATTGTGGGCAGTTGGCGATTGCGCAGCGGTTCCCGATTCGCGGAGCGGCCAATTTTATCCGCCCACGGCGCAACACGGCTTACGGGAAGGGGTTATCGCGGCAAAAAACATCGAGCGCACTATTCTTGGTCAACCGTTAAAGGCATTTCGATTTCAAACACTCGGATTGCTGGCAGCTATTGGTCATCACACTGGGGTAGCGATGGTATTCGGAATGAAGTTTTCCGGTTTCATCGCCTGGTGGTTGTGGCGATCAATCTATTTGCTGAAGCTTCCCCGTCTCGCCAAGAAGCTGCGAGTTGTGATTGCGTGGACTCTCGATCTTTTCTTCGGGCGAGACATCACGCAGATAGTCACTTTGCGCGATGTATGGGAGATCACTGATCGACTGGGCCGCGTTCGAGCGCAGAGGAAGCAGGCGGCGCGGATAACAACAAATCCCGCGCTAGACACTTCGCCGCAACGCGCGATAACACGATTATGAAACGATCCGTTGTTTTCAGCGCTTTGCTAGTCGGGGCGTTGCTAATTCCCGCTTGCTCGCGCAAAGGGCCGCAAGCTGGTCTATCTGCGCCCGAAGTTTTGGTGACAACGGTTGAGCCGCGCGACGTGCCGCGGGTGCTCGAACGTGTCGCGACGCTCGACGGTTTCATCAACGCCAACATCAACGCGCAGGTACAAGGCTACATCGTTGCACGCGATTACACAGAAGGCAGCATCGTAAAAAAGGGCGATCCTCTTTTCCAGATTGACCCCCGTCCGTACGAAGCCGCGTTAGCACAGGCCAAGGGAACACTGGCAAAAGATAAAGCTAACCAGGTAAAAGCAGATGCAGATGAAAAACGCGCTCTAGACTTATTCAACAGGAAAGTCATCAGCGACCAGGAGCGCGATACCGCGACTGCAGCTGCAGGGTCGAACAGAGCAAATGTCGAAGCTGATGAAGCGGCAGTGAAACAGGCCGAGATCAATCTTGGCTACACAAAAATTACGGCGCCGATCGACGGTGTAGCCGGATTTACGAATAATCAGGTCGGCGATCTTGTTGGTCCGAGCACTGGACCGCTCACCACAGTTTCACAAATCGATCCGATCAAAGCCTTGGTGACCGTTGGCGAGGGGCCGTGGACGGATTTCATCTCCCGTCATCGTGATGCCAACGAACGCCAGCGCTACATCAAATCACTCGACTTCGAGTTGCTCCTCAGCAACGGCGAGGTGTATCCGGAGAAGGGTAAATTTTATGCGCTCGATCGTAGCCTAGACGTAAAAACGGGTTCGATCCGTTACGAAGTGACATTTCCAAATCCGGGAAACATTTTGCGGCCCGGACAATTCGGGAAGGTGCGGTTCGTCGCCGATATCAAAAAAGGCGCGATGGTTGTTCCGCAGGAAGCAGTGAACGAGCTGCAGGGCAGTTTTCAAGTCGCCGTTGTGGGCGACGACAGCAAAGTGAGCATTCGCCCGGTAAAGATGGGTGAACGCATCGGCGCGCTGTGGGAAGTGACTGACGGAGTGAAACCGGGTGACAAAGTCGTGGTACAGGGCCTCCAAAAAGCGCGCGAAGGATCGACCGTGACGGTAAAGGAGTGGGCATCGCCCGCACAAACAGTCGCGTCCGACGGTTCGCCGGCGCAAAAAACGCCCTGATCTGCCATGTCGGAGTTCTTCGTCAGGCGTCCGATTGTTGCAATCGTCATCGCGATTTTGATGACTTTGATCGGCGGCGTCTGCATTCTGGCTTTGCCAGTCGCACAATATCCCCAAATCGCGCCGCCGGAGATTCAGGTGCAAACGCACTACACCGGCGCGGACGCGCTCACGATCGAGCAATCGGTTGCGGCGCCTATCGAGCAGCAGATGAGCGGCGTTGACAACATGAACTACATGTACTCGATCAACGCCAACAGTGGTGACATTCGGTTGATCGTGAATTTCGACGTCGCGACCGACCCGAACATCGATCATGTGCTGACGCAGATCCGGGTTTCGCAGGCGCAATCACAATTGCCCGCCGACGTGATCAATTACGGCCTCACGGTTAAAAAATCGACTACAGCGCCCTTGATGCTCATCGCGCTTTATTCGCCGAAAGGAAGCTACGACGGAGTTTTTCTCGCGAACTACGCTTATATCAATCTGGTCGATCAACTCACGCGCATTCCTGGAATCGGGAATGTTCAAGTTTTCGGCGCCGGCCAGTATGCGATGCGGTTGTGGGTGAAGCCTGACCAGCTCGCCAAACTCGGCATCACTGTTCCGGACATCATCTCCGCCGTGCAGAAGCAGAACACGGTTAATCCCGCCGGACAAGTCGGCGGCGAACCGATTCCAAGCGGACAGAAATTTACTTATACCGTGCGCGCGCAAGGACGTTTACAAACACCGCAGGAATTCGGGGAGATTGTCGTGCGCGCGAATCCGGATGGCTCATTCGTGCGCGTGAAAGATATCGCGCGGATCGACCTTGGCGCGCAAACCTACAACTTGAAGGGGCGACTGAACGGCCAACCATCGGCAATCGTCGCCTGTTACCAACTGCCGGGCACCAACGCGGTCAAAGCAGCGCAGGGAGTGCGACAATTTCTGGCTGAAGCGAAGCAACGCTTCCCCGGGGACATGGATTTCGCGTTCTCGCTCGATCAAACGCTTTCGGTCACCGAAGGCATGCGCGAAATCGTGAAGACGCTGTTTGAAGCGCTCGCGCTTGTGGTTTTGGTTGTCTTCATCTTTTTGCAAGGCTGGCGGGCCACGCTAATTCCACTGTGCGCCGTGCCGGTCTCGTTGGTTGGCACTTTTGTTTTGTTCCCCTTATTCGGATTTTCGATCAACACGCTTTCCCTTTTCGGTCTCGTGCTCGCGATCGGCCTCGTTGTCGATGACGCGATTGTCGTCGTTGAAGCAGTCGAACGTCACATTGAGGAAGGAATGAATGCACGCGACGCGACTCTCCAGGCCATGCGTGAAGTGTCCGCACCGGTGATCGGCATCGCGCTCGTACTTTCGGCGGTATTCATTCCGACGGCCTTTCTTCCGGGAATTACCGGCAGATTGTATCAGCAGTTTGCTCTCACGATCGCGATCTCGGTCATCTTCTCCGCGTTCAACGCGCTTTCACTCAGTCCTGCGCTTTCCTCGTTGTTGCTGCGGCCCCGAAAACAGGGTCGCGGTCCGCTCCGTTGGTTTTTCGATCGATTCAATCGCGTGTTCGGCAGCGCAACGCACGGCTATGTGAACTGGTCGCGCCTGGCCATTCGAAAAACCATCCTCAGTTTCGCGTTGCTCGCCGTGCTCGCGGTTGGCGCAGGCTTTTTCGGATCCAAATTACCGAGTGGCTTTATGCCGGAAGAAGATCAGGGCTATGTTTTTGTGGCGCTGCAATTACCCGACGCAGCTTCGCTTGAGCGCACGGACAAGGTTTGTCGAGAGATCGAAGATTTTTTGAGCAAAACACCCGGTGTGCAATACATCACCAGTGTCGTCGGCTTTAGTTTGCTGAGCCTGGTGTCCGACACCTACCACGCGTTTTTCTTCGTCAATTTCAAGCCTTGGAGCGAACGAACCAAGCCGGAGGAACAATACGAGGCAATCAAGGCGCGAATAAATAAGTACCTCTCAACTCTTCCTGAAGGTATCGCCTTTGCTTTTCCCCCACCGGTGATTCCGGGCGTGGGCACTTCCGGCGGATTTCAATTCATATTGGAAGATCGCTCGGGCAAAGACGTCGCGTTCCTGGCGCAAAATATGAAGACGTTTTTAGAGGCAGCTCGCAAGCGACCCGAACTCAGCACTCTCATTCCGACGTTCCAACCGAACGTGCCGCAGGTTTTCGTCAAGGTCGACCGCGACAAAGTGATCAAGCAGGGGATTGATCTGACCTCGGTTTATCAAACGCTGCAGACGTTCATGGGCGGATTTTTCGTAAATTATTTCAATCGCTTCGGCCGGACATGGCAAACCTACATCGAGGCAGAAGGTGATTATCGTACTGATGCGAAGAATGTCGGTCAGTTCTTCGTTCGCAATTCGAACGGCGACCCCGTGCCGCTCGACGCTATCTCCAGTATCCAAACCATCGCCGGCCCGGAATTTACGTTGCGCTACAACGAATATCGCTCGGCACAAATTAATGGTTCCTCCGCGCCCGGCTACAGCTCGAATCAAGCGATGAACGCTTTGGAAGAAGTTTTCCGGCAGACAATGCCCAAGGAAATGGGTTACGATTATCTCGGTATTTCGTACCAGGAGAAGAAAGCGCAGCAAGGCGTTCCGCCGACTGCGGTTTTTGGAATGTCGCTCCTTTTCGTTTTTCTTATTTTGGCTGCACTCTACGAAAGCTGGTCGCTGCCGTTCAGCGTCTTGTTAGGCACGCCGGTCGCGGTGTTCGGCGCGTTTCTCACGCTGTGGCTACGCGGGATGCAAAACAACATCTACGCGCAGATCGGTTTGATTATGTTGATCGGCCTCGCCGCGAAGAACGCGATCCTGATCGTCGAGTTCGCAAAGGATGAATACGAAAAGGGCAAACCGCTGCTCGATGCCGCACTCGAAGGCGCGCGGTTGCGGTTGCGGCCGATCCTGATGACTTCTTTCGCCTTCATTTTCGGCTGTTTGCCGCTGTGGTTTGCCAGCGGTTCCGGCGCGGTCGCTCGCCGGGTTCTTGGCTCGACCGTAATTGGTGGAATGATCGCCGCGTCGGGCATCGCCATCTTCCTTATACCCGTTACCTTTTACGTGATCGAGCGGCTCTTCGCTGGCCGGCCGTCCGCCAACGAACCGCGAGCTGAGCAGCCCGCCACCAAAGTGCCGCCGCCCCAACTCAACCCGCAGCACCCCTAACCGCCAAACCAGCTCTACTATATAGGTACGGATCATCTGCTGTCGACGCCCTCCAGGACGTCCGCGAGCGCTTCAGGCCGGCTGACGTGCGGGCAATGTCCGCCGGGCAGCTCAATTGGTTCTACGCCAAGCAACTCGCGAGCGGCTTTGCGCTGCCACTCCGGCGTAATCGTCCGATCATCACGACATATGATGTAGCTGGACGGGACCGAAGGCCACGCGCGCAGCGGACATGGTTCTTCCAAGGCCTTCCTATTGTAGAATACCAACCGTGTCGACAGGACCCATTCGAGGCGATCCGGCGGACAATCGTGATAGACGAATTCCAACGCGACCTTCTCGTCCTGCGGATTTTGTCTGACCCATGCCCGGTTGAACATCGACGGATCATTCCTGTGCTGTTCCATGACACTGATACTTGGACGCGGAACTACCGCGGCCAGGACTACCATGCGCCGCGGAGACCAGCGCTCGGCGATCAACGTCAGGTACATGCCACTCGCAGAGTGTGCGACACAGATAACATCGGCCGAGTTCATACCAGAGCGGTCGAGAGCATTTACGATGGTCTCGGCATGCCAGATCAAGCCTTGGTCGGTCCGGGTCACTTCAAACGCAGGAGTGAGGACGCTGTGACCCCGCTGTTTCAGTTCGTGGACGAGCAGCTTCCAACCTTCGGGCCCCTGTCCGCTTCCGTGAATGAGACAATACGCGGTCATCGTTGGGAACATAACTGTCCCCAGAATGACGCCGTTCGACAAGCTCGGGCCGACAGGCGAGAAAGCCCGAAGCCCGAATCAATGACGAAGACGGGAGCAGAGATAACTTGATCTAGTGGTGGTGCGACGGCCACAACGCTCCCTTGTACCGCTCGCCACTGGAGCTCGACGCGCGCGCCCCGATTTTAACGCGGACGCACGCGTACGAGACTCCGTTACAATCTTACTCAGGCGATATTGACCTCAATTTCTTTCGGTTTGGCCTTCTCGCTCTTCGGCAGATGCACCGTGAGCAAGCCGTTCTTGAACTCGGCCTTCACCTTGTTGGCATCAGCATCTTCCGGGAGAGTAAAGCTGCGCATGAAGGTACCGTAGCCGCGTTCAACGCGGTGATATTTCTTTTTCTTCTCTTCCTTCTCGAACTTGCGTTCGCCGGAAATAGTAAGAACACCGTTTTCCACGGTCACCTTCACCTCTTCTTTCTTCATCTCGGGCAGCTCAGCCTTGATCAGATATTCCTTCTCATCCTCGGTGATGTCCGCCACCGGCGTCCAATCCGCCAGAGTAATGTCTTCCCGACCGTGCCCATTGCTGCGGCGCATTGGCCGGCCGAAAAGGTTTGAGAGACGGTTCTGGAAGTCTTCCATTTCTCGAAGTGGCTCCCAGCGCGTTAGTGTATTAATCATGGTGGTTTGTTTCCTTTCGTTTCGTCCGTTTTCTTTTCTATAGGTCACTATAGGACACACCTGCCTGAAGTCGCGGTATCTTAAGTTGCCATTTTAACCGTCACGCTGAAGCCGAAACGGCCCCGCTTTACCGAATTCCCCAATCGATTAGAACATGAGTTATCGTGCACTGGATGCGAACCACTTCGACAACCCGAGCACACTTATCAAAAAGGGAGACAACTTCAAAAGCGCTGCCGAAGTGAAGTTAAAGAGAACTGAAACCATACCGTTCAGGAGCGAATAACTCAGCGATGATTGCGACAATTTGTCGAGTTGCATAAGCAAACACACCGCCACGATCAGAGGAACACCAACAAGGGCAATGAGGTGATAGCCAGAGCGCTTGCGAAACTCGCTGCGTGCAATCAGCCACTCCCCTGACGAACGACCGTCGTAGCCTGACAAACCATCAGTTTTTTCCAATACTTTCGTGCTCATTTCCGGCTCCTCATTGTGTTCCGCTATTCACAAGAACGACGAACGAGCACGCCGAATCAGGACAATATTTTGCAGCTGGGCACGGTTCGCGTTTGAATGGTGTAGAAGCTACAAGCCTTAAATTTGGGGGGACGCACGCCGTCGCGGCTCAACTCTTCTGCAGCCGACACCAGCCTTCGCAGTGTTACGGCTCGGCAGGCGGTCGCCTCTACACCTCTCCCTCGAAGGATAAGGGATTTCCAAAAATTACTGGCCATTGAGCAGCCCTCTTATATAAGCAGACGCGTCGCGTAATGCTTTTCAATTCGCTCACCTTCGTCGTCTTCTTCGTCGTTGTCGTGACGCTCTACTGGAGCATCCGATCGTGGAACGCGCGCAAAAACCTGCTCGTAGTCGCGAGTTACGTTTTTTACGGAGCGTGGAATCCCCCTTTTGCCGCGCTTCTTTTTTCAACCACCAGCATGGATTTCTGGCTCGGGGCGCGAATTGGGAAAGCCTCAACTCCGCGATCAAAACGAGGCTGGCTCGTGGCCAGCGTGTGCATGAACCTGAGCATGCTTGGCTTCTTCAAATACGGAAACTTCCTGCTGGAAAATTTCCAGTGGCTGCTCGCACGCATCGATATCATTTATCATCCGCCCCACCTCGACATTCTTCTGCCGGTTGGCATCTCCTTTTACACGTTTCATTCGCTCTCCTATACCCTCGATATTTACCGCGGCGTTCTCCAGCCGACCCGATCGTTGCGTGATTTCGTTCTCGCAGTCTCTTTTTTCCCTCAACTGGTCGCCGGACCAATTGTGCGTGCCGGCGATTTTCTCCCGCAATTGGTCAGAGCACCACGCTTGCGCCTCGGACAAGTCCTCTGGGGTTTGCTCTTGATGACGCTCGGCTTGTTCGAAAAGATTGTCGTCGCTGACACTCTACTTTCCGGATCGGCCGATCGTATTTTTGGTTACAGTGGCCCGCTCAGCGCGCTCGATTCGTGGATTGGCGTGCTCGCGTTTGCCGGGCAGATATTTTTTGATTTCGCCGGCTATTCCACCTGCGCGATCGGCGCGGCTTTATGTCTCGGTTTCCACTTGAAGGACAATTTTCGTTTTCCTTACGCGGCCATTGGCTTTTCCGACTTCTGGCGACGCTGGCACATCTCTCTTTCTACGTTCCTGCGCGACTACCTCTACATTCCCCTCGGAGGTAATCAGGTCCGGCCATTACGCGCCGCTATCAACCTGGTGATCGTGATGTTTCTCGGCGGTCTCTGGCATGGCGCAGCCTGGACCTTCGTGATTTGGGGATTACTTCATGGTTCTTATCTGGTCATCGAACGCGTGGTTCGTGTTTTATTTGAAAACAAACCCTGGGCCAATAATTTCGCAACGCGTGCTCTGGCTGGGTTCGCCACTTACGGCGCGGTTTGCATCGCTTGGGTCTTTTTCCGCGCATCCGACTTCACCGTCGCCAGCCGAATGCTAGATGGGATGTTCGGCCGTCACGCCCACGGTGACGCCATTCTTTCAACCCGCGAAATCCTGCAAGTGGCCATCGTCACTATCTGCGTAATTGGGGTGCATTGGACGTTACGTGACAGCAACATCGAAACCGCGGTGACTCGACTCCCGCGTTGGGTCGTCACGACGACGTGGGCTTTGATGGCGTGCGCCATTGTTCTTACTCAAGGAAACAGTAATGCCTTCATCTACTTCCAGTTTTAAGAACAGACTGCGCCTGCCGCGTTTATTTTTCCGGCAACCAACCGAAGCCGAAAGCGTGCACGGCGGACCGCCCTTGGAATTCGAGCGCCCGATCCCGCCGATACCGTGGCGCGGCATCACGGTCATCGTCGCGATCATTGTCATTGCCGCGACAACCGCATGGGAAATTTATTGTCGCTCGATTGGTTATGGTCCAACCCTGAACGATAACGAAGATCTTTGGACGCTGGTTAGGCGAAAAGTCGAGCCCGAATCGATCGTCATTATCGGCGATTCCCGTGGCTGGTACGATCTCGACCTCGATGAACTGCAAGAAGCTCTTGGCAAGCGCCCTCTCCAACTCGCTGGGGGCGGAATGTGTGGCTATCCCGTCCTGGCCGATTTGGCCAACGACAACAATTTCCACGGCACCGTCATCTGCAGCATCGCGCCGCGTCTCTTTTTCGCGCCACCGGGCACGCCGCCATTCGAGCGCGGCGAAAAAGTAGTAAAGCGATTTCACAATCAAACCCCGGCCCAACGCATGAGCGAATACCTTGCTATGCCACTGGAGGAACACGTCGCCTTTTTGAAACAAGAAGAACTCACGCTCGACGATCTGCTCAAAAGCATTCCAATTCCGAATCGCCCCAGGGCGCTCGTACCACCGCGCCTGCCGCCCTACTTCGGCACGGAAGATCGCGAACGTCGCTCCCGCATGATCGAAGCGTGCGCCGATCCCAACGGAGAACTCGCGCGCATGATTCAAAAAATTTGGATTCCGCTTTTTACTCCGCCTCCGCCGCCAAGTTACATTCCGAAAGAGGAATTCATGGCCGGAATCGGAAAGGCAATTGAGCAACGTTTTGCTGATGCCGCGGTCGCAGTCGAAAAACTGCGTGCACGCGGCGGCAAAATTGTTTTCGTTAGGCTGCCCGTTAGCGGCGGCCTCAAGCAACTCGAAGATCAAACCACGCCTCGCGCAAAAATCTGGGAACCGCTACTGCAACGGACCAATGCTCCCGGAATTTACTTCGAAGATTATCCCGAACTCGCCGGTTTTAATTGCCCCGAATGGTCGCATCTATCTGCCGGCGATTCAGTCGAGTTCACCAGGCGCCTGGCTCCCCACCTTCGCACGGCATTGAAGATGTGACGCGGAGGAGCGGGTACATTATCAAATGAATATGCTGCGATGCCGGGAGGCGGATCAACCAGTCCTTAATGCCAGTCCGGCTCGGACCTGTTAAGCCGACGGGAATGAAGCGGCTCCTCTGGCTGGATATCGCAAAAGCAATTGCCATTTGCTGGGTCGTATATTTTCATTTTTTCAACACTGTCTTCGAGCACACACAATTCCCGGCCGAGGACTGGAGCAATCTTGCCGCAGGCACCGTTACCGTGATCCGGATGGTGTGGCTAAAAATTTCCGGCATCGGTTTTCACGCCGTCGGCGTTTTCATTATTCTCAGCGGCTGGGCGCTGATGGAATCGACTGCGCGACGGGCGGAATCCTCTTCATTGAAATGGAGAAGCTGGTTTGGCGCACGTTTTCTCCGGCTTTATCCGATGTATTGGGTAGCGCATTTGGTTTATCTTGTCTCGCCCTTTGTCGCCCGAATCGAGCCGGTAGATAGCCGGATCATACTGAGCCTGCTTGGTCTGCGTTTCATCGATATTACGATGAACTTCATGTACCTCAACGCCGCCTGGTGGTACTTCTCCATGCTCATCCAGTTTTATGTAATGTTTCCCCTGCTGTTCTGGGCGGCACGGCGTTTCGGACCGTTTGCTTTCTTATTAATGGCATGTGCGCTGGGATTTTTCGTCCGCTATTTGCTACTGGTTGTTTATCCGCAGCATGGCTTCTGGGTGCTTGGTGGTTTTGCCGTTTGCCGGTTGCCTGAGTTCGCCTTGGGCATGGCTTTGGGAATGTGGCACAAACAATCGCCTGCTCGGATCGAGTGGTTTCTTCTTCGCGGCGTGGGACTACTTGCAGGACTCCTCTTGTATCCGGCTGCGATGTGGCTGTATCACAATGGAATTACTTACGTCTTTGTCGATTTTGCTACTGGCGCTTGTTGCCTGCTCGAAATCGTCGGCGTCGCTGGAATTATCTGGCGATTTGGCAGTGTGGCCAAAGTATTCGGCTTAGTTGGCGCGTTCTCCTACGGTCTGTATCTCATTCATCAACCTTATGTCATCTGGCTGGGACTTCGTATTCGGCCGATATCGGCATGATTATTTCTGCTGGTCTTCGTCGCAACCCTGGCGGTGCTCAGTGCTTGGGGAATTCTGCTGGAGAAATCGACAAACACACTCGTAAACAAACTTATT
>Ga0209577_10002759_pt1 | contig 16676 bp, 10 predicted proteins | sample GraSoiAngelo_109_FD_185874 | JGI IMG/M metagenome (GOLD analysis project Ga0209577, IMG submission 185874) | Grasslands soil microbial communities from the Angelo Coastal Reserve, California, USA - 14_0903_12_20cm (SPAdes) (version 2) | ecosystem: Environmental > Terrestrial > Soil > Grasslands...
GTCGCCGCCACCAGCGACAGCGGAATCGTCACGAGGCTGATGAAGGCGGCGCGCCACTCGAGCAGGAACGCGACCAGCACGAGCACCACCAGGACGCAGCCGATGATCACCGCGAGGGTGAGGTTGTGGATGGCGAGCTGGATGAAGGTGGCCGGCCGGAAGATGTGCTTGTCGATGTGGATGCCCGAAAGGCCCGGGCGCATCTCGTCGAAGGCGTGATCGATGCCCTGGGTGACCGCCACCGTGTTGGCGCCGGGGAACTTCTCGATCACCATCAGCAGCCCGGGCCCGTTGTCCACGACCGCGTCGCCGATGAGCGGTGGGTGCCCGTAGGTCATCCGTGCGACATCCGCGATGCGAACGGTCTTGCCGTTCTGCTTTCCGAGCGGGACCTGTCCGAGGTCGTGCGGCCCGACGATCGGCAGGCTGGCATGGACCGGCAGGCGCTGGCTCGCGTTCTCGAGGAAGCCGCCCGTTCCCACGACCGAGCCCGTCGCGAAGCGCAGAAGGCCCGCGTCGAGCGCGTCGCCGGTGATGCTCATGACCTGTCTCAGCGTCACCCCGCGGGCCTGCATCCGGCGGGGCTCCGTCTGAACCTGCAGGACCTGCGGCTTCTCTCCCCAGATCGCGACGTTCGCCACGCCCGGCACGCGCAGGAGCCGTGCCCGGATCCGCCAGTAGGCGGTCATCGAGAGCTGCTCGGGCGTGAGGGTCTTCGAGCTCAGGCCCACGGCCATGATCCGGCTCGTGGCCGACACCGGCGGGTACATGCTCGGTGTGGTCACGAACGTGGGCAGCTGGGTGGCCGCCGTCTGGAGCCGCTCCTGCACGTAGCGCCGCGCCTGGAGCAGGTTCGTGCCGGATCTGAACAGCATCGTGATCGCCGTGAGCTGCGGGACCGACTCCGAGCGGATCGTCTCCACGTTGGGCACGCCGCTGAGCGCGTTCTCGAGCGGCACGGTCACGAACTCCTCCACCTCGGAGGTGGACAACCCGAGCGCCTCGGCCTGGACCTGAACCTGGACCGGCGCGAACTCGGGGAAGACGTCGAGCTTCTGGTGCCCCAGCTGCTGGGTCCCGAAGTAGACGAGTGCGAATGCCAGCCCGATGACGAGGAACCGGAATCGCAATGCCGACGCGACGATCAGCCGCACCGGCTTACCGCTCCTCTCCCTGAACCCCTGTCTCGGCGCCGTATAGCTCGTCCCCACCCACCGTGACCACGGACTCCCCGGCCGCCAGGCCCTTCCTCAGGTAGGCGACGGACCCTGAGATGCGGTCGACCTGGACCGGGTGGCGGATGTAGACGCGCGGGTCCGGGTTGGTGAAGACGGACGGGACGCCGTTCGCGTCGTACAGGATCGCCCCGTACGGCACCACGACCTCCCGGGCACCAGTTGGACTGGTTCGCGCGACGGCCCGGGTGGTCTGGACGCCGATCCGGGCGTCGGCGGCGGCCGAGAGCTCGACCCGCGTGAAGGGGGTCCCAGCGATGTGGGTCACCCGGGCGGGCTGCGTCCCCTGCTCGTCCTTCGACGACGAGGACCCGCAGCCGGAGGCGCCCAGGGCAGTGAAGATCAGTGCGGCGCAGGTCCACGCCGTCATTCGTCGCATCGCTACGTCCCCCTCGCTTGCCGCGGGCTCGTATCGGTCCCTTCGTCCGCCTCGGTTGCGAGCGGTTCCGCTCCCACCGGGATCGCGGCTCCGAACGCGAGGCAGATCGCCGGGACGATCAACAGGTTCACGACCGTCGCCGTCACCAGGCCGGCCAGGATCACGACGGCCATCGGTTGGGTCAGCTCGTTTCCGGAGGCGCCGCTCGCGAGCGCGAACGGGAGGACCGCGACGGCCGTGACCACCACCGCTGCGGCCGTGGGGGCGAACTGCTCGACCGCCACCCGCATGGTCAGGTCCGCTCCCGGGACGGCGCCCGGTTGTCGCTGGGCTTCCTGGATCCGGGTCACCAGCGCCACGGCCGGCCGCACCGCAAGCCCCACCACCGCGAGCAATCCGGCCATGGCTCCCAGCTGGTTCAGGTCCTCACCGAGGAGCGCCGCGATCAGCCCGCCGGCGGCGGCCAGCGGGACCGTCAGGAAGATCACGAATGCAAGCGACCAGCTGCCGAACGCGGCCTGCAGCAGCAGCAGGATCGCGATCTCCGCGGCGATCAGGTAGATCACGAAGGTCCCGTGCTTGGTGCCGCTGTCGGTCGCGCCACCCGTCGTGCTATTCGCTGACGGGTCGAGTACCTCCGCGTGATACTCGAGCGGGAAGGGCGTGCTCTTCAGCCTGTCCTTGATCTCGCTGCGGACAGAGTCCGGGTCGCCGCTTGTCTTGACGCTGACGTCCACGTAGCGGGAAGTCGCGTCGTGCGGGATGTCGATTGGATCCGCCGCGACCCGGACGCTGGCCACGTCGCGCACCGGGACCTTGCCGCCGGCCGGAGTGTCGATCAGCAGGTTGCGCACGCTGTCGAGGCTCTGCGACGCCGCCGGGATGCCGCGCACGACGACGTCGAAGACCTTCTGCTGCTCGAAGAAGTTGCCCACGGTCAGGCCGGACGTGAGGGTGGCCAACGCCCGGCGCACGTCGCCGGGCTTGATGTCGTGTCGGAGCGCCTCGGCCAGGCTCACCTGCAGCTGGAGGGTTGGCTGCTCGATCGGCAGCCCCTCGATCCGGGTGGAGCGGACCCCTGAGAGCTCGCCGGCCATCCTCTCGATCTCCACCGCCTTCCGCCGCAGGATGCCGTAGTCGTGCCCGTAGACCCGCACGTCCACCGTGCTGCTCGGGCCCTCCAGCACCCCCGCGCTCCGGTCATCCTCGTAGGTGGTCACGTCGCTGTGCAGGCCGGGCGTGCCGTCTACGACCTGGCGGACGCGCCTGAGCGCCCTGTCGTAGTCCGCGCTCGGCGCGATCCGTACCCAGATCTCGCTCGAGTTCGTCGCGACGAGCCGATCCGAGCTCACCGCACGTCCCACGTCCGCGTCCACGCTCCGGATCCCCGGGATCACACGCAGCTCCGCGGCGGCTCGCCGCGTTATGCGGTCCATCTCGGGAAGCGAGGTGCTCGGCGTTCCCTCCCAGCGCACCAGGATGTCGCGATCCCGGAACGATGGCCGGTCGGGCTCCTCTAGGAACGGGACCATGACGAGGCCGGCCAGGCCCAGGGCCCCGAGCGCCAGCAGCGCCCTGGCGGGCGTGTGGACTGTGCGCCTCACGGTCGCCGCGTAGGCCTGCCTGATGCGCGCGCCGAGGACCGCTCCAGGCCGTCGCCCTGGACTGCGTTCATACAGCAGCACGGCGAGGGCGGGCGCGACCGTGAGCGTGATCACCATGGCGGCCAGCACAGCCAGCCCGTATGCCAGCGCGAGCGGGTGCACGAACGTGGCGGCGAGCCCCTGCGCGACCACGATCGGCACAGCGGTGACCATGACGATCAGCGTCGCGTACGCGATCGGCGTGCGAACCGCGGCGGAGGCTGCGAGGACAAGAACGGCCGACGACTCCTCGCTCCCCTCTGCCCGCCGCGCGCGGACCGTACGCGCGATCTCCTCGCTCGTGGCCACCGCCTGGTCGACCACGATGGCCACGGACATCAACAGACCGGCCACCACCAGGGCATTGACGGTGTAGCCGAGCGCGTCGAGCGCCCAGACGGCCGCGAGCAGCGCTAGCGGGATGGTGAGCGCGCTGATCAGGACGGTGCGCCACTCGAGGAGGAACGCGATGAGCGCCAGGAGCGCCAGTGCGAATCCGATCACCGCCAGCAGGGTCAGGTCGTGGATCGCGCTGTGGACATAGGACGCGGGCTCGAAGACGCTGGTGTCCACGCGAACGCCGCCTAACGCGGGCGCGAGCTCATCGAGCACGTTCTTGACACGGTTGGTGACCTCGATCGTGCTGGTGCCAGGCCGCTTGTAGATGGCCAGCAGCAGCCCCGGCCCGCCGTTCACGACGGCGTCGCCGATCAGCGGCTGATGTCCCGCGACCACATTCGCCACGCTGCCGAGGCGGGTGCCCTTCGTGCCCTCGACCGGGACCTGCGCCAGGTCGACCGGCTTCGAGAGCGGAAGCTGGTGCCGGACCTGGAGCCGCTGGTTCGGGCCGTCGAGGAACCCACCTGTGCCGGGGGTCGACGCGTGCAGGAACGTGAGTGGCGACACCAGCTGGGCGTTCCCCGCGGTCGAGATGATCGTGTCGAGCGTGAGGTTGCGGGCGCTGAGCCGGCGGGGGTCGACCAGGACCTGGATCTGGCGGTCCCGCTGACCCCAGATCGCGACGTTCGCGACGCCCGAGACACCGAGCAGCCGCGGCACGATCGTCCAGCGCGCCAGGATCGACAGGTCGACTGGTGAGATCGAGCTCGACGAGAGCCCGACCATCATCACCCGTCCCGTGGTGGAGACCGGCTGCAGCATCTGCGGCGGCGCCGCCACGTTGGGTAGCGCGGCGATCCGGGTGAGCTGCTCCTGCACCAGCGCGCGCGCGTCGAGGATGCTCGTGCCGTGCGGGAAGATCAGATCGATCCGGGAGACGCCGGGGATCGAGTCGGAGTGGAGCGTCCTCACCCCCTTGATCCCGCTCAGGAGGAAGTTCTCCATCGGAACCGTGATGAGCGACTCGACCTCCGCAGCCGAGAGTCCGAGGCTCTCGGTCTGGACCTCGACGGTCGGGGGCCCGAGCTCCGGCAGCACGTCCACACGGGTCTTGTCGAGGTTCACGGCCCCGAGGACCGTCAGGAGGGCCGCCACGGGTATCACGAGCAGCCGGAACCGGACGCTGCCTGCGACTAACCAGCGAAGCATCGAACTATGCGCCTACCGGCCGCCGGCGGCCTGGAATGACGCTCATCGAATGGGATTCCCCCCCGGAAATGGCGGATTCTGGGCGGCTTGTGCGCCGTAAGTCCGACGCAGGCCGCCTTACTTACCACGTTGGGGCAAGCCGCGTCGCGGGGGTCAGCCCCCGCAAGCCCGTGACCGCTTAACACAGGGCCCAGATCCGACTTAGCCCCCAACCTGCGGGGTCAGATCGCGTTTGAGCTAATGGACGCCTGGACTGGCCGCGCCCGGTAGGGGTTTGGGGTGGATACCAAAGCGACGATAATCCGGACATGGAAGTCTCGTCCCTGCCTCGGGCGGGCGACGGGCTCGTACCCCGATCGCGCCGGCTCTCCCGGTTGCTCTCCGATGAGCGCCTGGTCGAACAGATCAGGGGCGGCAGCGAAGCCGCGTTCGAGGCCGTCTACGACCGCCACCACCGAGGGCTGCTCGCGTTCTGCCGCCACATGCTGGCGTCCCAGGAGGAGGCCGAGGACGCGGTCCAGCAGACCTTCATCTCCGCGTACCGCGACCTCACCACGAGCGACAAGCCGATCCGGCTCAAGGCGTGGCTGTACACCATCGCGCGAAACCGCTGCCTGTCGCTCCTGCGCGCGCGGCGCGAGCAGCCGGTGGACGAATTGGAGCTGCCCACCGCCGGTCTATCGGATGCGGTGCTCGAGCGGGAAGACCTACGGCGCCTCCTCGCCGACGTGCGCGCGCTACCCGAGGACCAGCGCGCCGCGATCGTCCTCTCGGAGGTGGGCGATCTCTCCCACGCCGAGATCGCGGAGATCGTGGGGTGCGAGACCATGAAGGTGAAAGCGCTCGTGTTCCAGGCCCGCTCGTCCTTGCTCGAGAGCCGCCGGGCGAGCGAGATCCCCTGCAACGAGATCCGTGAGCAGCTCGCTACGGCGCGCGGGGGAGCCCTTCGGGCCGGGCCGCTCCGCCGGCACCTGCGCTCCTGCCCGGGCTGCTCGGAGTTCAACGAGCAGGTTCGGAGTCAGCGCCAGATGCTCGCCCTGGCCTTGCCGGTGATCCCCTCGATCGGCCTCAAGCAGAGCGTCCTGGCCGCGGTCGGGCTTGGCCCCGGCGCGGCAGGCGGCGTCGCGGCCGGCGGCGCGCTCGCCGGCGGCGGCGCGGCCGGCTCGGGCGTGGCCGCCTCGGCCGGCGGGGCGGCCGGCTCGGGCGTGGCGGCGTCGGCAGGCGGGGCTGGCGTTGGAGCGGGCTTCGGCGCCACGGGCATCGGCGGCACCCTGTCGACCCTCGGCGCCGCGGGCGCGGCGAAGCTCGCCGTGGCGACGGTCGTGGCGGTGGGCGGGGGCCTGGTCGTGAACCACGCGGTGAGCACGAGCAGCCATCACGCCGCGCCGCATTCGGTCTCGGGCGGCTCGAAGCAGCACAGTGGGGCGGGTGGGCAGGCCGGCGGCGCCGGAGCGGGCGCCACCTCGCAGTCACACGGAGGCGCGGCTGGCGCGAACGGCGCCAAGGGATCGGCCGGCGCGGGCAAGGGGCAGTCGACGGGCGGCAAGTCGGGCGGCGGCCAGGCCAAGGGCAAGGGCAACGGCAAGGGTCATGGCGGGTCGAGCGTGCAGCGCGGGCACGAGCACGGGCACAACGTGAGCTCCGGGAGCAGTAGCTCGTCGACCGCCAGCGACGGGAGCCACCACGGCGGCGGTTCCTCCAACACCGGGACGAGCGACACCGCCTCGTCCGGCACGACCGACACGACCACGTCGACCACGACGTCGGACACGTCCTCCCACGGCCACAGCGTTCCGCCGCAGTCGCACGGTGGTAACGCCGGCGGCAACGGGCACCACAACTCCACGCCGCCCCCGGGGAAGGGGCTCGGCGGCTAGCCCCGCTTGCTGCCCACCGGCACGCCGAGCAGCGCCGCCTCCACCTCTCGCAGGCGGTCCACGTCGCCGCGCATCCCGGCCACGGCGTCGTTGAAGAGGAAGGCTTCCGCTAGCCGGACGATCGCGTAGGCCAGCGTCGAGGTGTCGACCGGCGGGTCGTAGGCCCCCGCGCGGACCTCCTCGTCGATCACCTCCTGGATGCTCGCCACGATCCGCGGCTGGAGCGTCCCGGCACCGGACGTGATGATCCGCAGCGCCGTGTCGCGCTCGGCCTCCACGAACCGGCGCAGCGCGGGGGCGTCGGCGAGGCTGCGGTTGAACCGGTCGAAGGTGTCGAGCAGAGCCGGACCGCCGCGCCCCCTGACCAGCTTCCGCGCCTCGACCAGCAGGGGCTCGGCCGCCTGGAAGAGCACCTCGCCGATGAGCCCCTCGCGCGAGCCGAACCAGCGGTAGATGGTCGCGCGGCCCAGGCCCAGATCGGCGGCGATCGCCTGCACGTCCACGCGCCGCCCGCGGAGGTAGTGGTACAGAGCGCTGGCGAGCACCTCCTCGCGGCTCGCGGCGGGGGGGCGGCCGCGCGGCCGGACGGTCGGCGCGGTGCTCACATCGAAGAAGTTAGCGGCGATGGGCGACGGTAGCGGGACATCGACCGTGGGGCCGCTCGCCGGCGGGTCAGCCAACAAACGTACGAGGTCAAAGGCCCTGGTAACCCTGGCGTTTTGGGCACAGCCGGTGTAGCTTGAGCCTACGTCCCGAGGCGCCTGACCGTTCCTATAGCCGCCCCCGACGTAGCGCGTACCCCAAGCGCGTTAACCGTCTCACCAAACCACGGCACGGCTGCCGATGTGGGCGGATGTGCCGGGGACCCATGGAGGGCAAATGACTCGCGAGACCGCACGGATGCACCGGCCCCGTTTCCTCAGGAAGCTGCTGGCGGTGCCTGTTCTCGTCCTCTCGTTCTTCGTCGGCGCGCTGCCGGCGCAGGCGAGCAACACCGTCTCATCGACGTCGTCCGGCAAGTCGACCGGCTCGTACGTGACGCCGCCGGGCTCGTCGAACGGCCCGCCGGCGGGCGCGGGCAGCGGCCACCGGATCCGCTAACCGGACGGTTTCAACAGCCGTAGGTCGCGGAGGACCTGGTGGTCCAAGCGTCTCCGAAGCGCGGCACGCGTCCGGGATTTGGCGCGTATGTGGCGAGTCTGCTCGCGCTTGCGGTCGTGGGGTCGATCACGGTCCCGATGATCTGGCACGGGCGGTTCCCGCTCGGCGACGCCAAGCTTTGGCTGTTCGCTGCGTTCGTCATGCTGGGCGAGCTCCTGCCGATCCGTGTTCCGCGCGGCACCCATGTCGAGGAGGTGACTATCTCGTCTGCCTTCGCGCTCGCGGTGCTGATCGTGTTTGGTCCGTGGGCAGCGCTCGCGGTCTATGTCGGAGCGTGTCTGGTAGCGGATCTGATCCGGCGCACCGCTCCGGTGAAGCTGGCCTTCAACGCCGCGCAGTCCGCAGTCGCGATCTCGGCCGCCGGTGCCGTGCTGGGGCTTCTCGAGGCCGAGCACGGCCAGCTCGCAGGATCGGAGCTGGCAGCGATCCTGGCAGCCGTCGCGACGTTCTTCGTGCTGGACCACGGGCTCGCGGTGCTGGGTATCGCGTTGCTCGGCGGGGAGTCCGTCCGCGACCTTCTGCGCCGCGACGTCGCATTCCTGGCGTGGACGAGCGGCTTCCTGCTCACGCTCACGCCGATGGTCGTCGCGGGGGCGCATGAGAGCCTCTGGCTGATTCCGCTGCTGTTCTTCCCGATGCTCGCCATCTCGTTCGGGGGACGCCAGGCGGTCGCGAACGCCCATAGGGCCCTGCACGACGACCTGACCGGACTGCCAAACCGGGCCATGCTCTACAAGCGGCTCAACGAGGTCGGGGCGGATACCCGCGACCCGCAGGCGTCCGTCGCTGTCCTCCTCGTCGACCTAGACGACTTCCGCGCCGTCAACGACACGCTCGGCCACGACCACGGGGACACGCTGCTCGAGCAGATCGCCGCCCGGCTCGAATCCGTGCTCGAGCCGGACGAGCTGCTCGCGCGTCTCGGCGGTGACGAGTTCGCCCTCGTTCGGCCCGGTCGGTCCGACGGCGAGGCCCTGGAGAGCGCGGCGAAGCGGATCGCCGCCGCCTTCGGAGCGCACTTCGAGATCGGCGGCGTCTCGCTCGAGGTGCGCCCGAGCATCGGGATCGCGTCGGCTCCGGTGCAGGGCCTGCATCCGAACGACGTGATCCGGCACGCCGACGTCGCGCTCGACCGCGCAAAGGAGCGGCGCACGCTGTACGAGCTCTACTCCGCCGCCGACGACGAGTACAGCATCGACCGCCTGGTGCTCGCCGGCCAGCTGCGACAGGGCATCGACAGCGGCGAGCTTGTCGTCTATTACCAGCCCAAGCTGGCGCTGCAGAACGGCGGGCCGCACGGAGTCGAGGCCCTCGTGCGCTGGAACCATCCGGAGCTCGGGCTCCTCGGTCCGCAGGCGTTCGTGCCGCTGGCCGAGCACACCGGGCTGATCGAGGTCCTCACGGACAAGGTGCTCGACGCCGCGCTCGCGCAGTGCGCGGCCTGGCGGGGCGAGGGCCTGGAAGTGCGGATGGGCGTGAACCTCTCGGCGCACAGCCTGCTCGACAGCGACCTTCCGGCGCGCATCCTGGGGCTGCTCGACCGCTGGCAGCTTCCACCCGACTGCCTCCAGCTCGAGATAACCGAGAGCAAGGTCGTCGCCGACATCGAGCGCGCGCGCAAGGTCCTCGGCGCGCTCCATGCAGTGGGCGTCCGGTGCGCGATCGACGACTTCGGCACCGGCTACTCCTCGCTGGCCCAGCTCCAGCAGCTCCAGGTCGACGAGATCAAGATCGACAAGTCGTTCGTCATCGACATGGACACGAACGCCGAGGACGAGACGATCGTCCGCTCGACCGTCGAGCTGGGCCGTAGCCTTGGGCTGACCGTCACGGCCGAGGGCGTGGAGAGCGAGACCGTCTGCCGGCAGCTCACCGCACTCGGGTGCGACTACGCGCAGGGCTTCTACATCGGCCACCCGCTGCCCGCGCGCGGATGCCGGCAGGCACTCGCGGCGGCGACGAGGACCCTGGTGGGAGCACATGCGTAGGTCGCGGCGGCTGACGACGGCGCTCGTCTGCGCAGTCGCCCTCGGGGTCGCCTGCGCGGCGGACGCGGTCGCCGCGAGCGGTCCGTACGTGGTCGTCTACAAGGATTCGGTGCTGGACCCGACGGCCACGACCAACCAGCTTCAGACGAAGTACGGGTTCAATGCCCAGTTCGACTACAGCTCGGCGCTCAAGGGCTTCGCCGCGACGCTCACCGACGTCCAGCGGACATCGCTCTCCGTCGACCCGGCCGTCGCGTACGTGGCGGGCGACAAGCCGGTAAGCGCGTCCGGGCTCGTCCCGGTGGTGAGCGGGGAAACGGTTCCGCCGGGGGTCCGGCGCGTCGGCGCGGCGACGCTCACCCAGGCACATCAGTCCGCGAACGGCGCGGTGGCCGTGATCGACAGCGGCGTGGACCTCAAGAACACGGATCTCAACGCGGTCAGCGGCACGAACTGCGTGACGACCGGCACTGCCGCTCAGGACGACAACGGCCACGGCAGCAACGTGGCCGGCGTCCTCGCCGCCAAGGACACGGGCTCCACCCTCACGGGGGTCGCGCCCGGGACCAAGATCTACGCGGTGAAGGTCTTGAACTCCCGCGCCACGGGCACGCTCTCCCAGATCATCTGCGGGATGGACTGGGTGACCGCGAACGCCGCCGCCCTGAACATCAAGGTCGCCAACATGAGCATCGAGGGCTCCGGCTCGAACGACAGCAACTGCGGCGGCACAAACAACGACGCCTGGCACAAGGCGATCTGCCGCTCGGTGGCCGCCGGCGTCACCTACGTCGTCTCGGCCGGGAACGCCAAGGCCGGCTTCGCCTCCACCATCCCGGCCGCGTACCCGGAGGTGCTCACCACGACCGCGATGTCCGACACCGACGGGCTCGCGGGCGCGAAGGGCGCGGCGCCCAGCTGCAAGTCCGGTGAGAAGGACGACTCTTACGGCACGTACTCCAACTACGCGGTGAGCTCCACGGACATCGCACACACGATCGCCGCGCCCGGGACGTGCGTCGTTGGCGACAAGATCGGCGGCGGCACCACCACGTACTACGGCACGAGCCAGGCGGCGCCGCACGTGGCCGGCACGGTGGCGCTGTGCCTCGGAAGTGGCGGAATCGCCGGGCCCTGCAGCGGCCTCGCCCCGGCACAGATCGTGTCGAAGATCCGGAGCGACGCCGCCGGCTACGCCACCCTGAGCAACGGCTTCACCGGCGACCCGCTGCGGCCGATCACGGGCAAGTACTTCGGGTACCTGGACGCCGCGGGCCTCTACTGATCCGCGCCGCAGCGCGCGGTCCCAGCCTTCCGGCTCCGGCGAGCGGTTAGCGTACGCGTGAGCCGATGCCCTCGTCGAACGGATCACAGCCCGCCGCCCCGACGGTCGCGATCGTCGGCGCCGGCTTCGGCGGCATCGGGATGGGGATCGCGCTCCGGCGGGCGGGGATCGACGCCTTCACGATCCTGGAGCGGGCCGACGGGATCGGGGGCGTATGGCGCCACAACTCCTATCCGGGCCTGACCTGCGACGTCCCGTCGCATCTCTACTCGTTCTCGTTCGAGCCCAAGCACGACTGGTCGCGCCGGTACCCGCGCCGCGAGGAGATCCTGGTGTACCTCGAGCACTGCACGGACAAGTACGGGCTCCGTGACCACCTGCGGCTGAACACCGAGGTCGCATCCTGCGAGTTCGACGAGGTTTCGGGTCGGTGGTGGATCCAGCTGGCGGATGGCGACCGGCTAGAGGCCGACTTCCTGATAACGGCGACCGGGCAGCTGTCGCTGCCGGCCTATCCGGACATCCCTGGCCTCGACCGGTTCAAGGGCGCGATGTTCCACTCCGCGCACTGGAACCACGACTGCGACCTGACCGGAAAGCGGGTCGCCTCGCTCGGCACCGGCGCGAGCGCGATCCAGTACGTGCCCGAGATAGCCCGGATGGTGGAGAAGCTGTACGTCCTCCAGCGCTCGCCCGCGTGGCTGGTCCCGAAGCCCGACCGGCCCTACCGGCCGCGCCAGAAGGCCATCTTCAGGCGCTTCCCCTGGCTGCAGCGACTCAACCGCTGGAGCGTGTACTGGCGCTTCGAGGCGCTCATCCTGGCGCTCACCAGGGCCAAGTGGCTCGCCAAGCCGTTCATGGCCGGCTACGAGCGGCGGCTCCGGAAGGAGATCCCGGACCCGGACGTGCGAGCCAAGCTCCTGCCCGACTACCCGCTCGGCTGCAAGCGGATCCTGATCTCCAACGACTTCCTGCCCACGCTCGCGCGCCCGAACGTCGAGCTGGTGACCGATCCGATCCGCGAGATCGGTGCCGATCGGGTGATCACCGTGGACGGCGCGGAGCGTGAGGTCGACGCGATCATCTTCGGCACCGGCTTCAGGGCCACCGACTTCCTGGCCCCTATGGACGTGACGGGGCTGGGCGGCCGCGACCTCAACGAGGCCTGGCGCGACGGCGCCGAGGCCTACCTCGGGATCGCGGTCAGCGGGTTCCCCAACATGTTCATGCTGTACGGCCCGAACACCAACCTCGGGGTGGGCTCGATCATCTTCATGCTCGAGAGCCAGATCGCCTGGGTGCTGGAGGCGATGCAGCAGCTCGAGCGCAGCGGCGCCCGCTGGATGGACGTGGACCCCGACGCCCAGCGCAGGTTCAACGCGGATGTCCAGGAGCGACTCGACGACACCGTGTGGACCGCCCAGTGCCACAACTGGTACAAGACGGAGTCGGGCCGCGTGGTGAACAACTGGCCCGGCTTCACGTTCGAGTACCGGCGTCTCACCCGGCATCCGAACCTCGCCGACTTCACGCTCGCGGCGCCCGCCGAGGCCTAGAGCGCCCGCGAAGCGCGGGCGAGCGTCCCGGTCGAGTCCACGACCGTGACCGATATGCGCGCGCCGCTCGCGAGCCGCCGCACCACGGCCCGCCCGTCGGCGTGGCCTCCATCGCCGAAGCGCCACCGCCAGGCCAGCGCCGGCGGGCGCCCGCCACGGACCTTCGTCGTCAGCCGGTACACCGAACCGTGCAGGCGGCGGGCCACGATCCGGACGCGCAGCCTCGGGAACACGCTCACGGGCAACCGCCAGCTGGCGGGCTGCCCGTCGGTGTTCACCGCGGACACGACCGCCGTGTAGCGGCCGGGGCGGAGACCGTGCGCCGTGCGCACCTTGCCCACCGGCCCGAGGCCGCCCTGCCCGTAGTCCTGGCCGGTGTCGAGGAACCCGGTCGCGGCGCCGGTGCCGTCCCCGAAGCGCCAGTGCACCCGATCGCCCTCGGGGCGCGAGCTACTGCCCTTGGGCGGGGTGTAGATGGCCTCGAAGACGAGCTTCGCGCGGCCGCCGCGCCCCGCGTCGGCGGCGAGCGGCGCGGCCAGCGCCTCGATGCCCGGCTGCGCGTCGCGGCCGAACTCGGTCGTCTTCTGCTCCGGCGGCGTGTAGGTCGTGGTCGTGAAGCCGATCTTGCCGATGAGCCCGAGCTGCCCCTCGATGAACTGGTCCCCGGCCTGCGGGGCGACATTGAAGATGTGATGATCGCTGCCGTAGGCGGCGGTGAAGGGGTAGACCCAGGACGGATAGAAGTAGCCGAGGTCGTCCTGGCCCTTCGACAGGAGCGTGACCGACCACGCCCCGCGGGTGTGCAGCCGCAGCGAGTGCGAGACCTCGGGGAACGGCTCGCCCGGCATCGACGTGTACAGCGTGCGGCCGATCCGCAGCGCCGAGAGCCACGTGCCCAGCACGTTGCCTGACAGGTACGGCGGCGTGTCGGCGCGGTCGATCGGATAGATGCCGGAGGCCTGGGCCTCCTGCTCCTTCTGCGGATCGGGAAGAGACCAGGCGTGGTTCAGGGCGAGCAGTGCGCCGTTGGTCGCCGGGATCTGCACGAAGGTCTCCGCCGCGCGCACCGTAGGGTCGGTGATGAACCGGGCGATCCCGAGGCCTCGTTCCACGTAGCCCTCCACCACGTGCGCGAACCACTGCATCGTGGGAACGTCGGTTACCTCCACCGGGCTCTCCTGGCGGCCCAGGGTCCCGGGTCCGACCACCGCGACGCCTCCGAGCTTCCGCTGCAGGGCGCGTGCAACCCAACCGAAGTAGTCCGCGCTGAAGAAGCGCGCCATGTCGCCGCGGACGTGGGCGCCGTGCACGCTCACGCTCGCGAAGGTGGCGATCGTGGCGCGTGAGCGGGGGACGAGGGCGCGCAGCACCGTGAGCTGCCCGTCGTTGGCCCAGCCCGGATAGCTGTCGGTGTCGATCACGTGCGTGTCGAGCCGCCCGGCGTCGAGCGTGGCCGCCTGGAGGTAAGCGCGTCGCGCGGCGCGCGCGGCGGCGACCAGCGCCCGCACCACCTGGTCATGCACCAGTTGTAGATACACGCGCGGAGACGGGCCCCAGATGCCCTCGAGCGTCGGGCCTGCGTGGGTGTGGGTGGCCTGGACGACGATGTCGCCCTGAGCCATGCGCGGCGCACCAGGTAGCGCGCTGATCGCCTTCGCCGCGGTGGCGCGCTCGTCGGTGATCCCGATCGTCGGCGACTCCTGATAGGAAGCGAAGTAACCCTGTGCGTCGACCGTCACGAAGGCCACGGCGTGGCGCTGGCCGGCCACGTAGAAGGCGCGCACGGTGATCGGGTCGTGCTCTTTCTTGATCGGCGGGCTGAGGCCGAAGCCACCTGAGAAGAGCGGCACCCTCGGCGGGATCGCCCTGACAGCGGCGCCGACGCGGAAGACAGCGGGTCGAGCCCGCGCGGAGGCGATCGCCGGGACGCCCGCGAGCAACGCGAATCCGACCACTCCGACGACGAGCGCCACGCGCCTCCCGCGCATGTCCGCAGGGTACCTCCGGGATGGCGCCGGAGAGCCAGCACCGAGCGAACGGTCGTTTCACCACACCCGGCGGTGGTGAAACGACCGTTCACCTCGTCGCGGGCGACGTGGTTCCCGACCTCAGGCGGCTACAACCCGATGCTCACGATCGACGCGCTGGTCTGGCGGGCGGCGGAGCGGATCGCGCGGCGGGACGGCCACCCAGCCTGAGCGCCGGTCTCAGGGAACGGCGATCACCGCCAGATTGCCGGCCGTGTAGTTGGCATTGCCCGCGCTGTGGCCGCACTCGATGCGGACGGTGAAGGTGCCTGCGGGTTCGGTTGCGGTGCCGACGATCGGAAGCGCTGCATCCTGGTTGGGTCCAGCTCCGGCGAAGTCCGCGTAGGCGCCCCTGCTGATCCTGCGGAAGTTCGGACCGCGCCCGATCTGGAGGAAGCAGTAGACGTCACTGCCGGCGTCCCCCTTCACGTTGGCGCTGGCGGTGGCGATGATGCGGCTCGGGGATCGCGTCGTGATCGAGGTGCTCAGCGCCGTGAGCTCCGCGGGAAGGGAAACGTCCGGACTGGGATCGTTGCTGTTCGCGGCCGACACCGGGAGCTGCCCCTTGGCGAAGTCCTTGGCGAGCAGCTTCCCGTCGCCGACCTTCGACGAGTCGACGGCGTTCTTGCCTATGTCAGCGCGGTGGACCTGGCCGTCGATGATGTTCTTCGACCCGACCGTGTTTGGCCCGAGCTTGAATGCGGCATACGACGCGCCGCCAAGCGCAAGGAACACGGCGATCGTTGCCATGACGTTGGCGTATGTGAGCCCGCGCCGCAGGCGAGTGAGCATGGAATTCCCTCCTCGGCGACACTAACCGACTGCTGAAGGGCGGGTCAAGGAGCGCGGCGCCGAGTCATGCGGTCCATCGCGCGGCGCAGGGCACTGGCACTGAGCCTCCCCGCGGGCACCGGGAAGGCCCGGTAGCTGTACTTCAGGTCGCGGAAGTAGAGGTGAGCGACCGCCGCGCCGCCCGGCGCCTGCTCGGTGATCAGCGGAAGGCCGCCCCAGCAGATCACCCAGTCGCCGCCGGGGAGCTTTCGGGCGCTGCCCGCGAAGCCGGACCAGGTGGCCTCGGGGTTCGTGACCTGCTCGAGGAAAGTCGCCGTCCTTGCCTGCGGGTCGATGCGGTAGCGCACCGCCCGTGGCTCGCGATCTCGATAGGTCTCGTTGTCGTACACCGTCAGCGTCCCGTCGCCGTAGAGCCGCGCGTCGTGCTGTCCGCCGAATGGCGTAGTGCCATAGGGGTCCCCGACGATGGAGAGGCTCTCGGGACGCTTCGTGCCGCCGAGCTTCCAGGTGATCGCACCTGTCCTCTTGTCGATGCGGAAGACCGCGTCCAGCTGCCGCGCGGACACGACGAACCCGGCGCCATCCGGTTCCACGGAGTTGAGGTGCACCAGGTCGAACGAGCGATTGCGCTTCAGCTGGCTCTCCCGCTGCTTGACCTGGATCTTCAACCAGCGTGCGGCCTCGGATAGGCCGATGTGGTCCTTCGACCTCCAGGTCCAGACGAGCTTGCCGCTCCGGGTGAGCTCCTGGATCTCGCCGTCATAGACCTTCGCCCGGCGCGGACCGCCGTACGCCCCCAGGTCCACGCCCCGCCGCGCGCGGTACGTGATCACGAGGTAGTGCCCGTTCGGCAGCATCTCCATATCGTGCGTGTCCGTGGGGTTGCCCACCGCGCGGATCATCCTCACCAGCCGGCCGTCCAGCCGGTGCTCCTCGAAGCCCGCCGTCGGACTGATCCCGAACCTGTCGTCCAGGTAGTAGCGGGTCCACGCGAGGTCGCCGTTCGGGAGCAGCTTCGCGTCCCACGGGCCGTACTTCGACGAGTGCCGCCACCAGACGGGAACGCCGTTCGTGTCGATGACGGCCGTGTAGCCGTGCGCAGCGCGGCCGACGGGGGCGACGACGTACCACTGCGCCTGCGGCGTGCCCGAGCGCTGCCATGTCCAGTGCGGGAAGTGGCGGGGG
>Ga0209577_10002762_pt1 | contig 16666 bp, 15 predicted proteins | sample GraSoiAngelo_109_FD_185874 | JGI IMG/M metagenome (GOLD analysis project Ga0209577, IMG submission 185874) | Grasslands soil microbial communities from the Angelo Coastal Reserve, California, USA - 14_0903_12_20cm (SPAdes) (version 2) | ecosystem: Environmental > Terrestrial > Soil > Grasslands...
GCCCATCTCTTCCAACGCCTGGGCCACTTCGTGCTCGGTTGTCTCCTGGAAGCCGGAGATGTGCATATAACCGATGCCGGGACGAATCAGGAAATGCTGGTCCACGCTGTAGCGAGGAATCTCGTCACGAACAACATTAAATTCCAGGGGCTTGTCGGTGCCTTCGCGCAAAACTGTGATGCGAACCGTGGTCCCCTTCGGTCCCTTCAGCAGGTCGGCCACGTCAGACGTGCTCATGTTGTCGGTGGCCTTGCCATCCACTGCGATGATGATGTCCCCAGGGTGAATGCCGGCGCGGTACGCGGGGGTGCCGACAAACGGCGCAATCACGATGACTTTATTGTTGCGCGGGCCCACCGTCATGCCCACGCCGTAATACTTGCCGCGCTGCTCCTCGCGGAGCAGGGAATACGACTTGGGATCGAAAAAGTTCGAATGCGGATCGAGCGCGTGCAGCATTCCCGGGATCGCCCCGTTGTAGATGGCCTTCTCCGGGTTCACGGGCTCGGCATAGTTGGACTCGACGACCTCGTACACCTGAGTGAACTGCTTCAGGCTGTCTTTAACGTCGGAATCGCCGGCTGTGGCTGTCTGGGTGTTCTTTTGCGCCAGCAGCATGCCGACAAAGCCACAAAGTACGAGAAAAAAAACAATCAGGAATAGTGAGCGACGAGAACTACCAACCATCTTAGATTTCCTTCGGGAGGGACGTGGAAAATGCCCCAGTCACCGCACCTGCTGAGCCGAGTATAGCATGCCGAATCAGCCCGTTAGTCACGCCAATTTGCGGAGCATCGGGTTACTAAAGAGCCTCCCGCACTGCTCGTTAAGATGCTGAGAAGCCGGTCGGCGATGCAGGCAAAGTTCCGCTAACGGAAGGATTTGGGCAACTTGCCATGCAACATTTGTGATCTGTTAGAGGTTCTCTTCGGGCAGTTCGCGATGCTTCGCGCACTTCGCGGTTAAAAGCTTTTTGACCGCAAAGGACACAAAGTGTTCGCAAAGATCGCGAAGAAAACCTGGCTCTCACGATGAACAGACCACCCAACCGACCTCGTTGCCGCGGTTCTGACTCAGGCAGTATGATGATTCCATGAATCTCGGTTTCCCGGAGATGATCTTCCTTTTCCTGCTGGCCCTGATTATTTTTGGGCCCAAGAAGCTGCCGGAAATCGGAAGGCAAATTGGCAAGGCGCTGAACGAGTTCAAGCGTGCGAGCAACGAATTCAGGTCCCAGATTGAATCGGAAATAGCTACCTTAGACCGTGAACCGACGCCGCAGATCCTGCCTCCGGTGCGGTCTCCAGAGGGCGCCATAGCCAGCGGCGCCAACTCCCAATCATTCCCGGTCGAGACGTCCTCTGCAAAACCGGAAGCGGAATCCGAACCTGTGGAACCATCCTCCAAGCCCGCTTTTAAGGCTCCCGATGCCTGAAATCGCCGCTACCGTCCCTCCAGAGGACGAGCCGAGAGAACCGATGACTGCCATGAGTTTTCTCGAGCACCTCGAGGAACTGCGGCGGCGAATTATTTATTCACTGCTGGCTGTGGCGGCGGGTTTTTTCCTGTGCTGGCGGTATGCCGAACGCATTTACGAAATCATGCAGCGGCCCATCATGGACGCGCTGCGCCATCACGGCATAGCCGAAAAACTCGTGTACCTGAATCCTACCGAGCCCTTCAACCTTTACTTGAAAATAGGTTTGCTGGCCGGACTTTTTGTGGCTTCGCCGTTTGTGCTCTACCAGGTATGGCTCTTCATTTCTCCCGGCCTGTACCGCAATGAGAAGCGCTATGTACTGCCGTTCATGTTTTCGACTGTAGGACTATTCGTGGGTGGCGGGATTTTCGGCTACAAAATGGTTTATCCGGCGGCCCTCGATTTTTTGATCGGTTACGGCCAGCAATTCACGCCGATGATCACGATCGGCGAGTACACCGATCTGTTTCTGACCATCATCATCGGGATGGGCGTGATTTTTGAACTGCCCATCCTGGTTTTCTTCCTCTCGCTGATGGGAATCGTGACGGCGGGCTGGATGTGGCGTAACCTGCGTTACTCTATTTTGGTTATTTTCATCATTGCGGCCATCATCACGCCAACGACCGACATCCTGAATATGTGCATCTTCGCCGCGCCCATGGTCGCGCTTTATGTTCTAAGTATTGCCATCGCCTGGCTGGTTCATCCCAAGCAGCGCCGTGCTCGCGCCAGGAAGGGCGAATGAAGGTCTGTGGCATGGCGGCTCGTTCTCGCGAAAGGTGCTGGACTGGTTGGGTTTTGGTCCTAATCTGTGCGGCGATCTGTTTCCTGCCGCTTGCCTGTCAGGGTGGACACCAGACGGAGCCTAGCGGGGTCGTTCCCCCGCAAGTCCCCGTGCGTACGAGCCCGCCTCCACCTGCGGTATCTTCGAACCCGTCGTCACCTTCCGCCCCAACCGTCAACTCCGCCCGTGCCTTCCAGTACATCAAGGAAATCGTCGCGTTCGGCCCGCGCCCGATCGGGAGCCCGAGCCACAAGAAACTTGAACAGTACATCCTCGCTCATCTGAAAGGCGATCAGGTCGAAAGCGACAGCTTCACCGCTGACACTCCTGAGGGCAAATTTCCGGTTCGCAACATCATCGCCAAATATCCCGGCAGTAAAGATGGAATCATCGTAATCGCCGGCCACTACGACACGCCCTACCCGCTGCGCAATACAAAGTTTGTTGGCGCCAACGACGGCGGCTCTTCCACTGCCATTCTGATCGAGTTGGCGAACCAACTACGCGGCAAAAAGCGCGACGGATACAGCGTTTGGCTGTTCTGGACTGACGGGGAAGAAGCCGTCAAGCAGTGGTCGGACACCGACAGCCTTTATGGGACGCGCCATCTGGCCGAGAAGTGGCAAAGCGATGGCACGCTGAAAAAGATCAAAGCGTTTGTGCTCACTGACATGATTGGCGACGCCGACCTGAACATCGAGCGCGAAACCAACTCCGCGCCGTGGCTCGAAGACTTGATCTACCAGGCTGCCAGCCACCTCGGCTACCAGTCCCACTTTTTTGCCCGCAGTAGCGACATCGGCGACGACCATATGCCCTTTGTGCGCCGCGGCGTGCCCTCAGCCGACCTGATTGATTTCGAGTATGGCTATGGAAATGTTTTCTGGCACAAGCCCGAGGATACTGTCGACAAACTGAGTCCTAAGAGCCTGGAAATCGTTGGCAATGTCCTTTTGCAAACCGTGTGGATGCTGGACCAGAAATGACATTTTTGATTGTTGATTTTTGATTGTTGAGTGAAAGCCAAGCTTTTAACCGCCGGGTTCGCGGAGTGAACGCAGAGTTCGCGGAGTAAGCCCGCCGGCGGATTGGTTTCATTCAACATTCAACAATCAAAAATCAACAATTGCTTCCCTCCCTCTTCCCGTTTTCCTGGATTTAGTTTCTAATGCAGCGCATGCGCAAGCTCCCATCGGCACTTCTCCTGGTTTTGGTGATGTTCGCGGGCGCGACGGCTGCACCAGATTCGGATGCTGATCGCCTCATAGCGGAGGCTTTGAAACCTTCGCCGATTGAAACTGAACTTCGCCATCTCACCGACGAGATTGGCGGCCGTGTCCCCGGAAGCCCTGCCATGCAGCGCGCCGTGCAGTGGGGTGTTGACGCATTCAAAACGGCCGGCGCGGATGCGGTGCACACCGAAGATTTCCAGATGCCGGTGTCATGGTCGGAGGGGGCGACCCAGATGAGCGTCAACTCCATCGGCACGGCCACGGATCCTAAGCTGGGTGCGCTGCCCGCTGTCGAGTTTCACGTGCGTGCCGTATCGATTGCCTGGGGGCCTGCGCTAGCGCCCATACGCCACGTGCCGGTGCTCGATGTTGGCAAGGGTACGGCGGAGGATTTCAAGAAAGCCGGTGATATTTCCGCCAAAATCATTGTGGTTCATTCCAGTCTCATGCAGACCTGGGCCGACCTGTTTGACGAGTACCTGAGAGCGCCGCCCATCATCGACGCCGCTGTGAAGGGCAAGGCGAAAGCCATCGCATTCATCTCCAGTCGCGAACATGACCTGTTGTATCGCCACACGAACTCCGTCAACGGTGAAATCGACCGTATTCCCAGCGTTCTGGTCGCGCGTGAGGACGGAGAACGCATTGCGCGCCTGCTCGCATCCGGACATCCCGTCTGGGCAGACCTCGCCATACCGAACCATATCGGCGGTCCTATGACAGCATCCAATGTGGTCGCTGAAATCAAAGGCAGCGAGCACCCGGATGAGTTTGTGGTCCTGGGCGCGCATGTGGATTCATGGGAACTGGGCACGGGTGCCCTCGACAATGGCTGCGACGCCGCCTTGGTTATCGACGCTTTGCGCGCCATCAAGGCATCCGGCCTGCGGCCTCGCCGCACCATGCGTTTCATTCTGTTTTCCGGGGAAGAGCAGGGGATGCTGGGGTCACATGCTTATGTGGTAGCGCACCGAAAGGAACTCGACAAGGCTGCTGGCGTGGTTGTTTTCGACAGCGGGACTGGGCATGTTTCCGGCTTTTCCCTCGGCGGCCGCAAAGATTTGCTCAGCGCCGCAAGCAAAATTGTTGCCCCACTGAAGCCCTTTGATGCAGCCACCTTAACCACCGATGCTGACTGGGGCACCGATCATTTTGATTTTATGCTGGAAGGCGTGCCCACATTCGTGGCGAACAACGATGCAGCCAATTACCTGCTCAACTACCATGCAAGCTCAGACACGTTCGACAAGGTGGACTTGGAGCAACTCAAAAAGCAGGTCGCAGAAGCGGCAGTCGTCAGTTTCGCGCTGGCCAACAGTCCGGAAAGGGTCGGCCCTCGCCTGACTCGTCGCGAGGTCGAGCAGACTCTGCGCGAGACCCATCTCGATGAACAACTGAAAGTTTTTGGCATCTGGAAAGACTGGGAAAGCGGAAAACGCGGCCGGACAGTAAAATTAGTAGTGGTCGATTGATGACGACAATGCAGGATCAAGGATGGTTTCCCTGCAACCTTGTTTTATTTCAGCAATAGCACCGTTTTATTTCAGCAATAGCACCTCGTACTTCGAAAAGTTTCCAATAGCTCCGCGCGAGCGCAGGCACGCAAAGGATCCTCTTGCTCCTCTTCTGGATTCTCTTCAACCTGTTCGTCCTGGCCATGCTAGCCCTCGATCTGGGAGTCTTCAGCCGGCGAGCGCACACAGTCGGCTTCCGCGAAGCTCTCGGCTGGAGCTCGATGTGGGTGGCACTGGCCGCCGCTTTTGCGGTGCTGGTTTACTTTTGGCATGGCCGCCCTGTGGCCCTGGAGTTCGTGACCGGCTACGTCATAGAACTCTCGCTCAGTGTAGACAATCTTTTCGTTTTCCTGGTGATCTTTCGGTATTTCCGCGTGCCTGCCGAGCAGCAGCACAAGGTGCTTTTTTGGGGAATTCTCGGCGCGCTCGTCATGCGGGGAATTTTTATCCTGGCCGGAGTAGGGCTGATCCGTCGCTTCCATTGGATCATCTACGTGTTTGGCGCTTTGCTGGTCTACAGCGGCATTCGGTTGTTTCGAGAGGGCGAGGAGGAGATTCATCCCGAGAAGAATCCCATCTTGCGCCTGTTTCGCCGCTGGATGCCGGTGACCAAAGACTACGTGAATGGCAAATTTTTCGTACGTACTCCGGAACTTTGCGCCACACCGCTGCTGGTTGTGCTGCTGGTGGTGGAGACCACAGATGTGCTGTTTGCCGTGGACTCCATTCCGGCGGTCCTGGCCATTACGCTGAATGCGTTTATCGTCTATACCTCGAACGTATTCGCCATTCTCGGACTACGATCCATGTACTTTGCCCTTGCCGGAATGATGGAAATGTTCGATTACTTGCACTATGGTTTGTCGCTCGTGCTGATTTTTGTAGGAGCAAAGATGCTGGTTTCGCACTATTACCACATTCCTACGGAACTGGCGTTGGGCGTAGTAGTGGCCGTGCTGGGCATCTCAGTGGTGGCGTCGCTGCTGTTCCCACGAAAGGCTTAGCCATTTTCAATTTCCAATTGCCAATTTTAAATTCGAGATTGTTGTAGACATTGGCAATCGGCAATTGAGAATGGCAAATTTCTCCTTGTGCCTGGCTCTTAAGCGAAGCTTATCCTCTCGCCCCGTGCCACCGAGTGCTTCAGGAACCTGGCATCGTTGTGAATAGGGAAGTCCATGCGGTAGTGGGCGCCGCGACTCTCTTCCCGCGCCAGCGCTGAGCGGGCTACCAGCAGGGCTATGAGATGAAGGTGGCGGGCTTCGTGCGCTCGTCGGGTGCGGGGGTGCGGCAGCCGCGCAGAAAGTTTTTCCAGGTGCTGAATCCCACTCTTCAGCTTGCTTCCAATACGTACGATGCCAACATCTTTCCACATGACATCCTGGATCTCCGCGACAACGTCTTCCAGTCCGGCGTCCACTGGGCCGTTTGAGGTTGCGGCGTTCCTCGGCCGAGGCGATTTCATGGGCGGACGCTTTATTTCCTGGCGCATGCTTTCGCCAGCGCGCGCGCCAAATACTAGAGCTTCCAGAAAGGAATTGCCGGACAAACGGTTGGCCCCATGTAACCCTGTCATTGCCGTCTCCCCTGCCGCATAGAGTCGTGGAAGGCTGGTGCGCCCTTCCAAATCCGTGCGCACTCCACCGATGGCGTAGTGGGCGGCGGGACGAACCGGAACGAGGTCAGTGGTCAGGTCGATGTTGTACTCCATGCAGGTGGAATGAATCCGCGGAAAACGTTTGCGCAGGTGGTCTCCCTTCAGGCGTGTCAAATCCAGATAGACTACGGGGTCTTTTGTATTCATCACTTCCATTTCATGCATGATGGCCCTGGCCACCACATCGTGCGGCGCGAGTTCGGCCATAGGATGGTACTTGGGCATGAAGTGAGTCATTTCCAGGTTGCGCAGGTAAGCGCCCCCCTCGAGCAGGGCCTCAGACAGCAAAAAGGGCGGCGCTTTCTTCAGATATAGGGTGGTGGGATGGAACTGGATGAACTCCATGTCGCTCACTTCCGCACCGGCAGAAAAAGCCAGGGCCACCCCATCGGCGGTGGAGGATGTCGGGTTGGTCGTATTTCGATAAATTTGTCCCAGGCCGCCGCTAGCCAATAAAACGGCCGAAGCTGTGATCTCCTCCGGTAGACCCTTTTCGTCGATCAGCGAGACGCCGCAGACCTGGCCATCTTCCACCCGCAGCTCGGTCACAAATTCAAATTCATAGAAGGAAATATTTTTTAAGCTTCGAGCTTTGGCATGAAGCGCGTGGAGCATGGCACGCCCGACTGTCTCGTCGGTTGCGTGCAATACCCGGTTGCGGCCGCCGGCGCCCTCGCGTGTGAACAGCAGCTTGCTTTTCTGGGGAGGTTGCAACGCGGCCCAGCTAATGAGTTCCTCGATGCGTTCCGGAGCTTCTTCGAGCAGCATTTTCACGGCTTCGACGTTGCAGAGACCGTCGCCCGCGCTCAGCGTGTCCTGCAGATGGAGACTGATTTCGTCCTCATCGCTGAGCAGCGGCCGGTGCGCCGCTATCGCCGCCTCGCCAGCCTCACGTTTGGCCAGGACGACGACGGGGCCTGCCTCCGCCAATTCAATGGCGGCCCGCAGCCCGGCGACACCGGCGCCAATCACCAGGAACTCAGTCTCGGCTGGAACGCGCTTCATAAACGCGGAATGTTACCACTTGCGCGGGCGATCGGCGCGGGCCCCGCCGGGTGATTGCGCTATGATGGAGAACAATGACGCGAGTCACCATCGCAGTCGCGCAGCGGCCTTACGAGGCTTGGATTGAGAACGGCCTTCTGTCACGGGCCGGAACACTGCTCCGCGAAATATTGCCGGGACAGAAACGCCTGTTTGTCGTGACGGTCGGGCCGGTGCGCCGCAAGTGGGGAAGAAAGTTAACTGCATCCTTGGAAGCGGCGGATTTCAAGGCTCTCCTGATCGAGATGCCCGATGGCGAGACCCACAAGAAGCTCGCCAGCATCGAACAGCTCGCTGAGAAGTTGGCACAACATGGCGCCGACCGGGACTCGACCATCCTGGCGTTCGGTGGCGGGGTGGTGGGCGATGTCGCGGGGCTTCTCGCGTCGCTATATATGCGCGGCGTGGACGTGGTCCAGGTTCCCACCACTGTGCTGGCCCAGTTGGATGCCTCGGTTGGCGGCAAGACAGGCGTGAACCTGCGCGCCGGAAAAAATCTTTTGGGAACTTTCCACCAGCCCCGGGCCGTGCTCATCGACCCAGCCGTCCTGGCGACGCTTCCCGAGCGAGAATTTCATTCCGGCCTTTACGAAGCGCTCAAGTGCGCTGTGATCGGCAATCCCGATCTCTTCCATCAGTTCGAACAGAACAAAGACAAAATCCTGAAACGCGATCCGGCCAGCCTGGAGAGGATCATCACCGATTCGGTGCACTTGAAAGCCTCTGTGGTCTCAGCCGACGAACGCGAAAACGGGCTGCGCCGCGTGCTGAACTTTGGGCACACCATCGGACACGCGCTGGAAGCCGAAACCGGCTACCGCAGATTGCTCCATGGCGAGGCCGTGGCCTGGGGCATGATCGCCGCTACTAATATTGCGCTCTCTGTAGGCAGAACTGATAGCGTCACCGCGGGCCGCATCGCGGACGCAATACTAGGCCTCGGCAGCCTGCCCGAAGTAAACGTGAGCGGCCGCAAAATTCTCAAGCGGATACAGGCCGATAAGAAAACGCGCAACGGCGTGGTCCACTTCATTTTGCCCCGCGAAGTCGGAAAGGTCGAAGTGGTGGACGGTTTGCCTGCACCCGTAGTAATTCAAGCGGTGGATGAACTGCGACGCCTTTCGCGGAAGTGATCAAACAGTAAGAGAATCTTCAATTACCAATTTTCAAATTGTCGGGTTGTTTGTTGAAATTCTCAGAATCAAAAATTGGCAATCGGAAATCGGAAATCGTCGTGGCTATGACCCTGAACGACCGGAGCATTGAACCTGTCCTGGGCGCTACTCCCGCTGACGCGCATGATCCTCAATTCGCCGCGCGGGCGGTGCGGGAGATGTTCACTTCGATTGCTCCACGCTATGACCTGCTGAACCATGTTTTGTCTTTCAATGTGGACCGACTCTGGTGGCGTCGAGCCGCACGCACTTTCACGCACATCTTGCGGAGACCCGACGCGAAAATTCTGGACCTTTGCTGCGGAACCGGCGACATGACGTTCGCACTGAATCGGCGGGCGGGGGCGTCGAAGCCGCGGATCTTGGGTGCAGATTTTTCTCATGCCATGTTGCAGCGCGCTTCTGCCAAAGATACGAAAAGTCATTTACGCTGGCTTGAGGCGGATGCGCTGAATCTGCCGTGCCGCGATGAACAATTTGACCTTGTCACCGCCGCGTTCGGATTTCGCAACCTGGCGGACTACGATGCCGGACTGCGCGAAATTGTGCGCGTGCTGCGTCCTGGAGGCGAGTGCGGCATTCTTGACTTCGGTGTGCCGCAAGGACTGCTCGGGGCTGTTTACCGCATTTATTTCAGGCGCGTGCTTCCTGCGCTCGGCACGCTCATCTCGGGCGTAAAGGGTCCCTATGCTTATCTGCCTGCGTCTGTCGAACGTTTTCCCGATCCGGAGGCAATGCTCGCTCGGATGCGCGGGGCCGGCTTCCGCGATGCGACGTGGACTCCCTATACCTTCGCTATCGCCGGCCTATACCGTGGCAAGAAGTAAGTCATTTTCATCCTGATGATTAATGCAACAAGCTTTCAGTAATGATGAAGCAAAGGGCGAGATTTACGATTTCGCCGCGCTCTTTAGCGACTCACTGAGCTTGCGAATGTCTTCCGGAGCGGCATCGCCCACGACGAAATAGCGCAACCCATCCTGGCTCCAGGTTTCCATGTTGAACGACAATTTTCGAATCACAGATGTAGCGCCGTGTAATCTACCGCCCAGAGCCCGCTCCTGAAAAATGAACACCGTAATTTGATGTTTGCGTACCTGGTAAATCAGCTGCGCGCCGGGGGTTTGTCCCAGATAAACCATGCGGCCGCCGACCAGAGAGAAGTCATCCTTTGGCTCAGGCAGATTGAACGTAAACGGAATCCTGCCCTGAAACCATGGTTTGACGGTGTGCCGGTCGCTGGAAACGACGTCTACGGGCGCAGAACTTGCCAGCGTGGAGACATGCAAATCGGCCAACTCACTGTAGATGTGCTCGCGCTGCAATCGCTGTTGCTCGCGGGAAACAAAAAGGGCGCCAGCGAACAGAATGACGACCAGCGCCGCTGCCGCTGCCCAGCCCCAATGAAACGTTCTGCGTGGGCGGGTCGCTATGCTCTTCTCAATCTTGCGCCGGAACTCGGCCGTGGGCGCATAGCGTTTGCCCGCAGCCTGAACCTCGCGCTTGAGTTGTACTCGATTCAGCACCACGGCGGCGCACGCCGGACAACCTCGCAAGTGGTCGTCCAGGGCCCGCATCTGGTCCGCTGGCAGTTCGCCATCCAGGTAGATATCGAGTTTCCCCTGCCACTCGTCGCCAGCCATGCTCAGCCCCCTCCCAATTTTTGCCGGAGAATGTCACGCAGCGCGCCGCGGGCCCGCGATAACCGAGACATTACTGTTCCGATCGGCACTGCTAAGGCTTCTGCGATTTCCTGGTAGGACATTTCTTCCAGCTCGCACAACAAAAGCACTTCCCGGTAGTGCACGGGCAATTCGGCGATTGCGCCTTGCACCAGTTCCTGGCTGGCGCGCCCCAGGAAGATCGTCTCCGGATTTCCCGACGCCACAGGCATCATGGCGTCGCCCTCTTCCGCGTCCAGGGGAACGGTCATAGTGGCGCGCAGCCCGGTGCGCGAGGTCAGAAACGTGTTGCGCAGGATGCGGTAGATCCACGCGCGAAAATTTGTTCCTGGCTGAAAGGAAGAGAATCCTTTTAGCGCTTTGACGTAGGTCTCCTGAACCAGATCCTCGGCCTCATCGCGATTCTGCGTCAGCCAGTGCGCGAAGTTGTAAAGCTGGTCGAATAGCGGCATGGCCAGCTCTTCGAACGTCGCAGCATCCACGCGGTCCTTGAACACCTCCATAGAGTAAACCCGCAGAGCGGGGTTTTATTCCTCCTATCATTGGATTAAAACGAAGATCCCCGGCTTTTTTATCAAATGGAGTTTTTTTCTTCAGGAATGGCGCCCTCGAAAGGCATGCTCAACGAGAATCGGGCCGGGCAGATCATCTACTACATTTGGCACCTACCGCCAAAAACAGTAGGCACCCCTAACCCGCCGCCGAGCGCTGGGCCGCCACCCCCGCGGCAGGAGCAAAACAATCCGCAAAGGCGTCCGCTACCGTATGGCGAATTACATGCTCATAATCCGCGCCCAAAAACTTCTGCAATCGAGATGTATTCATAATGTATTGCCCTGTCATGTAAGGCACCGCCTGTGGGGGGATCGCCGAGATCTTGCGCGTCCAGAGATAGTTCAGCACCTGCCGCATGGCCCATTTTCCGGGTACGCGAACCAGCTTGGCATGAGCCATTTCGATGCATTGCGCAAACGTCAAAGGCGCGCCTCGTCCTGCCACGTTGAGTACCGTGAGCCGCTGCGCTTCCGGCTCGCGACGGACAATGTTGGCGATCAGCCGTGCCATATCGTCCACGTGCACAAACTGAATTTTATTGTCCAGATAGCGCTGCCCAAAAGGCAGCATGCAAGGCAGCCGCTTCCCCTTTTGCCGCATCTTGGCGGCGCGTTTGCTCGGGCCATTGGGCGTTCCCCGAAACGCCCCGACCAGATAATTTTCCATGGTGGCGCCAGCAAAAATGTGTGGCCGCAGAACGTACGCGCTGCAGCCCCGCAGGGAAGGCGCGCGCTGCTGAACCACTTCGTCAGATTCCCGCTTGTGAATTGCGTACGGAAGCGTGTGCGCCTCCAAAGGGGAGTCTTCCAGCACGGGCCCGGGCAGGTCAGAACCGTAGGCGGAGACGCTGCTGGGAAAAATAAACTTTCCCACGCCCTCTTCGTCGGCACGATTGGCCTCGGTAATGGCTTCCATCACACGCGCGGTGCCGGCAACGTTGATCTGCCACATGCGTTCCACGTCGAGCACGCCGGTACGCACCGGATCGATCACAAACGCCAGGTGTATGAAGGCCACCGGCCGGGTTTCGCGCAGAAGGTGGAAGAGGGCGCGGCAGGACTCTTCGTCCCCTAGGTCCATGCGAATGAAGCGCAGCGGCACGTCCGTCTTCGGTGGACTCATATCCACTCCGACCACGTAAAAGTCCTCGAGCTGCTGCAGGAGCCGCTGCCCGAGGTTGCCGGATATTCCGGTCACGAATACGGTGGGCTTGGCCAGGACCATTATTTCGGTTCAGGAGGAGGCGTTTTCGAAGGATCCTTGCTGGCCGCACCGCTCTTGGGCCTGCTGGGAACCGCAACTGGAGCCGGCGATGGGTTGCCGGAAGGCGCGTTTCCGAAATACGCTTCGTTCAATTCCGTAGTTGTCGATTGTTGTATGCCTTGCAAGGCATCTTTAAAGCGTTGGTTTTGTAACGTGGTGTGGATCTCGTCTTTCACCTGTTCCAGGGGAAGCACTTCCTTGGACACCATTTTGAAGATGTAGTGCCCGCTGGGATCGCTGATCACCTGCGAAACTTCGCCCGTCTTCAACTGGTAAGCCGCAGCCTGTGAAGCCGGAAGATTAGTGCGCCGCATTTTCCCAATGTTTACGGAAGGGGCAGCACTTTTGATGGCTGCCGCTTCGAAGGCTTCCTTCTGCAGCTTGTCGAAATCTTCGCCCGCCGCAGCTCTCGCCCGGAGCGCCTCCGCCTCCTTGGTCATGGCATCGTCGGCCGCCTGTTCCTGGGCTTTGAGATCGTCAGGCTTGGCCCCCTCCTTGGGAGCCTCTATCTGCTTGCGTTTGGGGATAAAAATTCTCACTAATGTCGCCTGTTCATAAGCCTCGGAATTATCCTTGTAATAGTCAGCGACATCTTTCTCGGGTACCTTGGCGGCCTGTTCCTGCAGGTTTCTATTCAATTCCTGATTCAGTAGTTGTATCCGCACGAACTGCATCATTTGCTGGAAATGAGGTTCCTTATCGATGCCTCGCTTCTGCGCCTCATGCGCCATCAGCAACAGTCTGGGATAAGCAGCCGCCAAGCGCTGGCGCACGGTGGGTGGCATATTGGGCTGAATCGCGTCGGCCAACTTCTCAAATTCTGCCCGCGTGACGACGGTTTGGCAGCCGGTTTTGCTCGCCGAAGCAGTTGCTGCATCGTCGTTACACATTCCTTTGATCGTGATCACCGCTGCGTCGGGCGAAATATTGCTTTGCGCCGGTTTGGGCTGCGCTTCTTTCTGCTCCTCGTCATCGTCCTTTTCCGCTGGCTGCGAAGCCGCAGGATTCTTCTGGGGCGGATTGTTCTGCTGAGCAGCAGGATGAGCTGTCTGGGCGAAAGCCACGCTGGTCAGCAGTAGGCATAAGAAACAGAAAAAACGCATGTAGGGATTGCCTCCAAAGGTGAGAGCTTTTTAACGGAAATCCTAGCATACACGGGTTCCCGCCGAAGTGCGCGTTGAACTGTAACTTTAGGAATGGGTTGGCGATTCAACTCGTGAACGGCGATAATTCCCTCATGTCGAGTCCCACCACCGTCTACAGCCCCGACTCCATGCGGGCGGAAAAGCGGACTGTGGCCGGCAACTCCGTTCTGGCAGCTATTGCCATCACGCTGCTGAAAATAATCGTAGGCGTCACCACCGGCAGCTTGGGCATTCTTTCCGAAGCGGCCCACTCCGGCCTTGACCTGATCGCTGCCATAATTACCTTTTTCTCGGTACGCGTTTCCGACAAGCCGGCCGATGCCGATCACCAGTACGGCCACGGCAAGGTAGAGAATTTCTCTGCCTTTATCGAGACCGGCCTGCTGTTGCTCACCTGCGTCTGGATCATCTACGAAGCCATTCGACGCCTCTTCTACCACCATGTAGAAATCGAGCCGACGCTCGCGGCCTTCGTTGTCATGTTCTTATCGATGGGCGTCGATTATTGGCGGTCACGAGCCCTGGGGAAAATTGCTTCCAAATACGACAGTCAGGCGCTGGAAGCCGACGCGTTACATTTCTCCACCGACATCTGGTCCAGCGGGGTCGTCGTCATCGGCCTGATCCTGGTGCAACTGGGCCATACGTATCACTTGGGTTGGTTGCGTGCCGCCGACCCCATTGCCGCCTTGGTTGTGGCCGGAGTCGTGGTTTACGTCAGCTGGCGCCTGGCCCGCAGAACCATCGATGCACTGCTGGATGCCGCTCCCGCGGGCGTGCGCAACCGCATTCTCGATGCGGTTGCCAAAGTCGAAGGCGTCCTCGAAGTCGATCGTATTCGCATCCGCCGCGCCGGAAACCGCTATTTCGCCGATCTTTCCGTCGGGCTGTCACGCAATGTGACCTTTCAGCGTTCCGAACAGGTGGCCGACGCCGTTACCACAACCGTGCACCAGATCCTTCCCGACGCCGACGTGATGGTACATTCCAGCCCCCGCGCTCTGCGCTCGGAAAATATTTTTGACCGCATCCGCGCCGTCGCGACCCGCAACAACCTCAACGTCCACGACGTCAGCGTGCAGGACCTGGAAGGAAAGCTGCACGTCGAACAACATCTCGAACTGGATGAGCGCTTGTCGCTGAAAGACGCCCATGAGGAAGTTACCAAGCTGGAGTCGGAGATCCGGAGGGATGTCCCGGAAATTTCTTCTATCCTCACCCACATTGAGAGCGAGCCCTCAACCATAGAAACCGGAGACGAGATCGTGCGTGACGCCAAGCTGGAGCGGCGTCTGAAAGCCATCGCCGCTCATTTTCCGGAAGTCCTCGACATGCACGACATCCAAGTTAAAAGGGTGCGGGACCGCCTCTACGTCTCCTGTCATTGCACCATGTCCGACGACCTCCCGCTCTCCCGCGTCCACGACACTTCGACGGCCCTCGAAATCCGCTTCAAGCAAGAGGCCCCAGAGCTATTCCGCGTGCTGATCCATCCCGAACCCAGGACAGACAACCGGCGGTGATGGATATCACCGCACCGACACCATTCACGAAGTACATTGTGTGAGGCAAATCGTTGATTATTGATTTTGGATTGTTGATTTTATTGTTGAATGGAGATTGTTCGTGGAGCACAAAGCAGTGGAATTGAAAAACCGAACGAAAGGTTTTGCCCTTCGCATCATCAGACTGATTCACGCGTTGCCACCCGGTCTAGAATCGAAAATCGTAGGTTACCAGCTCCTGCGTTCGGGAACTTCCGTAGCCGCGAATTACCGTGCAGTTTGCCGTGCGCGTTCACGCGCAGATTTTGTGTCGAAGCTCGGTGTGGTCATAGAAGAGGCGGATGAATCCGCTTTTTGGCTGGAACTGCTGTCGGACGCTCAACTGGTGCCGCAAGCAAAATTGAAAGATCTCCACTCCGAAGCGAATCAGTTGATAGCCATCTTTAATGCGTCACGCATGACTGCAAAGCAAGGGCTTCAATCGACAATCAACAATCAAAAATCAACAATTCAACGGAGGCGGTCATCATGACCCTCGAGGCTTCCGCCACCTGGACCGACCACGACCGATTTGTAGGCATCTCGAGCAGCCGCCATGCCATTGTGCTCGATGCCGCCAAAGAGAAAACTGCCAATAGCCCGATGGAACTGGTGTTGATCGGCCTGTGTGGCTGCACTGCAACCGACGTGCTCAGCATTCTGCGTAAAAAACGCGAGCCCTTCACCAGCCTGGAAGTACGCGCCCAGGCCGAACGCGCCTCCGAGCCGCCCACGGTTTACACGGAAATCAAGCTCACCTACAGAGTAGGCGGGAAGGTCGCGCCCAAGGCGATGGAAGATGCCGTCCGCCTCTCCAAGGAAAAATATTGTTCAGTATCCGCCATGCTCGCAAAAACCGCTAAGATCAGCTTTGCAATAGAATATGAGGATTGAATTTTGATTGTTGATCTTTAGATTGTTGATTGAAAACCAATTGCACCGAGGCTGCTGGGTTTTCCATTCAAAAATCAACAATCAAAAATCAACACTTGTCGTTCCCGAGCCTATGCCCCAACTAAAGATCGTGCTCTTCTCCCAACCCGGCTGACCGCCCTGCCGCACGGCCCGGGCCTACCTCTCGGCGAGGGGTGTTGAATTCGAGGATCGCGACGTCAGCGCCGACCAGGCAGCGGTGCAGGACCTGGTTTATAAATATCGCAGCCGTTCCACTCCCACCATCATCATTGGAGAAGAGGTGATGGTTGGCTTCGACCCCGAGCGTCTCGACCAGCTTCTTGGTGGCTAAAACGCATCCCGTCCGCGGTTATTTTTATATTGCCAGCGCCACGTTTCTTTGGGGCATCGCCGCTACGCTCGGCCGCGCCGCGTTTACCGGACGCCTGCTGCCCACCGGAGCAGCGCTGCGCCCGATTGATCCGCTCATTCTCTCCCAGGCCCGCACCACGTTTTCGTTTCTGGTGCTCTTGCCCATCCTGGCGGCGGCGCGCGGCTGGAAAAATCTGAAGCTGCCGCCCCCCGATCTGGGCCGCTGCTTCCTGCTGGGCGTGCTGGGAGTCGCGGCCTCCAATTATCTCTACTATTTTTCAATTCAGAAAACTAATGTCGCGACCGCCATCATCCTGCAATA
>Ga0209577_10002764_pt1 | contig 16664 bp, 17 predicted proteins | sample GraSoiAngelo_109_FD_185874 | JGI IMG/M metagenome (GOLD analysis project Ga0209577, IMG submission 185874) | Grasslands soil microbial communities from the Angelo Coastal Reserve, California, USA - 14_0903_12_20cm (SPAdes) (version 2) | ecosystem: Environmental > Terrestrial > Soil > Grasslands...
CGGCCCGCTCGTCGACGCCGGCACCGCGACGCCGCTGGTGGTGCCGACCGTGGTCGTGCTCCAGGTGCCGGTGCGGCCCGCGCCGGACGTGGTCGACGTCAACGGGGTGATGGGCCTCGACCACGAGCTGCTCGGGACCGGCCCCGCCCAGGTGTTCACCGGCGGCCTGGTCTACACCGCGACCTGGCAGCAGGACCCCAAGGGCCCACCGCGGCTGCTGCTGGCGGACGGCACCCCGGCGCCGATCGCCGCCGGCGAGGTCGCCGTCGAGCTGGTGCCGACCGGCAGCCCGGCGCTGGTTCGCTAGCGCTTCCGGAAGACGGGCTCGAGGATCCTCCGCACCGCGAAGCGCGGGACCACCCGCACCGAGGTGGCGCCGGCGAGGTTCACCATGCCCGGCACGCAGATCACGTCGCCACGGTCGAAGGCCTTCAGCGCGGTACTCACCACCGACCCGGCGGACATGAACAGTGGACCCATCCGCTCGAAGTCGCCCTCCACCCCGGCGACATCGCCGAACTCGGTGCGGGTGGGGCCGGGACAGAGCGCCATCACCCGCACCCCGGTGCCCCGGAGCTCGGTCGCCACCGCCTCGGTGAGGTGGAGGACGAAGGCCTTGGTGGCCGCGTAGGTGGCCATGTGGGGGATGGGCTGGAATGCCGCGGTGCTCGCCACGTTGAGGACTCCGCCTTCGCGGGTCTCGACGCAGCCGGGGAGCGCGGCGCGCATGAGCTGCTGGAGGGCGAGCGCGTTGACCAGGACCTCGCCCGCCTCGCGCTTGGGGTCCTGTTCGGCGAAGTGTCCGCGGGTGCCGAAGCCGGCATTGTTGACCAGCAGCCAGGGGCCGGTCCCGGTGAGCCGGGCGATGACCCGGTTGCGGCCGGCGGAGGTCTCGAGGTCGGCGCCGAGCACCTCGACCGGCTTGTCCGAGAGGGGGCGCAGCTCCTCGGCGAGGCGCTCGAGCCGGTCGGTCCGCCTGGCGACGAGGACGAGCTCGTGACCACGGCCCGCGAGCCGCCGCGCGAAGCCCTCGCCGAGGCCGCTCGAGGCCCCGGTGACGAGTGCCGGGACCGAGATGGGGACGGGGTGCATGGGGGCTCCTCCGCTGACGCGATTGGACACTTCTGAGAGGGGCCTCGGACCGGGTCGGTGGCGACGGGGGGCTTTGGTAGGATGCGGGGCGCATGCTGTCCGATTACGCTCCGATTCTCGTCTTTCTCGCGGTCTGCGTCGCCTTCGGCGCGGGCGTCCAGATGCTCACCGCCGTGGTCGGCCCGCGCAAGCCGTCCCCGGAGAAGGAGCTGCCCTACGAGTGCGGGATCATGCCCGTGGAGTCGGCCCGGCGGCGCTTCTCGGTCAGCTTCTACGTCACCGCGATGCTCTTCATCATCTTCGACGTCGAGTCGATCTTCCTCTTCCCCTGGGCGACGGTGGTGCGCGACCTGAAGATCTTCGGGCTGGTGGAGATCGGCATCTTCATCTTCACCCTGCTCGCCGCGCTCGTCTATGTCTGGCGCAAGGGGGCGCTGCAGTGGGAGTGAGCGAGCCGCGGCCTGGGCTGCTGCTCCCCGGACTGCATCTCGCGCAGTCGGACTCCCCGGCGATCCCCATTCCCCGCACCCGTGCCGGCGAGCGCACCGCGGTCCAGACGGGGATCATCACCACGACCGTCGGCAAGGTGATCGCCTGGGGCCGCTACAGCTCGATCTGGCCGGCGCTCTTCGGGCTCGCCTGCTGCGCCATCGAGATGATGGCGGTGGGGAACAGCCGCTACGACATGTCGCGATTCGGCGCCGAGGTCTTCCGCGCCTCGCCGCGCCAGGCCGATCTGATGATCGTCGCCGGCCGCGTCTCCCAGAAGATGGCGCCGGTGCTGCGCCAGATCTACGACCAGATGCCCGAGCCCAAGTGGGTGATCAGCATGGGCGCGTGCGCGTCGTGCGGGGGCATGTTCAACAACTACGCGATCGTGCAGGGCGTCGACAAGGTGGTCCCGGTGGACGTCTACCTGCCCGGCTGCCCGCCCCGTCCCGAGGGGCTGCTCGACGCCGTGGTGAAGCTCCAGAAGAAGATCGCCGGCGAGCCGGCGTACCTCCGCGGGTAGACCACCCTGACCACAACCCCCGATCCCGCCGCGGCGGCCCGTCCGCTCGCCGGAGCACGGGCTGCCCAGCTGCTCGCGGCAAGGCTTCCGGCGGCCGTCGTCCGCCGCGAGGAGGGTCACGGCGAGGAGACGGTGGTGATCCACCGCGCGGACGTCGTCGAGGCGTGCGCGCTGCTCCGCGACGACCCCGACGGGCTCTACACCCTGCCGGTCTTCGTGACCGCCGTCGACTGGCCCGACCGCGAGCCCGCCGCGCCCCGGTACGACGTCGTCTACCAGTTCCGCTCGCTGCACCACAACGACGTCTGCCGGCTCGTCGTCCAGGTTCCCGAGGACGATCCCACCGTGCCCACCCTCGAGGGCGAGTTCTGCGGCATGGACTGGCACGAACGCGAGTGCTACGACCTACTCGGGATCGTCTTCGAGGGGCACCACGACCTGCGTCGCATCCTCCTCCCCGACGACTGGGAGGGACACCCGCTGCGCAAGGACTACGTCTCCTTCGGCGAGCCGGTCGCCTTCACCCACAACATCGAGTGGGCGCTGCCCGCGGCGGAGCGGCCGCCGGGCATGCCCGGGTCGTCGCGCTGATGGCCGCGGTCCTGCCGCCGTCGGGCGGCCTCCCCGGGGGCGAGGACCCGTTCGCCGAGGGACGGCGCCGGCTCGGCGTCGCCGCCGACCTCGACACCGTCGAGCTCACCGAGATCGGCGAGGACACCATGGAGCTGAACATGGGTCCCCAGCACCCCTCGACCCACGGGGTGCTGCGCCTGGTGCTCGACCTCGACGGCGAGGTGGTGCGCGCCTGCCGGCCCGACATCGGCTTCCTCCACACCGGCTTCGAGAAGGACTTCGAGCGCCACAGCTACCAGCAGTGCATCCCCTACAGCGATCGCATGGATTACCTGGCGCCGCTGATCAACAACCTCGGCTTCTCGCTCGCCGCCGAGAGGCTGCTCGGCATCGAGGTGCCGCCGCGGGGCCAGTACCTGCGGGTGATCATGTGCGAGCTGGCGCGGATCGGCAGCCACCTGATCTGGTTCGGCACCGGCGCCCTCGACCTGGGCGCGACCACGCCCTTCCTGTACGCCTGGCGCGAGCGCGAGACCATCCTCGACATCAACGAGCTGGTGAGCGGGGTGCGGATGCACACCTCCTTCATCCGCGTCGGCGGGCTGATGGCGGATGTGCCCGACGAGTTCGAGGCCATGGTCCGCAACGTCGTGCACACCTTCCCCAAGGCGATCGACGAGTACGAGCTGCTCATCACCAAGAACCCGATCTGGCGGCAGCGCACCGTCGGGCTGGGGACGATCAGCGCCGAGGACGCGCTCGCCTACGGGATGTCCGGTCCCTCGCTGCGCGGCTCCGGCGTCGCCTACGACCTGCGCAAGGCGCAGCCCTACAGCTCCTACGACCATTTCGACTTCGACATCCCGGTCGGGCACAACGGCGACGTCTACGACCGCTACCTGTGCCGGATGCGGGAGATGCGCGAGTCCCTGCGGATCATCGAGCAGGCCCTCGAGAACCTCCCGTCGGGCCCGGTGAACACCCTCGACCGCAAGGTGGCGCCGCCGCCGCGCAACGAGATCAACACCAGCATGGAGTCGCTCATTCGTCACTTCAAGCTGGTCACCGAGGGGTTCCACGTGCCCCGCGGACAGGTCTACCAGGCGGTGGAGTCGCCGCGGGGCGAGCTGGGCTTCTACATGGTGAGCGACGGCAGCAACCGGCCCTATCGCGTCAAGGTACGCGCCCCCTCCTTCAGCAACCTCAGCGCCCTCCCCTACATGGTCAAGGGCGGGCTCATCGCCGACGTGGTGGCGGTGATCGGCTCCATCGACATCGTGCTCGGAGACGTCGACCGGTGATGCTCGCTGCCCAGACCCGGGCGCAGATCGAGCGCGCCCGGGATCGCTATCCCCAGCCGCGCTCGGCGATCCTGCCGTCGCTCTGGGCGGTGCAGCACGAGCTCGGCTGGCTGCCGCCCGAGGCGATGGCCGAGGTCGCCGAGATCCTCGGGCTCGCCCCCAGCGAGGTGCAGGCGGTCTCGACCTTCTACTCCATGTACTTCCAGAAGCCACAGGGGCGGCACCACATCCTCGTCTGCGTGAACGCCGCCTGCGCGCTGCGCGGCGCCGACGAGACCGTCGCCTACATGGAGCGCCGGCTGGGCTGTCCGTCGGGGAGCACGACCGCGGACGGCATGTTCACCTGGGAGAGCACCATCGAGTGCCTCGGTGGCTGCGGTGGCGCGCCGATGATGCAGATCGACCACCGCTCCGAGGAGAACCTCACCCCCGAGCGCATCGAGGAGATCCTCGGCCGCGCCGCCGCCGAGCCCGTCGACCACCATGGTGCGCCGCCCTCGGGCGGTGCCGCCGGGTAGGATCAGCGCCCGATGGCCGAGTACAAGCTGCTCACCAAGGACGTCGGCGTCGAGGGCATCCAGACCCTCCCCGTCTACGAGCGGCGGGGCGGCTACCAGGCGCTGCGCACCGCGCTGAGGGAGCGCACTCCCGACGAGATCGTCGAGCAGGTGAAGCTCAGCGGGCTGCGGGGCCGCGGAGGGGCCGGCTTCCCCACCGGGACGAAGTGGTCGTTCCTCCCCCGCGACGTGTTCCCCCGCTACCTCTGCATCAACGCCGACGAGTCCGAGCCCGGCTGCTTCAAGGACCGCTACCTCATCGACGAGAACCCCCATCAGCTGATCGAGGGGATCCTCATCGCCGCCTATGCGCTCCAGGTGCAGCACGCCTTCCTCTACATCCGCGGGGAGTATCACGACCAGCGGCTGCTGCTCGAGCGCTGCCTCGAGCAGGCGCGCGCCAAGGGCTATATCGGCGAGCGCATCCTCGGCACCGACTTCGGTTGCGACGTCATCGTCCACGGCGGCGCCGGCGCCTACATCTGCGGCGAGGAGACCGCGCTCATCGACTCCCTCGAGGGCTGGCGCGGCCAGCCGCGGCTCAAGCCGCCCTTCCCCGCGGTCAAGGGCCTCTACGGCAAGCCGACGGTGGTGAACAACGTCGAGACCCTCAGCAACCTGCCCCACATCGTCACCCGCGGTGGGGAGTGGTTCAAGTCGATCGGCACCGAACGCAGCAGCGGCACCCGGGTGTGGTGCTGCTCCGGGCACATCGAGCATCCCGGCTGCTACGAGATGGAGCTCGGCAGGCCGATTCGCGAGCTCCTCGAGGAGCACTGCGGCGGGGTGTGGAAGGGGCGGTCGCTCAAGGCGTTCCAGCCCGGCGGCGGCTCGATGCAGGTGCTCCTCCCCGAGCACCTCGACCTCCCCCTCGACATGGACGCGGTGATGAAGGCGGGCTCCTCGCTCGGCGCCGGCGCGATGATGTTCATGGACGAGACCACCTGCCTCGTCGACGTCTCCCGGCGCCTGGTCGACTTCTACCACCACGAGTCCTGCGGCAAGTGCGTGCCCTGCCGCGAGGGCACGTACTTCGAGTCCCGGCTGATGCACAAGCTCGAGGCGGGCCTCGCGACCCTCGACGAGCTCGCGACGCTCACCGACATCTGCGCGAACATGGACGGCAAGTGCTTCTGTCCGCTCGGGGACACCGCGACCTGGTTCGTGATCTCCGCGTACAAGGCCTTCCGCTCCGAGTTCGAGGCCCACTGCGGCGCCGGCGCCTGCCCGGTGCGAGGGCCGCTGCTCGCGGAGACCGCGTAGACCCATGAGCCAGGCCGACGCCGCGCCCCCGCCCCCCGACGACGGCCGCGTCGAGGTCACCATCGACGGACGGGTGACCCGCGCGCCCAAGGGCCAGCTGGTGCTCGACGCCGCAACCGATGTGGGCATCCACATCCCGATCTACTGCGCCCATCCCAAGATGGACCCGGTGGCGGTGTGCCGGATGTGCCTGGTCCAGGTCGAGAAGATGCCCAAGCTGCAGCCGGCCTGCGCCACCTACGTCAGCGAGGGGATGGTGGTCCACACCCAGACCGACCCGGTGGCGAAGGCGCGTGAGGGTGTGCTCGAGTTCCTGCTCCTCAACCACCCGCTCGACTGCCCGGTCTGCGACCGCGGCGGCGAGTGCGACCTCCAGGACTTCGCCGTCCGCTACGGTCCCCAGACGTCGCGGATGCCGATCACCGACAAGGTGCACTTCGACAAGGCGGTGCCGCTGTCGGACCGCATCGAGCTCGACCAGGAGCGCTGTATCCTCTGCTGGCGCTGCGTGCGCTACTACGACGAGATCACCGGCGAGAAGGAGATCGTCCTCCAGCAGCGCGGGGTGCAGACCTCGGTGGCGACCTTCGACGGCCGGCCGCTGCGCTCCGCCTTCCAGGGCAACCTCCCCGAGGTCTGCCCGGTGGGCGCGCTCACCCACCGCCAGTACCGCTTCGTCGCCCGCCCCTGGGACCTCCAGAGAGCCAGGAGTGTGTGCCCGGAGTGTTCCTATGGCTGCAACGTCAACATCGACAGCCGCGAGTACGAGGTGAAGCGCTTCGCCTCGCGGGACAACCCGCTCGTCGACGACATGTGGCTCTGCGACCGCGGGCGCTACAGCGTCCCCCGCTGGAATCGCACCGACCGGGTGCGCCGACCCGTGGTGCGGGGTGATGGCAAAGAGGACCGCGAGGTCAGCGTCCAGCAGGCCGTCCAGGAGGCCGGCCGTCGGCTGCGCGCCGTCCGTGACCAGCACGGGGCCAACGCCATCGGCGTGCTGGGCTCGACCGAGTGCACCAACCAGGAGGCGTGGCTGCTCCAGCGCCTCGCCCGCGAGGCCCTCGGCACCGCCCACCTCGACCACCAGCTCGATCCGCTGACCGGCCTCGCTCCCGAGGAGCACGCGCTGGGGATCGCCGAGATCGAGGAGTGCTCCGCGGTCGTGGTGCTCGGATCGCGGCCGGAGCAGCAGGCGCCGGTGCTCACGCTGCGGCTGTACAAGGCGCAGCGCAAGCGCGGCACCACCGTGCACCGCCTGCCGGTCGACGTCGGCGACGCCACCGTGCGCGGCATCGCCGGCGAGCGCCTGGTCGGGGTGATCGCCGACGAGGTCGACCGCGCCGAGGCCGCCCACGTCGCCCAGGTCCTCGCCCGCGGCAACACCGGGGTGCGGCGGCTCACCGTCACCCGCGGCGTGAACGGCCGCGGCTGCAAGGATCTGGGGCTGCTCCCCAACCTGCTCCCCGGCTACCGCCCCGCCCCGGGCGCGGGCCGCTGCGGCACCGAGATCCTCGAGGCGACGAGCGCCGGGCAGATCCGTGCACTGGTGATCATGGGCTCGCATCCCTGGGCGGCGACCGCCGGGGTGGCGCTCACCGGCGCGCTCAACGCCGCCGACCTGGTGGTGGCGATCGAGACCCAGCCGGGGCCGGTCGCCCAGGGCGCGACGGTGCTCATCCCCGGCCACACCCACGTCGAGAAGGCCGGCTCGGTGACCAACCTCGAGGGGCGCGTCCAGCGCATCCGCGCGGCGCTCCCGCCGGCGACCACCGTGCCCGCCGAGCTCCGGGTGCTCGCCATGCTCGCCGCCGAGCTCGGCTGCGAGCGCTGGCCGGCGGAGATGGTCGCGGTCGACCGCGAGATCGGCGTCACCCTCCCCGCCTACGCCGAGGCGGGCAACGGCGGGTCCGCTGGTCGGTACCGGTCGGATGACGATCGTCCCCCCCGCCGACGTCCTCGGCTACCGGATCGGCCCCGACTACTGGTGGGTGATCCTCGTCAAGGCGGTGATCATCGTCCTCTTCCTCGCCACCGCCGCCGCGTACAGCACCTACGCCGAGCGCAAGGTCGCCGCCCACATCCAGCTGCGCATCGGCCCCAACCGGGTCGGCCCGATCGGGCTGCTTCAGCCCGCCGCCGACGCGGTCAAGCTGCTCTTCAAGGAGAACGTCGCCCCCGCCGGGCGCGACCGGCTCCTCTACCTCATCGCCCCTGGGTTCGCCGCCGCGGCGGCGATCTTCGCCTTCGCCGTCATCCCGGTGAGTGGGACGCAGACGGTCGACGGCTACCAGCTCCACTGGGACATCGCCCACCTCAACGTCGGGCTGCTCTACATCCTCGCGGTCACCTCGCTCGGGGTGTACGCGATCTTCCTCGGCGGCTGGTCGGCGAACAGCAAGTACTCGCTGCTCGGCGCGCTGCGCTCCTCCGCCCAGCTCATCTCCTACGAGATGGCGGTCGCCTTCGCGCTCATGGGGGCGATCATCCTCAGCCAGAGCCTCGATCTCGAGCAGATCGTGAACGCCCAGCACCACGTCTGGTTCGTGCTGCTCCAGCCGCTCGGCTTCCTCCTCTACTACCTGGGCGCGCTCGCCGAGACCAACCGATTGCCCTTCGACCTGCCCGAGGCCGAGACCGAGCTGGTGGCCGGCTACCACACCGAGTACTCGGGGATGCGCTTCGGCTTCTACTTCCTCGGCGAGTACATCAACATGGTCACGGTCTCGGCGATCGCGACCACGCTCTTCCTCGGGGGCTGGCTGCCGCTGCCGATCATCGACCGGCTCTGGTTCATCCCCGGCTGGATCTGGTTCCTCGGCAAGGTCACCCTGCTGATCTTCGTCATGATGTGGGTCCGCTGGACGCTCCCCCGCCTCCGCTACGACCGGCTGATGAACCTGGGATGGAAGGTGATGCTCCCGCTGGGCCTGCTCAACATCGCCATCACCGGCGCGGTGGTGGCGGTGAAGGCGTCGACGTGAGAGGGCCGCGGAGATGGTGATCGAGATCGTCAAGGGGATGGCGTTCACCCTCCGGCAGCTCTTCCGCAAGCCGATCACCCTGCAGTGGCCCGAGGAGCAGAAGCCGGCGCCGGCGCGGCATCGCGGACGCCATATCCTCCACCGCTACGACAACGGGCTCGAGCGCTGCATCGGCTGCGAGCTCTGCTCCGGCGCCTGCCCGGTGGGCTGCATCTACGTCGAGCCCGCGGAGAACGACCCCGCGAACCCGGTCTCGCCCGGCGAGCGCTACGCCCGCCGCTACGAGATCAACCTCATGCGCTGCATCTTCTGCGGCTACTGCGCCGAGGCCTGCCCCACCGAGGCGATCACCCTGGGGCCGCGCTTCGAGCTCGCCGACTACCGGCGGGAGCGCACCGTGGCGACCAAGGAGGACCTGCTCGAGGCCTGGCCGAACTTCGCGGCCGCCAGGGGCCCGAACCCGCGTGGCGCCGGCGCCGACCAGCGCGGCCAGGCGGCGCGTGCCCCCGGCGTGAGCCCGCGGCTCGCCTGGGACGAGGACGAGTTGATCCGCCGCGAGGGCGGCGAGCGGACCGTCCCCGGCAACGCCGGCCTCGCCCCCCACGTGCCCTCGGTGGCCGAGCCGCGTCACCACAAGAGGGACCGATGACGACGGCGACCCTCCTCGCCTACGTGGTCGCCGGCGTCGCGCTGGTGAGCGCGGCGGGGGTGGTGCTCTCGGCGAGGACGATCTACTCGGCGCTCTGCCTGGTCGGCAACATGGTGTCGCTGGCAGTGCTCTTCCTGCTCCTCAACGCCCAGTTCGTCGCCGCCGTCCAGGTGATCATCTACGCGGGCGCGGTGATGGTCCTCTTCGTCTTCATCATCGCCCTGCTCGACCCCGGCCACGACCCCGACTACGAGGGGCCACGCCGCGATCCCCGTCTCTGGGTGGGGATCGTCGCCGTCGGCTACATCACCGCCCAGGTCTTCGCGCTCGCGGTGAACGGCACCACCTACTCGAAGACCGACCACGTCCTCCAGGGGCAGCGGCTCGCCCAGGCAGCCCAGCCCTCCGACCTGCACAGCTTCGCCTTCGACCCCGCCTCGGTGAACGCGGCGGGCAACGTCCAGGTGCTGGGCCGCGAGCTCTTCACCACCTTCCTGCTGCCCTTCGAGATCACCTCCCTGCTGCTCTTCGTCGCCGCCATCGGGGCGGTGTACCTGACCCGCCGGCTGCCCCACGCTCCGGGGCCGCCGGTGGAGCGGACGGCGCCGGTGGCCGCGCTCCCCGAGGAGAGCGCGCCGGACGCCGGGCGCGAGACGGTGGCGGTCGGCTGATGATCGACATCCAGGTCTTCCCGCTGCTCCTCGGCCTCAGCGCCGCGATGTTCACCATCGGCTCGGTGGGGGTGCTGGTGCGCCGCAACCCGCTGGTGGTGCTGATGTCGATCGAGCTGATGCTCAACGCGGTGAACCTCGCCTTCGTCGACTACGGCCGCTTCCTCAACAGTGAGGACGGCCAGGTCTTCGCCCTGGTGGTGATCGTCGTCGCCGCCGCCGAGGCGGTGGTCGGGCTCGCCCTGGTCAGCCAGGTCTACCGCGCCGGCCGCGAGCTCGACATCGACGACCTCAGCGAGATGCGGGAGTGATCCCGGCGCCCGCTGCAGGAATGAGCACGACCCTGGCCGGGACCCTTGCGGTCCTGCTCTTCGCCTTCCCCCTCGCCGGTGCCCTCGGCAACGCCCTGCTCGGCCCCCGCCTGGGACGGCGCTTCTGCAACATCGTCGGCCCCGGGGTGGTGCTCGCCGGCTTCGTCTGCGCGGTCGTCGCCCTGGTCGCGCTCCTCGGCGCCCACGAGGACGCGCGGTCGACGACGGTCACCCTCTGGTCGTGGCTCGACCTCGGCCTCCACGGGCTGAAGGTCAACGTCGACATCACCATCGACCCGCTCAGCGTGCTCATGTGCCTGGTGATCACCGGGGTCGGCTTCCTCATCCACTGGTACAGCGTCGGATACATGGGGCACGACGAGAGCCCGTGGCGGTTCTTCAGCTACATGAACCTGTTCATCTTCTCGATGCTGCTGCTGGTGCTCGCCGCCGACCTGGTGATCCTAATCGTGGGCTGGGCGATGGTGGCGCTGAGCAGCTACCTGCTCATCGGCTACTACTACGACCGGCCGAGCGCGGTGCAGGCGGCGCGCAAGGCGTTCATCACCCAGGTGGTCGGCGACGTCGCCCTCTACCTGGCCGCCTTCATGATCGTCACCAACCTCAGGGTGCCCTCGCTCCAGCTGCCGACGATCTTCGCCTACGCCCGCGACTCCTTCCCCCAGGGCGGGGCGCTGATCACCGGGATCTGCGTCCTCCTCGCGATCGGCGCCTTCGCCAAGAGCGCCCAGTTCCCGCTCCACACCTGGCTCCCCGACGCCATGGAGGGCCCCACCCCGGTGAGCGCGCTCATCCACGCCGCCACCATGGTGACCGCGGGCGTCTACCTGATCGCGCGCTTCCACACCCTCTTCGACCTCGCCCCGATCGCCCAGGGCGTGGTCGCCTGCGTCGGCATGGGCACCGCGGTGATGGCGGGCGTCATCGCCCTGAGCCAGATCGACATCAAGCGGGTGATCGCCTACTCCACTATGTCCCAGATCGGGCTGATGATCTTCGCCGTGGGCATCGGCGCCTACTCCGCGGGGATGTTCCACTTCGCCACCCACGCCGTCTTCAAGGCGCTGCTCTTCATGGCCGCGGGCAACGTCATCCACGCCCTCCACGACGAGCAGGACATCCGGCTCATGGGCGGCCTCGGGTTGACGATGCGGGCCACCGAGCGCTGCTTCCTCAGCGGCTCGCTCGCGCTCGCGGGCATCCCCATCTTCGCCGGCTTCTTCAGCAAGGAGGAGCTGCTCGGCCTCGGCTGGCTCCACGGCCCCTGGGCGCCGACCCTCTACGCGGTCGGCGTCGGCGTCAACATCCTCACCGGCCTCTACACCTTCCGGCTCTTCTTCACCGTCTTCCGCGGCGAGCCGGTGACCGCCCGCACCTACGCCGCCCACGAGGCGCCGCCGAGCATGCTCATGCCGGTGGTCATCCTCGCCATCGGCAGCCTGGTGGCCGGCATCGCCCTGCTCCTCGGCATCCCCGGGGTGGTCGGGCGCTTCTTCCTCGCCGACTTCCTCGATCCGGTCTTCACCGCCGACGGCGGCCGGCTGCTCAGCGAGCCGGCGACGTCGACGGCCTTCCTCACCGTGCTCGTCGGCACCGCCGGCAGCCTCATCGGCTCGGGACTGGCCCTGCAGTGGTGGTACCAGCGCAAACCCGACGCCCAGGTCATCGCCGCGAAGGTGCCGCGGGTGCTCACCCAGCTCTCGCTCCACAAGTTCTACTTCGACGAGATCTACGACGCGCTGCTGGTGCGGCCGCCGCGACGGCTCGCCCGCGCGCTGCGCACCGTGGTCGAGCCCGAGTACGCCGACGGCTGGGTCGAGGGCGTGGGCCGGGCCGCGGCATCGCTCTCCGAGACCTTCCGGATGCTCCAGACCGGCCGGCTGCGCGACTACGCGACCGGCATGCTCGTCGCGGCGGGCGCCTTCGTCGTCGTCCTCGCGGTGTTCGTGCGATGAGCCACAACATCCCCTGGCTCACGGTGGTGCTCGTCATCCCCCTGGGGACGGCGATCCTCCTCCAGCTGGTGCCGCGCGACCAGCGGGCGGCGATCAAGGGGCTGACCGTGCTCGGCACCCTCGCCACCGCGAGCATCGTCGCCGGGCTGCTCGTCGCCTTCAACCAGCATCCGAGCATCCCGGCGGTCGGGCCGCGGCCCCAGGACCAGGCGATCGCCTTCCAGTTCGAGGAGATCCACTCCTGGATCGCGGCCATCGGCGCCACCTACCACCTCGGGCTCGACGGGCTCTCCGCCTGGCTGCTCGCCCTCGACGCCTTCGTCTTCCTGCTCGGCGCGGTGGCGGTCGCCGCCAGCACCGAGCGGCTGAAGTTCTACTGCGGCCTGCTCCTCGTCACCCAGGCGGCGACGATCGGGGTGCTCCTCAGCGTCGACATGCTCCTCTTCTACTTCTTCTGGGAGGGGATGCTCGTCCCGCTCTACTTCCTGCTCGCCAACTACGGGGGTCGCGACCGGGGCCGGGCGACGCTGAAGTTCATCGGCTACACCGTGGCCGGCAGCCTGCTCATGCTGCTCGCGATCATCTACCTCTACGTCCACTCCCAGGCGTCGGTGGTCGGGCATCCGAGCTTCGACCTCCAGGTGCTGATGCTCGCCCCCGGGCCGGCGCAGGCGCCGGTGACCTTCCTCGGCCTCCAGCTCCTCACCCCCATCCAGTTCGCCTTCGTCGCCTTCGCTCTCGCCTTCGCGATCAAGGTGCCGCTGGTGCCATTCCACTCCTGGCTGCCGGACTCCTACGCGAACTGCCCGCCGGCGACGCTGACCTTCTTCGCGGGGATCGTGAGCAAGCTCGGCGCCTTCGGCTTCATCCGCTACGGCCTCACCCTCTTCCCCGGCCCGATCCACGACTTCCAGTGGATCCTCGAGGGCCTGGCGATCCTCAGCATCCTCTACGCGGCGATGCTCGCCCTGGCGCAGAGCGACATCAAGCGCATCGTCGCCTACTCGAGCATCAGCCACCTCGGCTTCATCGCGCTCGGGATCTTCGCCCTCAACGTCAACGGGATCAACGGCGCGATCATCCAGATGGTCAACCACGGCATCATCATCGCCGCCCTCTTCCTCGTCGTCGGCTACGTCGAGGCGCGGGTCGGCACCCGCGACCGCCGCGAGATCGCCGGGCTGGAGCGGCGGATGCCCTGGCTCTACGCGCTGTTCCTCGTGATCACCCTCGCCGGCCTCGGCATGCCGGGGATGAACAGCTTCGTCGGAGAGTTCACCATCCTGCTCGGCGCCTTCCAGGCGAACCCGCTGCTCGCGATCCTCGGCTTTCTGGGGGTGCTGCTCGCCGCCTGGTACATGCTCCGGCTCCACCAGGGGCTGATGCACGAGCCCCTCTCCAAGGCCGCCGACGGGGTTCGCGACATCGGCGCCGCCGAGCGGTTGGTGCTCCTGCCGCTGGCCGCGCTCATGATCCTGATCGGGGTCTACCCCAAGCCGATCGGTGACATCACCCGAAGCGGCGCGCAGCAGTACGTCACCCGGGCGTCGGTGCCGCCGCCGTCGCTCTCATCCCTGAGCAACCCATGACCCACACGCTTCTCGCCTCGATCAGGATGCCCGGCCTGCCGCCGACCGACGACCTGCTCCGGATGCTGCCGGTGCTCATCCTCAGCGGCGGCTTCGTGGTCCTCCTGCTGCTCGACCTCGTCACCCCGCCGTCGGCGCGCACCGCGCTCGCGGCGCTGAGCGGGCTGTTCCTCGCGGTGACCCTCGGGGCGGTGATCTGGGGCTGGTTCGACACCGCCCACCAGGGGCTCGCGTACTACGGCAGCTACGCCTACGACCGCTTCAGCCTCTTCGTCGACGGGATCATCCTCGCCAGCGCGCTCGTGGTGGTGCTCATCAGCCCCGGCTACCTCAACCGCCGTGGCCTCCACTACGGCGAGTACTACGCGCTCATCCTCGGCGCCACCGTCGGGATGATGCTCCTCGCCGCCGCATCGAGCCTGCTGGTGATCTTCCTCGGCATCGAGCTGCTCTCGGTCTCGCTCTACATCCTCTGCGGCTTCGCCCACACCGAGGAGCGCTCCCAGGAGTCCGCGCTCAAGTACCTGATGCTGGGCGGGTTCGCCTCCGGTTTCCTCCTCTACGGCATGGCGCTCGTCTACGGCGAGACCGGCCACACCACCCTGACCGGCATCCGGGCGTCGCTCGACGCCGTCCATGGGACCGACTCGCTCTTCCTCATCGGCGTCGGCCTGATGTTCGTCGGCTTCGCCTTCAAGGTCAGCGCCGCGCCCTTCCACACCTGGACCCCGGACGTGTACCAGGGGGCTCCCACCTCGGTGACCACCTTCATGAGCGTGACCACCAAGGTGGCCGCGTTCGCCGCCCTCATCCGGGTGTTCAGCGCGACCTTCGAGGGCTCCTACGCGAAGTGGAACGGCATCGTCGCCTTCGTCGCCATCGTCTCCATGGTGATCGGCAACCTCGCCGCCCTCGGCCAGACGAGCGTCAAGCGCATGCTCGCGTACTCCGGCGTCGCCCAGGCCGGGTACATCCTCATCGGGGTCGCGGTGCAGTCGCCGCTCGGCACGGTGGGTGCGCTCTACTACCTCGCCGCCTACGCGGCGATGAACATCGGCGCCTTCGCCGTGATCACCATGATGGCGGGGAGGGGGGAGGACCTCGACAGCTACGACTCCATCCGCGGGCTCGCGTTCCGGCGTCCCTATGTGGCCGCGGCGATGGGGCTGTTCCTCTTCTCCCTCGGCGGCTTCCCGCCGACCGCGGGCTTCTTCGGCAAGTTCTTCGTGTTCAGCGCCGCCATCCAGCACGGCCAGATCGCGCTCGCGCTCTGGGGCATCGCCACCAGCGCCATCTCGGTCTTCTACTACCTGCGCATCGGCCTGCTGATGTACTCGCGGCCGCGCGAGGGCGAGGCGAGCTATGAGTGGGCGCGCACCACGGTGTCGGGCGCGGTCGCGCTGGTCGCCACCACCGCGGGGACGCTGGTGCTCGGCATCTTCACCTACCTGATCTACAGCGCCGCCACCATGGCGCAGGTCGGGACGTTCCCCGTCCCACCCAACAGCTGAGCCGACCCACCGGTCGAACAGGGGGAGACCATGGCTTCCACCGCTGCGCCGCTCGCCGGCAAGACGATCATCATGTCCGGCGGCAGCCGCGGCATCGGCCTGGCGATCGCGCTGCGCGCCGCCCGCGACGGGGCCAACCTGGCGATCATCGCCAAGACCACCGAGCCTCATCCCAAGCTCGAGGGGACGATCCACACCGCGGCGAAGGAGATCGAGGATGCCGGCGGCACCGCGCTCCCGATCGTCGGCGACGTCCGCGACGACGAGAGCGTGGCGAGCGCCGTGGCCCAGACCGTCGAGCGCTTCGGCGGTATCGACATCGTCGTGAACAACGCCAGCGCCATCGACCTCTCCGGCACCGAGTCGCTGTCGATGAAGAAGTACGACCTGATGCAGGACATCAACTGTCGCGGCACCTTCCTGCTCGGCAAGACCAGCATCCCCCACCTGAGGAAGGCGGAGAACCCGCATATCCTCACCCTCTCGCCGCCGCTCACCCTCGACCCCAAGTGGTACTCGGGGCACCTCGGCTACACCCTGGCGAAGTTCGGCATGAGCATGACCACCCTCGCCTGGGCGCGGGAGTTCGCCGGCGACGGCATCGCCGCCAACTCGCTCTGGCCGCGCACCCTGATCGCCACCGCGGCGGTGCGCAACCTGCTCGGCGGCGAGGCCGCGCTCCAGCGCTCGCGCAAGCCGGAGATCTACGCCGACGCCGCCCACGCCATCCTCAAGCGCCCCAGCCGCAGCTGCACCGGCAACTTCTACCTCGTCGAGGACGTCCTCGCCGAGGAGGGGGTCACCGACTTCAGCGGCTACGGCTACGGCGGCGACGACACCCAGCTGCAGGTGGACATCTACGTCGAGGAGCTGGCGGCGCAGGGGAAGGCGGTCACCGCGTAGCCATGGCCCCGGCCGCCCGGTGCTTCGAGAGCACCCGGACGATCCGGCTCGGCGACGTGAACCCCACGGGACGGCTGCGTCTCGACGCGCTCGCCCGGCACCTCCAGGACGTCGCCACCGACGACACCCGGGACGCCGGCATCGACGACCCCCGCACCACCTGGGTGGTGCGGCGCGCCGCGGTGCGCGCGGATCGCTGGCCCCGATACCTCGAGCGGGTGACGCTGTCGACCTTCTGCAGCGGCACCGGGCCGCGCTGGGCGGAGCGCACCACC
>Ga0209577_10002765_pt1 | contig 16654 bp, 9 predicted proteins | sample GraSoiAngelo_109_FD_185874 | JGI IMG/M metagenome (GOLD analysis project Ga0209577, IMG submission 185874) | Grasslands soil microbial communities from the Angelo Coastal Reserve, California, USA - 14_0903_12_20cm (SPAdes) (version 2) | ecosystem: Environmental > Terrestrial > Soil > Grasslands ...
TGCCCCTCTATACATTGCTTTGTGCTTTGCACTGTTTCTGTCTGTTAATGATAGTCGGGCCCAAGAATCGGATTCATCGGACGCGCTGATTGACTCTTACGTTCAGCAGTTAGGAGACGAGCGTACCCGCGCGCCGGCCTCCAGTAAATTGGTTGAGATCGGGCCTAAGGCAATTCCCGCAGTAAGAGAGGCGTTAAAAACGCCCAAGACTCACGCCACAGCTTTCGAGATTCTACACAGAATCGCCCAGACTTTTGGCCCAGACGCTAGTGAAGCAGTTCCCGCCTTCGTTGAAACCTTAAAGGACGACCAAATCTCCCTTCGCCCCGACGCCGCAGCGGCATTGGGGGACATTGGCGCACGGGCTCGACCCGCCATCCCTGCGCTCACCGAAGCGCTACAGGACAAGGAGCATGCAAATGTCCGAAACGCTGCAATCCGGGCACTGGTGACGATTGCTGGCAAGCTTCAGGATGAAGTGGAGAATCTGTCTGACCGCGACTTAAATCAAGCTGTAATAGATTTGCAAGCGGCGCTGGAAGTGGCACAGGCGACCGCGCCAGAGGAGTACGCATCGCAAATTCGTCGGCCCCTTGACTTCCTAAAATTGAAGCTGGCCGAGAGGGAGAAGGGCGTCCTTCCTTGGATGAAGAAAGTATATGCCCAGTATCCGTGGATAACCGCGGCTGTGATTTTCCCGCTGGCGGTCATATTGTGGCTCCTGATTTTTTTAGTGTCTCCATCATGGCTCTTCACGCTCAACGAGAAGCTAAAAGCATTGCCGGAGATAAAAGTACCCGGGCTAGACATTAAATTGTCGGTTCGAACCTTGCTGCTCCTCAGCCCCTTTCACTATCGTTCCAGGGTGCTGGACGCATGGGTCGGTGATCACGTGGAGAGCGCCCGCGATTGGTTCATAAAGAGCGCCGAAGAGCGTGATCAAGAGACGCACATCCCCATACAAGTCAAGATGAACAATAGTTACTACAACGAACTCACGGCGGCGGAGCTGGGGCGGGACTTCCCCGGCGCACGTGGGCGCTTACTCATTTGGGGCGAAGGAGGGGCAGGCAAGACCAACCTGGCTTACGAGGTGGCACGATGGGCAATGGCTAAGGACCGCTCCAAGCGCCTTGCAAAACAACTCATGCTCCCAGTGCTTCTTGAAGAAGAACTAAGCGAGCAACTAGACTCTCCGGCCGCCTCGCAAACCAAGCACGGTGAGCTTTTCACGGCAGCGATTCGCGGAAAACTCACGCAACTCATTAGAGCGTCGGAACCCCCTGACGAGCAGTTGGTCAAACACCTCCTACGCCGCTGTCGTTTGCTGGTGATTGTCGACAGCTTCTCGGAAATGAGCGAAGACACGACCGGGGCCATCAAGCCCGGCGACGCGGAGTTTCCGTGCAACGCTTTAGTAATCACCTCGCGCAACGAAGAGCACACACTGCTGCTCGGCGAAGCGCCGGTCAAAATAGAACCTCAGCGCCTGTCCGGTGCTTCGCTCGCAAGCTTCATCGAAGACCTACTCACTAAGCGCGGGGCGCGTGAGTTTTCCAAGGACAAAGATTTCCTCAAGCTGTGTAGCAAGCTACCCGATATCGTCGGGAAAAGAGAGATCACCGTTCTGCTGGCTAAGCTCTACGTCGAGCACATAATCGCGCTTAAAAAGGGGGTGGCAAAAGATGAGCCTCCCAAAAATATTCCCGAACTCATGATCAGTTATTTGAACAACATCAACCGACGCCCCCACCATGAGGAGCATTCAGATGAGGTAATCCATCAAGACACAAAAGTCATAGCCTGGGAGTGTCTAAGGGAGAATTATCGTTCGGCGGCAGCGACGCGCAAGGCCGTTCTAGAGGCCATGGGAGGGGAGGACCCGATGGCGCGGCTCAGGTATTTGGAACAGAGGCTGCGACTCATCCAAGAATACGACTACAAGACCGAACACAAGCTGATCAAATTCGGTCTCGACCCGCTGGCCGAGTATCTGGCCGGGCTACACTTAATAGATGCTTTCGGCTCGGATACCGAGTCGTGGTGGAATTTCCTGGCGAGCGCGAAGAGTAAGTCAGGAGCTCCCGACAGTGTAATAGACTTTATGCAGGCAGTGGAAGAGTGTGTTGAAGCTAAAGGCGAAGCGGCGGGGGTGCCGCCGTTCGTTTTGGAAGCCCTGAGAAAGGGGCCGCCTTGGGATCCTAAGTTGGTCTAACCGGAAAAAGGCACCTTATACTCCGCCAATAGGATCCTCGGCCTTTCGGATGGAGTTAACCTTAATACCCAACGGGCGGGCAAAGTCAGAGAGGTTCACGTGATGAATACGGCGCGGGCAAGGCTGATACGCGACTGCATCATCCTCATGATATGGATCGCCGGTGTCGGCGCAAAAGGGCGGCCAGCCGTGGCTCAATACATCACGACTGGCGCTCCTGAGATTACCCCAGCCAGTTCGGTGGTCAAAGAAGAGTCCAATGGCTATTGGCTCTATCTAGACGGGAAGAAAACACCTGCCCTGATCGGTATGGTCTACCAACCGGTCCCTCCAGGCCGGCATATCCGAGACTATGAGAACAATCTGGGGGAGCTTTATCAGGCTTTACTTGACGATACCGATGGCGGCAGAGGACATGGCAGAAAGCTGGCAACACTGGGGGTCAAAGCCATACGCGTGTATGAGGTCCCCGTACAGAATCTAAAGGACGTAATGCGCGTCAAGCAAATTTTCAGATGGCTTTATAAGGAGCACCAGATAAAAGTGTTAGTGGGGCACTGGGCCGGCCTGCACTCGGGAATTAATTTCAGAGACCCGTTGGCCCGGTTCCTGGTTCTTTATGATGCAATGCAGATGGTGAGGCTCTATTGTCACGAGCCTTGGGTACTAGGTTGGCAGTTAGGTAATGAAAATAACTACCACGTGCTCGGTGGTGAATTGGGGCATGAGGTAAACCTTGATCTGGCTGAATATTATCAATTCATGGACGCCGTGGCTGGGGCCATGCGCCGCGCGCTTGCGGACCAGAGGTGCCAGCAGTACGTAGCATTGGGGCAAGGCGACTTGGCACCTCGGGAAGCAGAATTAATAGCCCGAATGATTAACATTGATGCCGTGGGCATTAACACTTATAGGGAGCCGCAAGGGCAAGAGGGGATCGAGAAAGTGATTAACCGGGCCGCCACGATGATCCCGAAGCGCCCAATCTTTTTCTCCGAGTTCGGCAAGCCTGCGGAGACGTTAGAGGGAGAGGAGCAGCAAGCGACATACTTGGTACAGGCTTCGGACTTGATCTTTAAATTCGGGGCTGGAAGGTTGGGCTCAACGGGTACTTTACCATTCGGTAACGTCTTAGCGGGATTCGTACATGAGGCGACGGATCAAGACTGGAAGCGCTTCGAGCGTGGCAGGAGTCAGGATGCGTACTACGGCGTGCTGGAAAAACAGAGCTCGTCTAAGCTTCAGGGGTTCATCGCGGAGCAGGAGCGTTTTTACAAAGTGATGCCGCTCACAAATAGCCCCGAAGACTTGATGAAAGGCGCCTGGGCGCTTCTGGAGGATCGCAAGGATTACGGTAATGCCATCGGTTATGCCCAGCGTGTTATCGACCTTTACCAAGACAAGGCAAAAGCTCAGCAAGAGAATTTACGGACAACAGGTGATGAACGGGAGGATGGAGACGCTGAAAAATATTGGGCACTTGATACCGTCGGCGCAGCACATTTTCTGATCACAAGAGCCCGGTATGAGGAGTACGGCGGCAGCCTTTATTACGAGCGGTCTGGCCAAACTCGCGGTGATGAGAGCCGTAAATATTTGGACGATGCCCGAACTAACCTTCGGGTGCTGATGAACGATTATCCTGATGCGTTCATGGCGGACCGGGAAGGAAATGTTTGGCGGCTAAGCCAACTGGCTCGCCCTCTGTTCCCCGACCTCGTGCAGCCGTATTTCCAAGTGAATATTCAGACCACCGCAGCCTTCATAATCTTCTGCCTCTGCCTGGTCATTCTGGATATCCAGAGGATAAAAGCTTATTTGTTTCAAAGCGCGACCCGATTCCGCCGAGATGCGCTGAAGAGCAAGTCGGAGAGTGCCATTCAGATGCGGTCTTGCATTACTAACGAGTCCGCTATGAGCAACTGTAGACGATGGGCCTTTATCGGTCTGGTTATCATACAGATGTGGCTCTTGTTCTACTACATGGGGTGGTGGTTCCATCCCGTGCGGGCAGAATTTCACACTGTGAACCGGCCACTCTTCATCGTCTTATCTGCCGTCGGTCTTTTCGATTGCGCCTTCTACCTCTACATATGGCGCTTACTCTGGTTCATGAAAAAGCCGCAACCTGTAAAGGCGGAACTCGGCCATAAGGTCGCCATGGTAACGACTTATGTTAAGGCTGATACGCCTGCCTTGCTGAAGGACACACTGCTGGCAATGAAAAATGTCGACTACCCGCATGAGACCTATGTGCTCGACGAAGAAGACGACGACGATATAAAGCTGATTTGTGACGAGTTGGGAGTAGAGCACTACACGCGCCGTAACAAGGAATCTTATAACACGCCTGCAAAAGCCAAAGTTTCGGGGACAATCGGGACCGATGGCCAGCGGCCCGAAAAATATCAGAAACACACCAAAGGCGGTAACCTCAACGCTTGGCTTACGGAGCACGGCAAACAATTCGAGTTCGTTACGTTTCTCGATCCGGATCACAGGCCCAAACGGGACTACCTAGATCACGTCTTAGGTTATTTTCGAGACCCGAACGTGGGCTTTATCCAGCCACCTCAAATCTACGGCAACTGGAAAGATAACTGGATTGCACGGGGCGCAGCTGAACAGAGCTATTACTTTTATGGGCCGATTCAAATGGGACTCTATGGCTTGGATAATTGCGTCGTCAACGGAAGCCACTCGACATTCCGCGTCGCGGCCTTGCAGGAGATTGGCGGCTATGCCGTACACGACGCGGATGATGTGTTGACCTGCATCCGCCTACGGGCGAAGGGGTGGCGCGGGGTTTACGTCCCCAAAGTATTGGCTTCTGGATTGGCCCCTGAAACGTGGCCGGATTTTTTTCAGCAACAGCGCCGCTGGGCCCGCTCCGTTCTGGATTTAATTTTTCACCATCGTCAAGAATTTCGCGGGCTTAATTGGCGTCAAAAACTGGGCTACCTAATGATGTGTAGTTATTACTTCTACGGGTTAGGTTTTGTATTACTCTTGGTCTCACCAGTTATCTCTATATTGACGAATCAAGCTCCGGTGAATGCTGAGTTGGCGATTTTTATAAGTTACTACACACCATTCATATTCTTACGCTACTTATTATTGATTGCCTGGAGTCAGAAGTTTTTAATTTTGCCGGATTTTACCGAAAAGGAAAAGCGCCCTTTCTTATTTTGGTTATGGTGTCGCGGAGGATTACTCTGGGCCGCAACCTGGCCATATTTTGTTTGGGCTTTCCTGCTTGCCCTAAGAAAAACTCCTGTTGCCCGTCGGGTCACGACGCCCAAAAGCGATACAGCACAGGAGTCCTGTATGCGATTCTTCGTGACTCATATTGTCCTGATGTTTCTTACAGCTTTAGCGCTAATATACATATCCGTCTACCGCTTTAACCTGCAATACGCAGAAGGTATGATAACCTTTCTACTGATGAGTCTAATACTTCACTTGGGTCTTATTTTCGATGCAGCTAGGGAGTCTAGGCGGTACAAGATTCGTAGCCGTCAAAGTAAACCATCAGTTGATATAGAGTCGATTGTCGATGTCTGGGACTGAGGTTTTACCCGTTTCACTGCCAAGGAAACTCTCACGTATCGACGCTTGTAAGGCGTAAGGTTGTATGCGTTAAGGACTAAAACCAATCATTATTGCAAAGCATGGAAACCCTAAAATTCTTAGACAGTACTCTGTTGTCCATGATTGATCGTTGATTTAGACATTGAAATCACTAAAAGCCAAAAGACGCTAAGAAAAACTTAACCATTCACTCACTCACGCATAGGGTGTCGAAGTTTTCAGGTAAAATAAGCACGCGCGAGCACTGGGCGGCGCTGCGCGAGCACGGCTGCTGCCCCATCCACCGCCGCTCCTTCCGCGGCGTCCTGCTTGAAGAAGAGAGTAGGGAAGTCGAAAGCTGAACCACGCTGCGCTCCGTGTGATGGGTTACTTGACGCCTTTATCGACGATTGAGCGAAGCGAGTTGGCTGTCCCAAATTAATGTATCCTCATCCCTTAAATTCCCTATCCGGAAATAGGACGGCCATTACAATAATCACGAATAGAGCCAATGAGTGCTGACCATAGATTTATTTCTTTGGACAGATATTTCTCGGGTCAACGAGGACGGTGTGCGGGTCAATAATAAGAGCCAGACTTTTGCCGTAGGCCTCAAGCTCCTCCGATGTCGGATTTTGCTCTGCGGCTAGCTGGTTAACTAAGCCTTCAACATCATATCTTTTGCTCATATTTTCTTGCCAACTCTCCTGAAGTTTTCCGGCGGACGAAATAGCTATAAGGAGCGCCGCAATTGCTGCCAATGAAGCAGTCCAGTTATCTCTGCGTGCAGGGTCTTCTAAGCCGAACACCTTTAAATGAGCCTTCGATAGTAAAGCTGCTAACGCGCTCAATATTGCCGCACCATAAATACAGATGTGGTATGCCCAGCTAAACCGCCACTGAGCATTTCTGTAATCCGTAAAATACCTGTCTAATCTCGCCTCAAGTTTGTTGATTTGTTCGGGAGAGGCTGCTGTCCCGGCTCCACTGGATGACGCACTGTTGCCTGCGGATGTGCTTCCAGGCTGGGTATTGGTGACAGACGTTTCGCTTTGTGCAACTCCTGCTATGCAGCAGAGAAGCAGAGTAATGCACAGGGCCACAAGATTAGCGCGATTCATAGCAACCTCCTCATGCCGGTGAGAAAAATCTTCGAGCGCGATGCTTTCTATGCTATTTGTCGCACCGGGTCAAGGATAATTTCCACCCCGAATGGGCACTAAGCGATGCTTTAAGCATACAGAACACGACATGCAATCCAACTTGCTGCGCGGCGCAGTATAGCCCGCGGAATTTACGCGTTATACTGTATCTCGCAGTTTGATCACGCTTTCACCTTCTCAGAACGTTGGCTCACGGTCTTCTATTCTTCGGCCTCCGACTATTAGAGGAACAGTCGTTCGCCTATGCACATCGCGATTGACGCGCACTCGGTCGGGACGGGGCTGGCGGGCAACGAGACCTACGCGGCGAATCTGGTCGAGGCGCTGGCGGCGGTTGACCGAGAGAACCGTTATACGATCTACGTGACGAGGCCCGCGGCGTTCGAGCGCTTCGACGGGCGCTGGCCGAACGTGCGCGTGCAGCGGACGCTGCCGCACACGCCCTTGTTGCGCGTTCCCTTCACGCTCTCGGCGGAGTTGAGGCGGCGGCCCGTTGACCTCTTGCACGTGCAGTACACCGCGCCGCCGCTCGCGCCTTGCCCCGTCGTCGCCACAATCCACGACCTCTCATTCGAGCACCTGCCGGAAACTTTCAAGCGCCGGAGCTGGATGCAGCTCCGGCTCACCGTCCGAAGGACTGCGCGGCGCGTGGCGCACGTCATCGTGCCTTCCGAGTTCACGCGCCGCGACCTCATAGAGACTTACAAGCTCGACCCTTCGCGCGTGAGCGTGATCCCGCTGGCGGCGGCGGCGCACTTCCGCCCCGTCGCCGACGCGGGCGAGAGGGAGCGCGTGCGGCGGCGTTACGGTGTCGGCGGCGAGTACGTGCTGGCGGTCGGCTCGATCCAGCCGCGGAAGAACCTTGAGCGTCTGGTGCGCGCCTATTCGCTCTTGCGCCGCGAGCGCGGGAGGAGTAATCTGCCGCAACTGGTTCTCGTGGGCAAGCGGGCCTGGCTCTACGGCGAGACGCTGAAGGCGATTGAGGAGGAGGGAGTCGGCGGCTCGGTAGTTCTCACCGGCTATGTATCCGAAGGCGACTTGCCAGCACTGTATTCGGGGGCACTCTGTTTCGCCTACCCCTCCTACTTCGAGGGATTCGGGCTTCCCCCGCTCGAAGCGATGAGCTGCGGCGCGCCCGTCCTGACGGGGAATTTGACAAGCCTGCCGGAGGTCGTCGGCGACGCCGGACTCGCGGCAGACCCTTTCGACACGGGCGCGCTCGCACGCGCCCTCGCAAGACTGATTGACGACGACGCCCTGCGCGCCGAACTCCGTGCGCGCGGACTCAAAAGGGCGCGCTCGTTCGACTGGCGGAACACGGCCCGCATGACCTTGCAGGTTTACAGGAAAACACAGGAGGAGTGATGAATGCGGAATGATGAATGATGAATTAGAAAACTCAAGCCGCCTTTCATTCATCATTCATCATTCCGCATTCATCATTTAAATCATGCGCATCGCCATACTTGGGACGCGGGGAGTTCCCGCGAGCTACGGGGGGTTCGAGACCTTCGCCGAGCAGCTCTCGACGCGCTTGGTGGCGCGCGGGCACGACGTGACGGTCTATTGCCGCGCGCACTACGTCAGCCCTCGGCAGATCGAGTACAAGGGCGTGCGCCTGAAGGTTCTGCCGACCATCCGCCACAAGTATTTCGACACGGTCGTCCACGCCTGCCTCTCCTCCTTCCACGCCGCCATCTCCCGACGCTTCGACGCCGCGCTCATCTGCAACGCGGCCAACGCGCCCTTCGCGCCCGTCCTGCGCGCTGCGGGTGTGCCCGTCGCCATCAACGTTGACGGCCTCGAACATAAGCGCCGGAAGTGGAACTGGCTCGGCAAGAATTACTACCGCGTGGCCGAGCGCCTGTCCGTGTGGCTGCCGAACGAGACGGTGACGGACGCGCGCGTCATACAGGACTACTACCTCGCCAAATACGAGGCCGACTCGACGATGATCGTTTACGGCGCGGAGGTCGAGCGCCGACTCGACCGCGCCGCAGTCCGCCAATGGGGGGTGGAGCCGAACCGTTACGTGCTCTACGTCTCGCGCCTCGAACCCGAAAACAACGCGGCGATGGTCATCGAGGCGTTCCGGCGCGTGCGGACGCCGCACAAGCTTCTGATCGTCGGCGACGCGCCCTACGCGCACGAGTACATCAGCCGCCTGCGCTCGCTCGCGCGCCGCGACCGGCGCATCGTCTTCACGGGCTTCGTCTTCGGCGACGCCTACCGTGCCTTGCAGCAGAACGCTTACTGCTACGTCCACGCCACGGAGGTCGGCGGCACGCACCCGGCGCTCGTCGAGGCGATGGGCTACGGCAACTGCGTCCTGGCGCTGGCCGCGCCGGAAAACGTCGAGGTCGTCGGCGACGCCGGCCTGCATTACAGGGACTCGCAGGAGCTTGCGGCGCAGCTCCAGCGCGTGCTGCGCGACGGCGCGATAGTCAACCAGTACCGGCAGCGCGCGCAGGCGCGCGTGCGCGAGCGCTACGACTGGGAGCACGTCGTGGACGAGTACGAAGACCTCTTCGCGCGCATGGCCCGCCTGCCCCCCACGCGCGCACGCGCCGCCGAGACAGCGCAGGCCACCGGCGAGACGCACACGCAGGAGACGGTGAGAAAATGATGAATGCGGAGCGATGAATGATGAATTGAAAGCCGCCTGAGCTTTAATTCATCATTCATCGCTCCGCATTCATCATTTCTTCTACTGGCCGAGCTTGACTGCCTTCACATCGGCGGGTTTCGTAAAGAGCGAGTCGGGGACGGGGTGGTTGAACTCGACGGCGTCATAGTTGACGCGGCTCGACTGCACGCCCGCGCTGTAGTGGTCAACGACGAAGGGGACGCGCACCGCGCCGATGGAGACGATCTGCGCGAAACGGTCTTCCTCCTCGACCCGCTCGCCCTCGCCGCCCCCCTTCTTGTACTTCACCTTCGAGGGCAGCGCGTCCTTCGCGTCGAACTCGAACTCCGCCTCGAAGCCGTCCGGGTAGGTGAGGCGCACGACCTCGTTGCGGCGCGCGAGTCCGGCCTCGCGCCGCCCGACGTAGGCGAGGGCCGCGCCCTCCGAGCGCCACCACCCGCGCAGCACGTTGTCCACGCTCGCGCGCATGGAGGTGCGGAAGTCCTGCGCCTGTGCGGGCGTGAGGTCGAGGATTTTCTTCTCCTGGAGGTCTGCGACCCAGCCCGTGTCGCCCGTGTTGGTTTGGACGCTCTTAGTGCCCGCGCCGCGGAATTCAGTGCGCTCGCGGTCGGGCAGGACGAGGTAGTCTGTGAACGCGGTCGGCAGCGTCGCCACGCCGCCTTTGAAGGGCGTGAAGTGACCGCGCGAGACGACCGTCTTCACGTCGAGGTACGCGCCGCCGCCCAGCGCCTCGACGGCGCGGCGGACGACCGCGGCGGCTCGCTCGTCCTCCTTCGGGGCGGGCTTCTGTTGATCTGACTGCGCGGGCGTCGCCCGGCTTTTGTCGCCCTGGGAGAAGGCGATTGCCGGGGCGGCGAACAGTGTGAGCGCCGCGAGGCACACGCGCGCGCGGGTAAGGGACGGCTTCACTCTCATGTTGAAATTTATAAACGGTGAGGGAAGGGAACGCAACAGCCGGGCGCGTGCAGTGAGTCCGTCAAAGGTGACGGGGATTTGAGTGCGTGTTTGAAGCCCTTCGGGGCTTCAAAGCGAGAGGGCTTCGACGATTCCGCCGAAGCCCTCTCGCTTGGTTGCAGGTGATTATGAACCTTGATTAAGAGTCCGCCCTGACGGCGGCGCGGACGACGACCTCGCCGTTCTCCATGTCGGCGACGAAGGCGTCCGCCTCCTTCCACATCGCCGTGATGGGCAGCTTCACCTTCTCGTCAATGTGGCGCTTCAGGAAGCGCGCGCCGTAGGTCGGGCTGAAGCCCTTCTCCGTGAGGAGGTCGAGCGCCGCCTCGGTGACGCGGCAGCCCTTGCCCTGCTTCTCCATCTGCCGGCAGAGCTTCGCGGTGTAGAGCTTGGCGATCTCGCGCACCTCGTCCATCGTCAGCGGCGAGAAGACGACGATCTCGTCAATGCGGTTGCGGAACTCCGGCGAGAACCTCGTCTCGGCGGCCTTCATCACCTCGCCCTTAATCGCCTTCACGTCGCCCAGCGTCTTCGTGCCGAAGCCGAAGGGCTTCTCGTACTTCTTGAAGTTCTCCGAGCCGAGGTTCGAGGTCATAATCACGATGGCGTCCGACAGATAGACCTTCTTGCCGCGACCATCGGTGAGCCAGCCCTCGTCGAAGGCTTGCAGGAACAGGTTCATCAAGGTCGGCGAAGCTTTTTCGACTTCGTCGAGCAGGAGAACCGTGTAAGGGTTCTCGCGCAGTTGCTCGGTCAAAACGCCGCCGCGCTCCGAGCCGACGATGCCGCGCGGCATGCCGATCAGCTTCTCAATGCCGATGGTGCCGTCCTGATACTCCGACATGTCTATGCGAACCATCTTCTCCTCGTCGCCGAACATGAACTCGGCGACGGCCTTCGCCAGCTCGGTCTTGCCGACGCCCGTCGGGCCGAGGAAGAGGAGCACGCCGTCCGGCTTGTAGTGGTTCTCCTTGAGCGGCCCCTTGTTCAGTCGGAGCCTTTGAGCGACGGCGCGGATGGCGTCCTTCTGTCCGATGACGCGGCGACCGAGGTCGGCGTCCATCGTGATGAAGCGGTCGTTCGTGTCGCGATAGATCATGTCGCGCGGGATGCGCGACTCCTGCGAGATCACGTCAATGATGTGTTCGGGCCGCACGACGAGCGTGTCCGGCTCGTTGATCTCGACCTTGACGGCGGCGGTGTCGAGCCAGCCGATGGCCTTGTCCGGCAGGTGTAGATTGCGGATGTACTTCGGGGCCATCTCCAGCGCCGTGTTGATGGCGTCGTCCGAGATCGTCACCGAGTAGTTGCGCTCAAGGCGCGGGCGCAGGCCGAACAGAATCTCACGCGTCTCGGCGAGCGAAGGCTCGTCAACCTTGACGAGTCGGAAGCGGCGCGCGAGCGCCTCGTCCTCGCCGATGTACTCCTTGTACTCGGTGATGGTCGTCGCGCCGATGATTCTCATCTCGCCGCGCGCCAAGGCGGTCTTGAACATGTTGGCCGCGTCCGAGCTAGTGCCGAGCGCCGCGCCCGCGCCGATGATGGTGTGCGCCTCGTCTATGAAGAGGATGAGGTTGTCGCGCTCCTTCACCTCGTCAATGATGCCCTTGATGCGCTCCTCGAACATGCCGCGCAGCATCGTGCCCGCGACGAGGCCGCCCATCTGTAACTGGACGATGTGCGTGTTCCTGAGCCGCGACGGAACCTTCTCCGGCTCAAGCTCGATGAGGCGGGCCAGGCCCTCGATCACTGCCGTCTTCCCGACGCCCGGCTCGCCGACGAGCATGGGCGAGTTGGCGCGCTCGCGGTGGCAGAGGATTTCGATCATCTGCTGGATTTCCTGCTCGCGACCGATGGTCGGCGGCAGCTTGTCGGCGCGCGCCAGGCGGTTCAAGCTGACGCCGAAGTGCTTGAGGTAGGGCGGCAGCTCGAACTTCTTCTTGTACTCCTCCTCCTCCTGCTCGCGTGTGCGGACGCGTGCGCGCACCTGCTCGACCACGGTCTCCGTGTTCGCGCCGAGGTTGCGCAAGACGAGCATCAGCGCGCTGCTCTCGTCCTGCGAGAGCGCCATGAAGAGGTCTGTCGCCTCGATGGTCTTGCGCCCCTGCGCGCGCGCGCGCTCCATGGAGCGCTTGAACAGCTCGATGGTTTCGGGGGCGATGAGGATTCCCTTTTTGACGTTCTGATAGCGTGCATTCTCAAGACGCTTTTCAATCAGCACCTTGACCGAGCGCGGGTCGAGCGAGAGGTCGCGCATCGTCGAGTTGAAGAGGTCGCCCTCCTCGGTCGCGATTGCGTTGAGAATGTGTTCCACCGCGATGTAATTCTGGTCACGGCGGCGCGACTCCTGCGCCGCGTGTTCGAGAACACGCTGCCCGCTCTCGGCGAAACGATCTTTGTAAGTTCCGAGATCAATCATTATTTTTTCCTTCAAGCGAGCCGGGCGGCGAATCATCCTGACCGCCGCGACTCAAAAAGCACCGTTCAAAAACTCAGAACGACGGGCGGCGATTTCGTGTTCGCAAAGCCGAGACGATTTCGCCAAACTTCCCCGGCGCAATGGCCCTGTTTAGATGCCGTGCGCTCTTGCCCGGTTGTGCTTTGTCGCGCTTCCGGACATCTCGACTATAGCACATCCCGTAACAATGCAATTGTCCTGCCACTAAAAGCCGTAAACTGTGAACCGTAAACCGTGACGAGAGAAAACCCGTCTTCTTCTCGTCACGGTTTACGGTTCACGGTTTACGGCTTAACGGCTTTTAGAAGTCGTAGTCCTCGCCGCCGCCCGGCATCGGGGGCGTGGCCGACTTCTTCGGTTCGGGCGCGTCGGTGATGGCCGCGTCGGTCGTGAGCAGCAGGCCCGCGATGGACGCGGCGTTTTGCAGCGCCGTGCGCACGACCTTCGTCGGGTCAATGATGCCGGCGGCCACAAGGTCTTCGAACTCGCCCGTGGCGGCGTTGAAGCCCCGCGACCCCTTCAGCTCCTCGACCTTGCCGATGGCGACCGCGCCGTCCTTCCCGGCGTTCTCGGCGATGCGCCGCAAGGGTTCCTCCATCGCGCGTTGGAGCAGGCGCACGCCCGTCTTCACGTCGCCCTCAACGTCGAGTTTGTCGAGAGCCTTCGCCGCGCGCACGAGTGCGACGCCGCCGCCGGGCACGATGCCTTCTTGCGCGGCGGCGCGCGTGGCGTTGACGGCGTCCTCGACGCGCATCTTCTTCTCCTTCATCTCGGTCTCGGTGGCCGCGCCGACGCGTATGACGGCGACGCCGCCCGCGAGCTTCGCCAAACGCTCCTGCAACTTCTCGCGGTCGTAGTCCGAGGTCGTCTCCTCTATCTGGCGGCGGATGGCCGCGACGCGTCCCTCTATGCCGCGGCGACTCCCTGCGCCCTCGACGACCGTCGTGTTCTCCTTGTCAATGATGACGCGCTTGGCCGTCCCCAAATCTTCGGTCGTGACGCTCTCCAGCTTGATGCCGAGGTCTTCGGTGATGACGCGCCCGCCCGTCAGCGCGGCGATGTCTTCGAGGATGGCCTTGCGCCGGTCGCCGAAGGCCGGGGCCTTGACGGCGCAGACCTTGATCGTGCCGCGCAGGCGGTTGACGACCAGCGTCGCGAGCGCGTCGCCCTCAACGTCCTCGGCGATGATGAGAAGCTGTCGGCCCTGCTGCGCCACCTGTTCGAGCAGAGGCAGAAGGTCGCGCATGGCCGCGATCTTCTTCTCGTGGATGAGAATCAGAGGCTCTTCGAGCACGGCCTCCATGCGGTCGGGGTTGGTGACGAAGTAGGGCGAAAGATACCCTCGGTCGAACTGCATGCCCTCGACGAGGTCGAGGTCGGTCTGCAAGGTCTTCGACTCCTCGACCGTGACGACGCCGTCCTTGCCGACCTTATCCATCGCCTCCGAGATCAACTCGCCGATCTCGCGGTCGTTGTTGGCGGAGACGGCGGCGACATTCGCCAGTTCCTCCTTGCTCTTGACCTTCTTCGACATCTTCTCAAGCTCTTTGACCGCGGCCTCGACCGCGAGCTGTATGCCGCGCTGGAGCTGCATCGGGTTCGCGCCCGCCGTGACGTTCTTGACGCCGTCGCGGAAGATGGCCTGCGCGAGCACCGTGGCGGTGGTCGTGCCGTCGCCCGCGATGTCGTTCGTCTTCGTGGCGACCTCTCTGACCATCTGCGCGCCCATGTTCTCGTAGTTGTCTTTAAGCTCGATCTCCTTCGCCACCGTCACGCCGTCCTTGGTAATGACGGGCGAGCCGTACCTCTTGCCGAGCACGACGTTCCGGCCTTTCGGCCCCAGCGTCACGCGCACCGCGTTCGCCAGCGTGTTCACGCCCTTGAGCATCGCGTGCCGCGCTTCTTCCCTGAACTTCAATTCCTTCGCTGCCACTTTTATTTCTCCTCAGAGTAGTTTAGTAACTTAACGCTGCCTTATTACCTTCATCCACTTTTGCCAGCGCAAAAGTGTAAAAACCGTGTGTATTCACTATGCTTCCATCAAACCATTGGCATGTAACGTAGTTTTCCTGCACGACTTCTATAATAGTCATACAGGGTCACCGGACTTTAGCCGGACAATATCGCCTAATTTGAACTCTTCTGACGCCATTGTTTCCTCCATAACAAGCTTAACATTCAAACTAAAAGGTTCACTTTGCTGCCTGCGCCGTGCCGCGCGAGCGCCCGACTTGGACGCGCGCCGGGCGCAGGAGTTGATTGCCTAGCCGATAGCCGCGGCTGTACTGCTCGGTGACCATGCCCTCGCGTTCCGGCTCGACCTCGGTGGTATCAACGGCCTCGTGAATCTCCGGGTCGAAGGCTTGGCCGGCGGCTTCGATTGGCTCGGCCCCGGCCTGCGCGACGGCGCTCTCGAAGCCGCTGATCGTGCCGCGCAGCCCGTCGAGCAGAACCCCCTTCGTGCCAACGCCCTCGGCGGCCTCGACGGCGCGGCGCAGGTTGTCGAGGACGGGCAGAAGCGACGCGATGAAGTCGGCCTTCTCGCGCGCGACGCGCTCGTCCGACGTGCGCGCGAGGCGCTGGCGCAACTCGTCCGTCTCGCGCTTGAGTTCAGCCCTCACCTGCTCGAAGCGCGCCTGCACGTCCGCCGCCTTCTGCTCGGCGGCGCGCGTGCGAGCCTCAAGCTCCTCGACGAAGGTGGGCTTGAGGCTCGGCCCGCTTTGGCCGGCCTCCGACTCGCCGCCTTCGCCCGCGTCGCCGCTCAGGTTGATGCGCCTGCGGTCGTTGACGCGAATCCGACGGGCCGGCTCCTCCGGCTCCAGTTCCTCCGGCCAGTCGCTGTCAGCCGTCTCCCTCTCCGTCATATCCCGCTTCTTGTTCTCCCTGCTGAAAAATTTCATCCGCGTGAACCGTAAACCCTAAACAGAAAGCAACTGTTTCCCGAACTGACAGATTACCATTCAAGCCCCGATTCGGCCCAACCGTCTATTCACGGTTTACGGTTTACGGTTCACGCCCTCACCTGATGTCTATCCGGACGCGGCCCCGTTGCTCCCCGGCGCGCTTGGGCAGGTGGAGCAGGAGCACGCCGTCCTTGTAGTCAGCCGTGATGCGCGCGCGTTCGACCGCGTCGGGCAGGCTGAAGGAGCGTGCGAAGCGACCGTGCGGACGCTCCGTGCGGCGCACGCCCAAGCTCTCGGCGGGCGGGCGCTCGCCGCGTATGACGAGATTGCCGTCGTCGAGGCTCACGTCCAAGCGCTCGCGGTTGATGCCGGGCAGGTCGAGTGCGAGCAGGTATTCGCGCTCATCCTCGTAGATGTCTGCCGCCGGAATCCAGTCGGCGCGCTCGATCTCGCCCGCGTCCTCCCCCGCGCGCGAGCGGCGCTCCGCCGCCTCCTCGAACAGGTGGTTCATGCGCTCCTGCAAGGTGAAGAGGTCGCGCACGGTATTGAATCTGTGTCTCGCCATTGTAACCTCCAAAAGAAATGATGAATGCGGAATGATGAATGATGAATGATGAATATTATGAGGCACGCTACCTTTCATTTATCATTCCGCATTCGGTAGTGGCTCAATCGTAGGAGAGAGCCAGAGAATTATTGTAGTCATGTAGAAAGAGTCGCAAACACAATTCGTGCATCGCATCG
>Ga0209577_10002767_pt1 | contig 16646 bp, 13 predicted proteins | sample GraSoiAngelo_109_FD_185874 | JGI IMG/M metagenome (GOLD analysis project Ga0209577, IMG submission 185874) | Grasslands soil microbial communities from the Angelo Coastal Reserve, California, USA - 14_0903_12_20cm (SPAdes) (version 2) | ecosystem: Environmental > Terrestrial > Soil > Grasslands...
CCGCCTCTTCCCTCCGGCGCCTATGGACCGGGCGGCAGAAATCAACCGGCCGTTCTTGGCGCGGCGCCTAAAGGCCTTCTGGAGGCACCGCCTGTTCAAGAGGAGATGCCTGCTTGGTCGGTGTCGGTCGATTCCTCGATCGTGCAAGCGCATCAGCACTCGGCCACCGCGCCAAACGTGTTGTTTCGGCAGGATCGTGCGCGGCTCGAAGAGCCCACTCGGTTGAATGACAAGAATTCGCCCTGCCGCAGGGACGAACCGGGCGATCACGGTCTCGGCAGATGCGCGGCGGGCTGAGCACGAAGACTCACACCGCGGTCGACGGCCGTGGCTGCTGAGGCGTGAAGAATTGCTCGTTCCGCGGCTGCATCCGTGGGCCCATGGGAGATCATCCTGACCACCGGTACCGCGGTACGGGGGTGGTGTGGATTCTTGGGCCGAGATCGGAGATTCCCGGCGCCCGGTGTAGATTCCGGGGGACGATCAGAGTGGATTTGCGGGGGGAACCGGAAACCGGAGTGCAATTACTGATTGAATCTACACTGAGTTGACTATAATAGCGAGCACATGAGTGTGGATTTAGGCAAAGATTCTCCACTCCGCTCCGCTCGCCTTGGGGAGGTCGCCAGGGAACTCGGCGTGTCCCCGAGTTACGTCCGCAAGCTGGCGAACGCGGGGGTGCTGCCTCACAGACTCACACGAGGTGGACACCGTCTGTTCGATCTTGCCGAAACGAGAGCGGCCTTTGATCGACGCCATCAGCGAACGGTCGCGCTGGAGCTGCCGATCGAGGGGTTAGAGGAGCACACCGTTTGGGATCGTCTCCAAGCAGAGGCTCCCGTCCGAGGCGCGACGAAAGAGGCGGTCGACATCGCCAGGTATGCGTTTACGGAATTGCTCAACAATGCCATCGACCATTCCGGCGGGACCACGGTAACGGTGCGATGGGAACCGGGAGCGGACCTAATCCGTGCCCAGGTCGGAGACAACGGAATTGGAGCGTTTGAGCGCATACGGCATGACCTGCGCCTACCGGATCATCGGTCCGCGCTCGCAGAACTGACCAAAGGCAAGGTCACGACCCAACCAAACCGGCATAGCGGCGAGGGTCTCTTCTTCACATCCCGGGCCGTCGACTACTTTGACCTCCAGGCCAGCAGGCTTCGATGGACCGTGGACAACCGCCGAGGCGACTTCGCCACGGGCGCCAGCTCCTATGTGCCCGGGACGCTTGCCGCATTTGAGGTCGATCCTGGGACCACGCGGCGTCTCGAGGACGTCTTTAAGGCCTATACGGACGACGAATTACAGTTCAGCCGTACAACTGGCCGCGTGAAGCTCTTTGAGCGTGGCTCGTCGTTCGTTAGCCGCTCGGAAGCCAAGCGCCTGCTAGCAGGACTCGAGCGCTTCTCGGAAGTCCAAATTGACTTCGATAAGGTGGAGTCAGTTGGCCAGGGCTTCGCCGACGAGGTCTTTCGCGTGTGGGCGAAGCAACACCCAGACGTGCGACTGGTTCCCATCAACATGAACGACGGAGTTGCCTTGATGGTTGGCCGTGCCGAGGCCAACCGCGAAAACCCAACGGCGATGACCTCCTGATGCCGGTCGATGAGCCTTGGATGGGCGCACCGTCGAGATGGCAAAGTCGGCTTACCTTCACGATGCCGGGTCAGCTTCACTTTTCCTGCGCGACAGGTATCTGAGTCGAGTCGCTACGTCTTCAGCAGTGGGAGGGTCTCGAAGTTGCCGCCCAGCAGGTCCGAGGCGGGCGCCTGCAGGTAGTCCTGGAGCACGGTGGCGTAGACGGAGCGGAAGTCGGTGGTGAACTTCAGGTTGCCGTTGTCCAGCGACTGCAGGCTGGGAGTCTCGCCGTAGAGACCGCCGCTGGCCGGCGCTCCGAGCAGGAACATGGGGGCGGCGGTGCCGTGGTCGGTGCCCGCGCTCCCGTTCTCGTTGACCCGGCGCCCGAACTCCGACCAGGTCATGACCAGGACCCGGTCGGCCACGCCCTGGCCCTGCAGGTCCTGCATGAACGCGCTCAGCGCCTGGTCCAGGTCCTGCAGCAGCCGGTCGTGCACCGCCTTCTCGCGGGCGTGGTTGTCGAAGCCGCCCAGGGTCACGTGGGCGACGCGCACCCCCTGTCCCGAGACGATCGTCTCCGCCACCAGCTTGAGCGAGCTCGCGATCGGGCTCTGGGCCGGGTAGGTGGCCTTCGCCTGGTAGCTGCGGTCGGTCGCCTGCAGCGCGTGCGACGCGCGCAGCGCCTCCTGCAACGTGGTGTCGAGGAGCGCGCCGTAGGGCGCGGGAGCGTTGGCCTTGAAGGCGCCGTAGAAACGCATCAGGGGATTCTCCGCGTCCACCGCCGTGCCGTGCTCGCCGACCGGCTGGAGCTGGAAGGCCCGCAGCGAGGTCAGGGTGGTCACGGGTGCGCTGGAGCGCAGCTCGGGCGCTACCAGAGGCCCCGCGCTCACTCCCTCGAGCGCGTGGTTGGGGCTTTCACCGACCTGGTCCAGGTAGGCGAGGTACCGCCCCAGCCAGCCCTCGCCGATGCCGCCGCGGACGCTCGCGCTCTCCCAGATCGCCATCGACGCGAAATGGGACAGGTTGGGGTTCGGATAGCCCACGCCCTGGACGATGGCCAGCCGCCCCTGGTCAAAGGATTGCTTGAGGAACTTCAGATTGGGGTGGAGGCCCAGGGTCGGGCTGAGCGGGAGCACGCCGGTTTCCTGGCGGATGGTGGGACGGGCGTCGTGGTAGGCGCCGTCCTGGAAGGGGATCACGGTGTTGAGGCCATCGTTGCCGCCGGCGAGCTGGACCAGGACCAGGATCCGGTCGCTGCGGGCGGCGTTGGGTGAGTCGGCGGCCGCGGCGTAGACACCGTTGGCGAAGACGGCGGGCACTGATGATCCGCTGAAGACCGGCAGCAGGCCCTGCCTCAGGAAGTCGCGTCGGGTGAACATGGTGTTCTCAGCTCCGTGGGTTCAGTTCAACTGGTATTCCGGCGTGGCCAGGACGAAATAGAGGAGGGTCGACGGGTCGTTGCCGTGCGTCGAGGCGAGCTGCTCCAGCCCGCTCCGGGTCGAGGCCGTGACGTTGGAATCGACGAAGGTGGCGAGCATCTGGTCGAGGGTCTTGCCGGCCGCGCCGGTGGAGGCCAGGCCAGCCACCGAGTTGGCGAAGTTGAGGCGCGTCAGCAGCGCGGAGCTGTTGATCCAGGAGCTGGCGCCCGGCCACCCGGCGACGTTGGGCGGGTAGAAGAGCACCTGCCCCATCTGGGCAAGCGCCGCGGCCGCGGCGGGCAGCCCGGCCGGTCCGCTGTGCCCGAGTCCGCGGATCATCTGGGCCACGTATTCGGCCGGGCTCTTGGGCATGGCGCGATACGCCTTCGGCGCGTAGAAGGCGTCCATTCCCAGGATCTCCTTGACCACCGCGCCCACGTTGTAGCGCTTCTGCTGGAAGGTGTCGGCCAGGTGCTGCACGATCGCGCGCTCCGGGTTGGGATAGGCGAAGAAGGTGAACAGCCTGGTACAGAGCCGCTCCGCGGTGGCCCGCAGCGGCACCAGCACGTCCACGATGTCGTCGCCGTTGAAGGCGCCGCTTCGACCCATGAAGGTCTTGACCCCGGGATCGTGGAGGCGGGGCTTAAAGGTGGATTGCAGCGAGGCGCGGACGTTGCCCCGGCCCAGCGTCCAGCCGGTGAAGGCTCGCGCCGACTCGCGCACGTCGTCCTCCGTGTAATGGCCGATGCCGGTCGTGAACAGCTCCATCAGCTCGCGGGCGTAGTTCTCGTTCGGCCGCCCCACCCGGTTGGTCTCCGTGTCCAGGTAGACCATCATCGCGGGGTCCTTCGAGACCGCCTTGAGCAGGTCGTCGAAGTTGCCCAGCGCGTGGGTTCTGAAGAGCTGGTTCTGGACGTAGAGCTGGCCGGGACCCGCTTTGTCGAGCCCGCTGGTCAGCAGGCCGTGCCAGAAGAGGGTCATCTTCTCCTCCAGCGGCCGGGCGGTTCCAACCATCCGTTGCAGCCACCAGGACTGCAGCTTCGAAGCCGACGCCGCGCCTCTCGCCAGCCCGGTGGGGTCGACCGCCGGCAGCTGGGCCTCGAGGGCTGCGTTGGAGGTGGTCTGATAAGCGAGGACGGCCGCGGTGGCCGCGCTGGCTCCCATCGCCGCGTAGCGGTCGAGCTCGGCCGCCGTGGCGCCGAATCCGGCGCGGCGCAGGAGGTGAGCCACCTTGACTCGCTGGCTCGTGAACGGCTGCGAGTCGCCGTGGGTCAGGTCCTGGACGTGCTCCAGGGCGTGGGTCAGGTCGCCGCTTCGCCAGAGCGCCGCCAGCGCCAGGCCTGCCGCTCCGGCGGCCCCTGCGGCGAGGGCCGTCCGGCGCGCCAGGGGCCGCCTCCAGAGGGGAGCGATGGGCGGGCTGGGAGCCGTCGGCCCAGCGGGAACGTCCATGCCTGACACGCTACCGATGGAACGTGACGCCGACCTGAGACCCGGCTTAGAGAGAGCTTATCTCGGCCGCGCCGAGTCGAACCCGGCGCGGAAGATGGCGAAGCGCTGGCAGATCGACCCCGCCAGCACCAAGGCGCCGCCCAGGGCCGCGGCCGGGCGCCGCCGGCCCAGCAGGCCGAGGATCGCCGCCCCTGTGATGCTTAACGACTGGGCCATGCGATCCAGGCGGCGCACCGGCTCCCGCTCGTAGGGTTGCGCCAGCGCCCCAAGGCGGCGCTTCATCGCCGCCGCCGCGGCCAGCTCGCCCACCGCCCCCAGCACCGCCAGCCGCCGGGCCGGCCCAGCCGCCTCCGCCGGGGTCAGGATCGCGGCCGCCGCGCCGGCGCTCGCCGCCGCGCTGCCGGCGAAGACGAAGGGCAGCTCTCGGTGCGCCTGGTGCCAGGCGGGGACGGCGGTGTCTGTCAGCAGGACCGCGGTGTACGTGGCGAGCCCCGGCCCGAGCAGGGCGGCGGCGCCCTCCGCCGCCAGCCCCACCGGACGCAGAACGCCCAGGACCTCCGAAGCCGCGGCCACGCCGATCGCGGCCCCGAAGCCGCTCAGGAGCCAGGTCCCGACGCTCATGGGCGAGGTCACCTTGAAGACCCGCAGCATGTGGTGGAAGCGTTCGGGGCGGCCCAGGTCGGAGATCAACAGCGGCGGGCTGACCGCGGCGCCGGCGGCGGCCGTCAGGAGCGCGCGCCGGGCCAGGCGGTGGTTGCCGCGGCTGCGGGCGACGAAGGCCAGCACCGCCGAGGCCCCCGCCAGGCCGCCGCTGAAGAGGTAGGCCCCGATCTCCGGCTTCCAGACCGGCGCCTTGAGGAAGGGGCCCTGGCTCGAGCTCATCGACCCTTGCCGGCGAAGGCCAGGAGCACCCCGGCCGCCAGCGCGCCGGCCGCCGCCGCCGCCGCCTTCCACATCGCCGGCAGGTCGCGGGTCGTGGTCGCGGGCCGGGTCGGGAGCCGGTAAACCCCCGGCTCGTCCATCAGGAGGAAGAAGGCATGGAGCCCGCCCACCTCGTTGTCACTGCCGTCCACGCCGTAGAGGCGCGCCTCCTTGCGCCCCTCCTGCCGCAGCTGCTCCAGGCGGCGGCGGGCCCGGGTGCGCAGCTCCTCGATCGGACCGAACTGGATCGACTGCGTGGGGCAGGCCTGGGCGCAGGCCGGCTGCATCCCGCCCTTGAGGCGGTCGTAGCAGAGGGTGCACTTGAAGGCGCGCCCGTCCTCCTCCCGGCGGTCGATCACCCCGAAGGGGCAGGCCGGTACGCAGTAGCCGCATCCGTTGCACACGTCCTCCTGGACGACCACGGTCGCGAACTCGGTCCGCATCAACGCCCCGGTCGGACAGACTTCGAGGCACGCGGCGCTGGCGCAATGCTTGCAGACGTCCGAGTTCATCAACCAGCGCATCTGGCCATCCCCGCCGCCGGGCGCCGCCGGCCGCTCGGCGAAGGTGACGTGGCGCCAGGTGTTCGCGCCCAGCTCACCAGTGTTGTCGTAGGAGGAGCCGAGGAAGTTGAAGCCGTCGGTAGGCACGTGGTTCCACTCCTTGCAGGCCACCTCGCAGGCCTTGCAACCGATGCAGATGCTGGAGTCGGTGAAGAAGCCGACCGCCTGGCCGGGACGCGGCTGGGCCACGCGCGTGTCGGGATAGGGCGGCGGCCCCGAGACCACCGCCATCAGCGGCGTCTCCGCCCGGGACGGATGTCGCAGGTCGCGGCTTTGACTTCCTGGATGTGCACGTTGGGGTCGAGCGCCAGCGGGAAGAGGTCGTTGGCCGCGTCGCCGCGCGAGATGCCCCGGTATCCCCAGTGATAGGGGAGCCCGACCTGGTGGATGGCGCGGCCCCGCACCGTCAGCGGCTTGACCCGCTCCGTGACCAGCACCCGGGCCTCGATCGCGGCGCGGGCGCTGCTGATGGTCGCCCAGCCTCCGTTCGTGAGGCCGCGCAGCCGGGCCAGCTCCGGGCTGACCTCGCAGAACATCTCCGGCTGCAGCTCACAGAGGACCGGAAGGAAGCGCGACATCCCGCCCGCCGTGTGATGCTCGGTCAGGCGGTAGGTGGTCATGACGAAGGGATAGCGCTCGGCGGCGCCGTTCTCGTTGTAGGAGTTGAGCGCCCGCCGGTAGAGCTGCCGGGTGGGGTTCGATTGCTGTCCATAGAGCGGATTGCCGACCGGGCTCTCGTGCGGCTCGTAGTGGGTGGGCAGCGGTCCGTCCTTGAGCCCGGCGGGGGTGAAGAGCCAGCCCTGGCCGTCCGCCTGCATGATGAAGGGGCTGGTGCCGCGGAGGGCGGCGTCACCGGTCGCGTCCGCCGGCGGCTCGTAGTCAGGCGGCTTGTCGGGTGTGAAGTCGGGTACGTCCTCGCCCGTCCAGCGGCGCTTCTGAGGGTCCCAGAAGACGTAGCGCTTGCGCTCCGACCAGGGCCTGCCCTGGGGATCGGCGGAGGCCCGGTTGTAGAGGAGGCGGCGGTTGGCGGGCCAGGCCCAGCCCCACTCCGGGGCCACCCAGGTCTGCTCTCGCCCCGGCTTGCGCCGGGCGGTCTGGTTGACGCCGTCCCGAAAGCTGCCGCTGTAGATCCAGCAGCCGCAGGCGGTCGATCCGTCGTCCTTGAGCTCCAGGAAGCCGCTCACCGGCTTGCCCTGGGCGTCGACGCCGTTGACTTCCTTCAGGACGGCCTCTGCCGAGGGCTCTCCGTGCTCACCCTTCAGCGGGTAGTCCCAGGTCAGCTCCAGGACCGGCCGGTCCCTGGGTTCGGCTGAGCCCTTCAGCTTCTCCCGGATGATGCGGCCCAGGTGATAGGTGAACCACAGGTCGGAGCGGGCGTCACCCCGGGGCTCGACCGCGGCGTGATGCCACTGCAGCAGCCGCTGGGTGTTGGTGAAGGATCCGTCCTTCTCCGTGTGGGCGGCGGCCGGGAGCAGGAAGACCTCGGTCTTGATGTCGGTCGTGCTCAGCTCGCCCGACTCGATCTCGGGCGAGGCGTACCAGAAGGCCGCGCTCTCGATCTCGACCAGGTCGCGGACCACCAGCCAGTCGAGGCCGGCCAGCGCCATCCGGTGCAGCCTGGAGTTGGCCGATCCGACGGCCGGGTTCTCCCCGAACAGGAAATAGCCTTTGACCTTCCCGTCCAGCATGTCGAGAGCCGACTGATAGGCGGAGTGGTCGCCGCTGATGCGCGGCAGGTAGGAGAAGGCGAAGTCGTTGTCGGGCCGGGCGTGCTCGCCCCACCATGCCTTGAGCAGGCTGACCAGGTAGGGCTTCATCCGACCCCAGCCGCCAGTTCGCGCCGCGTTGCGGCCCACGAACTCGTCCAGGGAAGGATGCTCGTGCGCGTGCGGCATTGGGATGTAGCCGGGCAGGATGTCGTAGAGAGTCGGGATGTCCGTGCTCCCCTGGATCGACGCGTGCCCGCGCAGGGCCAGGATCCCTCCCCCCGGGCGGCCGATGTTGCCCAGCAGGAGCTGGATGATCGACGCGGTGCGGATGTACTGGACGCCGACGGTGTGCTGGGTCCAGCCCACGCTGTAGACGAAGGACGACGTCCGATCCGGACCCGAATTGTCGACTAGCGCCTGGGCCACCTTCAGGAACAGAGCCCGCGGGACCCCGCAGGTCTCCTCGACCAGCTCTGGCGTGTAGCGCTGGTAGTGGCGCTTCAGGATCTGGTAGACGCAGCGCGGATGCTGCAGCGTCGGGTCGCGGTGGGGTGGATCTCCGTGCGCCAGCAGCCCGCCGTGGCCGCCGAAGCGATCGGCGCCGGCCGATGGTCCGGGCGCCTCCCGCTGGCCGGCCGAGGGATGCATCTCCACGTCCTTGTACTGCCAGCTGCCCGGATCGTAGGAGTGCTTTTCAGGGTCCCACCCGCTGAAGAGTCCGTCCAGGTCCTCTGTGTCCTTGAAATCGTCCTGGAGGATGGTGGCTGCGTTGGTGTAGGCGACCACGTAGTCACGGAAGATGGCGTCACGCTCGCAGATATAGTGGATGATCCCGCCCATGAAGGCGATGTCGCTGCCGGCCCGGATCGGGACGTGGAAGCTGGCGTTGGCCGAGGTCCGGGCGAAACGGGGATCGACGTGGATCACGGTCGCGCCTTTGAGCCTGGCCTCCATCACCCACTGGAATCCCACCGGATGGCACTCCGCCATGTTGGAGCCCATGATCAGGATGCAGTCGGAGTTGGCCAGGTCCTGCTGGAAGGTGGTGGCGCCTCCTCTCCCGAACGATGTCCCCAGACCGGGGACGGTGGAGCTGTGTCATATGCGAGCCTGGTTCTCGACCTGGACGATCCCCAGCGCCGAGAACAGCTTCTTGATCAGGTAGTTCTCCTCGTTGTCCAGCGTGGCCCCGCCCAGGGACCCGATGGCCATGGTCCGGTTGAGCAGGCGGCCCTCCGAGTCCCGGTCCTCCCAGTGGTCGTTGCGGGCGCTGATGACGCGATCGGCGATCATGTCCATGGCCTGCTCCAGGGGCAGGGCGCGCCAGGCCCGGCTGTGCGGAGCCCGGTAGCGGACGCGGTACTCGCGCAGCGGCCCGCTCACCAGCTGCCGGGTCGCCGCGCCCTTGGGGCAGAGCCTGCCACGGGAGATGGGGCTGTCCGGATCTCCCTCGATCTGCACGATCTCTCCGTCCTTGACGTAGACTCGCTGGCCGCAGCCGACGGCGCAGAAGGGGCAGATCGACTTCACCACCCTCGCCTCGCTGGTCCGGGGTGTGAGCCCGTCGGACCGCGGCGACCGGACAGCGCTAGAGAGGCCGAGCCGGTCCGCGCCTTTGAGCTGCCGGACCACCGGCCAGGACCGAAGACGCTCGTTGGCCATCCCGTCCTCCGTGCGCGGCCGCGGTTGGGCCGTCGATCGATCAGGGGCTCATTTCATCTTACGATTCGACTGATGAGAGATGCCGCATGCGATCGCTCGATCTGAACGCGGACGTCGGTGAGGTCGATCCATTGATCGACGCCGAGCTGATCCCCCTGCTGACCTCGGCCAGCATCGCCTGCGGCGGCCACGCCGGAGACCTGGAGAGCATGCGCCGGACGGTCCTCCTGGCCCAGCGTCACGGGGTCCAGGTCGGAGCCCACCCCGGCTACTCGGACCGGGAGCATTTCGGACGCCGGCCCCTGTCCCTGCCCGCGGCCCAGGTCGTCGACCTCATCCGCTCGCAGATCGCTGTCCTGGACGAGATCGCCGTGGCACAGGGGTCGATCCTGCGCCACGTGAAGCCTCACGGCGCGCTCTATAACCAGGCCGAGCTCGATCTCGAGCTGGCCGCGGCCATCGTCAGCGCGGTCGCGGGCTATCCACGGCCCCTGGTCCTGTACGGAAGGGCGGGCAGCGCCATGGAGCGGGCGGCCCGCCGGGCCAACGCCGCCTTCAAGGCCGAGGCCTTCGCTGACCGCCGCTACCGGGCGGACGGCTCGCTGCTGCCGCGCTCGCATCCGGGAGCGGTGATCGAATCGCCCGACGAGGTAGCCGACCAGGTCCGCCGCCTCTGCACCCAGGGTGAAGTCCTGGCCGATGACGGGGTGCGAGTCGCCGTCACGTTTGAAACCCTGTGCGTACATTCCGACACACCTGGGGCCCCAGCGCTTGGCCGCCGGGTCCGGGACGAGCTCGAGGCTATTGGCCTCTTGGTCCGGCCGCTCTGATCGTCATCGCCCTCTGCCTGCTCTCACTGGGCCTGCTGGGGACGACCGTCGCCGCCAGGCTCCGCCCGACGCCGGCCGCGTCCCCTCACCGGCTGGTGATCGAGGACCCCTATCGCACAGGTCGGCTGAGCGTCGGCTGGTACAGGGGAAACCTGCACGCCGCCTCGCTCCGCGGTACCGGACACGACCTGCCCAGGGCGGTCGGCGCCTTCTACGCCGGCCGGGGCTACGGGTTCCTGGGGATCTGCGACCTCAACACCTACACCTGGGTCGAGGAGTACCGGTCGCGGACGCTGACCGGTGTGCCGATGGTCGCCGCCGCCTATCCCTTCGGTTCCCTGCTGGCGCTGGACATGGACCACTGGCTTCCCGCCACCAGCCTGCAGGGCGCGGTGGACTGGATCGCCGCTGACGGCGGCCTGCCCATCCTGGCCGCGCCCGGCGGTCCCGAGCGGCCCGTCTCCGACCAGGACGTCCTGCGTCTGCATCGTCTCTTCGGCCTGGAGGTCTACGACGCGCGACTCGAGGAGACAAAGCCCGAGGCAGCGGATGCCACCTCCCTCTGGGACCGCCTCCTCAGCCGCGGCCAGCGCGTCTTCGCCTTCGCCGGGGACGACCTGACCACGCTCCAGGACCCGGCGACCAGGGCCAGGGCATGGATCGCCGTTTCAGCTCCCGGCCCGGACCTGGCCTCACTGCTGAGCGCGATTCAGCAGGGCGCCTTCTACGCCTCGACCGGTCCGGCCTTCCACCAGCTGGGGGCCGATGGGCGCACCATCCGGGTCGAGACCGACCAGGGCGTCGCGATCCGCTTCATCGGGCGCAACGGCCGGCTGCTCGCTTCGCGAGACGGTACCACCGCGGCCTACACCGTATCCGTTGACGAGGGCTACGTGCGCGTGGAGCTCGCCTCGTCAGATGGTGGCCGCGCCTGGTCCCAGCCTTTCTGGCTCTCCTAGGCTGATCAAGCCGCCGGGCGGCACGTCTCGACTACGGCTCTTGCTCCGCCGGCTTGATGTCCGGCTCGCCTACTCCGCCTTGACCGACTTTGACGTCCGCGCCGCCGATCCTTTCGTCGTCGACCCGGACGTCGGGCTCCGGTTCCGGTGCTGGCGTCGCCTTCTCGCTCTGGTCGTCCATGGGACCAGCATGACGCAGCTCGCCTGTGGCGGGCAAGCTCGTCAGCACGGGGCCGGCCCCGCGTGGCGCTTGGCGTTACCATGGGTCGACAGGTCGATGGAAAGGACTGACCAGGAGGTGTTCATGCCGACGTATATGGATGTTCACGAAGGGATGCACGTGACGCCGCAACAGCTTGCCGAGGCCCATCAGAAAGATGTCGAAGCCCAGAAGGGAACGGGCGTCGAGTACGTTCGCTACTGGCTCGACTCCAAGGCGGGAAAGGTCTTCTGTCTTGCTAAGGGTCCGAACAAGGAAGCGGTGGCGGCCGTGCATCAGAAGGCGGGCCATCCGGCCAATGAGCTCTACGAGGTCATGGAAGGCCAGTAGGAGCCGGTTCGACCGCGGTCAGGGAGGGTGGCCGCCGGCCACCCTCTTTCGGTGGAAGCCGTTCAGCGGGCCACGTTGGCCGACGCCTGCGGGTTCAGGCTCGGGGCGCCGGCGGCGGTGGTGAAGCGCCAGGTCTTGTCGAAGGGCGCGCCGTTGATCGTGCCCCGCAGCTCCATCGAGTAGGTCGTGCTGGCCGCCAACGGGGTGGTCGCCATGAAGGCGAAGGAGTTCTCCATGTCCGGGTCGGTGGGGCGCAGCGCGTAACCGGATAGGTCGCCCCCGGTCGAAGCGCGGAAGTGGTAGGCGCTGATGGCCACCGTGGCCAGCCGGTCGAAGGTGGCAGTCACCGGATATCCGATCGGATAGGTCGCGTTGGGTGCCGGGTCCGGTATCTCGTTGCCATTGAACGCGACCGGCACGCCTGGCTGGTCGGCCGCCGGGTAGACGACGATGCGGCCCGTCGAACGCTCCCGGAAGGAGACGTCCATTACCTGAATCCGTTGCGCGTCCAGGTAAGCGTCACCGTATCCCAGCTCGACCAGGTCGGCCCGCACCAGCGGCAGCCGGTGGTACACGGAGTCGATCCAGTCGGTGACGGCCCCCTGCGGGTCGTCGCGATGCGTGATCACCTCACCCATCGAGTGGGGCGCGTAGCCGAAGTGTTCGGCCCGCGCCAGCTGGTTGTCGCCGCTGTAGCCGAGGTCGCCCTTGACCTCGTTGTGGATGCCCAGGTCGCGCAGCTGCTGGTCGGCGCCGTTGAAGAGTGTGTAGAAGGCGTGCGACAGAGCCGCCTGGTGGATGATCGAGGATGCGGGTGCCGGAGTCAGGCCGGCCAGGGCGCGGTAATGGTTGACCGCCGCCAGCGCCGCCGCCTGCCGGTTGAGCGCCTCCTGGTCCAGGTCCAGGTAGGCGGCCGCCCCGCCGCTCGAGGTGGACGGCGCGACCGAGTGCTGAGCCGCCGCCACCGCGGCCGCCTCGTCCTTCTGCAGGTAGCGGAGGACTGCGACCAGATAGGCGCCGGCCTCGGCGTCCGTGGGCTGGGCGGCCATCGCCGCCCGCTCGTCGCCCAGCGCGGCCGAGGGATCGCGGTCCAGCGCGACCGCGATGTCGCCCAGCACGGAGAGGTCGAGCGCGTTACGCGGCTGCAGCCGTAGGGCGGCCTGGTAGGCGGCCTTCGCCACCTTGAAGTCCTGGGCGAAGATGGCGACCGTCCCCAGCTGCTCGCGCAGGCTGGCGTCGTCCGGGGAGAGCTGGACCGTCCGCTCCAGGTAGCCGGTGGCGGCGCTGAGGTCGCCGCGATTGATCGAGAACCGGGCCAGCTCGAGGAGGCGCTCGACCCAGCGCGGCTGGGCGCTGGCCGCCAGCTTGAAATGGGCCAGCGCCTGCTGGTAGTCCTTGCGGTCCTGGTAGTAGTTGGCCCAGTCGCGCTCCGTTTCGGCGCGGTCGTAGGCGGCGCCCGTCCTGGCCAGCGTGGCGGCCCTGGTCAGCTCGCGCACCGCGTCCTGGTAGCGGCCGGTGTCGGCCAGCGCCTCACCGTAGAAAGCGTGGGCCAGTGGGGAGGAGGGCGCAGCCTTCACCGCCTGAGCGCCGGCCAGTACCGCATCGGACAGGTTGCTGTTCCAGTCCTGGACTCGGGTCAGCACGGTCAGCACGTAGCCGTCCCGCGGCGCCAGGCGGGCGGCCGCCTGCGCCTCGGACAGGGCCGACTTCTGGCGCGTCTCGTAGTTCAGCAGCAGCGCGTAGGCGGCGTGCGACCGGGCGTCGTCAGGATGGACCCGGATCCGGTCCTGGAGCTGGGTGGCGGCCGCCGAGTAGCGGTTCGCGAACATCAGGTTGAGGGAGTCCCGAGCGTCCGGCGTGGACGACGCCCGGGGCACCGGTGTGCAGGCTGCCAGCAGGAGCAGGAGCGTGATGCCTAGGGTTACGCGCTGCCTCACGACGATAGAGTCTATCGAGCGGGCGTTCTCATAACGCCCGCTCCGTGGGTCCGCCGGAGGCATTCTTGACCAGCGGCTCGATCTCGGCCGGCCTCGAGGACGTCCTGGCGTCATCGGCTCGTTACCGGCTCGTCGTGGCAACCGCTGCCTTCTCCGATAGAACTTCACGGGACCGTCACCCTAGACTCCGACGCATGGCCGCCGAGTCGCGCCGGCCGGGGAAGACAGGCTCTGCGGGGGCGCCCTCGCGTCTTCGGGTCTTGACCGGCGACGCGCCCACGCCTGCTCCTTCCTTCCGGCTCCTGACCCAGGTGAGCGCGGCCCTGAGCACCTCCCTCGACCTCGACGCGACCCTCCGCGAGGTGCTGGAGAAGCTGAACACGCTGGTCGCCTTCGACGCCGCCTCGCTTTTCCTGCGCGACGCCTCGGGTAAGGAGCTGCAGGTCAAGGCCGCGCTGGGGGTGCCCGTCGCCCTGGCCGAGGTCAAGCGCTTCAAGGTCGGTGAGGGTGTGGTCGGATGGGTGGTGCAGCATGGCTCGACGGCGCTGATCGCGAACTCGTCGAAGGATGCACGCTACAAGGAGACCGTCGCCGGCCGCCGCCCTCAGACGGTCCTGGCCGCGCCGCTGCGCGCCCGGCACCAGGTGTTCGGAGCCCTCGTCCTGGTCAGGGCCGCCCAGGAGCCTTTCACCGGCGACCACCAGCGCCTGGTCGAGGCCATCGCCGGCCAGGCCGCGGTGGCCATCGATCACGCTCGCCTCTTCGAAACCGAACGCGCTTCTCGGCGGCGGGCGGAGGCTCTCCTGCTCATGGCGCAGTCCTGCAGCGAGGCGGTCAGCACGCCGGAATTGCTGGAACGAGCCGTTAAACAGGTGGCCTTCGCCATGGGCGCCACCGCCGCCGTCATCGTGCAGCCAGATTCGCGAGGCCGGGTCGTGGAGTCGGTCTGTGAGTGGGCGCCCGCCCGCACCCTGGACTGGGAGGCCTGGCGCGGCCAGCCGGTCGACGCGCATCCACTCGGTCGCGCCCTGCGCGACGCCACCGCCCCATTCCTGATCCAGCCCGGGACTTCATCCCTCGTCCCCGAGTCGGTCTTCAGCCAGATCGAATGTGCCGTGGTGGCGGCCGTGCCCATCCGCTGGCAGGGTGAGGCTGTCGCCGCCCTGCTGGTCGGCTTCCGGGGGCCTCTGGTCCCTGACGAGGCTGCCGTCGAACTGCTCGACGAGCTGGGGAGCCAGATCGCCCTCGGCCTGGAGCGTCTTCGCCTGCAGGGCCAGGTGCAGGAGCAGCGGAACGAGATTGCGGTGGTGGCCGAGCGCAACCGGATCGCACGCGACCTGCACGACGGGATCGTGCAGTACGTCTATGCGCTGGGCCTGAACCTGGAGCACGGCCTCGACCTGGTGGGCCAGGATCAGGAGGGCACGGCCGCCGCCCTTAGACGGGCCATCGAGCAGACCAACCATGTCCTCTCCGAGATGCGGACCTTCATCTACCAGCTGCGGCCGATCATCATGAAGGAGAAGGAGGTCGGCCAGTGGGTGCTCGACCTCTGCCGCCAGTTTCAGCTGGCCACGGGGGTCACGGTCGAGGCCTCGGTCGGTCCCACCGGCGGGCACGAGCTGTCGCCCGAGATCTCGATCGCGCTCTTCCGCATCATCCAGGAGGCCCTCTCCAACATCTATCAGCACGCGCACGCCCGGACGGCCAGCCTGGGCCTGCGTTTCGACCCCTCGAGCGTGGAGCTCCAGATCGCCGATGACGGCGCCGGCTTCTTGCCCCAGGAGCGGCGTGCCCCGGGGATCGCTGGCGGCCGCGGCCTGACCAACATCGAGGAGCGTGTCGCCGAGCTGGGCGGCAGGCTGCGGGTCATCAGCGGCGAGAACGCCGGCACCCAGCTGGAGGCGGTGATCCCCTACTCCCGATGACTCCTGCTTTCCCGGTCAGGCTTTTGGTGGCGGACGACCACGAGATGGTCCGCACCGGCCTGCGCACCATCCTCGAGTCGGATTCGCGCATCCGGGTGGTGGGCGAGGCGGGGACTCCCAAAGACGCCGTCTACCAGGCCGCGCTGCTGCGTCCCGACATCGTGCTCCTGGACGTGCGCATGGGCCAGGGCAGCGGGATCGACGCCTGCCGCGAGATCCTGGGCCGGAATCTGGGCAGCAAGGTGATCATGCTCACCTCCTTCGCCGACGAGGAAGCAGTCTACGGGTCGATCATGGCGGGCGCCGCCGGCTACCTGCTCAAGGAGATCAACAAGGCGGCCCTGATCGACGCCGTGCTGGCGGTCCACGAAGGCCGCTCGCTGCTCGACCCGGAGGTCACCCGCAAGGTCCTGGAGCGCATTCGCAAGATGGCCGCCACCACGGACGAGGTCTCCCGGGCTGCACTCTCCGACCAGGAGAAGCGTGTGCTGCGGCTGGCGGCCCAGGGCAAGACCAACAAGGAGATCGCAGCCCACCTCTACCTCTCGGACAAGACCGTCAAGCACCACGTCTCGAACATCCTGAGCAAGCTGAACCTGTCCTCGAGAGCCCAGGCGGCGGTCTGGGCGACCCAGCACGGCCTCCTCGACGAGCCCGAGCGCAAGGCCAGCTGACGCTTGGCGGCGAGGCGTGAAACTGGCCGCGCCGGATTCGGCTGGTCGAGCCGTTGCTCTCTTGCGGAGCAGCTTGCGCTGCCTTCGCCGGATGGCCGCGAAAGGGGGTCCACCGGCGGATAGGGCGGGGGGCCGGCGCAGGCTACACTCCGCAGCACGCCGGGCGGACGGCGTGAATCCTCAGGAGGTCGCATGCTGCTCGTAGACAAGGTCAACCGCGGACGCGACCCCGAGAAGCCGCAGGACTCCGGCGGCTCCGGGAACGCCCCCGCGCTGGGCAGCCTGCTGGTCAAGCCTCAGGCGCTCGCCGCGCGCATCCCCAACGTCGACAAGATCAAGCACACCATCCACGAGCGCCTGATCGCCTCCATCGGCACCGAGGGCGATCGCTACAACAGCGCCGACGTCTTGCGCCTGATAGCCCAGCTGGTCGACGAGTACTGCGAGGAAGCCAAGCTCAAGCTG
>Ga0209577_10002768_pt1 | contig 16645 bp, 7 predicted proteins | sample GraSoiAngelo_109_FD_185874 | JGI IMG/M metagenome (GOLD analysis project Ga0209577, IMG submission 185874) | Grasslands soil microbial communities from the Angelo Coastal Reserve, California, USA - 14_0903_12_20cm (SPAdes) (version 2) | ecosystem: Environmental > Terrestrial > Soil > Grasslands ...
TTGTCGAGCACGAGATCGAGATCCTCCGGTCGAATGTGCTCACGGATCTTGTTCTCGACCGCCTGGAAGATCCGCTCCGTGTCCTCGATCCGCGTCCGCGCGGGTGCGCGCGCATGTAACTGGATCAGCCCGGCATCGACGGGCGGAAAGAAATCGGAGCCAATGAACGGAGCAAGCGCGCCGGCTCCTGCAATAATGGTGATAGCGACGACCGGCACGAGGATCCGACGGGCCAACAAGCCAGCAAGCAGCCAGCCATAGAACTCGCGGAAACGATCGAAGCCGCGGGTGAACCTGCCATGAATCGATGTCAGGAAATGCGCAATCGCCGAGCGGCCGCCGCCATCGCTGGCGTATTCGCCGCGCAGCAGGAGGCTGATGATGATTGGCGTGAGCGTGCGCGAAATCAGGTAGGAGGCTAGCATCGCGAATGACACGGCAAGCGCCAGCGGTGTGAATAGGAAGCGCGCCGGTCCCTGCAGGAAGAACAGCGACACGAAGACAGAGCAGATGGCGAGCGTCGAAACCAGCGTCGGAAGCGCGATTCCGGCCGAGCCTTCAAGCACCGCATGGTCAAAATCGATCCTGCGCTCGAACAGCCGGTGGGTGTTCTCGATCGCCACCGTGGAATCATCGACGAGGATACCGATGGCGAGCGCGAGGCCGCCGAGCGTCATGGTGTTGATGGTTTGCCCCATCACCGTAAAAACGGCAATCGAAGTGAGGATCGATAACGGAATCGAAACCATCACAATCAGCATTGAACGCCAGGAGCCGAGAAACATCAGGATCATCAGCGCCGTCAGCGCGGTCGCGATCAGACCCTCGCGCACGACACCGCCAATCGATTCGGAGACGAAGATCGATTGATCGAACAGCGGCCGGATTTCCATTCCGGGGGGCGCCGCCTTCTGAATCTCGGGAAGCGCCGCCTTGATGCGGTTCACGACATCCAAGGTCGAGGCATCGCCGTTCTTGATGATTGTGAGCAGGATCGAGCGGCGTCCCTCGGCCCGCACCACATTCTGCTGAACCGCCCAGCCGTCGTGCACGTGGGCCACATCCCTGAGCGCGACGGTGGTGCCGCAGACCTGACGAATCGGCACGTTGTTCAGTTCGTCAATGGTTGACGGCTGCGAGTTGATGCCGACGATATATTGCCGGTGGCCGATCTTGGCGTCGCCCGACGGCAGTGTCAGGCTTTGCGCATTGACGGCATTCACCAGGTCGGTCGGCGTCAAGCCCTTGGCGCGCAGGGCGGCAGGATCGATATCGACCATGATCTGGCGGTACTTGCCGCCATAAGGGGTGGGAAGGGTGATGCCCTGGATCGGTGCGAGCGCCTGGCGGATGCGGTAGATGCCGTAGTCATAGAGCTGCTGCTCGTTGAGGCGATCGGAGCTCAGGCTCAATTGCAGCACCGGCACGCTGGACGCGTTGTACTGCACCACGATCGGCGGCTGGATGCCCTGGGGCATCAGGTTGCGGATCGAGTTGCTGGCCGACACGATTTGGCTCATGGCAAGATCGACGTTCACGTTCGGCTGAAAATAGACCTTCTCCACGCTGATGCCGGACAGCGTCTGCGATTCGATGTTGCGCACATTATTGACGCTCGAGCTGATCGAATATTCGCTGTACGTCGTGACTCGCTGCTCCATCTCTTCCGGCGTGAGTCCGGTGTATTGCCAGATCAGCGTGACCACGGGGATGTCGATGCGCGGAAAAATGTCCTTGGGCGCGCTGAAGATAGCGCTGACCCCGAGTACCAGCATGGTCAGCGCCATGACATAGAATGTATGCGGGTATTTCAGAGCAAAGCGTACAATTCCCATCCGGGCCTTCCCATGGATGTTATGCGCGATGCTGGCTCGTCATGCATTTTCGGGATGACTCTCTCTGTAAGAGGCCCGCGATTGATTTGTTCCGAACCCGGAGCATGTGCGCAAATCCGTCGCGTGATTTTGAACATTCGGACGGGCCTGGTTAGGCGCCGTCCGCCTAGGTTCCTCAAGCATACACTTCGGGGCCAAAAGTTGGCCCCCAACTGCTCATTGGGGCGATCCTTATCTTTGGCAGGTCTCGAAATCCTCCCTGCCGACCGATACTTCCCATCAAAATCCGAAGGGCGATCTGACGAGAAGGGATTGGAACCCGCCTCCAGTTCGCGACGTTGCGACGGCGTCTGCGGGCTCATGGGCGAGAGCGATAGACCGAAGATGCCCCTGCGAGAGGGGAGACTCTCCGGCAGGATTACCGCCGCATCCGTTGCGAAAACTCGTGCTGCGAATAGAGCGCGGACTCAGGTTGCGGCGAGGAATCGTATGCGCCCCAGATCGACTGATCGTAGTTCACGATGGCATCGAGCCGGACTCATCCGTCGACTGAAATGCAACGGCGCGCGCAACTTCATGAACTATGGTACGGAGTTTACGTCGAACCAAATGTGTGGGTCCAACACGTCACTATGACGTCACGATGCCCGCGCCTCCCGGTCCGCTCCGCTAATGGGCCCGCCGGCTTTGCAAGACGGCGGTGATATGGGCGCGATCCGCCAACGCTGAAAGTTCACCATGAATCGATGTGGCCGAGTGCGCTAAGGATCGTCGGCCGCCTATGCCACTACCCGAGGGAAAGATCGAGCCACTCGAGTTCGACAAACGCCCAGCACGGAATTTTACGCACGCTACTGTAACGAGCCTTCCGCAACAGCGTCTTTCTATTTCGCGACCTTATGCATTTTGTGCATTTTGACAAACTGGGTGCTTAGACCCATACTACGAAGCTTGTGGTTTGGTTATTGCATATGACGCACGTTCTAGATGACTAAGTCCCCTCAATCGCGTTTCGGCGCCGCGACCATTTGGACTGTTGTTAGCTTATTTGTCGCAGTTGCGGGTTTCGGCGCGTTATTTAAGCTTTATAGCGCATCTCCCACTGCAATCACTCGAGCCGCTGCGTCGGACATTTTTGTCGATGCGACTGAAGCCAGCGGCGTTAATTTTGTCCACACCAATGGCATGAAGGGCGAATATTATTTCGCCGAAATCATCGGTTCTGGGGTCGCGGTATTTGACTACGATAATGACGGCCGCGTTGACATTCTAGTGTTGAACGGCGCGGCGTTAGGCGAGACCAGATCTAGCGATACCAGTTCATCTTGTTCGGCTCGCCTGTTCCACAATGAACTGACCGTCGGCGAAAGCGGTGCGCCCGCGGTCAAGTTTAAAGATGTCACCGAAAAATCCGGACTTTGTTCCTCCGGATACGGCATGGGCGTGGCAACGGGAGATTATGATAACGACGGCTTTCTGGACGTTTTTATCACCCAATTCGCGGGTCCCAATCGATTGTTTCGGAATCAAGGAGACGGAACGTTTAAGGAGGTCACGGCGATAGCCGGCGTCGGTGGGAACGGCCGATGGGGCACGAGTGCCAGCTTCTTCGATTATGATCGTGACGGTTTCCTCGACCTTTATGTGGCCAACTACGTCGACTATTCGCTGGCAGACACAAGAAGGTGCTACAATTTCACAAGTGCACGCGACTACTGTGCTCCCGTCGCTTTTCGGCCGGTGCCGGGCATTCTCTATCATAATTTGGGAAACGGAACGTTCGAGGATGTCTCGATTAACTCGGGGATTACCAAGGCCTTTGGCAACGGCCTCGGAACGATCGCTGCGGACGTGAACGGCGATGGCTGGCCTGATCTCTTTGTTGCCAATGACGGCAATCCAAATCAACTTTGGATAAACCAGAAAGACGGCACTTTTCGCAACGAAGCGCTTGAGCGTGGCGTGGCAGTAAATGTCGATGGAGCGGCCGAAGCAGGCATGGGCGTCGATATTGCGGATGTCTACGGCACCGGGAACGAAGATATCTTCGTCACGCATCTTACTCGCGAGAAAGCGACTCTTTATCGCAATCTTGGTCATGGCGGGCAGTTCGAGGATGCAAGCGCTGTGGCGGGGCTCTATGTCGCGACCACACCCTTTACGGGATTTGGTACAGCGTTCGTTGACTACGACAATGATGGTTGGCCGGATATCGTGATCGCTAACGGCGCAGTCCATGTGATTGAAGATCAGGTGCGGGCGCATGATCCGTTTCCTTTGCACCAGACCAAACAGCTACTGCACAATCTAGGCGACGGAAAATTTGCGGACGTTAGCACCAAAGCGGGAAGTGCCTTTTCCCTTTCCGAAGTTGGACGGGGGCTTGCCGTGGCTGACCTGGACAACGACGGTGGAATGGATTTTGTGGTCGCCAACAACAATGGGCGGCTGCGGATTTTTCTCAACAAGGTCGGAGCGTTGCGTCCGTGGGTCGGTTTGCGCTTGCTTACCGGAAGTCGTGACGCCTATGGAGCGAAAGTCGAGTTCAGACGCCACGGTGGTCGCACCCTATGGCGACGGGTGCATTCGGACGGGAGCTATCTGTCGGCGAGCGACCCGCGCCTTGTGATAGGACTGGGGGAAGCGAGCGAGATTGAAGAACTCGTGGTGCATTGGGTTGACGGAACAGAAGAGCGCTTTCCGCCACCTGCCTTGCGCACCTACACAACCGTCGCGCAAGGAAGCGGTATTCTCGTGGCCAAGCCATGAGAAAGACCGCCGCGGCCCGCGCTGTGCTCCTGCGTGTTGCCGCTGTGGCAGTGCTGGCTTTGGTAGCTCAGGGGTGCGACAATCAGCCCGATTTGTTGCCCGTGCCGACAACGGACCTCAGCAAGGTAGAGCCGGCGGTGCGCAACCGCATAGCCGCAGCCAATGCGGAATTCGATACTAGAACTAGGTCCAAAACCTCCTCCGCCGATCTCGCTCGAGCGTATGGTGATCTAGGAATGGTCTACCAAGCGCAGGATCTGACGACGCCTGCTGAGGTCGCCTACATAAATGCCGGTCGTCTCGATTCGCGCGATAAGAGGTGGCCCTATCTGCTCGCGCATCTCTATGCCGATCAGGGCAGGGTTTCCGAGGCGACAAGGTACTTTGAGATGGCGCGGCATATCGATCCCACGTATGTGGCTGCCGAAATTTATCTCGGTCAAATGTATCTGCAAAACGGCGATTTGGATAAAGCCCGCTCGATTTTCGAAGGGGCGAAGGGCGACAAGGAAGGCAAAGCGGCGGCCCTGGCCGGCTTAGGAAAGGTCGCCTTGACAGCTGGGCACTATCAGGAAGCGGCCGATTGGCTGGAGGAAGCCCTCAGGATCTCGCCCAGCGCCAGCCGATTACGTCAGCCGCTGGCAACGGCCTATCGGGGGCTCGGCGATGCCGAAAAAGCGCGGGCAAACCTTGCTCAGTTCGCGATTGATGGACAAGAGCCCTCGTTCCCGGATCCAATTGTCGATGCGATGAGCGATAAGCTCGTTGTTTCTCACGTACTGCTCCGCCGAGGACAGAGATTCGCAAAGGAGGGGCGGTTTGATCTCTCTGAAGACGCTTTTCGAGCGGCAGTTGCCTCCGATCCAGGTAACGCCGAGGCGTTAGCAAATCTGGGTATTTCGCTCGCCAATCTGGGCCGAACCGAAGAGGCGCAAAAGAACCTGATCGAATCTCTGCACCTTGACGACAACAGTGCCGTGGCACATTTCAGCCTTGGCGTAATCTACGACCGCCAGGGTGAGGATGCTGCGGCAATCGCCCAGTACCGTTCCGCGATCGAGCGTGACCCGAACAACATTCAGGCCGCCGTTTACCTTGCTGATGCGATCATGCGTTCTCGTTCTTCGCTTGACGCGGTCCAATGGTATCGGCAGGCTCTTTCCAAACAGCCAAAGTCGACCCGGATTGCGCTTTCGCTGGCCTTCGCTCTTATCAAAGCAGCCGATCATGTCGAAGCAAGGAAAGTCCTCGAGACCGCGTTGTCGCAGCAACCGCAAAGTGCTGAAGTGATCAACGCTTTGGCACGTCTTCTCGCGACGGCACCGGCAGCCGAAGTGCGCGATGGACCGCGCGCGTTGACGATGGCGAAGTCGTTGTTTGAAAAAAACTCTAGCCTGGAGATCGGTCAAACTTATGGTATGGCGCTCGCCGAGACCGGAAACTTTACCAAGGCGGCAGAGCTACAGCAGGACATCATCTCGAGCTATGAACGTTCGGGACTACCCGTGGACAAGTCCTTCCTGGTCCATAATCTCACCGCTTATCGCCAGAGCCAGTCTGTCCGCGAAGGTTGGTCTGCCCAGGACCTGGTTTTCTGGCCGCGCAGCCCCGCTGCTGCGCTTGTCCGAAGATAAGGACCTTAATGCAGTGCTCAGCGGGTGCATCAACTACGCTGAAGGGTCAATATATGTGGGATGAAGCGCCGATAGTTTTACGAGCCAACAAGACGCCGTCGATGCGGTTGCTGTTCGTATCGGTCTTCTTTCTTGCAGCATCCCCGGCGATCGCATTTGAAGCCGACGTCCACCACGGACTGACGAACTGGCTCGCACTGCAGGCAGGCTTCGAGCCAGAGCAGGCGCACATCATTGCGACATTTGATGAGCGTGTCGATTCCGGAGACACGCCGTTCATCGACGTCGTGGGCTTATATGCTTGCCTAGCTAAGGATGAGATCAGCGCGCGGCGAGCCGGAGAGCACCATTTTCCTTCTGAAGGCAGCATTCCCGGACCACCGGAGACCAGAGAAGTAGTGCCCAATAGCAGAGCGGCAAGGAAGGCAGCGCTTGAAGCGATCGAGGTTAGTCCGAGCCAAGCGCAATATAGGCTTTCGCAACTTGGCGAAGCACTACACGTACTTCAGGATTCGTGGGCGAACCAGGGAATTCCAACTCTTCCGCAACTCGGCGAAGCTACTTCCACATGCGACAGCAGCTTCGCTTGGGGACACTCCGAGATGCGCGGAGGTCCTGCATCACATCGCGCCGATCTCACCGTGTACTGGCCGATGGACACGGTCGCGATGGCGCAAGCCACCTATGAAATCCTCAAACAATATCCCGCGATATCCGACACTCGCCGCAGCGCTCGCAGCTGGCAAGAAATTCGCCAAGAGCTTGACGAGTTTATAAACGCTTCAACTAAGACCGAGAAGGCTCGCTGGTTCGTGGCACACGGAATTAACGACGTCTCGTTCCTGGAGGGTATTTCTCTACCCGACGGCGCAGAAGCGTTTTTACAGCATTGGCCCGATCGCAAGTTGCCGCCACTCAGGAGCGAGAAGTCATCTCAGCACGCGGTCGAACCAGCATTACTCGAGTTTTACAATCGCTTTTTCGCGAGCTGGCTTGCCACCAAAGACTTCACCGCGCTCGTCAAGGAGTTTTCTGCCGCAGCGGACACGAACGAAGGGACTGCAGCCACGGCCACGAGCATGACAAGCCAGGAGCTTGAGAGCCGGCTCAAGCTCTGGCGGCTGAACGACCACGGCAGCGTTGCTGAAATTGCTTTGCGGCGCGAACCTCTTACGACAGAGGAGCGTGCCAGCATTGATGCGATAGCAAATCGACCTGGTGCCTATGTCAGCTATGCGCCCCCGTCCTCCGCCTACTTTCCTCTTCTGCCGCAGGGAGGTCATGATGTATCGCCTTTGCTGCCGTTCTTTGTTGGCGAGCTCGCTCCTGCTGCCGGGCATCCACGGGCGGTCGCCGTGACCAAGTTTCGCCACGCGCCGTACGATATCGTTGGTGTCGTGGCGGAAGCTGTCGATGGCCGATGGCGTGTGACGTCGGTCGTCTCCACTGTGGACCACTAAACGGCACGCCCCTGATCCGGATCAGCCTAACCTATTCAGGTCAGGCCACCCCTGAGAATTCAATCAAAAACAGAACATCGATAAATTTGAGTAGCTTCTTCAGCGGCGTTTTGCTGGAATAGACCAATAAGCTTTCTAGTTGTCTGTTGCGGGCTTCTGCGCGAAATCCCCTGCCAAGATCGATGAAGCGCCCTATTCACTTGGACGACGGAATATGTCGAGGGTTGAGATAGATCGCTTTCGAAGGGAGCCGCAAAGCCGGTAGGTACAAATGTCCTTGTCAGCACGTGGACGTCCTGCCCCTCCCGATCGACCCCGCGGCGGGGTAGGCGAGTTATCGGGATTTCTGTTTGCAAAGGTCAGAGTGGCGATTTGGCATCGGGGCTATCTGCTCGCGGCCGTCTTGCTATCGGCATTTGTTCTGGGCACCACGGTGACTTTCGCAAAGTGGTACCTGGCCGAAGACGGCCGGCTCGGCGTGCTCCATTTCCCCATCTCCTGCGGCTGGCAGAGCCAGCGCGAGTTCATAAGCGCGACGTCATTGTTGCACCTCTTTCAATTCGCGGACGCTGGTTACGTCTATGACGACCTGGTCAAGCGGGATCCCGACTGCGCCATGGGATATTGGGGCATCGCTATGAGCAGGCTGCAGAATCCACTTTATCTGCTGCCGAGCGAAGATGACGTCGATATTGCGCGCCGGGCGCTCACCGCTGCAGAGAGGGCACGCCATACCAGCGCGCGCGAGCGGGCCTACATTGCTGCGGCACGTAAGCTCTTTCCTGAGTCTAAGATCCCCGGCTGGCACGAGCGCCTGATTGCTTATTCGCTGGCCATGGAGACCGTAGCCACCAACTACCCAGATGATCGCGAAGCGAGTGTCTTTTTCGCGCTGGCCTTGAATTTTGTGGCGCCGTCTGGCGATAGCATCTCGCGCGAGCGCACCAAGGCGGCGGAGTTGCTGTTGCAGATTTTCAGCGAGCAGCCAGACCATCCTGGCATTTCACATTATCTGACATATTGCTTGGGACACGAGAAGTATCAACCGAAACCGTTCGAGAGGACCACTATGATAAAACCCGAGCAGCGCATCGTACTTGCGGTGTTCGCCTTCTTTGCCCTACTCGGACTTGGGATGTTCGTCACATTCACGGCCGATTTGCGGTCGGGCGGCAGCGAACGGACTGGTTTCGGCGGACCGTTCGTGCTGACCGCGACCGATGGGCGCGTGGTGACCGATCGCACCTTCCGCGGTGGGTACATGCTCGTCTATTTCGGGTATACCCACTGCCCGGATGTTTGCCCGACGACGTTGATGACGCTGAGCCAGCTCCTGGAGAAACTCGGCCCGTCGGCCGACAGGATTCGATCGGTGTTTATTTCCATTGATCCGGAACGTGACACGCCGGCGGCGATAGGCCGGTATCTTGAATCATTTGATCGGCGTATCATCGGCCTCACCGGCAGCTCGGCGGAGATTACAGCCGTTGCCAAGCAGTATCGGGTCTTTTACAGGAAATTGCCATTCGAGAATTCCGACGATTATTCTATAGAACACAGTTCGTATATTTACCTGATGGACCCGGATGGCCGCTACTTGACGCTGTTCTCACCCGATCAATCATCTGATCAGATCTCGGCACGGCTTCACGAATGGCTAACGGTGCCTCGCTCGGACGATGCAGCGGCGGAGCGAGTCGCGCCGGATACATTGGCGACGTCCGGCAGCAATTAACTTGCAAAGGGGGCTATATGGGAATCGAAGCTCTACCTCGTGGCGAGCATGCCCATCCCTTGTTTTTTTGGTTGGGCACGGTCGCCGTAAGCGCTGGTGTGGTGCTGCACCTCCCAATGTATGTCCGCTCAGCGTCGATGAATTTTCATCTTGCCGGGATGTCCTTTGATGCCGAAATGTTTTTCGGTATGGCGCTTATCGTGGCCGGGACCGCGGCCAGCTACTATGGCCTCCTCCCAAGTTCCTCACATTCACCCGCCAGCATTGTGAAAGCTGCTGCGACACTCGAGCGTGACATGACGAGGGACACCGGGCGACTCAGATGGGCGCACTGGCAGCTTTTGTTGGTGCTTACTGTTGCGGTTGCGATCGATTCGATGAAGCCTGCCTCGTTGGGCTTTATTGTCCCCGGCACCGCGGCTGAGTATGGATTATCCCGCGAAGTCGTTGCTCTGTTGCCATTTTGCGCGCTGTCAGGTCTTGTAATTGGTTCTTATGTTTGGGGCATCATCGCGGACCGGGTCGGCCGCAGAGCCGCGATACTGCTCGCCGGCATCATGTTCGTAGGCACTGCTATCTGCGGTTCGATGCCTCAGTTTGAGCTCAACTTGTTCATGTGTTTTATGATGGGGATGGCTGCGGGCGGCATGCTTCCGATCACGTACGCGCTGCTGGCCGAATGCATTCCCACCCGGCATCGCGGCTGGTCCTTGGTGTTGGTTGGGGCATTCGGTCTAATCGGAGGCTGGTTCGCAGCGAGCGGCGCCGCAGCCCTGTTCGAGCCGCACTTTGGTTGGCGCATTCTCTGGTTCTTTAGTGCACCCACGGGCCTAGTCTTGATCCTATGCAACAACCTGATCCCGGAATCACCCCGCTTCCTGTTGGCGCGCGGCCGCTATGACGAGGCGCGCGAACTCGTTGAGCGCTACGCTGTGCCGTTGAATCCTCAGGGTTGGGTCGACGCCGAGGCTCCGCGCCCAGGCTCCATCGACAGAGCAGGCGAGCTCATATTTGGTCGTTTCCGTGCGACGACGGTTACGCTGAATTTCGTTGCCTGCGCATGGGGGTTGGTCAACTTCGGCATACTTTTGTGGATGCCGGCGAATTTGCGCGCGCGGGGATACAGCGTCGCTGGCTCGAACGAACTCTTGTTCTATTCTTCAATGTTGGCGTTGCCAACGACGATATTTGTCGCCTTTCTCTACAGCCAGTGGAGCACCAAATGGACCCTAGTTCTCCTGGCGGTTCTCACCGCTTTCGGTCTACTAGGAGTTTCAATGTTTGATTCCTCGATTGGTACCTTCCGCGCTCACCCGCTCATCGTATTTTCGATACTGATGGTCGGCGTCAACGGTATCATCGGCGTACTGTTGCCGTACGCAGCGGAAAATTATCCCGTGCTTATCCGTGGTCGCGCCACGGGTTTAGTATCCGGCAGCAGCAAGTTCGGAGGCCTTGCCGTGAACGCGCTGACGATCGTCGCGCTTATTCCAAATTTGGTGGTTGCCGCCGCGGCGCTTATCATTCCCATCGCCCTTTCGGGTAGCTTGGTTGCGCGTTATGGCGAAGAAACGCGCAACAGGCACCTGGAGTAGTGCCACAGCGCAACCCTTTCTCGGTAGGAGATTCCTTATCGAGGCTCGACCTCGATAACCGCGACCTCAACGTGAGAATCGCTCGACTCGTGCGGATCCGCGCACACGACATTATGAAGGTGAACGTAGTATCTTCCGGGGGTCGCGGCGTAGAATGCGAGCGAGGTCTCCAAGTTAGGTAGAAGCGTGGCGCTGGTTTCTAGACCGTGGATATAGACCTCAGCGGGTAGCGGCGCCGTCAGGAGCAAGTTGACTCGATCGCCTTCACGAACTCTTAAAACAGGGGTCTCAGCGACCATCACCTGTCCCCGCATTGCCTCCTCTTCAATTGCCAGCCGATACGACAGATCTTGGGATGTGACGATTCCGCCCGATGTTGAATAACATCTTGCTCCCACATATCCCACGCTCAGCACGATTGCTGACGCGCCAGCGATCAGTAGGTTGCGCAGCTCCACGGAAGCTTCCTAGCGTCGCGATCAAACGCATATCGCAGATTAAGCCAAGTTTGAAACTCCGCGACACTATTATCCTTGGCGACTGCTGACTACCTCAAAACCGGTGCCAACCACCTTGACTTTCGTCTACGTCGTCGTTCTTGATAAGCCAAACTGGATCGAAATTTGTTTTCCCCGTGGAGTTGAGGTGGCTTAATAGGTTGGCCAGCGAGGGTCACTCATGACTGGGGAGCAGGCAGCCGTACTTCGCAGTGTGCGTAGACCTGGCCCAAGGATAACGGCAATAGTGCGCGATCTCTGGGCGAAACAGTGCGCTCAAGCCGTCATCAACTGAACCAGAAACGTCGCTGACCCAATGGGGAATACGCCTAGGATAATTGACCGTCCTGCCTTTGCTGAGCAGCTTCACTTGCACGTAATGGCGAGGCTGTTTCGAAGTCTAGTCCGGATCGCCGTTAGCCGCTCCTACAGTGGCGCAAATCTGCTGGCGCTGGCGCTTGCCGTCGTTACCTTTGGATGTGACAAGGGGCCGATCCTCCCAGATCCATCGTCCGGTGAGTACAACAAAGTCGTCAAAGCCTTCTACGTTGGCCAAGCGGCCTTGCAGGTCGGGGACGACGCTCGCGCTGATGAAAGCTTCGCCGCCGTCACTCGGATTGCCTCCGCGGAGCCCGCCGGTTGGGCCAATTGGGGTGTGCTGGCACTGCGTCAGAGAAATTTCGATCTCGCGGCGCAGCGTCTCGAGCAAGCGCGCAAGCTCGCGCCCCAAAACGGGCACATCTACAATTTGCTGGGTACGTTGGACAGTGAGCAGGGGCGTTTCGATTCTGCGATCGCAAACTTCAACGAGGCCGCTCAGCTCAATCCCAAGGATGTGCGCAACATCTATGCACTCGCCCAGGAATACGAAAGGAAAGGCGGCTCGGGCAGCGAAGCGGAGTTCCAGAGACTGGTTGAGAATATACTCGCCCTCGAGCCGGATAATGTGGCTGCGCAGCTAGAACTTAGCCGGATTGCAGCAAAGCGCGGAGAGATCGAAACGCTGCGATCTTCTATCTCCCGACTAAGCGCGGTCGCATCGACGTGGCCGCCCGAAGCACAGGACCAGTTGCAAGCGTTGCGATCGGCCGCCGACAGCCCGGACTCGCGATCGGCCGCCATCAGAACCACGCTGCTGCGCAACGTGCTCTGGCGCGTTCCCGACTTTCGCAGAAGTTTCTCGAAACTCAAGAAGCCGGCCGGAGAGGAGCTGCAACCCTACACTCGATTTTTGCGTCTGGTTTCGCCGGAGTTCAAGCCAGCGGCGCACGACCCTGCGCTCAGATTCGACTTGAATCCCGTTGCCGAAGCAAGCCATGGTCGTTGGAATTGGATTGGGGCGATTCAGCTCGCGAGCACCGGCACACCCACGCTCGCCTGGGCGAACGCCAAAGAGCTTCGTCTCTCCAATGGAGAAACCTTATCGTTTCCCAGTGGCAACTCGGGGTCGCCTCCATCGCCCGAGGGTATCCTGCAGTTCGATTTTAATTACGACTTCAGGACGGATATCGCGCTCGCAGGGGAGGGGGGCGTACGGCTCTACCGTCAGGAAAGTGACGGGCACTTCGTCGACGCAACGGATCAGACTGGGCTGCCAAGAGCAGTGCTCGATGCCCGCTACCAGGGTGCCTGGGCTGCGGACATCGAATCGGACGGCGCTCTCGACATTGTACTTGGGCTAAGCGAGGGGAGCCCAGTTGTATTGGGAAACAATGGTGACGGCAAGTTCACGGCACTTTATCCCTTTTCAGGAATTTCGGGCCTGCGCCAGTTTGCTTGGGCGGATCTGGATGGGGACGGGCTCCCGGACGCAACGATCGTCGACAATGCCGGACGCCTCCACGTTTTTATCAACGAGCGTCAGGGCCATTTTCGCGAAAGGCAATTACCGACAAGTCTCGGACTGATCAGAGCAGTCGCGATCATCGACGCGAGGCGCGACGGACTATTTAGCGTTGCGGCGGTTAAGGAAGATGGCTCTCTGATTGGCATCTCGGACAACAACGAAGGCGAGAGCTGGAACGTAACTGAGATTGCCAGACTCGCCAACGCAGGAGAGTATCTCGCGGCCGAAATTCGCCTTCACGTCGACGACCTCGACAACAACGGAGCCATGGATATCTATCTTGCGCCGGTTGCTCCCGCCGCCGGAAAGGGGACCTATGGTGCGCTAATCTGGCTCGGCGACGCGAATGGCCAGTTCACTCTTCTAGGTGCGCCCGCGGGACCCGATTTCGTCTTCGCCTCAGCCGACTTGCAAGGCAACGGCAAATTGTCCTTGCTCGGCCTCTCTCGAGAGGGGCAAGCCTCACAGGCCGAAAATCACGGTACGAAAAACTATAATTGGCAGAGCGTCCGACCACGAGCAGCGAATGCGTTCGGAGATCAGCGCGTCAACCCTTTTGGCGTCGGCGGCGCGGTCGAGATTCGGGCCGGGCTGCTAGTGGAGAGGCAACCGATCAGCGGACCGCAGGTTCATTTTGGCTTGGGAGAGCAACTGAGCGCGGATGTCATCCGGGTCCTGTGGCCGAACGGAGTTGCCAGCGCCGAGTTCGATGCAAAAGCAGACCAGCAGATTCAGACCGAGCAACGCCTTAAAGGATCCTGTCCATTCCTTTTCGCCTATAATGGCAGCCAAATGGAATTTGTGAAGGACGCGGTTCCCTGGGGCTCGGCGATTGGATTGCGCATCAACACGCTTGGCTCGGCAAGTATCGCGGCAACGGAAGAATGGTTCAGGATAGGGCGAGACCAGCTTGCGCCTCGCGACGGTTTCTATGATTTGAGATTTACTGCGGAGCTATGGGAGGTCTACTACTACGATTATCTTGCGCTGATGACTGTCGATCACCCCGTCGGGACCGAGGTCTTCGTGGACGAGCGCTTTGTGATTCCGCCGGTGAAACCCGCCATCACTGTCGTGGAGCCTCCCCATGCTATCGCGCGAGCTCTCGATGATACGGGCCGAGACGTCACAGAGGTCGTGAGGAGCGTTGACGATTGGGTCGTCGACAGTTTCGGGCTTGGCCAATATCAGGGCGTGACCCGAACTCACTATCTTGAGATCGAGATTGGCGAAGACGCGCCGGATACCGGTCCGCTTTACCTGATAGGGCACGGGTCGATCTATCCGACCGATTCATCCATCAACGTGGCGATAAGCAAGGGCGACCGGTGGCGCGCTCGTGGCCTTACCCTGGAGGTGCCGGACGGGCATGGCGGATGGGCCGTCGCTGGTGACAATCTCGGCTTTCCCGCGGGTCGCAAGAAAACCGTACTGTTCGATCTTACCAATGTCTTCCGTCCAGGTACTCCGCATCGTATCCGACTGCGTACAAATCTCGAAATCTACTGGGATGCCATCCAGTGGGCGCGCGGACTGCCCCAAAGCAACCTGAAGACGGACCTTCTGCATCCTGCCATGGCGGATCTACGCTACCGCGGCTACTCAGTACTCAACCGCGGGCGGTCCGGCAGGGTAGAAGTACCGGACTATGCTCACCTCGCGGCGACAACGCAGCGCTGGCGAGATTTAATTGGATACTACACTCGGTATGGCGATGTGCGGGAGCTGTTGGCGGGAGCAGACGACCGCTACGTGATTATGAATTCCGGGGACGAGTTGCGGCTGAAGTTCAGCGAACCGCCATTGCCGCCCGCCGGATGGCTGCGCGATTTCGTTATTGTTGGCGACGGTTGGATCAAGGATGGAGACTACAATTCGACTTTCTCCAAGACGGTGCTGCCATTGCCCCATCATAGCCAGCGAGACTATGTCACTGCGCCGGGGAGGCTCGAGGATGAGTGGACGTATAGGCAACATCCGGAAGACTGGCAGACGTACCACACCCGGTACATCACTCCGGAGACTTTCAGCAACGCGCTGACCCGACAGGCGGAGCAATGACGGAAGCGTTGGTTGCCAGAAGGAGGGTTCTCCTCTCGATCTTCTTCGTCGGATTACTCGCCGCGCCCATTTTTCTCAAACAGCCGTCGGCATTTCGAGGTGTCGGCTCGGAAACCGATGCGAGATCTTCGGCATTGAGCCGCTATGGCTTCTTCTTGGAAGAGGTCGCTCACTCTGCGAACATCGACTTCGTTCACCACGCGCCTGTTCTAGATGCGAAGCTGGCCCCTATCATGCCAGAAATTGCCTCGATGGGCGCGTCTGTCTCGATCGTCGATTACGATCGCGACGGCTGGCCGGACATCTACGTAGTCGATAGCCGCGACGGAGGTAAGAACGCGCTCTACCACAATCTTCGTGACGGGACGTTCAAAGACGTAGCGGCGGAGTTGGGTATCGCGAACCTCAATCGATCCGGAAGCGGCGTGTCGACCGGCGCCGTCTGGGGAGACTACGACAACGATGGTTACGAGGACCTGCTACTCATCAAGTGGGGACGCCCTGAGCTTTACCATAACGACCAGGGCCGCGGTTTCACTCGCGCGACTGAGGAAGCTGGCTTACCGTCTTGGATCAACGCCAACACGGCAGTGTGGCTCGACTTCGACGGCGATGGCCTGCTCGACTTGTTCATCGGCGGTTATTACTCTGAAGATGTGGACTTGTGGCATGTGACCACGACAAAAATCATGCCGGAGAGTTTCGAATACGCCAAGAACGGAGGTCGAAAATATCTGTTCCGCAATCTGGGCCAAGGTCGTTTTGAAGAGGTCAGCGAAAAACTCGGCATCGATAGCCGTCGCTGGTCGCTTGCAGCGGGATCCGCGGACCTGCGCGGTAGTGGTCACCCGGATCTTTTCATTGCCAATGACTATGGCGTCTCGGAACTTTACGCGAACGACGGTACCCGCTTTCAAGAAGTCGGCGGGCAAACCGGAATTGGCTTCGCGCCCAAGAGCGGAATGAGCGTGGCATTCGGCGACATACTCAACAGCGGACGTTTTGCCATCTACGTCTCCAACATCTCGGAAGAAGGAATTCTCATTCAAGGCAATAACCTGTGGGTTCCCAAGGAGGGGAGTAGCGGCAAGGATTTGAAGTACGAGAACCTCGCTGGAGATTTCGGTGTCGAGCTAGGAGGCTGGAGCTTTGGGGCGCAATTCGGCGATCTGAACAACGATGGCAATCTAGATTTGTTTGTTACGGATGGTTT
>Ga0209577_10002769_pt1 | contig 16644 bp, 10 predicted proteins | sample GraSoiAngelo_109_FD_185874 | JGI IMG/M metagenome (GOLD analysis project Ga0209577, IMG submission 185874) | Grasslands soil microbial communities from the Angelo Coastal Reserve, California, USA - 14_0903_12_20cm (SPAdes) (version 2) | ecosystem: Environmental > Terrestrial > Soil > Grasslands...
GAGGTCACAACCGTGGTCAAGGCCTTTGCTGAATTTGGGCTCTGTTTCTCGTCAGGGGGACGACCCTGCCCCGGGTCATCGCCCAGCATCCCCAATGGAAAAATCTTGGGTACGACTCGCCTGGACGCCAGTACAGTCGTCCGTCAACCTTCTATAATATCAGCAATTACAAACATTGAATCCTAAGCTGCTGGTTCAAAGTTGTTGCCATTGAGCAGAAAAGTTCGAAAATCGTCTGCTAGGGCCGACCATTCTAATCCCGCCGAATTCAACAACTTCGTGCTGCCTTCCTTCGAGCCACTGCAGCGGGCCTTGGTTGCGAAGGTTGTGGCACATTGAGGGGAGTTCTGTGGCGCTAAGTCCCGTAAGTGATGCCACGAAGATGGCTTAAGGATTTTGGGGGACCGGCTCGCGACTAGCGAGGACCGGTGTTTTGGGTCAATTCGTCTCGGCCGTGTGCCGCAAGTTGCTGGTCATAAAAGGAATGAACCTGCAAAGGACCTCCTGGCGGAACACCAGGAGGTCGGTCCTTTCCGCCAATATAGCCGTGGCCGAAATCCGGCTTCCACTCCCCATAGCGGAGGGGAAGCCGCCCGCGCCAATCGGCTCGAACCTATCGTAGGTTAATATGGACAGTTGGCCAACCGGACGCGGGCCTAAGTCCCGGTCTATTCATCATCAGCTTCGGCACGACGGATGTCCCCGCTTAGTGTTTCAAAACCAAAGTCGAGTGTTGCCACAGCATTGTTGTTCCCTCCTCTTGGCCAAAGTCCGCCCAATCCATTGTGTCAACTCCCTTGCCGAATGCGACCAAGTATGAATGCGGGCCGCAGCTCGCATGAACTCCTGCGCTGATGATTTGCCGTGCACAACCAAAGAATCGACCCGCGATGCTGGTCCAGTAAATGCGCCGAGGGAAATGTACCTCGCCCTTGATGTCGGTCAACCGATCTTCTTCGTGTTCAGAATCCTCAACACTGTACTGCTGCCAGACCTCACGGACGGTGATTCCGGTCAGTGGTCTACGCGGCATCCAAGGTCGTGATCGTCCAGTCTGGGGCGACTGTCCGCGGTAGAGGAATGAAAGCGCTTGCCACTATTGCTGCTGCGAGAATGACAATTGTGGTGCGAACTCTCATGTTTGTGCTGCCTTCAGTTTAACTGACTTGAAGTAGCCTTTCCGAATCGGCGATCTTACGCTAGGCGCAAACAGGCGTCACGGCAGTCTACGCAAAATCGCTGTAGCGTTCAGAATGCCGGACCAGGGATCAGGTCGCTTCGTGGATTGTCGGCAATTCCGGAGTGCTGCCATCAGTCTCGTTAGTCTGGTAAACGTCACCGGACAACTGAAATCGAACTAAAACCACATGTCCGCACGACTTACCAGGCATTGAACAACGCCCAGCGCGTAATGTTGCTTAAGCTTGGGGCGTAGTAATAGACAGAGCCTATGCTTGAGCTACTATTTGCGATCCTCGAAACGTTTTTGGAGATTTTCTTGGAAGCTGCGTTTGAATTCGCGGCAGAGTCCATTGGCGCCCTCATTTTGCACGGGGTCGCCGCGATATTTGATACATCGGAGTTCAAGAACCCTTGGCTGGCGTGTATTGGTTACGTGTTCTTGGGCGGAGTCGCAGGTGGACTAAGCCTCCTCTTCTTCCCACATCCTCTGGTTCATCGTTCCCGGGTTCCGGGCCTCAGTGTGGTCATCAGCCCCGTCCTTGCGGGCCTGGGAATGTCAATGGTGGGCTCAACTCTACGAAAGCAGAACAGGAAGGCGATGCAAATAGAGAGCTTTGGGTATGGCTTCGCATTTGCATTCGGAATGGCCCTCGTCCGGTTCTTCTTCGCCAAATGAACATAGAGTTCCACTTGGCTGATAAACGCGGAAAATCGGACATGCGAAGTTCCCGTACGGCACATGTCCGGTTAGGCGTACTTACCGTAGAAGACCTGGTAGTAGGAACTGGGGTCATAAGTCCATAAGTCAAGGACTCCTCACAGCGCAGCGAGCCCAGCGGTTTCAACGTCGGAAATCGAATTTGTTCAAAAAGCTTCTCACCCTTAATGCGGTCAAGCTGCAAAAGGTCAATCAGCGCTCTAGACTAGAAGGATAGCTTATCTAGATTCAATCGAAATGCCTTGGCGAGAGTGCTCCCTAGTTGAGCGGTTCAGCTCTCCGAGGAGGCAGTGCGTCACTTCTGCCCTAAGACTTTTCGTTGTTTCCGACCCCAGTCTATTTGATGCCGGTTGCGAATGGTTGTGAACTTGAGGGGGGGCATTTTGGTCGGCCTAAATCCCGTAACTGACGCCAGGACGATGGCTTAGGGATTTTTTACTTACTGGTTCGGGAATAAGTAGTAGAAACCTCTAAGTGCCGCGTTTGGTGTCGCTTACGAACCTTTGCGCTGTGTATCCTGCCTTTGAATTGGACGGAAGTTGGACGGAAATCACTTTGGTTCTGAATTGGCGATACCGAAATCGATGCGCTAACCTTCCAGCGGCCAATCCCGACCAATCGGTCCGCTCAATTTCCGGCTTCGGATGACGGTCAGCGTGAGACTGGTTCTCATCGACGCCGCACCGACACACAGCTCGCCCATTCATGGTCAGAGCTTCGTGGACCGCCACGAGCGTGCCAAGGGTGCCAAGGGTAACGGACTTCTCGCAATTCAATATTATGGGTGTTGCGTTGTCGACTCGCACCACGCGGAGCGCAACCATCAGGGCAAAGACAACCGGATCTTGTTTCCTTCGCAGACGAAGGCAAGAAGGAACATGCCAGCAGTGCAGTGTCGACAACGACTAGGCGGCCTGCTGAAGTATTACGAGAGGGAAGCGGCATAAAAGTCGAGACGACAGCGGGCGATGGGCTCACAATCAGCAGATATAATAAGGATGCTGGGAATCCCCCCTATAGCAGTGGCCTCCCAGGTCTGATTTATCATCAGCGGGCGCAGAGCAGTGATTTCTTGCTCCGGGCAGTGACCGGGACCAGTTTTTGGCCACACGGCAGGATGCCCATCTAGAAGGCAACTGGGACAAGAATCTCAAAGAAAGCATTGCCAACCTTGTGGACGAGCTAAAACAGCTTGCAACGCAACCTACTGTGGCAAGACGTTGAGGTGCTGCCGAACTCTGTTCCCGCGCCTCGCGGCGAACGCTTCATATTTGAATGCGCGAAACTCGGAAGTAGTGCCTCAGAGTCATTCGCAACGAATTCCATTCGTGAATTTCGGCAGATCCGTGAAGACTCGGAAAAAGGTTGACACGCTCGTGCGATGTGCTAGCTTTATAGCACTTCTGCTAAACACGTAGCAGAAGGGGCGAGGAACGATGAAGAGAAAGCCACAACCCCATGCACTAACCCGGCGCGAGCGGCAAATCATGGACATTCTTTATAAGCTCGAACGCGCCACGGTCGGTGAAGTGCTCACAAAGCTGGCCGACAAAACAAATTATTCTACGGTGCGGGCTCAGCTCCGCGTGCTGGAAGAGAAAGGCCACGTCCACCACGAAGAAGAAGGGCTGAGGTACGTGTACATTCCCTGCGTTCCGCGCGAGGTCGCGCGGCGTTCCGCTCTGCGGCATGTTGTCGACACATTTTTTGAAGGCTCCAAGGAAAAGGCCGTCGCGGCTCTGCTCGGCGGAGAGGAGTGGAAAATCTCTTCCGAGGAACTCGATCGTCTTTCCCGGCTTATCGCCGAGAGCAGGAAGGAGAGCTGAACATGATTCTGCCAGGCACTCCGCAAGTCGCCCTCTCATTCTTAATCGGCTCCAGCGTCAAAGCGACGCTCTTGCTGGCGCTCGCCGCCGCCGCAGCCTACGGCTTGCGCAAACATTCAGCCGCAGTGCGCCACCAACTTTGGGCGCTTGGCCTTGTGTGTTCATTGCTCCTTCCAGTTGTTGCGCTTTTGCTTCCTTCGTGGCATTCCGCAACCCTCGGCAGCGCGGTGAGTCTCTGGAGCACTGCTCATGCCGCGCCGGGAAACGCGGCGTATCCGAACCTGTCCTCCATGATTGTGGACGCTGCCACGGCTTCGTCTTTTTCGGGCCAATGGCTCGCATTGATTCTGGCTGTGTGGGCGCTCGGCGCCGCGTTCATCGCGGTCAAACTGCTCGCCGGCCTAACTCGGCTCTTATGGATTTCCGCTCAGGCCACTCCAATAACGGGAGGTGATTGGGGGCAGCTTGTTTCGCATTGCAGCGCGCTCGGAATTTCCCGTTCTGTTCGATTGCTCCAGAGCCGCGACGCGTCCTCCATGCCGTCGACCTGGGGAGTTCTCCGGCCACGCATCTTGCTTCCTGCCAGCGCGGCAGAGTGGTCTGCGGAGCGGCGCCGGATCGTGCTTGCTCATGAACTCGCCCACGTCGCGCGGCACGACTGGCCGCTGCAAATCTGCGCCGAGCTGGCGCGCGGCATTTATTGGTTCCATCCGCTGGTGTGGTTCGCGGCGGCGCGCCTGCGCAACGAAAGCGAACGCGCTTGCGATGACTCCGTGTTGAACAGCGGAGTCGTCGCTTCGGACTATGCGAATCAACTGCTCGACCTCGCGCGCACACTCAGGAACGCGCACCGCGGGTGGTCTGTCGCACTCGCCATTGCCCGCCCAACGAATGTGGAAAGGAGATTTATTGCCATGCTGAATCCGAACCTGAACCGCAGAGGATTGTCGCGAGGAGCGAAGTTGTTTGCGAGAGTTGCGGCCCTGTGCCTCCTGCTTCCCCTTGCCGCCCTGCGCCTGCCAGGGCAGAACTTGTCCGGGAAATTTACCGGCACCATCTTTGATATCAGCGATGCGGCCTGTCCGAACGCCACTATCGTCATGACCAACCATAAAGCGGGCACGGTCGACATGACCACTTCAGACGCCGAGGGCAATTTTGTCTTCAAAGCTTTGCCCGCCGGCGAGTACGAAATGAAAGTGCTCAAGCCGGGATTTAAAACGTACCTCGCGCCGCAGGTCGTGTTGGAACCGGGCCGCGATCTTGCGATGACTGCCAAACTGCAAATGGGAGTTTTGGAGGACACTGTGGACGTACAGGCTGAGTACCGGGGCCAGCCTTACGCAATGAAAACCATGCCTTCAACAGAAACCACGGCTGAACCCAAACGAATCCGCATTGGCGGCAACGTCGAATTCTCGAAGCTGATAACCAAGGTGCAGCCAATTTACCCTGCCAGCGCCAAAGCCGCGGGCGTGCAAGGCACCGTGTTGCTTCATGCGATTGTGAGCAAGGACGGCAGACCGCTGGCGCTGCAAGTGTTGAATAGCCAGGTTAACCCGGACCTCGCGCGCGCCGCCGTCGAAGCCGTCATCCAGTGGAGGTATGAACCCACGCTGCTGAACGGCGAGCCGGTCGAAATCGACACCACCATCCAGGTGAACTTCAAGCTGCTGCCATAGGTCAGGTAGACACGCTAGTAGCCGATGGGTTTGCCTGAGCCGCGCTAACAGCCGGCGACCTTCGCCTACGGGGCACGGATGTTACGACGGTCTCCCGGATTCACGGCCGTGGCTGTGCTGTCGCTGGCGCTGGGGATAGGAGCAAACACGGCGATTTTCAGCTTGATTGACGCGGTGATGCTGCGGGCGCTGCCCGCAGAGAAGCCGTGGAGCTGGTGCTGTTGCAATGGAGCGCACGCAAAGCCCCGAGGATTCAGGGTTATAGGGCTTCGGGGGACTGTCCCACGGACCCACGCATTGGAATTGCAGCAAATCCCGCGGGATGCTCGTTTTCCGAGCCGATGTTGCGGGAGATCCGAAATGCGAACCAATTTGCGGGAGTGGCAGCGTTTGCCAACTCGGGTCCGCTCTCCATGACCCGCAACGGCACGGCGCGCATGGTCAACGGCCAACTCGTTTCGGGGGATTTTTTCCAAACGCTGGGAGTGAAGCCTGTGGCGGGCCGCGTCCTGGAAATGAGTGACGATTCGCCGACGGCAGTTCCGGTAGCCGTGCTCAATTATGGATTCTGGCAGAGCGCGTTCGGCGGCAGTCGAGGACGCAGTCAAGGATGCGGAGCGAGGTACGCGCGGAAATACGCCGAAACGCTAACTGCGAGGCAGGTCAGAAAGCTGGTGTCAAGATTTGCAAGTGTTTGGGCGGTTTACTGTCCCCGAGTGTCGAGGCTTATTGTTATCCACCCCGTTGCGAAACCGGCTACAAGTCTGTTGTGGTCTTTCCGCCTAAATGACCTCGAATCCTGACGACCTAACGGCACGAGAGGCCAGGTCCAACACAATCAAATTTCCTGCGGCTTCGAGTGTCATCTTGAAAATCCTCCCAACCAGCGGGAAACGCCATTTCTGGACCCGCCCTCAAAATCGAGCCTGCAATCCTACATGATCATGATATGGACAGATTGCTTAAGGGGAGAAGAGCGCCTGCTTAAGTAGCAGGTTATATTGCCCGGCAACCCTCAACAGTATCCAATTGAAATGCATAAAGTTGGTGGACGTGGAGGGGTGACTCGAACCCGCGGCCCCCTGCTTGCAAATGGACTTGTCTTTGGTCCAGCTTTCAAGTTTCAGTGAACTCTGTCCGCAAGAAAAAACCTCTTGAACAGCGCACACTGCTGTAGTAGGGTATCATACGCATGTAGTAGAGCGAAACAATGGCTGAACCCAGGTTAACCAAGCTGGAACTTCAGATCATGGAGGCCCTGTGGAGTCATGGCCAGGCCTCCATACGCGAGATTCAGGAAACTTTCCCAGAAAAACGCAGGCCAGCCTACACGACAATCCAGACTACCGTTTATCGCTTGGAAGCGAAAAAAGCAGTGTGCCGCATCAAGAAGGTCGGCAACTTTCACATTTTCGAACCAGCCATCTCACGCAATGCTGCACAGCGCAGATTGGTCGAGGACCTCCTGGCGCTGTTCGGGGGGCGGGCACAACCCGTAATGGCGCACTTAATTGAATCCGGCAAACTCACGCTGGACGACGTAAAGGACGCCGAAAAAGTCCTCCGCAAGCTTGAGAGAAAGGACAAATCGAAATGATCTCTAGCCACCTGTCGGCGACGTGGCCCTCTCTCGTCCCAGCGTTTGGAAATCACCTATGGCAATCAACAGTATTCGTTATCGCCGCGGGTCTGTTGACGTTGGTGCTGCGACAAAATCATGCGCGATTTCGCTATTGGCTTTGGCTGGTAGCGTCCGTGAAATTCCTGATTCCTTTTTCGTGGCTCGTCGCCCTGGGAAGCTATCTCTCTGGGGCACACACCGTGGCGGGAACGAACGCTGCGTTCTACATTGCAGTCGAGGAGGTCAGCCAGCCCTTCACCCAGCCAACGATGCCTGTGATTCCTCAGGTCGCTGCATCGACGGGTCTGACCCAACTGCTTCCCTTGTTTCTTGCAGTTGTGTGGCTCTGTGGATTCCTGGTCGTCATTTTCCATTGGTACTTCCGTTGGCGGCGCATTTCCGTAGCCATCCGAAAATCCGTGCCCTTACAGGAAGGGCGCGAAGTGCATGCCCTGCGACGGCTGGAGCGTGCGACAGGTATGGGGAAGGCGACCGAGATGTTGCTGTCGCGGACGTCTCTGGAGCCAGGGGTGTTCGGCATAACCCGGCCTGTTTTGCTATGGCCCGAAGGAATCTCCGAACGCCTGGAAGATTCGCACCTCGAAGCCATTCTCGCGCACGAGCTGTGGCACGTACGCCGTCGCGACAATCTGGCCGCTGCGATCCACATGGTGGTCGAAGCCATCTTTTGGTTTCACCCATTGGTTTGGTGGTTGGGAGCACGCCTCGTAGAAGAGCGAGAACGTGCCTGTGACGAGAAAGTCTTGGAATCGGGCAGCGATCGGCAGGTCTATGCGGAAAGTATTTTGAAGATTTGTGAGTTCTGCGTCGGCTCCCCACTGGCTTGCGTAACAGGAGTGACGGGTGCCGATCTCAAGAAAAGGATGGCTTATATCATGACAAGAAATCTTTCGCGTGAACTGGACTTCAGTAGGAAACTATTGCTCAGCGCTTCGGGGCTGTTGGCCCTCGCCGCGCCCATCGCGGTTGGCCTGCTGCACGTTACGCAGACCCGTGCTCAGTCGCAGGGTCAGAGCATCGCCGTCAGTGGGCCTGGGTTTGTGTCCGTTTCGATCAGACCAAACAAAACTGGTGAGCCTATGGCTGGGTTTAATGTCAAAGGTCTGATGACGGCTGCCCCGGCCGCCCAGTTCAAGCCCGACCGCTTTATGGCCACGAATTTTACGCTACGTGAACTCATTCGCCTGGCTTACGGAGTTCACGGGTCGCAGATCTTTGCAGGGCCAGGTTGGATCGATTCTGAAAAATACGATATAGAAGCGAAGGTGGGCAGCTCCTCAGTGGATGAGTTGGGCAAGTTTAGCCCCGATCGGCGCTACCTGGAGAATCAGGGCATGATCCAAGCCCTTCTGGCGGACCGCTTCAAGCTTACGCTGCACCACGAAACCAAAGAGATTCCAGCATACGTCCTGGTCATCGCGAAACATGGCGCCAAACTTCACGAAGCGAAACCTGGAGATACCTACCCTGATGGATTCAAAGACTTTCACGGTCACCCAGTAGGTGCGGGCCATTGGTTGGCACCGTGCAAGTTCGTAGGGCAAGGTGTTCCCGTCGCCGACTTGGCTCGGGATTTGTCGCAGGTACTGGACCGTGTTGTTTTGGATCAGACCGGACTCAACGGGGTCTACGACTTCACAGTGGACTGTCACGCCGCCTTTATGGAACGCGGCGATTCTCTTTTGGCGGTTTTGCCCGAACAGCTGGGGCTTGAATTGAAGCCGGAAACAGCTCCGGTCGAGGTTCTCGTCATCGATCATGCCGAGAACCCTGCTGAGTCGCAGGCCCAAAGCGCAATCCCGGCTGTGCCTGCTTTCGAAACCGCTTCGATCAAACCAAACAATGGCGAGCCTATGGCCGGGTTTGAGATCTCCGGGAAACCGTTCAACGCGATTATGTGGAAAGGCGACCGGCTAATGGCGACAAACTTCACGCTTCATGGTCTCCTTCGAGTGGCTTACGCAATTCAGGACGACCAGATCTCCGGAGGGCCAGACTGGCTGAACTTGGAGGGCTTCGATGTTGATGCGAAAATCGGAAAATCTACGATTGACGAGATGCAGAAGCGTGGCCGGGTTTATGGCGTCAGTGGACGGACGCTCATGTTCCAGGCACTTTTGTCCGATCGCTTTAAGCTCTCGTTTCACCGCGAAACCAGAGACCTTCCCGTGTTTGCGCTGGTCATCGCGCAGAACGGCCCCAAAATCCATCCGGCAAAACCGGGCGACACTTACCCCAACGGAGTCAAATGCTTTGGCGGCCGCCCTTGCGGAGGTCCTCAGCTCAATGAGACGGAAAGTAACAGAGTGGTCGGTCAAGGCATTCCTCTCTCTGACTTGGTGGAGTTGTTGTCGGAGAAGCTGCGCGGCCGTATCGTCGTCGATAAGACCGGACTTACCGGCGACTATGATTTCACGCTGCAATTGGCACCAGAGGAGAGCGAAGCGGCGATTTCCAAGGCGCTTGAGGAACAGCTTGGGCTGAGACTCGAGCCGCAAGAGGCTCCCATGGAGGTTCTCGTCATCGACCATGCCGAGAAGCCTTCGGGAAATTAGCATCGGGCGGGGATATTCGATGCGATAGCGACTGGTGTCGCGCCAGCCAGAAGAGCTGCCGACGTCAGAAAGGCGGTCAGCTTACGGGAGATCGGAACTCCTAAGATTTCCGCCAAAATCGCGAAGAGGCTACGTCGCGAAGAGGCCTTTCTACCTAGACACGCGCCGCTGGGGTATAAACCAGCGAAAGAAGCTGCTCTGATTCGAGCAACGACCACGGTAGGATGGCCTGACACAATATCTACCTCTCTGTCCACTTACTCAACGACACCACGACACCAGCCATTTCTATATCCCACGCAACTGACGTGCTCGGCGTGCGAACGCAGCGGCCACAAGGATTGCTGAGATGCCCAAATAGAGCCAAGCAAACCGGCCCGCAAGCCCACCACTTCCTCCACCCGTAAAATCGAGCCCCGGCACACGGTTCAGCGGGCCGATATACCAAATGGCGGTGTAAAGACCTTCAAAGAATCTGCTCGTCCCGGTCCAAACCCCAAGAGCTAGCGCAAGTGATGGAATGAACAGCGCACCAGCGGCCCAGGCAAAAAGTGCTGCCCCCTGTCCGGCGAGACCCAGGCGCAGAGCAGTCCCGGCTCCTAGCAGCGCCGCGAGGAAAACACTCGCAAGCCAAGCCGCGGAAAGCTGCCGAGGCAAAACGCGAGGGCACGAAAAGAGAAGTTGCTGCGCACTGAAGCGCGCCTCTCGTGTGCCAAGTGCTGACCAGATCAAGATGGGCCAAATCCAAGCCGCGCTGAGAAGCAGGCCCCTGGATATCTCAAGCGGCACCGCCGCTTGAGCGACGACCAAACCAGCAGCCACTGCATGCCACCACCAGCGATAACCTTTCACGGCCAACCGTAGCTCTGCCACGAAAATACGTGTGATGTTGGAAGTACGCTCGCTATCACTCAGCGGCACAAGAGCAGAAATGGTCGCCGGTACTCCCATGGCGCCGGGCAACTGGTGTGGTTCCGCTTCAGATGCTCCGCCCGTTTGTTTCGATTCTGTGATGGATTGCGTTCGCGTCCGCGCCGGATCGAATCGGTCAAAGAACAATGCGCCTAACAGAATAAGACCGAACGCCACCCCCAACCAGGTAACCCGTAAGAGGACTTCTCCGCTTGTCCAATCAATGCCCTCCCAGTGGAAGCCCGGAAAGACACGAACAGAACTGTCCGCAACCGTAAGAGAAAAGGCGTCTTCGTAACCGGGAATGGTGGCCCGAGCAGCTGGCATAACGCTCCGAAAGACCGTCCATAGACCGAAGGGGTCGAATCGTGGAGCATCAATAGCGCCAGGCAAACCAATGGTAAGGCCCCAGAGAAAAAACCAGGCGACATTGCCGAACCCGCCGCGAAGAATGAGCATCGTCTCAAAGAAGAGAGCCAGAGCAGCCGTGAGTGCCAACGCCGGTAACGACAGTAGCAAGAAAGGTGAAAGAAGGGCCCAGGCATGAAAAGCACGGTCCTCCGCCACGAGAAACTGCATAACGATTGCAGCTAAAGCAAGCACGACTAGCATTGAAGCGAGAACCGCAAAATTGCTGAGGAATTTTCCCAAGAGATAAGTAGTTCGAGACAGAGGCGTCGAAGCAAGAATTTCACCGACACCCGTCTGACGGTCTCGCTCCACGGCATTCTTGACTATGTAGAACCCCACAAGAGAAAGAAACGTGGTCGTGATAAGAGACACCATCACACCGATCCACGCCGAGGTGTACACACCGCGATATTCGCCCAACCGCAACGAAATTTGTCCTGTTGCCGCCGCATAGCCAAGGTAAACCGCAAAGAGAAGTGTCACGAGAAAGCTGTGACGGCGGACTCGCTCAAGAAAATCTGCGCGACCGATTGCGTATATCGCGTAGAGTGTGCTCATGCGACAACCTCTCGCACTTCTTGACCAGAGCGATGAGCGGCAAGTGCGGCGAGATAGGCATCCTCCAGAGAAGGCTCCAGCGGCCGTGCGCCTGCTTTCGGCAGTTCATCGGCGATGACGCGAACGTGCACGCCGTCGCTTCGGTGTGCTGTATTGCTTACAAGATGCCCCTGCCGGAGCTGCGGAAGGGCATCGCTTGAGATCACGACCTCCCACACTTTTCCATTAATTGCCGCAAGAAGGGTTTCTGGTGCGCCGTAAGCGATGAGCTGTCCATGGGCAATCAAAGCGATCTGAGTAGCCACCGCTTCCACGTCAGAGACGATATGCGTGGAAAGAATCACAATGCGCTCGCCGGAAAGCTCCGAGAGAAGATTGCGGAAACGGACGCGTTCTTCCGGGTCCAAACCCGCCGTAGGTTCATCAACGATCAGCAGCTTGGGATCATTTAAGAGGGCCTGGGCAATGCCGACGCGCTGACGCATTCCGCCTGAAAAACCACCCAGAGGCCGCCGCGCGGCATCACTCAGATTTACGATGTCGAGCAAATCACGGATGCGCTTGCGCGCATTCGCCGCGCGAATTCCTTTTACCGCTGCCAAATAGTCCAGAAATTCGACGACGGTCAGGTTCGGATAAATTCCGAAGTCTTGCGGCAAATACCCAAGCACGTCACGAAGCGCATCCGGTTTATTCGCGATATCCGTGCCATTCCAAAGAACACGCCCGGATGTTGGTCTGGTGATCGTGGCGAGAATTCGCATTAGCGTGGACTTTCCCGCGCCGTTCGGACCCAGCAGGCCCAGGACGCCGGGCCGGAGGGTAAGCCCGAAGCTTCGCAGAGCTTGCACATTCCCTGGATACGTCTTGCTTACTTTTTCGACGTTGAGCTGCATGAGGTTGCGCCTCCGACCGCGACACAGCGACCGCACCTAGAGGATACGCGCGACGTCGGCAAAAAAGTTTGCCGCATTTTGGGTTCGCGGACTCAATGAAAAGAACAGACGAGATTTTGCACCCACGTGGCGAAACTCTGCCAAAGCGACGTTCGCCCGATCGGCATTCGCACCTGCTGAAGCACAATCAGAAATATGCTGGCCCACAGCGTCGCGCGATGAACCCTTCCCGTGGACCACAGGTCGTAGCACATCAACAAGAGCAGAAGCGGGTAGCAACACATTTGCGCCACTCGGATATCCCACCACGCCACGGGGATGGGCCAGCGGACAAAGGCCGCATCCAGAAGCGTGATCGTCGCGATCAGCATGAGTCGCTTGTGCGCAGCGCTATTGAACCGATTGCGGAAGCCAAAATAAATCAGCGTCGAGAAGACCAGCATGTCCGCGCTGGGGACTGCGTAAAAGGCCTTGACCCCCACTCCCGATTCGCCAGGCGCAAAGTGCCGTGCCAGGCTATCCGTGGCAGCCATGAGGCCGAGAATGACCATGAGACACGCTAAACCGAAACCGAACAACCCCACACGGCGATGTACCTCTACTCGGCCGCTGGCAATCAATGAGGTTTGCGCGATCAGTAAAAGAATCCAGAGGGAAAAAACTGCGCCGTGAATGTGGATGAGCAAGTTTGGCAACGGAGCACGAAACACCCCAGCGAGATAATAGGTACGCGCGAATCCGAGAAAAACCGTGGCGAGAATGAGCACAGCCACGCTGGGGAAAAAGAGATTGTCGGGGCGGGAACTGCCGTGGCGAATTGCGCCTGTTGCCATGTTCTCCCCCGAAACCAAGCGGATTGAGTATAAACGCTCCGCGCCTCGGAGAACGAGGGCATTATATTCACGCTTTGGCGTTTTCCGAACTCGGCTTGCGACGTGCCTTGCGCCTCTTACGAGCAAACGTGCCGTGAGTCTTCTCCATTAAATCGCCAACGGTAGAGTCGAGATGTGGCGCAGTGGTTCGGTGCGGCTTATCTGTTGCCGGCCCTTTCCGGCGCGCGGACGGCTTCGTCCAAGTCCCGTTCGAGGAAATGCGTGTTACTCAGTGCTGCTCGCGCTCCGATCCCCTCGAACCCGGTTTCGGGATAGTTTCCGAGTTGCCTACTCCGGCCTTTGGCCTTTTGGTGGGGCAGCCCATCGCGGCAGGTAAGACCGTTCTATTCCTCACGTAATGTATTGGCTGGGTCGATCTTCGCAATTCTCAGGGTTGGCAGCGTTGTGGCCAGCAGCGTCACCAACACGAGGGTGAGCACCACGGTGCCCAGGGTTGGTGCATCGTAGACGCCTATTCCATAGAGCACGTTGCGCATCACTCGCAGCGCCCCCGCGCAAAGGACCAGTCCCAGAACAAGACCCAGTAGTGAGGCGCCAGCGCCGGAGCGGCCGATCTGCACCATGGCTTGTCCGACGGTCGAGCCGAGGGCCATGCGGATGCCGATCTCGCGTGTCCTCTGGGCGACCATGTTGGCCACCAGCGCGAAGATGCCGACTGCGCTCAGCAGCAACGCCAGCGCCGCCATGGCGCCGAGCAGCGCCACTTCGATCCGCTGGGTCGCGAGCGTCCGCGCCAGCAGATCCTTCATGCCGTAGAAGCCGGAGGCAGGCAGGTTCGGATCGGCACTGGCCAGCGCGCGTTGCATTCCGGCGGTCAATCCCTCGACCGGGCCTGCCGTGCGCACAACCCAGTCCGGCTGAATCCACACGTGCACCAGAGAGAGGAAACGGGCATTCACTTGCGCGGCAGGAACGTACATAGCCTGCTCGGTCATGAGCGGCGCGACCGGGTCCAAACCGGAGGAAATGGGGACATCAGCTACCTCGCCCACGATCAGCGTGTCTTTGTTGATGTATCGGCCCACAGGATTGGTTCCGCCATAGAATTTTCGAACGAAGGCTTGGTTCACCACGGCCACGTGCTGGGCATTGGGGCCGTCTGCTTCCGTAAAGACGCGGCCCGCAAGCAAAGGCATTTTCAATGTGTCGAAGAATCCAGGCGTGACGTAGAACAGATCTGCCCCATCCTGGTGGCCGGCCTCTTTGCCGTCGCTGAGCTCGATCCAATCGTTAACCGCGCGCTCGTAAGGGAGGCTCAATCCGACCGCAGCATTCTGAACGCCGGGAATCTGTCGCATCGCAGCCGTGCTCTCGTCCAACAGCTTTCGGAAGGCTGCAGGGTCGTGATAGCGGACGTCGTCGAGCGAGGCCTTCGCGACTATTACACCTTCGGGATTGAACCCCGGCGGCAGCGTCTCCAAGTGGATCAGGCTGCGAATGAGCAGGCCGGAACTGGCCAGCAGCATGACAGTAAGGGCAACCTCGCCTGCAAGCAGCGTTTGCCGCAAGCGCACGCTGCCGCCTCTGGCCACGGCGCGGCCAGCCATCGACGAGCGCAGGTCCACTTTTCGCGCAGCGAGCGCCGGGAGCATGCCGAACAGCACGCTCGTCAACACCGAGACGAATAGCGTGAAGGCCAGAACACGGCCGTCGAGGGGCACGCTCGCGACGGGAAGAAAGTGCTCCGGCAACATTAACAAGAGGGCGCGCAAGCCGAGAAGGCCCAGACCGACGCCAGTCGCTCCGCCCACCAGGGCCAGTAGCAGGTTTTCGATCCAGAATTGCTTCTGAATCTGCCAGCCTGAGGCCCCCAACGCCAGACGCGTGGCCACCTCCGAGGTGCGGCGCAGCATTCTCACCAGCGTCAACCCGGCCAGATTGGCACAGGCGATCAGCAGGATAAAGCCAGCAGCCAGGATCAGCGCCAATACCTGCGGACGCAGCGAGTCCGTCTCGCCTTTCTGCAGCGGTACCGAGTAGTAGGTTACGTGTGCGCTGGGGTTGTTCTTTTCAAAGCGCTGGGCACGGAGGGTCCAGGCACGGTTAATCTCGGCATTCGCCTCCTGCCAGGTCGCGTCAGGACGGAGGCGGGTAATGACGTCAAAGTTCGTTCCGCCGCCTTCACCCTCGCGGCTGGGCTGGAGTGGGGTGTACACGTCGGCGTTCAACGGAGTGATCGCATCCTGGGGGAGCACGCCGACGACCGTGTAGGGCTCGCTCCTGAGCAGGATGGCCCGCCCAAGGACGCTCTCGTCGGCGCCGAAAACGCTGCGCCACAAGCTGTAGCTGAGAATAGTGGCCTTGGGCCCGTGGGGACGGTCCTCGTCCTCAGAAAAATTGCGCCCGACGATGGGCTGAAGAGCCAGCACGTCGAGGTAGTGAGCGGAGATGCGCCCGTCATGCACGTACTGAACGTGCGAACCAGCTTGGAGGTTGATGCCCGAGGTGCCTCCCGAAACCGCGGAGATCAATGCGGGAACATTGTCGCGCAGCAGTTCCCACTTCTCACCGTCGATGCCCGTGCGTTCGTCGTGGGAGCGGGCACCGGTCACGCTCTCGTAAATCGTGCTCATCCGCTCCGGATGCGCATAGGGCAGGCTCTTCAGCATGAGCGCATTCACCAACGAGAAGATCGCTGTATTCGCGCCGATGGAGAGCGCCAGAGTGATAATGACCGTTACTGTAAATCCGGGATTACGCCATAGCTGCCGCGTGGCAAACCGGAGATGCTGGTTACTCTCCATAGACTGTCCTCCTTGCGGAAAAATCTATCAGGCAATCCTTCGCAAAAGTACGTCGATAGCTTGTCCTAAGTTTCCCTCCGGCTGGTTTTGGATATAAACATAATGTCCTCATGAGTGAAAGATCTTGCCGTTGAGAGGAACGGCTTGCCGCGCCGGAATGCTGGACGGCAGGACGGCAGGCGGAGCCAGAAAAGTCCCGATCTGGGAAGTTGCTCCACTGACAGTCGATGAGCTACGTGCTGCAGTTGTTACGCTGTCACAATCCACGATTGACAAGAATCCGAGCCTTCGGCTCAATCGAATATCATAGTTCTCGAACAATAAACAAAACACGAAGGACGCTTTGAGGTTGTGCCTCGCAGCGCCCGTGCTTGCGGCGGTCAGATTTGAACTGACGACCTTCGGGTTGCCGTCGGCGTCCATCTAGTAAGGTCGTTTTTTGGATTCGCGGCAAGTCCAAGAAAAGGATGGCTCCCCGGGCAAGACTCGAACTTGCAGCCCTTCGGTTAACAGCCGAACGACCAACTTCATCAGAACTTGCCGGAGTTGGCCATAATCGAAGGAAATCAGCAAGTTGCGACTAAACCCGATGAATCCTTTTCTCCTTCTTTGTTCACCTTTCGTT
>Ga0209577_10002770_pt1 | contig 16642 bp, 7 predicted proteins | sample GraSoiAngelo_109_FD_185874 | JGI IMG/M metagenome (GOLD analysis project Ga0209577, IMG submission 185874) | Grasslands soil microbial communities from the Angelo Coastal Reserve, California, USA - 14_0903_12_20cm (SPAdes) (version 2) | ecosystem: Environmental > Terrestrial > Soil > Grasslands ...
AGGAGCGGCGTTCTACGAGGTTCAACACCGGCAACTACAGATCAAACAGCTCAAGTGGAAAGCCGCCAAGCTGGGATTCCAGATCGTCCAAGCTCCGGCCGCCTAAAGAACAAGAGTTTCTGCGGAGACAGTTTTTGCTGCGTGCCAACGCAGTGCGGTCAAATTGTGCCCGTAAGTTGTTGAGTTGTGGCGCTCCCGCGTCATTTTCGCGTGGGAATCTAAGCTTCTGGCTCATGTGAGTCTTGGTGTAGGCTTTCTGCCGGGGAGCATCATGTTCAAGCTTAGACTTCCACAGTTGACGTTCCTCTTTCTGGCACTGGTTCCACAAGCCAGCGCGCAGTTCGCGCGCACCGACCACAAACAGATTCTCGGCGGCGGTGGCAAACCGCTTCTTCTTCGCTCAACCAATCTCGGCAATTGGCTCGTGCCGGAGGGTTACATGTGGCTGTTCGAAGGCGGACCGCAATCTCCTGCTGAGATTCGGTTGTTGGTTTCGGAGCTTCTAGGACCTGAAGGATCGGCCGCCTTCTGGCAAAAGTACCGCGAGAACTATGTCACGCACGAGGATGTGGCGCTCCTGCACCGCGCGGGGTTCAACGCCATCCGAGTTCCCTTACACTACGGCTTTTTTGAAAGCGACGATGCCGATGGCTTCAAGCTGCTGGATCAATTGATCGTCTGGTGCCGCGCCGAGTCTGTGTATGTGGTCTTGGATATGCACGCCGCGCCGGGCGGACAGACGGGCACGAACATCGATGATAGTTCCGGCTATCCCTGGCTTTACCAGAGCCCCCAGGAACAAGAGCACCTCACCGCCATCTGGCGCCGAGTGGCGACGCGCTATCGCGATGAACCAACCGTCTTAGGCTATGACCTGCTGAACGAGCCGATTCCACACCATCCCCAACTCCAAGCTCTGAATCCGTTCCTCGAACCGCTCTACAAGAAGGTGTCGGCGGAGATCCGAAAAGTCGATGCTCACCACATTCTCTTTCTCGGCGGTGCGCAGTGGGACAGCAACTTTTCGGTTTTCGGTAAGCCTTTCGATTCCAATGTCGTGTACACGTTTCACAAATATTGGACGGCGCCGGATGAGAGTGTGCTGAGGGAATACATCGATTTTCGCGAACACTTTGATGTGCCGATCTGGATGGGCGAGTCCGGAGAGAATACCGACCAGTGGATCGCGCAATTTGTGCAAGCGCTCGAAAAAAATAACATCGGCTGGGCTTTCTGGCCGTACAAGAAGATGGAAAAGTCGTCGGCAGTCGTCAGCATAATTCCACCTGCCGATTGGGGAAACATCGTAGAGTTCGCGAAGCTTCAGCGCGACATCGCTCACGTGCAAGATCGGCTGAAGGCGCGGCCTGACCAAGAGACGCTCAACCGTGTTTTCGCCGAGCTGCTGGAAAGCGTCCGCCTGCAGAATTGTCGTGTAAACGACGGATATTTGAAAGCACTGGGGATGAAGACCGACCCGCTTCGCAAGCAGCCAGCTACAAAATGAACCCCGCGGGATCGAGCCTGCGCGCACCTTGGGAGCGGCAAGCCTCGTCCATGCTACCATGGCAGAATGCGCCGCGGCTGTTGGGCTCTGTCACTGGGCGTGCTTCTATTTCTTTCTGCCGACGCTGCCACTGCACAGCAAGAGCCGAAGCCGAAAGATCTCCCCGAAGCACCGGCGCCCCAGCAAGAACAGGCGGCTCACAAGCATGAGAATCCGCTTCGAACGACCATAGAGGTTTTAGCCCGGCGCTCGATCTTCTTTCCGGACCTGGCGGCAAGCCCTGGCCCGCTCAGCAGCAGACAAAAGTTGGAGCTCTTTGCCGGCAAAAGCATCGCGCCATCGCGCTTTCTTTCCTCCGCTGCGGGCGCGGGAATCCACCAGGCACTCGATTCGCTGCCCGAATATGGCCAAGGAATGAGCGGGTACGGAAAACGTCTTGGCTCATCCATGGCCACCGGCGCCGCGACCGAATTTTTCGGAACGTTTGTGCTTGCGTCGCTCATGCGCCGCGACCCGCGCTACTTTGTGAGCTTGCGCGGCAGCCCGTGGGACCGCATTGGCTATAGCGTCAGCCGCCTGGTGGTCACGCGCACTGATGCCGGTTCGGAAGGCATCAACGGGCCGGGAATTCTTGGGCCTGTCTTGGCCGAAAGCCTGGCAAATAGCTACCTCCCGGTCTCGCAGCAGACTGCCGGGCAAACCTTTCGCCGCTACGGGGTGCGGCTCGGGTTCACTGCTGGCAGCAACATTGTCAAGGAGTATTGGCCGACCATCTTCCGCAATTTGCGCATCGCCAAGATCGCTCCCGGGCTGCGCCCGGATCCCGCGCCGCCGGGGCCCCCGCCACCGGGCGGGTCGCGTTTCTTGCCCTGAGAGCGTCCGCGAGTCAATTGGCTGGCTTGACCTCTTCCATCAGCGCGAAAAATCCGCCAGTGAGCGTCGGGCCCCTCACAGATACGATGGATAAACCGGCGCCCACTGCGAGGAAACAATGGCATTGCGCAAAGACTCGGGAGAAGATTTGACGCACAAACCCTCGCGCTGCGCTTGCTCCGCCGCCGCAAACGCTATTTCGACGGCCGCGCGGCGTACCCCAGTCAATGCGGGCAACAACGGTGCAGCTGGATCCGCCAAAGCGGGAGAATGCTTGGCAAGAGCGCGCGCTGCGGCAAGGAACATGCTGTCGGTCACGCGACGCGCCCTCGTGGCGGTAACCGCCAGTCCCATGGCGGGAAAGATGAAAACATTGTTGCATTGCGAGATCCTCATCTTCCGGCCTTTAAAGATGACATCGGCAAAGGGTGAACCCGTGGCAATCAGGGCGCGGCCATCCGTCCACCGAAGTAAATCCTCCGGAATGGCCTCGGACTTGGAGGTCGGATTGGACAGCGGCAGGATGATTGGTCGCTCGCACTTGCGGGCCATCTCGCGAACGATGGATTCGGTGAACGCGCCAGGAAGAGTCGAAAGTCCGATAAGAATCGTGGCGTCAATTTTATGAATCACGTCGCCGAGGCCAATGCGGTTGTTTTCGAGCGTGCGGGTGAAACCCACGAGACGCTCCGCAGGCTGCGCGTAATTGCGCTGTTCTTCGGACAAGTCCATGCGCCCGGAATGCAGCAATCCGCCACTATTGACCAGCCAGAAGCGCGCCCGCGCTTCCGCTTCGGACAACCCGTCCGCGACAAAAGTTTCGCGCAACGAATCGGCAACGCCAATCCCTGCTGAGCCGGCGCCCAGCATCACCACCTTGAGGTCGCGCAGTCGTTTGCCCGAAACGCGCACTGCGGAAAAAATCGCGCCTGCCGTCACGGCCGCAGTACCCTGAATGTCATCATTGAAAGTGATGAGTTGATCGTGATAGCGGTCCAGGATTGGACGCGCATGAGCCTTGGAAAAGTCTTCCCACTGCAGGAGCGTATCCGGCAGCTCCTTCTTCACGGCCTGCACAAAACGATCGACGAAGTCATAATATTCATCGCCTGTGATTCGTTCCTGCCGCCATCCCAGGTATTCGGGATCCGCCAGGCGCTCCTCGTTGTTGGTTCCTACGTCCAAGATGATCGGCAAAGTTTGCGCCGGCGGAACGCCGCCAATCAGCGTATATAAGGACAGTTTGCCGATGGGTATCCCAAGCCCTCCCACTCCCTGGTCCCCGATTCCGAGGATCCGCTCTCCATCGGTGACCACAATCACGCTCACATCCTTGTTTGGACGATTGCGGAGCAGGCTTTCGATGTGGTCTCGCAGCGGGTAGGAAATAATCAACCCGCGCGGTCGGCGGTAGATGTGGCTGAATTCCTGGCAGGCCTCGGCGACCACCGGCGTATACACGATGGGCAGCATCTCTTCGATGTGGTCCAACAGGAGCCGGTAGAAAAGAACTTCGTTGGTGTCCTGGAGCTGACGCAGATAAATGTGGCGCTCCAATTCATCTGGCTTTCGAAGATGGGCTTTGTACGCACGAAAGGATTGCTCCTCAATGCTTTCCACGGCTGGAGGAAGAAGACCATCCAGGCCCAAAGCCTGGCGCTCGGACAAAGTGAACGCGGTACCCTTGTTCAGCAGCGGCGTTTCAAGGAGCGCCCGCCCCCGGAGATTCGAGGAGAGGCGGGTTACCGCTGGTGCGTGATAGGAGATGGCCACCGGAACCTCCGGACGAAACAATCGTTTGAGGCTCGAAAGGAAGGAGCACGCAACAGTCGAGGGATACTCGTGCTTACCACATACAAGCACACTGAAACTGGTCGCCGCGAGCCGCTCGAGTCCAACAGTCCAACAACGTGATATCGCGATCGGTTAAATTCTATCAGAAAGCTGTCATCCTCATGCGATAATAACAGCAACAAGTTGGGCGGCGCCCGCATCCTTCGAGCAAGCCACAGCCTGCTTGGCCGGACCTGTTAGGTCCTAGTCACGAGGTGCTCATGGGACAAGCGCTGGACGTTCATCGGTTTCACTTCGCGTTTACGGTCACATTCCACTATATCTTTCCCCAACTCACGATGGGCCTTGCGCTTTTGCTGGTCTACTTGAAGACGAAGGCTCTGCGGACAGGCGATGATCATTACAACCGCGCGGCACGCTTCTGGGCCCGCATCTTCGGAATTAACTTTGCTCTCGGCGTGGTCACCGGCATTCCCATGGAATTTCAGTTCGGCACGAACTGGGCCGCTTTTTCGAAAGCCGCCGGCGGCGTCATCGGCCAGACACTCGCAATGGAAGGAGTCTTCTCCTTCTTTCTGGAGTCCAGCTTTCTCGGCTTGTTTCTCTTCGGCGAGAAGCGTTTGGGGCGCATAGGTCATTGGCGGGCTGCGTTTTTGGTGTTTCTGGGTTCCTGGCTCTCCGGTTATTTGATCGTGGCGACGGACGCGTGGATGCAGCATCCCACGGGCTACCGGCTGGGCCCCGGCGGCGAAATCGAACTCTCCAGTTTTGGGGGCCTACTGCTGAATGAATGGGCGCTGTGGCAGTACGCGCACAACATGCTCGGCGCGGTGCAAACGGGGTGCTTCGTCATGGCTGCTGTCGGAGCTTTTTATCTGCTGACCAGGCGTTACGAAATTTACGGACGCACTTTTGTTCGAACGGGAGTGGTTGTTGGCGTGATCGCTGCATTGCTCCAGCTTTTCCCCACCGGAGACGTACAGGGAAAAATGATTGCGTACAACCAGCCGCCCACACTTGCGGCCATGGAAGGACTCTTCCAGTCGCAACAGGGAGCGCCGCTCGCAATTCTCGGTCAGCCCGACCTCGAAAAACGAAAGCTGGATAATCCGTTCGAAGTGCCGAATATGCTGAGCTTCCTCACTTACCGCCAGTGGCGCGCCGACGTAAAAGGGTTGTCGGCCTTTCCTCAGAAGGAGTGGCCGGATCAAATCCCCCTTCTTTATTACAGCTATCACGTGATGGTCGGCCTGGGAACCATTTTCATCGCAGTCATGGTCACGGCCGCGATTCTGCTTTGGCGCGACAGACTGTACAGCGCGCGCTGGATGCTCTGGACGCTGATGGTTTGCGTTCCTTTGCCCTATATTGCCAACACCGCCGGCTGGATGACCGCGGAGCTGGGGCGCCAGCCCTGGCTCATTTACGGACTAATGCGCACGGCCGCGGGAGTCTCTCCCCGCGTCGCCGCCGGCAATGCCTGGTTCACGCTCATCGGCTTCCTGGGGATGTACGCGGTACTGTCCATTCTGTGGCTCTTTCTAATTTACCGCGAGATTGCATTGGGTCCGGAACCGAGCGCGCTAAGCGACGAAGAATCGCCATTCTTAGCCGCAGAGTGAGGAAGGACAATGGACACAATTTGGTTCTGCCTGGTAGCGATTATGATTGCCATCTACGTGCTTCTGGATGGCTTTGATCTCGGCGCCGGAGCGATTCATCTCCTCGTCGCCAAAACGGATGAAGAACGGCGCCAGATTCTTGCGAGCATCGGCCCGGTCTGGGATGGCAACGAAGTCTGGCTGCTAGCAGCAGGCGGCACGTTGTACTTTGCTTTCCCGGCCCTGTATGCCAGCGGGTTCAGCGGTTTTTACCTGCCGCTGATGATCGTCCTGTGGCTGCTGATTCTGCGTGGCGCATCGATTGAATTCCGGAATCACATCCAGAGCGTGGTTTGGGATACCTTTTGGGACTTTCTTTTTTGCGGTTCAAGCCTTTTGCTCCCTGTCTTTTTCGGAGCGGCGCTCGGCAACGTCGTTCGCGGCGTGCCGCTCGATGCCAGTGGCTATTTCTTCGAGCCGCTGTGGACCAACTTCCGGCTGGGCGACGAGACTGGAATTCTGGACTGGTACACGATTCTCGTTGGCGTTTTGGCCTTGCTCGCTCTGGTGATGCATGGCGGGCTTTGGGTGCAGATGAAAACCACCGGCGATCTCAGCGCGCGGGCCGGAAAACTGGCGGCCCAAATTTGGTGGGGCGTGCTCGTGCTGACGGCGCTCGTCACGGCCGTGACTTTTCGCGTGCAGCCGCAAGTCTTGGAGAATTTCTCCAACTGGCCATGGGGCCTGATTTTCCCTTTACTCGCTGTCGCCGGCCTGGCCGGCGCTCTTTTCGAATTGCGAAAGCGGGATGAACGCAAGGCCTTCTTCGCTTCCTGCGCGTATTTGGCCGGCATGCTGACCAGCGTGGCCTTCGGCGTTTATCCCCTGGTGCTGCCCGCACGGAATCCCATTTACTCGCTGACCCTGAGCAACGCCAAAGCCGGTAACTACGGCCTGAAGATTGGCCTTGTATGGTGGGTCCTTGGGATGATTCTTGCGGCAGGTTATTTCACATATCTCTACCGCTCCTTCTCGGGCAAGGTAACGGCCGACAAGGACTCACACGGCTACGGTCACTAGCACGACTACACTCCAGCAAAGCGTTGATTGGTCCCCGGAACCTCGTTCAGTTCCCGGAAATGATTTCGAGCCCGACCAAACGGCCACGTATCGAGTGCGAAACACTGGTACGCCAGTAGCGTTGACCTTTCGAAATTCCGCTGAGTACTGTGCCAAGTAGGGCGCCCGGGTGTCGGTGGACGCATGTCCGCAGGGCAACGTCAGGCTAAAAATACCAAGCTCCAGCAACACAGGCCCTAAGCCCTCAAACAGAGGGGCAGTCTGCCCGGCGAGCGAGTGGGACTTTTCTGAGGCGTTGCTTTTCAAATCAGCGCCCGCTTGAAGATGGAAACAGTAACAAAAGCCGGAAGATACGAAATCGTCGGAGAGCTCGGCCGCGGCGCGATGGGCATTGTGTACAAGGCCGTCGACCCCGTCATCGGGCGCACCGTCGCGGTAAAAACCATCCGTCTCAGCGAGGAGGGCACGGGACTCAAGCACGCTGAGCTTCTGGCGCGGTTTCAAACCGAAGCGCGCGCCGCCGGCCTGCTTACGCATCCGAATATTGTTGTTGTTTTTGACGCCGGCGAAGAAGACGGCCTCTACTACATCACCATGGAATTGGTGGAGGGCCAAAGCCTCCAGGCCCTTTTAGACGGCGGGCAGTCCTTCCCCCTGCCGCGCACGCTGCGCATCCTCGATCAGACCCTCAGCGCCTTGCAATTCGCCCACGAACGCAACGTCGTTCACCGCGACATTAAGCCGGCCAACCTGATGCTCGCCGCGGACGACACTGTCAAAATCACCGACTTTGGCACCGCCAAGATTCTTCAATTCGGCAGCACGCAACAAACCTCGCACGTCATGGGCACGCCCAGCTATATGTCTCCCGAGCAGGTGAAGGGACGCGCCGTGGACGGCCGCAGCGACATTTTTTCGCTGGGCGTCATGCTCTATGAAATGCTGACCGGCGAAAAGCCTTTTCCGGGGCAAAACATCACCACCGTCATCTACAAGATTGTCAATGAAGATGCCGTTCCCCCGCGGCAAATCGATCCCTCGATTCACCCCGGAATCAGCGCGGTGGTGATGAAGGCGCTGGCAAGAGAGCCGGAACAGCGCTATCAAACCTGCCACGAGATGCTGGATGACTTGCGCAATTACCGCGCGCAAGGCTTCGCCGGTGGCAATCCGAATTCGACGATGGTGATGGGCGGCTCTCCCGCAGCTACCGTGGCAAGCAGCAACGCCGGTGGCCGGGGACTCGTGGGCCAAGCGCTCCCCAGTGACGACCCCACCGTGGTGGCCACGGCTCGCTCCTTAGCCGCGCGCGCCGCATCTCCGGGACAAACTCCCGTCGTCCGCCGCACCGGAACTATCGCGCCGGTTCCGGCCCCACTCCCAAAGAGAAAAAGCGTTGTGGGTACGATCTTTGCAGGCTTGCTTCTTGTTGCGGTGATCGTCTACGGCGCAATCAAGATCAAGCCTGTCTTCGAGGCCGCGCGAGCCTTGCATAACGAGCAGGTCAAAGAGACCAACTCGTCGAAGCCACCTTCGGAAACCACTGCTGCCAATTCCGGAGCAGCTCCAGCCGCGAGCGAGACTTCTCAAGGCTCGAGTGAACGTGCAACGAGCGCTCCCGATAAGGCAAGCGACGCGAAACCCGTGGATGCCGCGCCTGAAAAAACCGCACCGAAGCGAGCGGAGACTTCTCTTACTCCTAGAGCGGCGGAATACAAAGGCCGCATCGAAGAGGCCATCTCCGAAAAGGGACTTGCGGGACGCGCAAAGGTCCAAGGAACAGGCAACACCCTGACACTCGCCGGCAAGCTGCGTCCCTCCGAGCATGGCGAGCTGCTGAAATTCCTGCGGAACGCTCCGCCAAGCGTGCACGTAATCGACCACATCGAATACGACGATGCGGCCACCACTGCGGCGGGCGCTTCCGACGACAGCAGTCATCCCGTTCCAGCCGCTGGCCGCGGCGCGATTCAAGTGGTTACCGACGTGATAGGAGCGACCGCCGTTCTGCACGGCCCCGCGGGCTATGTCTTGAGCAAGTGCGAGACGCCCTGCAGCTTCAACAATCTCAAACCGCAGCGCTACAGCTTGGAAGTGCAAAAGGAAGGCTATCAACCCGTCCAGACGGCTCTGCAAATCAAGGAAGGCGAAGCGCAAGACCAGAAGATCAAGCTCGAATCGCTCGCCAAGGGAATTTTCATCGCCACGCAGCCGCCGGGCGCAGACGTTTTCATCAACGGTGCCAAGCAGTCCGGCCAAACCCCAGTCGTCCTGCCCCTCGCGCCGGGGCAATACAATCTGGTCTTGAGGCTGCCGGGATACGAGCCCCATTCCAGCAGTATTCAAGTGAAGGATATCCAGACACAACTCAATATCGAGTTAACGGAAAGGTCAGCCGCGCGCGTCGCTTGGGCGCAGGTGAGCAGCAATCCTAAGGGCGCAGAAATCATCGTGGATGGGAATTCCACCGCTCAGTTCACGCCTGCGCGGGTTCAAATACCTACGGGGCTGCACACCGTCACGCTTAAACTCAACGGGTATCAGTTCGCGAAGCGCACCGTTCAAGCCAGCGAAGGAGGCACCGTCACGGTCGACCAAACCTTGCAGCCAAAGTAGCTTTTGCCTCCCTCCGCAACCCGAAAGTCCCTTTCCCAGCTGAGCATTTGCGAAAGAGCCTACCGAAAGCGTAACAATTTGTTTCATTCGTGCCTCCCTCGTTCTGAGGACTCCTGGCCTTTCCCTATGAAAACACAAGGCTTATCCGTATCTCCTCTGGGAGAGCCAGTTGCATGGGCATTGGTAGGCCTGGTGTGCTTTCGCCGCGGGAGCTTCGACCCGCGGCCCCGGCGAACGGGTGAAACCTCACACAAGGCGTGGGAGACTTCTTTGGCCTTGCGGGCCACATTGCCAATCGACGGTGGGGAGCGGGACGCCCGGTCTGCGGCGGCGGCCGATTCCGCTTCCAAGCCCGCCGGACACGGCGCAGTAACCTCTTTGTTGACATCCTTGCCTACGGCGGACCACAAATCCATCGAAGCGCAGCGCGCTCTTCGCAACTTTCATTTGCTCCTGCGGTCGGAACGCCTTTACGAGAAGAATCATCCCTGCCGTCTGGACAGCCTCGATAGCGCATACGATGCCCTGCGTCAAGTCACGGAAGGTTTAGAAGGAATGGAAATTCGAGTCGAGCGGGGCGGGATTGTGGTTCCCAGGATCGGCGATGGGCACTTGCCCGACGCGCGCGGTGAGATGCAGGCGCTAGCCGCAGACTTACAGCGCATGGGGATATGGTCCTTGGTCTTTTCCCGGAAATTCCATGTCGGTGCACTGGACACGCTGGCCCGACTCATGAAAGAGTCATTGGTAAAGTCGGAGGAGCCGGCAGTCGATGACACCGGTGCCCGGTGGTCCGGTCGTCTCCTCGAGAACCGCGTGGAAGGCATTTCGGTGAATACCCAAACCGAGCGCAAGGTAGACACGGTATTGGCGAGCCTGATTGGCGCTCTAGTCGCCTATGGCGGGCACACCCCGCGTGCATCCAGCGACTCACCGATCAAAGCGCCTGACTTCGACGACTTGATGGCCACGCTGCGCCTGCTGGCCCGCCTTACTCCTCCGCTCGAAACCGCCCGCGGCATCTCTCCCGAGGAAGCCGCGCGTGCGATTCACGGGGCCATGGAAGAGGCCAGCCGCGAGAGCGTGCGCATGCTGCTTCAGTGCGTCTCGCAGTATTCTCCGCGCGACGGCGAGCAACCGCTTCCTTATCTGCTGCGCCTGTCTGAAAACATCATTCTGGAATTCCTCAGCGCGGAGTTTGCAGGCGGCTCGCTGACTCCCCAAACGATACGCCCGACTTTCCATCGTTTGGCGGATGTGCTTGTGGAGTCCGGCGCCTACTCTGGTCCGCATGCTTCGCAACATCTTTCCTCGCTGGCGGTGACCTGGGCCACGGAAAAGCATCGCGAACAACTGATTGACCGCTTCTGGCTGGAGCTTCCGGCGCGCGAGAAATCGGCCGTGTTGCGCGGCCCGGAAGTCTGGTGCGTTCCGGTTGCCGCTCTGCGGCAGACTCTTGGGCAGCTTGTGGACACTGGCGCGGACGCTCCCCGCCGCGAAGCGCGGACCATTGTTTTGAACTATTTGCGGCGCCTGGAACTCTCCGAGGCTTCCGCAAGGCGTTTGGTCGCCGCCGGACTGAATGAGCTTATTCCCATTATCGAGTCTCTCTGGCCTAATCAATTGCCGGAAGATTTCAGCCGCAGTGCCTTGAAAGCCCTTCAAACCGAGCGCACCCCGGAAACCGCTGCACTGCTTGCCGCACTGGTCGAAGCCCTGGGCCGAATCACTTTGCGTCGCGCTGACTTTGGCGGATTCGAATTCCTCCTCACCGGCCTTGAGCGCGCGCCTCGTGACAAAGAGCACGATCACATGACCAACCTTGCAGCCCGTTTGGTTGCCCAGGACCGCTGGTTCTTACTGGTGGACGCGGCGCTGGCGAACCGCCCGCTGGATCCCGTTTTGCCCCGGCTCTTGCAGCGCGATCCGGAACGTTTGCTGGACCGCTTGACCCTGCTGCTGACAGAGCCACGGGGCGCGGAGATGCTTCAGGCCATGGCCCGCCTGCTGCGGACGATTGGCATTCCTGTTCTCAACCTACTCGAGACGCGGCTTTATGAAGCGCGCCGGCAGCGCGTGACTGCCGCGATCAGGCTTCTGGCCGCAGCAGACGCCGAGCGTCTGCTGCGCGGACTCGCCCGCGCGATTGGAAGCTGGGAATGGAACCTCCAGGACTTGGCCGTGAGTGAACTATCAAGGCCTTGCAGTTCGGGGTCGGCGCAGAGTGCCGCCTTCGTCTTCTCCGCCATCCTCGCCGAGGCACATCCTATGGTTGTGCCCATGATGATCGATCAAATCGGACTGGCACAGGAAGCCTCGGCCGTCCCACACCTGATGGAAATCGCGGCAGGGGAACACGAGGTCTTGCGCGACCAGTTTGTGCGCATCAAAGCCATCGAGGCATTAGGCCGGATGCGCTCGTACGATGCCGCGGAACTTCTCCGTTCGCTCGTCGAAAAGCGGGACGGCCTTACCTACGCCGAGCCTGCAGGTCTGCGGGCAGCCGCCGAGGATGCTCTCGCACTGATCGAGAACCGCCCCTCCTTCAAGCAGGCCGCGGCCGCGTTTGGGGCGCCCGGGCAATCGAGCTCCGGTTACCTCGTTCCTCGGCGCTACGTGCGGGTGCCTCTGGAGTCGCCGCTGCGTGCGCAGATTGAAGGAACCCCGGCCGGGTTGGCTCGGGTGAAAACCATCAGCCTGGGCGGCGCCTATCTCGAGTCTCCGCGAAAACTCACCGTCGGCGACTCTATCAAGCTGGAGATTCGCGCTGGTCTTCGCAAGATCAATTTTACGGCGGTGGTCCGCAACATCGGCCAAGACGGGAACGGCGTGGAATTCGTGCACATGAGCGAGGAAGACCGCGAAAAGCTCCGCAAGCTCGTCCAGCGCCACCTTCAGCTCTAGCCGACTGCGGCCCCAACAGTGGTTATCCCTGATCAGGAACCAGCTGGACGTCAAGGCCTGGACTACGGGATGATGGAAGTCCGCCATGTAGATGGTGCGGCCATATAGTTTTTGAGGCAAACTAGTTTGCATTACAAAGTGAGCAAAGTGCCTGAGAATCTTGTAGGGGCTTGAGGTTCCCTTACCCTGCAGAGGCCGGGCACGACCAGAAGCGACATTCTTCCCCCTGTTCTCCGCCGTTTCTCCTCTTGTCGCTTGCCGGGTGGGCGCGATTCACGTCAGGCTGCCGCCCGCACCCGGAGAATTGGATTTCAAGCTAACTCTGGGAAAAGTTTTCCGTTGAAAGCCGGGCTGCATTACAGTAAAAGCCCTGTATTCAATTGTTTCAGGCGTGCTAGCGGCGGGCCAGCCCGTCACCGCCGGGGGTAGCGGTAGATTCAGAAGCAACAGGAGGGAAAACTCATGCAACGCAGGGAAGGTGCTTTGGCGGCTTGGCGGTGCATCTTCGCGTCTATTCTGCTTATTTCACTCTTATTTGCAGGTGCCGCGTTCGCTTCGGCGCAGGTAAATACCGCCACGCTTTCCGGAGCGGTTCTCGATCCACAGAATCTCGCCGTGAAAGGCGCAAAGGTCACCCTGACCAACGCCGCCACCGGAGCGACGCGAACTGCAGTCACCGACGACAGCGGGCGGTACGACCTGGTAGCAATTCCTCCCGGCCGATACAAAATGACCGTTGACGGCGGCGCCAATTTTGCAGCGTATGAGAATCGCGCCATTTCACTGACTGTCGGTGAGGCTGCGACGCTGAACCCGGCGCTGCAACTGCGCGGCCAGGTGCAGACCCTCATGGTGTCCGCGGAAACCGCGCCCATCGAGACCACCAAGACAGAGGTTTCCGATACCGTGGAGCAGCGCCGCATTGACAACCTGCCCATCAACGGCCGCAATTACATCAACTTTACGCTTACGAATTCCCAGACCACGCGCGACATGGCCCCCACCATCGGCCCCGCCCCGAATAGCGGCCTGAGCATTGGCGGCGCGCGCGCTCGCGGCAACATGGTCAGCGTCGACGGTGCGGACGCCGGCGACAACTCCATCAACGGCATCCGCTCCACGATTTCCCAAGAAGGCGTGCAGGAATTTCAGCTCATCCTCAGTAACTACAACGCGGAGTATGGCCGCGCCACCGGCGGTGTGGTCAATATCGTAACCAAGAGCGGTAGCAACGAATTCCATGGCGACGCCTTCGGTTATTTCCGCAACAAAGCGTTTCAAGCGCGCAACGCTTTTTCCGGACAAGTGGATCCCGTGACCGGCGCGCTGGACCCCGTCAAGCAAGCCTACACGCGCACGCAAAGCGGCCTGACGTTCGGCGGTCCTCTCCGGAAAGACAAGACCTTCGGTTTCTTTTCTTACGAATACACGCAGCGTGAGGAAACGGGGTTCTCCAGCATTGGCATCGGCAATTTCGGTATGGTTCCGGTGACTTTGCCTCCGGCCGCCGGCGGGCTCACAGTGCAATTGACTCCTGACCAGGCCAATGCGGTTAATGCTCTGTTCGCGGCCTCCCAGGCTACCGGCAATCCTCAACTCGCGCAGCTGGCTGCAAGCTACGCCGTCTTCATGGGTTCCGCTTCCAGCGTTGCGCTGAACCGGTTCGATTTTGGCGCGGTGGCGAACGGCTTCTATCAGAAGAATGGCATTCCACCGACAGCTTCACCTGGCGCTCAATTTTCGATCCCCGTTGCTTGCCCCGCCGCTCAACCAGTGAACAACGGCGCTACTTGCTCGAATTTTGGAGTGTACGTTGCTCCGCTTCCTGCATCTTACGTGGGCTTGAATTCCATCCGCGGGAATTATCCGATCATGGAAAAAACCAGCCTGTGGTCTGCGCGCATCGATCAGCGCTGGAACAACCGCAATAACTCCTTTGTCCGCGTGGGAGTTTCTCCGTCGCTCGTCACCGGGTTGCCCTCCACTTCGCAGAACCAGGTGTTCGGGCAAAACTCGGGCTCGCGCGCCGGATACAATCAGTCGCGCGACCTCAACGTCACGTTCCAGCACGACACTATCTTCACCGACAAAACATTCAACGAATTCCGCACGCAGATCGCTCGGCGCGGCCTGCACTTCGGATTCTCGCAGCTTCCCGGCGGCGACCAAATCGGGGTCAACATCCCGGGCTATGCTTACTTCGGGCGCGAGCCTTATTCCACGGTGGACCGTATCGAGCGCCGTTTCGAATTCACCGACAACGTGACTTTGGTTCGCGCCGGCCACATCTTCAAAATGGGCGGCGACTACAACCTCATCCAGTTGCGTTCGAAAAAGGCGCAGATTTTCGAACTCGACTTTGGCGGCGACGTAAATTTCGGCGGTTTGGCTGCGTCGCATTTCGGTTTCCCCGACAATGTTCCCGGGGTCACGGCCCTTCCGGGCACTACCGCTCTTCAGTCCTACGGCCTCGGGATTCCCACTTCCTACATCCAAGGCATCGGAAATTCCAACCACCCGTTTGACAATCAGCCGATGGGCTTCTTCCTTCAGGACAGTTGGCGCATGAACCGGCATTTCACCGTCAATTACGGCGTGCGCTATGACCTGGAAATCAGCCCGCTCTTCGCGGCAGGCACGGCAATCAATGCGGCTGCGGAAAAAGCTCTTGGCGTCGTGGAGGGCATCCCGCGCGATTACAACAACGTCGCTCCGCGGTTTGGCCTGGCCTGGGATCCCGCAGGAAATGGCAAGACGGTCCTCCGCGCGGGGTACGGCATGTTCTATGACCACCCGCTTCTGGCAACCGCGTTCGACGCTGTCACCGCCGACGGCGGCCGTTCCGTGCAGTTGCTGTCCACAGGAGGCACGCCTTCTGCTTGTGGCCTCCTTCCGCAAGCACCGGTTTGCGGAAACGGGCTGGACACTCCCGCCAACCTCAATGGTTCTTCCATTTTCCAGGGCGTTTTGAACGCGCTCCCGAATATGTTCTATTTGCCGGGCCAGCAGCGCTTCGATCCTCTTGCTTCCGGTTCCGTCTTCGCCAATCAGGCGTATTTGCAAGCGGGATTCCCTCTGCCCATCTTGCCGTTTACTCTTCCGCTCTCGAAGAACTTCGTTTACGCGTACGCCCACCAGGCAAATCTCACCGTCGAGCGGGAAATCGCGGGCTCCTGGAAGTTCAGCCTCGGCTACCAGTGGACCCGCGGTTTGCACTTGAACCGCCCCATCGACGTGAATTCCACCGATCCTCAATTGCTCGACGTAAATTTTGCCGATTGCAATGCTGCCGGCTTTACCAGCGCGGTCTGTGGCACGCTTCCGTTAAGCGTTGCGGTGCCCGGCGCCTCGGTGACCAGCTCTAATGGCTGCACTTTTAATCCGATTATTCCCAGCGTGTTGGGAGCGCTGAGCGGCTGCCCCGGCCCGCTCGCGTTTCTGAACGGCACGCCTTTGGGCACGGCGGCGGCCTTCAATTTCTTCCGCCCATCCGGCCCGAATCCGTCGTTCGCCGGTCCCGGTGCGGCGCTCTATCCCCAATTGGCGGGCGCGGCGCAAGCTGCCTGCTTCCCTTCCGGATTCCCTTTGCTGGGGAATACTGCCCGGAAATGTTACCCCGGCGGCTTCGGTGTCCCAGTGCCATGGAACAGTGTGGATGCGCAGCTTTCCAACGGCAACTCCTGGTATAACGCCGTAACTTTCAATCTTTCGAAGCGCTTCTCCAAGGGATTCGAGCTGCTTTCTAGCTACACATTCTCCCATTCCCTTGATGATTCAACCGACCTGCAATCCCCGCTCGAGCCGCAAGACAGCCGCTTCCCCAACCTCGAGCGCGCCAATTCCGTGAACGACCAGCGCCACCGCTGGGTGACGAGCGCCGTCTTCCAATCCGGCAGCGCCAAGTCCGGAGACGGGTTCTTCCAGCATTTCATCGGCGACTTCACGCTTTCTCCCATCGTGGAGTTCTCTTCGGGGAGGCCGTTCAACGTCATCAGTGCCGAGGATACGCGCCTTGACCTTGGCGCCTCGCAGGCGCGCCCATCGGTCGGTGGTGCCACGATGTCGCCCTTCCTTCCGGGGGTAACGTTCGGACTGGCGAATGTTTGCCTGACAAATAGCGGCTCGGCCTTCGCCATTCCTGGCCTGACGACCGCTGGCGCGGGCTGCATCGGCGATCTTGGCCGCAACCGCTTTGTCATGCCCAATTTCTTCCAGTGGGACATGCGCCTTTCCCGGCGCATTCCGCTCGGCGAACGGCTCAAGTTCG